>Ga0335085_10000467_pt1 | contig 114308 bp, 120 predicted proteins | sample Lox_Sample_45_FD_206712 | JGI IMG/M metagenome (GOLD analysis project Ga0335085, IMG submission 206712) | Soil microbial communities from Loxahatchee National Wildlife Refuge, Florida, United States - Lox_Sample_4.5 | ecosystem: Environmental > Terrestrial > Soil > Wetlands | place: USA...
GACATCAAGGCCCTGGCCGAAAACGGGAAGCTGCAGCTCACCCTGTTCGACGAGCGCAACATGGCGGTCGTCACCGCGCCGGACTTCCCCGGCGAGCGCCTCATCGTCTGCCGCAATCCCGAGCTGGCCGCCGCTCGCACGCGCAAGCGCGACGATCTGCTCGAGGCCACCGAGCGCGATCTTGCTGCCATCAAGGAACGGGTCGAGCGCAAGCGCGCGCCGCTGCGCGGGGCCGACAAGATCGGCATCGCCGTCGGCGCCGTGCTGGGCCGTCACAAAATGGCCAAGCACTTCCAAATCGAGATCGCCGACAACCGCTTCGCCTTTTACCGCAACCAGGCCGCAATCGCCGCCGAGACGGCCCGCGACGGTATCTATGTGATCCGCACCAATCTACCTGCCGAGGCCATGAGTGACCCGCAGGTTGTCGCCTCGTACAAAAGCTTGTCCCAGGTCGAACGTGCCTTCCGCTCAATCAAGACGGTCGACCTCGAGATCCGGCCGATCTACCACTGGCTCGAGGATCGGGTCCGGGCCCATGTGCTCCTGTGCATGCTCGCCTATCACGTCGAATGGAATCTGCGCCGCGCACTCGCCCCGATGCTCTACGAAGACGACGAAAAGGAGGCCGTCCTGGCAGAACGGTCGAGCCCGGTGACAAAAGCGCCGCGCTCCGAAAAGGCGCGGGCAAAGGACGCCACCCACCGCACTGCCGACGGCCTGCCGGTGCACAGCTTCCAAAGCCTGATCGCCGATCTCGGTACGCTCTGTCTTAACACCGTTGTCGCCGCCACCAATCCCGACTACCAGATCACCATCGCCACCCGGCCAACACCGATCCAGGCCAAGGCATTCGAACTGCTCGGCGTACCCGCGCCACCGCCAACCGCCGCCGACAAAGCGGCGCACTGTACCCAGTAAAGCACCCCGGCTCAGAACCTAATCTAAGCCGTATCAACCCCTTATGTGTGTTTCTAATCAAAAGTTCCGTTTAATATATCCGCGACGGATTCATCGCAATAATATTTATTTGGAGGCAATAACTCATGATAGTACAATACTCGCGGCCATCCGGAGTTATATATCCCAGACAAGAGATATAAATTGTCTTCTTTAAACCAAATGGCAATTGCATTAGCGTATCGACCATATATCACGCGATCGGGTGAATAAAATTCACCTATTGGTGACCCTAGGATTTTTGAGGTTCCAATTTTGTCGAACGCTTCTTTCACATTGTTTTTATTGGGCGGAGTATAAATTGATGTCGCAATATGTGCATTTGAATTGTCAATAAGTCCATTCCATTGCAACACAAGTACAATTGTTGCCAATATTAACAGTCCTAGTGGCACAAAAGCCCAGTTACGATTTTTCAAAAGACGCGGTAAACGCCGTCTAATTTCGCGGGCTTTTAGCAAAGCGGCCTCCGCTGCTTCGATAATACCCGCAGCCCACAGACTTCCGTAAGCGAGCCAATCAAAGAATGACCATTTGGACATAATAGCGATCCTACCGCAGCGCGTGACGGCAGGTCGAATCTAACGCGGAGCGCGTCCTCTCGTGAGGCGCGGTGCGCGGCGCTGATCATAGGGATTTGCGCCATAATACCGGAAATACGGACCGAGCTCAGCGAAATCGGCAACAAAGCTGACCGCTTGCTTGAGACAAGCGCCGTAAACCCGCGCGATATACACCACATTCTCTCGGCCGGAGAGCGCGCCGTGAAAGGTGCCGCCGTAGCCGAGCGGGAATGACACACGGCAATCGCGACGGATGCGGCCGCGATCGGGCATCTCGGTCCCGGCAAGAAGCCGGATCAGGGTGGATTTGCCGGCGCCGTTGGCACCGAGCACACCGACATTGTGGCCGTCCGGAAAGGCGGCGTTAACCGCGTCGAGCACGGTCCTTCGACCGCCGTGCTTCGTCCGGTAGGTTTTGGATACCGCGTCGAGCGTGATCATAACGGCTCGCTCAGCCGGTACCGCGCCGTGCGTTCGAGCGCCAACCCGGCGAGCACCGCCAACACTGCAGCAAGGCACAAGTACCGACGGTCCAGCCAATGCGGATGGTAGGTCGCGAAAAACCCGGCGCGGAACCAGTCGATCGCATGGAGCAAGGGGTTCCAGGCAAGGATGTCGCGCGCCCAATCCGGCATCATCCCGGGCACGTAGAAGATGCCGGAAAAGAAATAGAGCAGGCGGGTAACGTTGTTCCAAAGCTTGTCCCAAGAGTGGAACAACGTCTGCAGCACGGCATTGACATAGCCGACACCGCAGCCGAACACCGCGGTGCCGATCAGCACGGTCGCCGCGCCCCATAGATTGTCGGGTAGCGCCGGAAGGCCGAATGCCGCGAACCCCGCGAGCAGCAAGACCGCGACAACGACGTCGGTGGCAAATTCGAGGAGGCCGCGCGCAAGGATCACGTCAAACGGCTTGACGGGCGGGAGTTGGAGAAATGGCCCGTTGCTCGTCACGCCATGCATCATGCTGGCGCTGGTGTGGACGAAGACATGAAACGGAATGAGGCCGGTATTAGGTAGCAAGCGCCACTGGCGCTTGCTACCTAATACCGAATGAGGCCGGTGTAGTAGAACAGAAAGAAATGCGTGCCAATCGGCGGCGTGCCGTGCATCAGCAGCGAAAACATCGCCCAGAGCAGAAGGATGTGCAGGATCGGTTCGACCAACGCCCAGCCGTAGCCGAGCCGTGACTCGCCAAACCGCGTGCGCGTCTCGCGGATCATCAAAGCCTGGATGACACGCGCCTGGGTTTTGAGACGATCGAGAAAGCCGGGTGGGCGTCGCGGTGGACGCGGCAGGCGATGCGTGCGATCGGTAAGCACGAAGTAGTCGCTGTCGATCGTATCAAGGCGACGATTGAGGACGCGAAGCATGGTTTCGGCCGACGCGTCGTCCTCGGGGAAGGCCCGCAGTAACTCGCTTCCGGCAGCCGTCGCCTCGGAGAGCCGATCTTCCGCTAGCATGAGTTCGACGTGGGCCCGCCGTGCCGCGTAGCTTCCCGGATCGATCGCCGCCGCTTGGCGGATCGACGCAGCGGCGCCGGCAAAGTCACCCAGACGGCACAAAAGGTGCGCGCGATGCAGGTGGTATTCGGGATTGTCCGGCGCAAGAGCGAGCGCATGGTCGATCGCGGCGAGAGAGGAGGAAATGGCCTCGCGCTGACTTTCGGCCTCGGAGCGCAGGCGCCATAGCGCCGGCTTTGCCGGAACGCGGGTGATCGCGGTATCGAGCATCGTGATGGCATCGTCGATTTTGCCGTGGCGGAGCAGCAACTCGGCGGCATGGATCGCCAGATCGGCGTCGCCCGGCGCCCGCGCGGCCGCCCGCGCGGCCAGGGCGAGCGCCTCGCTTGATCGGTCGAGGGCATAGGCGAGGGCTGATAACGCGCGCAGAGCGTGCGGGTTGTCTGGTTCAAGGGCGGCGGCGCGCCGCAAATAGGTCTCGGCCTCTTCAACGCGGCCGGCGTCGAGCAGCAGGCAGCCGGCGTGATAGGCGAAATCGAAATTGACCGGCGCCAGGGTGCTGGCTTTTGTCGCGAAGTCGATGGCCTTGTCGTGCTCGCCGCTCGCCGCCAGTGCCCCGCTGGCATGACGATAGCCCTCGGTCCAGTCCGGGCGCCGTTCGAGCAACTGCTCATAGGCTGCCGCGGCGTCGCGATGCCGGCCGCAATTGCTGAACAGCCAGGCACAAAAATGCGCGACATCGTTGTCATTCGCGGCGGCGAGGAATGCGATGCGGCCGCATTCCACTGCATCATCGTCGCGCCCTTGATAAAACAGCTTTTCGCCAAGGCGACAGGCGAAATGAGCTACTTCAGGGTCGTCGATTTCTTCAGTACGCAAATAATTGAGGCACGCGTCGACCGCGTCGCTTTCCAGCGCGCGGGAAAAGGTGCTTAAATCGATCGCCAATCGGGGGTAATTGTGATCGGAACTCAATCTAAACGTGCCTTTCCTGATAGTTGTATAATACTGGAGACGATAAACCGTCGTTGTGCATCACTTCAACGGTATTTGACGAAAATTGCGCCGTTACGGGTTCTGGCTATGCGCAGCATCAGTGGTTTTGCGTGCTTTTTCTTGACTGGCACTTGCCGCTGTTCGACCCTAAAGTCGCTACGCTAAAGGCAAATTGACAGGCCAGCCCGGCGCAGAACGGAGAACGGCGATGGCGTTCGAATTTGGCATGTTTCACGAGTTTCAGCGGCCCGCGGGCATCACCGAAGAAGACGCGTTCGCCACGTCGTTTGAACAGATTGATGCCGCCGAGCGATGGGGTCTCGACGCCATGTGGCTTGCCGAAATCCACGTCGCTCCCGAGCGTTCGGTATGCTCGGCGCCGTTGACGCTCGCCAGCGCCATCGCCGCGCGCACGAAACGCATGAGGATCGGCACGGGTGTGCAGGTTCTGCCGCTATGCCACCCGCTGCGTCTCGCGGAGGAAGCAGCTACGGTCGATCAGATCAGTCACGGCCGGCTTATCTTTGGTGTCGGACGAAGCGGCTTTCCGCGCACTTACGAGGCTTACGGCGTCCCGTACGGTGAAAGCCGCGAACGTTTCGCCGAAACGCTTGAAATCCTCAAGCGGGCGTGGACCGAGCCACGATTTTCCTATCAGGGCAAATATTACAGCTTTGACAATGTCGCCTTGACGCCGAAGCCATTCCAGAAACCGTGGCCAGAGATCCGCATCGCCGCCAATAGTGCGGACACCTTCCCCGCGATCGCTAAGCTCGGTCATGCGGTCTTTGTCGCCGTGCGGTTGGGAACGATCGAGGAACTCGGTCCCAATATCGATGCCTACCGCAAGGCGTGGAAGGAAGCGGGGCATCCTGGCGAAGGTCAGGTGTTCCTGCGCGCGCCGGTTTACGTCGCCGAGACGGACCAGCAGGCGATCGAGGAGCCGGAAGAAAGCATCATGTATTTCTACCGCTATCTTGGCGAGCGGCTGGAGGATTCAGCGACGCGCTCGGGGGTTCGCGCGGTGGAGGATCGCGCTGCGAGGGGCCGGCGGCTGCAGGAGATCAGCTACGAGGATGCGCTGCGCGAAAAGCTGATCGTCGGCTCGCCAGAGCGGGTCGCCGATCGGCTTATGGGGCTGAAGGAAACTCTTGGCTTGGATGGTATTCTCGCCGAAATGAATTGCGGCACCAAGATTCCGCACCAACGCGTGATGAAGTCGCTGCAGCTGCTCTGCGAAAAGGTGATGCCAAAATTCCATTAGGGGGCCCGCTTGACTGTTGCCGCTGGCTCCCGGCCCCAATTGACGCTGAGCAGCAGTCGGCGAGCGCGAGATTGATGGTTAACTGCGATTAGCTATCAAATCTTAGATACCTGATATAATTGTGTAATTTTGTTCGGAGTCGCTAAGGCAAGGCGCGCGAGATGCGCGAATTAACAACGTGATAACTTTGCTCCTGTACCTCTCGGCGGAACAGGAGATGCTCATGTTCCCTTGGTACGTCAACGCGGGTTTGCTGATTTTGGTCTTTGCGGGATTCTCGGCGATTTGGATTATTCCGGGCCGCGACATTTGATAAAGCCAAGATTTACTCGCTCACAGCCAAGCGCTAGGCTCGTCGGCGCGTGCCGACGAACGAGATTTTCCATCCTGATTTCAAGCTGACGCCGTATTGGTGGGAAGCTTATGCGCCCGTGATCGGCGAGCCTGTCGCGGTCCCGGCTGAGACGCGTGCTGCGATCGTCGGCGGCGGCTATGCCGGATTATCGACCGCGCTCGAATTGTCGAGGCACGGCGTCGATGCGGTCGTGTTCGAACGCGGCGCGCTAGGCGAGGGGGCCAGCACGCGCAACGGCGGCGCCGTTAGCGGCGGCGTCAATATCGGCAAGGGCTTCAACGGCAAGGCAGCGGAGGTTAATCCGGAACGCGCGGCGCTGATGCTGTCGGATGGGTATGACGCTTTTGCCCTGGTCGATCGGCTGATCGGCGAAGAACAAATCGACTGCTTCTGGCAAAAGCGCGGACGGTTTCAGGGCGCTTGGACGCCGGCGCATTTCGCCTATCAGCAATCGCGCCTCGCGAGCCTCAACGACAGCGCGCAGTCGGGCGCCTATATGGTGCCGCGTGAGCGGCAGCGCGATGAGATCGCCAGCGATTATTACTATGGCGGCATGGTCGTCGAACGCTCGGCGAGCCTCCATCCCGCGCTTTATTATAAAGGGCTGCTCGACGCTTGCCGGCGGCGGGGCATCGCGGTCTGTTCCGATGCCGCGGTCGATGGTATCGCCCGAAACGGCGCCGGCTGGCGCGTGACGACAAGCCGCGGCGCCACTCTGGCCGGTGATGTCGTGATCGCCACCAACGGCTATACCGGGGCGCTGACACCGCGGCTCCGGCGGCGCATCGTGCCGATCGCCAGCCATATCGTCGCTACCGAAGAATTGCCCGATGATCTCGCGCGATCGTTAGTTCCGAACGGCCGCACTTTGTCCGACACCAAGCGCGTGCTGTGCTACTACCGGATGTCGCCCGACGGCAAACGCATGGTCTTTGGCGGCCGCGCCCGCTTTACCCAGGCAGACCCGCATCTCTGTGCGCGCGTGCTCTACAGCTACATGACCGAGCGGTTTCCGCAGTTGCGCGGTGTCCGCATAACCCACGGCTGGACCGGAAACACCGCGTTCACGCTCGATGCGCTGCCGCATATGGGTGAGGAGGAGGGGCTGCATTACGCACTTGGATGCAACGGCAGCGGCGTCGCGATGATGACCTATCTCGGCTATCAGACCGCACGCAAGATCGCCCGTGTCGCCAACTATGCCTGCGCCTTTGACAGTCCTGATTTTCCCTACCACGCTCTTTACAACGGCAACCCGTGGTTTCTGCCCTTGATCGGATCATACTACCGGCTGCGCGATCGGCTCGATCGGATGCTCGCCTGAGCGGACCGTGGCCGCTATCATCGCGCGCCAAAACCCGCGGGAGGGCAGCATGGAATTCGAGACCTTCAAGTCGTCGCTGCTGGGTGCGTCGCCGCCGGCCGGTATCAGCGGCGCGATGCAGGCGCTGTGGTGGCAGGCCAAGGGCGATTGGCATAAGGCGCACCGTTGCGCCCAGGCCGACGCCAACGAAAAGGGTGCCTGGGCGCATGCCTATCTGCACCGCGTCGAGGGCGATCTGCACAATGCCGGCGGTTGGTACAAGCGGGCGGGGAAGGCGCCATCGGCCGCCCCGCTCGACAGCGAGTGGGAAGAAATCGCCCGCGCGTTGCTGGCTTAGTTATTCTGCCGCGCTGCGCTCGTATTTGCGGGCCGGCGTGTTGATCGGTTCCAGCAATGGCGCCGCGCCGAACGAGGCGATGCGGCGCTCAGCCGAAGCGTCGCCATAGAGCGTCGTGCGCTGGCGCGGCGTACGGCCCAGCGAGCGGATCAACTCCCCCATCGCCTCGGGCGGCATTTCCTGGCCAAAACTGGCGCCGGCGGCGCGCGAGATGCTTTCATTCATCAGCGTGCCGCCGAGATCATTGCACCCGGCATTAAGGCAGGCGGCGGCCCCGCTCGTGCCGAGCTTGACCCACGACGTCTGGATGTTGGGAATCAGCGGGTGCAGCGCGAGGCGTGCGATTGCGTGCATCAGCATTGCTTCGCGATAGGTCGGCCCGAGCCGCGCATTGCCCTTCAAGTACATGGGGGCTTCCATCGGCACAAAGGGCAGGGGTACGAATTCGGTAAACCCGCCGGTTCGAGCCTGCAGCGCGCGGACGCGCAGCAGATGGCGGGCCCAATGCTCGTAGCGGTCGACATGGCCGAACATGATCGTTGCCGTCGCGCGCAGCCCGACCTGGTGGGCCGCTTCCATGACCTGAAGCCACTCGTCGGTCTTGATCTTGTCTGGGCAGATGATCGTACGCACCTCGTCGTCGAGGATTTCCGCTGCAGTGCCGGGCAGCGAACTCAGCCCTGCGTCTTTCAGTTCTGCCAGGAAGTCTGGGAGGGAACGGCCCAGTGTCCTGGCGCCCTGCCAGATTTCCAGAGGCGAAAAGGCGTGGATGTGCAGGCCCGGCAGCGCCTTTTTTATCGTCCGGCAAATGCCGAGATACGTCGCGCCAGTGTATTCCGGATGGATGCCGCCTTGCAGGCAAACCTCTGTTGCGCCACGGTCCCAGGCCTCCTCGCAGCGCCGGACGATCTCGCTCCAATCGAGGTCGTAGGGCCGGCCGCGCAAATTCTCGCTCAACTTGCCCTTTGAAAACGCGCAGAACTGGCAGCGGAAATAGCAGATATTGGTGTAGTTGATATTGCGCGTGACGACATAGCTGACCGTGTCGCCATTGACCTGCTGGCGCAGCCGGTCGGCCGCTGCGCAGACGAGATCGAAGGCGTCGCCGCGCGCCTCGAACAGCGTGACGACGTCGCTCTCGGACAGCGTTTCGCCCGCAGCCGCCTGATCGAGGATGGGCTCGACCCGTGTGGTGAGAGCGGCGATGTTGTGACGCTGGCTGGCCTTCGGCGGCTCGATGCCGGCGCCGGGCGTCCATTTATCGGCACGGGCGAGGCCTTGCCCGTCGATCAGGCGCAGTGTCGGCGTGTGCAGCGCCGGATCGAGCCATCGCGCCGGCTGCCGCGCATATTCAGGATAGATCGCCAGCCGCTCGACGAGGAGCTTGCCGGCGCCGGCGGTGCGTTCGGCGAGCCGGTCAAGCTCGGGCCAGGGCGCTTCGGGATTGACATGGTCGGGCGTCACCGGGGAGACGCCACCCCAATCATTGATCCCCGCGGCGATCATCTCTTCGAGCGCCTCGGGCATCAGATTGGGTGGTGCCTGAAGGTTCATCGCCGGCCCGAAGACGAGCCGGGCGATCGCAATCGTCCACAGATGATCGGCTTCGTCCGGGTCGGGGGCGTCGGCCATCTTGGTCTCGGGCTTGGCGCGGAAATTCTGGACGATGATTTCCTGAAGATGCCCGTGGCGTTCGTGCAGGTCGCGCAGCGCCAGCAACGCCTCGATGCGTTCGCGGCGTGATTCCCCGATGCCGATCAGGATGCCCGAGGTAAATGGAACCGCCGCTTCGCCGGCCGCCGCGATCGTCGCGAGGCGGCGGGCCGGGTGCTTGTCGGGCGAGCCGAAATGAGGGCCGCCGCGCTGCGACAGGCGCTCGCTCGCGCTCTCCAGCATGATGCCCTGCGACACCGAGACCTTGCGCAGCGCGTCGAGGTCCTCGCAGGTCATCAGCCCGGGATTGAGATGCGGCAGCAGCCCGGTCTCCTTGAGCACCCGCCGCGCCATCTCCGCGAGATAGGAGAGTGTCGTCTCCTGCCCGAGCGCCACGAGCTCGTCGCGAGCGGCGCGGTAACGCAGTTCGGGCTTGTCGCCCAGCGTGAACAACGCCTCGTGGCAGCCCGCTTCGGCGCCGGCGCGAGCGATCGCCAATACCTCATCGGGTGTGAGATAGGCACGCTCGCCGCGCCGCGGCGGGTGAGCGAAGGTGCAGTAATGGCACACGTCACGGCAAAGCTGGGTCAGCGGGATGAAAACTTTGCGCGAATACGAGATAAGGTTGCCGTGCCCGATGTCGCGCAACGCGCCGGCGACCCGCATCAGTGCCGGCAAATCCTCGCATTCGGCGAGCGCGAGCGCGTCCGCCTCGCAAAGCCGCTCACCGGAGGCGGCACGGTCGAGGATCGTCGTGAAGAATTGCGTCACCCCACCCTCATCTCGTTTGCGTGCGCGGCGATTAGCGTAGCTGCGCGCGTTGCCGATCTTAGCCGCGCAAAATGCTGGAGGTCTTGCGGATTGTCGATATCGAAGGCTATGCCCGGCAATCGCATGATGCATGGCTCGATGCCTTGAGCACGCGCGGCGGCAAGATGCGGAAAATAACTGTCCTCGCCAAAGCGCAGCGGTACCGCCTGCGGCGGCGACATAATGATCGCATTGGAGCCTTGTTCGTCATGCGCCGGCGCGATCGTAAACGCGGGCGCCGGACCATGCGCCGCGATCAGTTGTTCGATCTCGCCGGCCGTGACGAGCGGCAAATCGCCGGGCAGCGTCAGCATCGTCGTGCGGCCTTGCGCGGTCAAATAGCGGGCGCCGGCGTTGACCGCGCCGGTGTGACCGTCATGCGCGCCATCCGCCAGCGTCCCCAGGCCGTAACGGCGCGCCAGCGTCTCCGCCTGGGGCTCGACCGTCACCAGAATCGCGCCGCCGAGTCCGCGCACGCCGGCGACCGCCTCCAGCACGTCTTCCAGCATCGCCAGCGCTAATTCTTGTCGCAGCGCCGCCGGCAACGCCGGCGCGAGGCGCTGCTTCGCGCCGGTCATTTCCTTGACCGGGATGATCGTCCAGACGTCCTCGGGCCGGCTCATCGGCGAAGACGGTCCGCGGCCGCGAGCACGGCGCGGGCGAGCGCTTCACGGTCTTCGAGCGTCACCATCAAGGTCTGGGCAAAAACCACCGGGATACCGAGCTCCGGCGCGTTGTCGCGATCGGTCTCGTCGATGATGTAGAGGTCAAGAAAATCACCGTAGTGCCGCGCCACCGCGCCGGCATCGACCGGCAGTCCTAGCTCTTCCATCATCTTGGCGGTCGGCCCCTTGACCGCTTTGCCGCCGATGATCGGCGACACCGCGACCACCGGCGCCGCGCAATCGCGTAGTGCCCGCCGCACGCCGGGCACAGCGAGGATCGGGTCGATGCTGATAAAGGGGTTGGAAGGACAAACGACAACCGCACGCAGTGCCGGGTCGGCAAGGGCGGCGAGGAAGTCGGGGTTAGGCCGCGCCCCCGTCGCGCCGGCAAATTCCAGTCGCTTGACGACCGGTTCGCAGCTCAGGCGCACGAAATAATCCTGGAAATCGAGCCAACCAATATCGGTTTCGAGCCGGGTGCGAACCTTGTCGTCGCTCGCCGGCAACAGCCGCGCCGCGATACCAAGACGGCGGCGGAAATCATCCATGATCGCCGACAGTTTCTCGCCGGCGGCAAGCCGCCGGGTGCGCTCGACATGGGTCGCGAGATCGCTGTCGCCGAGCTTGAACCAGTTGGCGCCGCCGAGTTTTTCGAGCGCGGTCATAAAAGTCCAGGTCTCGCCGCGGCGGCCCCAGCCGAGTTCCGGGTTGGCCTCGCCCGACAGCGTGTAAAGCAGCGTGTCGAGGTCGGGAGATATCGATAGCCCGAGATGCTCGAAATCATCGCCCGTATTGGCGACGACAGTCAGCGTGTCCGGCGGCAGCGCACGGTAAAGCCCGAGCGCCAGCTTGGCGCCGCCGACGCCGCCCGACAGCGCCAAGACCGCACCATCCCGGCTCATCGAAAGAGGTCGTGCTCCGGTGGCCGCACGAGCGCGGCGCCATCCGCCTCGGGTGCGGTCCACGACAGGCCGCGGACCAGCACCATCGGCATCGCCTCGTTCGCCTGGCCCATCACCAGCGAGGCGGCGGCGGCGATCTCGTCGGCGAAAGCGGTCTCGGTGACTTCGAGCGCCCGGCCGAACAGGTCGGGATGGCCGCGCCAATCGATGACCGACGGCAGCCCGGCGGCGCCGAGCGCGATCCCCACTGTGCCGCGGCGGAACGGCCGACCAAAACTGTCGCTGATGATCACCGCGATCGGGACGCCGTAAGAGCTGACGAGCTCCTCGCGAATCGCCCGTGCCGAGGCATCAGGATCGAGCGGCAGCAACAGCACACGCTCGTTGCCGTCACCGGGCGCGACATTGGAATGGTCAATCCCGGCATTGGCCATGACCCAACCGAGCTTGTGCTCGGCGATGATCAGGTTCTCGCGTTGCCGCACGATGCGTTTCGATTCCGACAGCACAACCTCGCAGAACTTGGCACTTTTGGCGGTCTGCGCGGCGAGTGCCTCGGCCTCGGCCGACGGGATCATTGTCGAGACATCGACAAACCGGTTTTCGGCCTTGGAGACGATTTTCTGAGCGATGACAAGCACATCGTCTGGCTCCGGCGCGATCGCCGCGTCGACCAGCGCCGATATCGCCAAGGCGCCGAGGTCGTCACCGGGTTGCACCATCGGCACACCTGGCAGTCCAATAATTTCTACGCGGTTCGGCATCACACAGTCGTCATTCCGGGATCGCCTGAAAGGCGAGGCCCGGAACCCATGAACACGGGCCTCTGGAATATGGGTTCCGGGTTCGCCGCTGTGCGGCGCCCCGGAATGACAAGTTCAAGGCTACGCCGCAAGACCTAACCGAACGCCTTGCGCAGCCGTGGCACCACCTGCTCGGAATAGAGCTTGAGGAACCGCGCCTGGTCGGGGCCGGGTGCGTGGAACACGAGATGGGTGAAGCCAAGCTCGACATAAGGCCGAATGCGCTCGACCTGCTCATCCGGGTCGCTGGAGACGATCCAGCGGCTGGCGGCGCGGTCGAGCGGCAGCGCGTCGGCACGGCGCTCCATCTCCATCGGGTCCTCGACGCCCATCTTCTCCTCTGGCGACAGCGCCAGCGCCGCCCAGTGCCGGGTCAGTTCCTTGGCTTCCTGCGCATCGGTGTCGAACGACACCTTAACCTCGATCATCTTTTCAAGACTGGCGTGCTCACGCTTAGCTCTCGAAAGGCCCTCCGAAACCTTGTCGGTGAGTTCGGTGTAAAGCTGTGGGTTCTTGCCGCTGGTCACGATAAAGCCCTCGGCGATCTGCCCGGCCATTTGCGCAGCAAGCGGTCCCGAGGCGGCAACCCAGATCGGCACCTTGTCCTTGGGCTTGTCGTAGATCGTCGCGTCGATGGTCTTGTAGAACTGGCCCTCGAATGTCACCCGCTCCTGCGTCCACAACGTGTTTATGAGGCGGATCGCCTCGCGCAGCCGGTCGCGCCGTTCTTTCGGGCCGGGCCAGGCGATGCCCGCCGACGGCACCTCGTTTAGCGACTCGCCGGTGCCGAGCCCCAGCACGACGCGGCCCGGAAACATCGCCCCCATCGTGCCGAACGCCTGCGCGACAATAGATGGATGATAACGGAAGGTCGGCGTCGCGACGCTGGTGCCGATGATGACGCGCTTGGTGCTGGCGCCCAGCGCGCCGAGCCAGGCGAGCGAATTGGGGGCGTGGCCATCGGTGTGCTTCCAGGGTTGGAAATGGTCGCTGACAAAGATCGAGTCGAACCCGACCTCCTCGGCCAGCACCGAGAAATCCAGCAATTCGCGCGGCCCGAATTGCTCGGCCGATGCCTTGTATCCGATCTTCAGCACGGTTCTGCTCCTCAAACCTTGGCCAGCACGTCCTCACGGAAGCGCTTCATATTGGCGATGACCTCGTTCGCGTTGGCGCCGTCAAAGCTGAAATCGACCGCGACGATGCCGAGATCCTTGAGCGCGCGCAAATCGCCAATGATTGCCGCGTCGCTGCCCGAGAACAGGCGGCGGTCGCCGTTATCGGCCTTGTCCGGGATCGCCGCGCCGCGACCGGTTACACGATAGGCGACGACGACCTCTTTCGGGTTCCGCTCGGCCCGCTGGCAGGCGCGGTGCAGCCGCTCGATACCGCCCTTCAAGCGCTCCAGCGTATCAAGCCGGAACGCCGGGTTGGTGCCGATCGGATACCAACCGTCGCCGAGCTTGGCGGTGCGGCGCAGCGCCGGGCCGCTCTCGCCGCCGACCCAGATCGGCACCCGTTTCTGGACCGGACGCGGCTGGAAAAAGATGTTGGAGAACTTGACGAACTTGCCGTCAAAGCTGGGTCTCTCGTTGGTCCACAACTCGCGGCAGGCAAGCAGATATTCGTCGGTGACGGCGCCGCGTTCGTCGAACGGGTCGGTGCCGATCGCCTCGAATTCCTCGCGGCACCAGCCGGCGCCGACCCCGAGGGTCAGCCGACCCTCCGAGAGATTGTCGATCGTCGCGAGGATTTTCGCGGTCAGCACCGCGGGCCGATGCGGCACCACCATGACCGAGGTGACCAGCCGCAGTTTCGAGGTCTTAGCCGCGACAAAGGTGACGGCAGTCAGCTGCTCGTGCCGGTCCCCCCCGGCACGGCCGGGAAACTCGCCGGTGTCGGAGTAAGGGTATTTGTTTTCCAGCTCGCGCGGGATGACGACATGGTCGGAGAGCGTGCAGTAATCGTAGCCGATCGCCTCGCCTTGCTGACAGATCTGCGCAAGGTCCTCTGCGCCCGAAAGCGGGCCGCTGACCGGCGCGCCAAACCCGTATTGCATCGCACCCTCCGGGGCTGATCGCGGTTTGGCGACAAGGTAGAACTTCGACCGGACAAGGGCTAGTGCCTCCTTGGGGACTGCGCTGCGCGAAGCACCAAGTGAGGTTGCCCTCGGCCGGTCAAACCTTATTCACCGCCTAATTCCGGTTTGGGAACGGGAACGAGGCCGTTGCGCGGGTGAGCGGGATTCAGAGGCGTTCTGGTTGTTATGGCCTCAGCAGCGCGCTCGACATTGTTGGTCCTTGTCCGCGCGGACGGACTGTTCGCCGACCAAGCTCCGGTTTCGGCTTTCAAATAACGAGCAACTCACGTGGGTGCGATATTCGCCAAATTAAAATGCGGTTTACGCAATGCAGCTGGCGAAACGTTGCGTTACAGTTCGAGAACGCGGCGCAGGCCGTCTTCGATGGCTTTGAGGTCGGGCGCGGAAAGTTGCCCGGCGGTGCGGGTCAGCCGCGCCTTATCGACCGCGCGCGCCTGGTCGCACACCGCGACCCGCCCTTCGCCGGCCGAGGGCGTGGCAACGACGATCGGCGGGCGAGGCTGCGCGCCGCTCGCCAACGGCACGACAACCACGGTGCGCCGCGCCCGGTTGAGCGCGTCGGTAGTGATGACGACCGCCGGCCGCATCGGCCGCATCTCGCCGCTGTCGACGGTGTCGAAATCGACCCACCAGATATCGCCGCGGCGCACCGGCTCGCCGCTGGAAGCAGACACAGCCATTATTCCTTGGCCGCGTCGGTCGGCGCCGCACCGCCGTCGCGCAGCGTCGTGTCCCAGCCGCCCAACTCTGCGGCCAGCGCCTCGTCCTTTTCGACATCCAATGCAGCGAGGTACAGCGGGTCGGCCTCATCGACGCCGTCGGGCGGCAAGGCCTTTTCCAGCAGATCCTGGATGAATTTGCTGCGGCCGCGTGCCGGCACCGCGCGCTTCAACCGGCGGACAAGTTCATCCGGCAAATGCAACAGAAGCTGCTGCGTGGCCATGGCAGCACCGTATTCATAGCATATGACAATATTGATATCGCTATCGAAGTCGTGAAGCAAGATTCTGATTACTAAGAGTTTGACCGGAAAATAGGTGGAGTGATTTCAATCGCTTATGATTCTGTCTAGTCGCCAACCAAGGACGGAGCCACAAGATGTCGTGGACTGAAACCACCCAGTCGAAGTATCGGCGCGACCAGCTTCAGTATGCAAGCGATACGACGGATGAAGAATGGGCAAGGATCGAGCCGCATCTGCCGGCGATGCGGCGGCGCGGTCGGCCACGGACGACGGACCTGCGGTTGGTGGTGAACGCGATGTTTTACATCGCCCAGAGCGGGTGCCAATGGCGGATGCTGCCGAAGGATTTTCCGCCGTACACGACGGTCCAGGGCTATTTCTATCAATGGCGGGACGATGGGCGATGGGCCACCATCAACCACGCGCTGATGACGAGGGCGCGTGAAGCGGACGGCCGCGAGGCAAGCCCTACGGCCGGCGTCATCGATAGCCAGTCGGTCAAGACCACGGAGGCCGGCGGGCCGCGCGGCTACGATGCGGCCAAGAAGGTGAAGGGGCGCAAGCGTCATATCCTCACCGATACCGGCGGCCTGCTGGTCGCGGCACAAGTCCATCCAGCCGATGTCCAGGATCGCGACGGCGCCGTGCCGCTATTGGCATCGATCCGCACGCTCTTCGTCTGGCTGCGCCACGTCTTCGCCGACAGCGCCTATGCCGCGGAAAAGCTGACCGCAGCGCTTGCCGCCATGGGCGACTGGACGCTCGAAATCATCAAGCGATCCGATGCCGCCAAGGGCTTCGTGCTGCTGCCGCGGCGCTGGGTGGTCGAGCGCACACTCGCCTGGCTCAATCGAAATCGGCGCCTCGCCAAAGACTTCGAGGCGACCATCGCCAGTGCCGAGGCATGGCTCTACATCGCCAGCGTCAAGCTACTTTCACGACGGTTGGCACGGGCGTGATCAATCATGCCGATTCAGAGTCAAACTCTAAGTCGACGGGGGCCTTGTCAAAACTTCGATGGGTAATGCTCGCTTTCCGTCAGCTATTTCCGTAAATAAGCGCCGGATTGCAGCTTGTTGCTGTTCGATATCAACATGACCTTGCGGTATATATCCGCCCTCAAAAATGTCGAGTTGTTCAACGTGTATGCGCAGGGTTTTCGCCATCTCGGACAGAATTTTAGTTCGCAACGACTGTCGCTCTTGCGTCACGCGATCATTATCTTTTGGGTCAAAGGTTGTACCTAGCTGACGCATGTAGTTCCGATATGCGGTCATTACGGTTGAATCGTGTTGAAAATCCAATTCGATCTGGTTCAGTGCGGCGATATGATCGGCAGACAAGAAAGAACGGCGAGTTGCCATTAACGTCCGAAAGATCGCTAATCGTCGCCCTCGCTTTTCGCGCAAATTGTCGATGTACCGCGTCATTATGACTGCAGCGATAGGCCCAAGGAAGGTGGCCGCGAGTATCGACCAGCCAAAAACTTGTGACGTCGGATTCATCGAGCCCGCGATCAGCTACACCCGCTGGTCGAACCGCAGGTATCGCATTTCAGGCAGGTGCCGTTGCGCACGAGGGTGAAATTGCCGCATTCGCCGCAACTGTCGCCCTCATAGCCTTTCATGCGCGCCTCACGGATTTTCTCGATGCGCGGGTCTGCGGCGAGCGCGGCGATCTCCAGCGTTTCGGTCGTCGTCGAGGCGACCGCGAGCGCGCCGGCGAAAAGCGGCATCTCAGGCTCGGCGGTGCCCGTGCGCGCCGGGGCTCCACCCTTCTGTTTGCCGCCATGCAGCACGGTCAGCCGGTTGCGGACATAGCCTTGCGAGGCGACCTTCTGCACGATCGCCGCCATCTCGGCGCCGACTTTGGCTGATTCGTCGTCGTCGATCTCGCGCAGGTTCGACGACTCGGCGACGATGCCCTTGCCGATCGTGTCGGGCATCAAATCCGCCGGCTCGACATGCGCGAGGTCGTTGCGGTCGAGGTAGGAAATCGCCAATTCGCGGAACACATAATCGAGGATGGAGGTCGCCATTTTGATGGCGTCGTTGCCCTCGACCATGCCGGCCGGCTCGAAGCGGGTGAAGGTGAAGGCCTCGACGAATTCCTCGAGCGGCACGCCGTATTGCAGGCCGAGCGAGATCGCGATTGCGAAATTGTTCATCAGCGAACGGAAGGCCGAACCTTCCTTGTGCATGTCGATAAAGATTTCCGCGATTTTGCCGTCTTCGTATTCGCCGGTGCGCAGATAGACCTTGTGCCCCCCGACCACGGCTTTTTGCGTGTAGCCCTTGCGTCGGTTCGGCAGACGCCGGCGGCCCTCGGCCCGCATCACCACCCGCTCGATGACCCGCTCGACAATGCGTTCGGCGACGAGCGGCACCCTTTCCGCAGGTGACAGCGCCAGCAACTCGGCGGCCTTGTCTTCCGCTTCGTCATTCTCGGCGAACAGGTTGGAGGCGAGAGGTTGCGAGAGTTTCGAGCCGTCGCGGTACAGCGCCACGGCTTTGAGGCCAAGTCGCCAGGACAGCAAGTAGGCGTCCTTGCATTCCTCGACCGTCGCCGCGTTCTGCATGTTGATGGTCTTCGAGATCGCGCCGGTGATAAACGGCTGCGCCGCGGCCATCATCCGGATATGGCTATCGACAGACAGACAGCGCTTGCCGAGACGACCGCAGGGATTGGCGCAATCGAAGACGGCCAGATGCTCCGGTTTTAGATGCGGAGCGCCCTCCAGCGTCATTGCGCCGCAGCAATACGTGTTGGCGCTATCGATATCGCCTCGGCTGAAGCCGAGCGCCGCGAGCAAGTCGAAGCCGGGATCGGCGAGCGCCGCGGAGTCGATCCCAAGCGCATCGGTGCAGAATGACTCGCCCAACGTCCATTTGTTGAACGCGAATTTGATATCGAACGCCGACGCAAGCGCCGCCTCGACCGCCGCGAGCGCGCCATCGTCAAAGCCTTTTGCGGCGAGGGTCTGATGGTTGATCGCCGGCGCGCCTTTGAGCGTGCCGTGACCCAGCGCGTAGCGCTCGATATCGGCGATCTGCATCTCGCCGTAACCGAGCGTTTGAAGCGCGTCGGGGACCATGCGGTTGATGATCTTGAAATACCCGCCGCCCGCGAGCTTCTTGAATTTGACGAGCGCGAAATCCGGTTCGATGCCGGTCGTATCGCAATCCATTACCAGGCCGATCGTGCCGGTCGGCGCGATCACCGTGGTTTGCGCATTGCGGAAGCCGTGCTTTTCACCCAGCGCCAGCGCTGCGTCCCAAGAGGCGGTCGCGGCCTCGGTCAGCGCTCTATCCGGACAGTTCGCGGCGTCGAGCGGCACCGGGGGCACGGCGAGGGCCTGATAGCCGGTGCGTTCGCCATGCGCCGCGCGGCGATGATTGCGGATAACGCGAAGCATGCCCTCGCGGTTTTTGGCGTAACCGGAGAAGGCGCCGAGTTCGGCTGCCATCTCCGCCGAGGTGGCATAGGTGGTGCCGGTGAGCAGCGCGGTCATCGCGCCAGCCAGCGCGCGGCCGGTGTCGCTGTCGTAGGGGATGCCCATCGACATCAAGAGGCCGCCGAGATTGGCATAGCCCAGACCGAGCGTGCGGTAGGCGTAGGAGAGGCGGGCAATCTCGCGCGATGGGAATTGCGCCATCATCACGCTGATTTCGAGGACGATCGTCCAGAGCCGCGTCGCGTGGCGGAAATCGGCGACCTTGAACCCGTCCTCGTCGCGATAGGCCATCAGGTTGAGCGAGGCGAGATTGCAGGCCGTGTCGTCGAGGAACATGTATTCCGAGCACGGGTTCGACGCGTTGATGCGGCCGCTTTCCGGGCAGGTGTGCCAATCGTTGATCGTCGTGTCGAACTGCACGCCGGGATCGGCCGAGGCCCAGGCCGCATAGGCGATGCGGTCCCACAGCGCGCGCGCCGGCACGGTCTTGGCCACCTTGCCGTCGGTGCGACGGGTCAGCTTCCAGTCTTCATCGTTTTCTACTGCGGCCAGGAAGGCGTTGGTTATGCGCACGGTGTTGTTGGAATTCTGCCCCGCGACGGTGAGATAGGCCTCTGAGTCCCAATCGGTGTCGTAGGTCGGAAACTCGATCGATTCGTAGCCTTGGCGGGCAAACTGGATGACGCGCTGCACATAATTCTCGGGAATCATGACCGCGCGCGCCGCGCGGATTTCCTGTTTCAGCGCGGGGTTTTTCGTCGGGTCATACGGGTCTTCGGCCGGCTCGCGGCAAGCCGCCATGATCAGGTTGAGATGCTTGACGCAAAGCTTGGAGCCGGCAACCAGCGCGGCGACCTTTTGTTCCTCGATCACCTTCCAGTCGATAAAGTCTTCGATATCGGGGTGGTCGGTGTCGACGATCACCATTTTCGCCGCGCGGCGGGTCGTACCGCCGGATTTGATCGCGCCGGCGGCGCGATCGCCGATCTTGAGAAAGCTCATCAGCCCCGAGGAGCGGCCGCCGCCCGACAGTCGCTCGCCATCACCGCGCAGCCGCGAGAAATTCGAGCCGGTGCCTGAGCCGTATTTGAACAACCGGGCCTCGCGCACCCACAAATCCATGATCCCGCCTTCGTTGACGAGATCATCGGCGACCGACTGGATAAAGCAGGCATGCGGCTGCGGGTGTTCGTAGGCGCTTTCCGACGCCTTGATCTTCCCGGTCTTCCAATCGGCGTAGAAATGTCCCTGCGCCGGGCCGTCGATGCCGTAGGCCCAATAGAGCCCAGTGTTGAACCATTGTGGTGAGTTGGGGGCGCCCATTTGGGTCGCGAGCATGAAGCGCAGCTCGTCGAAATAGGCGTGGGCGTCTTCCTCGGTGTCGAAATAGCCGCCTTTCCAGCCCCAGTAGGTCCAGGTGCCGGCAAGCCGGTCAAAACATTGCTTAGCGCTGGTCTCGCCGCCGGTGCGCTCGTCTTTTGGTACTAATGCCAGCTTGTCGTCGTCGGCCCTGCGTCGCCACAGCCAGCGGGGTACGCCGTCTTCCTCCAGGGGGGCAAGGATCGCCGGCACGCCGGCCTTGCGCAGATATTTCTGCGCGAGAATGTCACAGGCGACCTGGCTCCATGCGGCTGGAACCTCGACACCCTCTGCGGCGAAGACGACCGATCCGTCGGGGTTGCGGATCTCACTGGTCGCGGTGCGAAAGGCGATGGCTTCGTAGGGGTCTCGGCCGGCGGTGGTAAAACGACGCGCGATATGCATAACTTCCCCCGGTTCTTCGAGGTTCCGGTCCGCGTTGCTCGCTAGATCCGGTATCCTCATTGCTTTCAGCCACAGGATTATGTGCTTCGGTCCGAGAGCAATCAACATCTATGAATTGTAACGGGCGAGACACAATATATAGAAAGCGCTTGACGGATCAGGCGACTCGCGTTATGGCCGCTCAACTCCTGGGAGGGGACGTGATGAAATTGGTGGCTCTTTACCCAGGGCCGGCGGCGATGCGATAGTCCCGGCGCGCTGACGGAACGGGGACATGACAACCTTCGGCACGCGACTCTTGACCTGGCTGCGTGGTGAGCTGGTCGGCACCGACGCCTACGGCAACCGCTATTACCGGCTGAAAAACGACCGCCCCTCGGGACGCGGCGGCGGGCGCTTCAGCCGGGAGCGGCGCTGGGTCATCTATGCCGGCGAGCCGGAAGGCTCCAAGGTGCCGCCGGAATGGCATGCGTGGCTGCACCATACGGTCGACGAAACGCCCGGCGCCTGGCCGCATTATTCATGGGAAAAGCCGCACCAACCGAACATGACCGGCACGCCGCACGCCTATCACCCGCAAGGCTCTGTGCTCCGCGGTGGGCACCGCGCCCACACTACCGGCGATTACGAGCCGTGGACGCCGGAATAGGCTCTGAGCTGACGGGGCGCGGGGCAGTGCGATGAAGGGGAATGTCATCGAAACGGTGATGGGCGCGGTCGTGCTCGTCGCCGCTGCGCTGTTCCTGTTTTTCGCGTACAGCACCAGTCAGCTGCGCTCGGTGCCCGGTTATCAACTGACCGCGAATTTCGAGCATATCGACGGGATTCGCGACGGCAGCGATGTCCGCATCAGCGGCATCAAGGTTGGCTCGGTGGTGACGACGACCCTCGACCCGAAGACCTATCTCGCGACGGTGCGGATGACCGTCGAGCCGTCGATCAAGCTGCCCGACGACACGGTCGCCGAGATCGTCTCCTCCGGGCTGCTCGGCGACAAATACATGTCGCTGGTGCCGGGCGGGTCGGACAAGGATCTGCCGGCGGGCGGTCAGATCAAATACACCCAGTCCTCGGTCAGCCTCGAACATCTCATCGGGCAGATGATGTTCTCGCCGCCGGGCAAAAAAGCTGGCGAAGGCGAGGGCTCGGCCCCAAATGCATCGCCGTCGGGCGGTGCCGCGGCGCCGCTCAAACCCTAGGGCGCCTTTGTCATGGCCCAAAGCGCGGCGGTGGAATTTCCGGTTTGGCACACCCCGGAAGGGGAGCCGGTCTCGTGCGTCGAGAAGATCAAGGTCCTCAACGAAAACCTCACCGAACTGCGCGAACTGGCGCAAGACGCATTGGAAGACGGCGTGTTGATGGGCTGCGATGAGGCGCAATTGCGCGCAGTGCTGGCGGGAATCATCAGCGGCCTCGTCAATCCCTATCGCAAATGAGGTTGTTGCCGGTCGCTGCGCTGGCATTCGCCGTCAGCTGCGGCGGTGCCGTGGCGAAGATGATCCCCGAGCCGATCGCGGTCCTCCAGGGGCTGGATAAAATTTCCGCCCGCACCTCGCAGATCGACGCGCCAGTCGGCACGCCGATCAAGTTCGGCACTCTGTCGATAACCGTGCGCGATTGCGAACAAAGCCCGCCCGAAGACACTCCGGAAAACGCCGCCTTTGTGCAGATCTACGAAACGCCGCCGGGCGAGGATACCAAACGGCTGTTCAGCGGCTGGATGTTTTCGTCGAGCCCGGCGCTGTCGGAGCTCGAACATCCCGTCTATGACGTAACCTTGCTGTCCTGCAAGGCAGCGAGCGCGCCGCCCCCAGCGCCTGTGCCCACGCCGCCGGCGGAACCGCCCAGCCCGCGCGGAAAGACACAGCGATAGCGCAACGCCTCGGCCAGCAGCCGGCGATATCGCGCGCGCGGCACCTCGACGGCGCCGAATTGCGCCAGATGCGGCGTTACGAACTGCATGTCGAGCAGCCGAAAACCACCGCGCCGCATCAGCGCCACCAGATGCACGAGCGCAACCTTGCTGGCGTCGGTCGCGCGGCTGAACATGCTTTCGCCAAAAAACGCGCCGCCAATCGAGACGCCGTAAAGTCCGCCGACCAGGGTGCCCGCCTGCCAGCATTCGACGCTGTGCGCCGCGTCCATTGCGTGCAGCTCGTTGTAGAGCCTGACGATCTCGGCGTTGATCCAGGTGTTGGGGCGTTTCTCGGTCGCTTCGGCGCAAGCCGCAAGCGTGCCGGCAAAGTCGCTATCGACCTTGACCTCGAACCGGTCCTGGCGAACGACCCGGGCAAGGCGGCGGGAGACGTGGAACCCGTCGAGCGGCAGGATGCCGCGTCGCTCGGGATCAACCCAAAACAGCTCCGGGTCGTCCGCCGATTCGGCCATCGGGAAGATGCCGGAGCAATAGGCCCTGATGAGGGTTTCCGGTGTCAGGCGAAATGGGGAGCGCATTGGCCTATGGCGTCGTTCCCGCGAAGGCGGGAATCCAGGGCAAGCGACAAAACGTCGGCTTCTGGACCCCGGTTTCGCGGGGGTGACGAATTGATGGAGGGAAGACCGACATCACGAGTGCACGAGAAAACGTTCGAGCCAGCCGATATCGTAGGCGCCGACGCGAAAATCGGCATTGTCGAGCAGACGCTGGTGCAGCGGGATCGTCGTCTCGATGCCGCCGATCGCGTATTCCTCCATCGCCCGGCGAAGCCGCATGAGGCACTCGTCGCGGTCGCCGCCATAGACGATCAGCTTTGAGATCAGGCTGTCGTAGAACGGCGGCACCTCGTAGCCCTGGTAGAGCGCGCTGTCGACGCGGATGCCGGGGCCGCCCGGTGCGTGATACTCGCTGATCCGCCCCGGCGACGGGCGGAAATCGTCGGGGCTTTCGGCGTTGATACGGCACTCGATCGCATGACCACGCAGCGTGATGTCCTGCTGCGTGTAGCCCAGCGGCGCGCCATCGGCGATACGCAGCTGCTCGCGCACCAGGTCGATGCCGCTGATCATCTCGCTGATCGGATGCTCCACCTGGAGCCGGGTGTTCATCTCGATGAAATAGAAATCGCCGTCGCGGTAGAGGAACTCGATCGTCCCGGCGCTCCGGTAGCCGAATTTCTCCAGCGCGCTGACCGCGATTCGCGTGATCCGCTCGCGCGCCACGGGGTCGATCGCGGGCGAGGGCGTCTCTTCGAGGATTTTCTGATGGTGGCGCTGCAGCGAGCAGTCGCGCTCGCCGAGATGCACGACCGCGCCGCGTCCGTCGCCCAGCAGCTGGATTTCGATATGCCGCGGCCGGTCGAGAAAGCGCTCCATATAGACTGAGGAATCGCCGAATGCCGCCTGCGCCTCGGCTTGAGCGAGCGGCAGTAGCGTCCGCAGCTCGCTGTCATTGTGCGCGAGCTTCATGCCGCGCCCGCCGCCGCCAGAAGCGGCTTTTAACAGCACGGGATAGCCGATCGCACGCGCCTCATCGACAGCCTGCGCGGCGTCGCGCAGCGCGCCCGCCGAGCCGGGGACGGTAGGGATGCCGAGCTCCTGCGCCGCTATTTTGGCACGCACCTTGTCGCCCATGATCCGGATGTGCTCGGGCTTTGGACCGATAAAGGTGAAGCCATGCTGCTCGACAATTTCAGCAAAGTCGGCGTTCTCGGACAGAAACCCAATCCCGGGATGGATCGCATCCGCCCCGGTGATCGTCGCTGCCGAGAGGATCGCTGGGATGTTGAGATAGCTGGCGCGCGCCGGTGGTGGCCCGATGCAGACGCTTTCATCGGCGAGCCGGACGTTCATCGCGTTGGCGTCGGCGGTCGAATGCACCGCGACGGTCTTGATCCCCATGTCGCGACAGGCGCGATGGATGCGCAACGCGATCTCGCCGCGATTGGCGATGAGGACCTTTTCGAACATGCGCGAGAGAATAGCGCGATGGGCGCTATTCGATCAGCATCAGCGCCGTGTCGTATTCGACCGGCTCCGCATCGCCGACATAAATCTGCGAGACGCGGCCGGCACGCGGCGCGCGAATCTGGTTCATCACCTTCATCGCCTCAATGATCAGCAGCGTCTGGCCCTCGGTCACGGTGTCGCCGACGCGTACATAAGGCGGCGCACCAGGCTCGGCCGCGAGATAGGCGATCCCCACAAGTGGGGCCTTCAGTGTGCCGGGGTGGTCGTGGCCGTTGGCGCCAGGATGGTAGGCGCCGTTGGCCGACGGTGCCGGCTCGGGCTGTGTCGACGTTTCAGACACGACAGGAAGCGGCGCGGGCAGCGGCGCTGCTGCTATCGCCTGCCGCGAGACGCGAATCCGCTGGTCGCCCGCCGCGCATTCGATCTCGGTGAGGCCGGTTTCGTCGAGCAGCTTGGCCAACGAGCGGATCAGGTCGGGATCGGGCGCCAGCGCGGGCCGGCGGCCGCCGAGGATCACGCCGGACCCTCGTTCGGCTTGTCCTCGATCAGCGCGGCGATCGCCTCCAGCGCCAGCTCGTAACCCTGCGGACCCAGACCGAAAATCCCTCCATTCGCCGCCAGGCTCACATAGGAATGATGACGGAAACTCTCGCGGCGAAAGATATTCGAGAGATGCACCTCGATGATCGGCAGATCGGCGGCTTTGAGCGCGTCGTGCACCGCAACCGAGGTGTGCGTCAGCGCGCCGGCGTTGAGGATGATCCCGTCGGCGGATTCGCGCGCTTCCTGGATCCAATCGACCAGTTGCCCTTCATGGTTGGTCTGTCGGAAATCGATCTGCAGATCATGCGCGTTGGCGCGCGCCAGGCAGCGCTGCTCAACATCGGCGAGCGTGTCGTAACCATAGGTGGCGGGCTCGCGCACACCCAGCAGGTTTAAATTCGGACCATTCAAGATAAAGACGATCGGCAAGCGCGCCTCCGCAGCTTGTCGTCGCCTTATAGCACGCGGATGGTTGAGGGCAAGGCGGGGCAGCTGCCGACAGCGGGTTGGCGATGGCCGCCCGAGAGACCATAGTGGCGTCGACGCGCACGCCTGGAGGAAGGACGAGCATGGCCATCACGATGTACGACCTCGCCGGCGTCGAGGCGGAGCGGCGATTCAGCCCGTTCTGCTGGCGGGCGCGAATGGCGCTCGCGCATAAGGGGCTCGACGTCGAGACCGTGCCGTGGCGCTTCATCGAGAAGGACAAGCTCCCGACGCCGAATGACGGCCGCGTGCCGGTGATCATCGACGATGGCAAGGTCATCCATGATTCGTCGGCGATCGCCGATTATCTCGAAGAACGCTATCCCGATCGGCCGAGCCTCTTTCCCGGCGAGGCGGCGCGCGGCCTGTCGAAATTCGTCCAGAACTGGACCGAGACCGTGCTGCAGGTCGGGCTGGTTCGCCTTGTCGTGCTCGATATCTGGAAGCATATCGGGCCAAAGGATCAGGAATATTTCCGGCAATCGCGCGAGGCGCGGTTTGGCGGCATGAGCCTCGAAGATGTCGTGAAGGACCGCGATACGCGGCTGCCGGCGTTCCGGGCCAGCCTCGACCCGCTGCGCCGTACCATCGAACGCCAGCCCTTTGTCTGCGGCGCAGCGCCGGCTTACGGCGATTACGTCGTGTTTGGCGCGTTCCAATGGGCACGGTCGATCAGCGATTTTGAGCTGGTGGCAGCGGACGACGCGGTCTTCGCATGGCGCGGCCGCATGCTCGACCTTTATGGCGGGCTTGGGCGTCGCTCGCCCGGCTATGGCGGTTAGCCGATGCTGGTTCCCTCGCTTGCACTGATCCTCCACGAATGGAGCGTGATCGTCTGGGTCGGCGGCATGTTCTTCGCGCTGATCGTATTGCGGCCGGCGAGCGGGCCGCTCGAGCCGCCCGCGCGGCTGGCGCTGTGGCGGCGCGTTTTTGCCGGCTTCTTTCCCTGGGTTTTTGCAGCGATAGTGCTGCTGCTGGTCAGCGGCTTTACGCTGTTTCTCGGCGGTTATGCGACCGGGCCGCATGTTCACGCGATGATGGGGATCGGCATCCTGATGATGCTGATTTTCGGGCATCTGTATTTTGCGCCGTGGAAGCGTTTCCGCGTGGCACTGGACGCCGGCGACAACGCCGCGGCGGCGGCGCAGCTCAACCAGATCCGCATCCTCGTGACGATCAACCTGATTCTCGGCCTTATCACCGCCGCCATCGGCGCCAGCGGCCGGTACTGGGTCTGATCATGCCGACGATCTATGTGGCGCGCAGCGTCAAGGCCGGCAAATGGGCGTCGGATGTCGGGCTTGGCAAGCACGTCTACAAGGTCGGCGTGACCGAGGGCGACCCGAAACAGGAAGCGGCCGCCGGCTGGGCCGGCGAGACCGACTGGTCGATCGTCAAGGCAGAGCCGGTCGAGGATTTGAGCGATGACGACGCGGTCGACCGGCTCGCGGCCAAGGAGCGGATGATCGACCCCAATCTCTATCCCAAGCTCAAGGGCGCGCGCGGCGTCTTCCGCATCAACCCGACCAAGGTCGAGAATCATATCGTCGTCGCCCGTGCGCTCGCCGGCCAAAGCGACCTCAAGGCGCTGAAGCTCAAACCAGCGGATTTTGCCGCGTATCTGATTCAAAACGCGCGGCGTTAATTTCAACCCGCCGCATCCGCCCGAGAAGGCAACGCGTATTAGGCAGTGTTATCGCATCACGTCTGCCATTCTCGGGAGGTTAAGATGCCGCAGCTTAAGCACCGTAAACTAGGTCGTTTGCACCGCAGTTTTAATCCGCGCATTCCCCATATGAGCGCGCTGCTCGCCGGACAACCGCTTCCGCCGCCGCCGCCGGCAGTCGACTACACGCTGGGCATGCCGACCGATCTCGGCATGATGCGCAACGACACGCTCGGCGATTGCACCTGCGCTGCCGTCTATCACGCGTTGCAGGTGTGGACTTACAACGCTCAGAACAAAAAGATGGACACCGAGCCCGACGGCGATGTCGTCAAGCTCTACGAGCTGGCGTGCGGCTACAAGCCGGCGCAAGGCGGCGAAGGGCCGGGCGGCAACGAGCAGCACGTGCTGACGTACTTGCTGCGGCACGGCGCGCCGACCGGCCCGGCCGGCAAGACGGTGCATAAGATCGCCGCCTTCGTCGAGGTCGATCCGCGTAACACCGACGATGTGAAGCGCACGATCGCCGATTGCGGCGTTGCCTATATCGGTTTCAACGTGCCGCAGACCATCATGCCAGAGGGGAGCCAGCCGCCCGCCGTTTGGACCGTCGCGCCCGGCAACCCGAAAATCATCGGCGGCCATGCCGTGGTTCTGGCGGGGTATGATGCAAACGGGCTCAGGGTCATCTCGTGGGGCGAGTACTACACGATGACCTGGGACTTCTTCGCCAAATACGTCGACGAAATCTACGCCATCGCCGACGCAAGCTGGATCGAGGCCAAGGGCACCGCGCCCTGTGGGCTTAACCTTGCGCAGCTCGAGCAGCAGATGGCGGGGCTGAAGGAAGCCGCCTAAGCGTCTGTTGTGCGACGGGTCAGGCCGCGCTCGGCTTGACCCGTTCACGCAAATCGGCCAGCGCCTCCGGCGTATCGATATCAATAAAAATTGCGTCGTTGGTCATTTCGACCTCGGCGACGAGATCAGCATGTTCGTCGATCAGCTTGCGCGCGCCCTGATCGCCCTGCAGCGCCATCATCTCGGCGAAGAATTGGCGCGCCCAGAGGATGGGATTGCCGCGCTTGCCGTTGTGAGTCGGCACGACGATCGCGCGCCCTTCGAGCGGGTTGAAGGCGCCAATCAGCCGGTCGAGATCGCGCCCGGCAATCAGCGGCATGTCGCCGAGGCAGACAATGACGCCATCGATATCGTCGGGCAGCGCGACAAGACCGCGTTTCAGCGAGGTCGATAAACCCGCGGCGAAATCGGGGTTGCGAACGCGCTCGACCGGCAATTTACCGAGCGCTTCGTCGATCACGTCGGCCATATTGCCAAGCACGGCGATAATCGGCCGGGCGCGCGATGCCAACAGCCGCTGCGCGGTGCGCGCGACCATCGGCCGGCCGTCAATTTCTTCGAGCATCTTGTTCGAACCCATGCGGCTCGACTTGCCGGCGGCGAGCAGCAGAGCGGCGATACGCGGGCCCGGCGGCGCTTTATTCGGCTGCGCCGACGGTGTTGGTGCGCCACCTGCTCCCCCGCGCTTAAGGCCGCGTGTCGGAATCTCCGCAAGCAGCCCGCCCGCGCCCATCGACATGATTTCGCGCTTGCCGACCGGCAGCCTGGCAACGAGCCGTTCCAGCACCCAATCGAAGCCGTTGACCTTGGGCGAGCGGGCACAACCCGGCAGCCCCAGCACCGGTTTCCCGGCAAGGTGGCCCAGCAGCAGCAGGTTGCCGGGATCGACCGGCATGCCGAAATGATCGATCGTGCCGCCGGCCGCCTCGATCGCCGTCGGGATCACGTCACGCCGGTCGACGATCGCCGAGGCGCCATGGATCAGCAGCATGTCCACTGCGCCGATCGCATCGGCGATTTCCATCGCGAGCGCCGCTGCCTTGTGAGCGCAGCGCCGTTCCAGTGCGAGCGTGCAGCCGAGCGCACCGAGCCGCCCCGCGGTTACCTCACGCGTTTTGTCGAGGATGCCTTCCTTGAGGCCCGGCAGCCGGGTCTGGATCATCCCGACCGCAAGCGGCCGGAACGCCGCCACGCGCAGCAGCTTGCCACCCTCGGCGGCGATTGCGGCGCAACGCGCGACCGCATCCTCCGGCACCGCGAACGGGATGATCTTGACCGTCGCCACCATCTGCTTCGGCTCGACGACGGCATAGGGCGCCAGCGTGCCGAGTGTGATCGCCTCATCGATCAGGTTGAAACGATCGAGCTGTCCGCGGTCGAAAACGAGAAGCCCTTTGGTTTCGGCGAAGAGGTTGGCGCGCCCGGTAAAGGCCGGGGCGACGCTGATGTTAGCCCCGGCGGCGGCCACGGCGACTTGCGACGCCGCCGGGTCCTCCCGGACGTCACCGGGTTCGAGCCGCACGACGGTGATCTCGTCGATTCCGGCGGCGGCGATATCCGTCAGGTCAGTGGCCGAGAGGATGCGGCCTTTCTTCAGCGCGGTCTTTCCGAGCCGCAGACTGTGGACGAGGATCGCACCTTCGGCCTCGCTGATCGGAACCTCGCCGAATTGCATCTCTCACATCCTCCATCGTCTTTCCCGCGCAAGCGGGAATCCAGAGCAAGCGACGCAGCAACTGCCCTGGGCCCCCGCTTGCGCGGGGGTGACGATGAAAATGCGGTTAAACCCGTGCAATCTGATGCTCAGCTATTGGCCTGTCGCAGCACCGCCGTCATCTGCGCGAGGATCGAGACCGCGATCTCGGCCTGAGAGATGGCGCCGATATTGAGCCCGATCGGCGCATGGATGCGCGACAGTTCGTTTTCGCCAAACCCGTGTTCCTTCAGCCGGTCCAGCCGCTTGGCATGGGTGCGCCGCGAGCCGAGCGCGCCGATGTAAAACGCGTCGGAGCGCAACGCCGCGACCAGCGCGGGATCGTCGATTTTCGGGTCGTGGGTAAGGGTGACGATCGCCGAGGTGCGATCGGGCTTGTAGCGCTCGAAAGCTTCATCGGGCCATTCGCTCGACAGTTCGACACCAGGAAAGCGCGACTCGGTCGCCCAGGCCCCGCGCGGATCGATGACGATCGGCTTGTAATCGGTCGCGATCAGCATCGGCACCAGCGGCTGCGCGATATGCACCGCGCCGACCACAAAACAGCGCCGCGGCGGGCTGAATACCTGCACGAAGACGCGGCCTCCCGGCGTATCGAACGAAATATTGCGGTCGACCCGCAAAGCATCACGCATCGCGCCGAGGGAGACCTCGTCGAGTTCGAGATCGCCATCGGTCTGCCCGTCAGCCAGCAAGAGTTGGGCGCCGGATTTGAGTTCGGTCGCCAGCGCGACCGTGCGGCCTGCGGCGTTGGCGGCGAGCACCGCATCAAGATATCGGCTTTTCATTCGACGCGCTCGACAAAGATTTCGATCTTGCCGCCACAGGCGAGCCCGACTTCCCAGGCCTGCTCGTCGCTGACGCCGAAATCCAGGAGGCGCGGCATGCCGTCGGATATCGCCGCCTGCGCTTCCTCGATAACCGCGCCTTCGACGCAACCGCCGGAGACCGACCCTACGAATTGTCCGTCTTCGGCGACGGCGAGCTTGGCGCCGGCCGGTCGGGGCGAAGAGCCCCAGGTCTTGACCACGGTCGCCAACGCCACGCCTTTGCCGGCATGGCGCCAATCGGCCGCCTGTTGGAGAATTTCCGCGTGATCGCTCATGTTTTGCTCCCAATGGGCTATGCCCTAGGCTGCTCTCGCTCCCATCGGCAGCATCGCCGCTGCCGTCAACCGCCGCGGTGCCGGTGCACTCAGCACCGTCACCAGGTTTTCGAGGCTTTCGAGGTTGTGCACGGGACGGAATTCGTCGACATGCGGCAACATTGCCCTCATGCCTAAAGATTTTGGCTCGAACCCCTCATAACGCAACAGCGGATTGAGCCAAATCAGCCGGCGGCACGAGCGATGCAGCCGATCCATCTCATGCGCGAGCCCGACACCGACATCGCGGTCGAGCCCGTCGGTGATCAACAGCACCACCGCGCCTTGGCCGAGCACACGCCGCGACCACAGAAAATTGAAGTCGACAAGGCAATGGCCGATGCGCGTGCCGCCGGACCAGTCGGCCACCGCTTCCGCCACTTTGTCCAGCGCCAGGTCGACATCCTTGAAGCGCAGGTAGCGGGTGATGTTGGTGAGCCGCGTGCCGAAGACGAAGGTGAACACGCGGTCGCGGTCGTTGGTGATCGCGTGCATGAAATGCAGGAACATCCGGCTGTAGCGGCTCATCGAACCGGAAATGTCGCACAGCACGACGAGCGGTGGCGGGCGCAGCCGCCGGCTCTTGCGCTTCAAGTCGATGATGCCACCCGAGCGCAGCGCGGCGCGCAAGGTCGCGCGCATATCGGCGCGGGCGCCGCGCGGGTTGGGCACGAACCGCCGCGTCGGGCGGTCGAGCACCGGCAGCGTCAGCCGCGCGATCGCCGCCTTGGCCCGCGCCAGTTCGTCGAGCGACATCTTCTCGAAATCCATCGTCTGGAGCTGTTCGCGATCGGAAAACGTCATTGCTGCGTCGAATTCGAGCTCGGTCTCGCCGGTCTCGCGCGATTCCGGGTTGGGATGCAGCGCCTCCGCAAGGCGCCGCAGCATCTCGTTCTTCTCGTCCTCCGGGAGGTCGAGGCTCATTTCCGGCAGGACCAGGGACATCATCTTCTTGAGGAGTTCGGGATTGCGCCAGAAGACGTGGAACGCCTGGTCGAAGAGCGGCCGCTGGTCGGGCCGGTTGACGAAGACCGCGTGCAGCGTCCAGTAGAAATCGGCGCGGTTGGTGATGCCGACCGTCCGTACCGCCTCGACTGCGGCGATGACTTTGCCTGGCCCCACCGGCAGCCCAGCTGCACGCAAGGTGCGCGCAAAATGCATCAGATTGGCGACGAGCCGGCCTTCTTGTTCGGCCTGCGTGGTTGCAGCCATCAGGCGCCGCGCGGCGTGGCTGCGAGCTCGGATTTGACTTGATCGAGCAGCCGCGCCGCCTCGCTGCCCTGAATGCGGGCAATGTCGTCCTGGTATTTGAGCAGCACGCCAAGGGTGTCGTTGATCGCGTTCGGCGTCAGCTCCAGCACGTCGAGCTGCATCAGCGCTTCGGTCCAGTCGATTGTCTCGGCGATGCCGGGCAGCTTGAACAGATCCATCTTGCGCAGCTTCTGCACAAAGCCGACGACCGCGCGCGACAATTCCGGCGCGGCGCCCGGCGCCTTTTTCGCGAGGATTTCCAGCTCGCGTTCGGCGTTCGGATAATCGACCCAGTAGTAAAAGCATCGCCTTTTCAACGCGTCATGGATTTCGCGCGTGCGGTTCGAGGTGATGACGACGATCGGCGGATGCTCGGCCTTGATCGTGCCGATCTCGGGGATCGTCACCTGAAAGTCCGACAGCAATTCGAGCAGGTAGGCCTCGAACGGTTCGTCGGTGCGGTCGAGTTCGTCGATCAGCAACACCGGCGCGCCTTCGATCTCCGGCTCAAGCGCCTGCAATAGCGGGCGCTTGATGAGGAACCGATCGGAAAAGATCGTGCTTTCGATCTCGCCGCGGTCTTCCTCGGCCGCCTCGGCAAGGCGGATTTCGATCATCTGCCGGGCGTAATCCCATTCATAGACCGCGGAGGCGACGTCGAGGCCTTCGTAGCATTGCAGGCGGATCAGCTTTCGCCCCAGTGCGCTCGCCAGCACCTTGGCGATTTCGGTCTTGCCGACCCCGGCCTCACCTTCGAGAAACAATGGCCGTCTCAGGTGCAACGCCAGATGCACCGCCGTCGCGAGGCTGCGGTCGGCGATGTAATCGGCAGTGCCGAGCATCGCGAGCGTCGCGTCGACTGAGGCGGGCAGAGCAGGGGCTTTAGCTTTGGCCATCGAGCACAGAAGTCCAATCGCAGCAAAATCCCTCTCCTTTACGGGAGAGGGATGGAAAATCTCGAAATCAAATTAGTCGACCGCGATGGGCAACGCCACTACCAACGGCCGGGGTTATTGCGCCGGTTTGACTTCGCCGCCGATTTCCGGGGCTTTTTTGGTGCCGATCAGCAATATCCACTCGCCACCTTTGATCGCGGCGATCGCGGCCTCGGGCATTTGCATTTTGATGGACATGGGGCTTTTCGGATTGGCCGGCAGCGGGATCGGTAAGGTGCCGGGGCTGCCGCCTTGTTTCGCGGGCGGTGACAAAAAAGCGGCCATTTGCGGCGGTCCCGACAATCCGGTGTATTCGATCGTGCCGGTCAGCGTCTTGGTCGCCGTATCGATCGACAGGGTTGCGGTGCCCTTGCCGGGTTTGCCCTGCTGATCGGGTTCGAGCGCGACCGTAAGCTTGATCGTCTCCGCCGCCGCAACACCGTAGAACAGGCACAGCGCCAAGCCGGCGCCGGCGATTTTGCCCAAACCGCGCACGTCAACTCTCCTGGTAAGGCGAATGTTCTACGCGTGGCGGAGCGGCCGTTATCGTCAGGCGCAGGCGGCAACCGCGCGGCGCGCCATCACGTTGACGAGATGGGCGCGATACTCGGCGCTGGCATGGATATCCGAATTCAGCCCGTCATCCGGGATGGCGATATCCTTGATCGCATCGGGGGAGAAGGATTTGCCGAGCGCGGCTTCCATCTCTGGCACGCGGAAGACGCAGGGGCCGGCGCCCGTGACGGCGACGCGCACACCGCCCGCGGTCTTGGCGACAAACACGCCGACGATGGCGTAGCGCGAGGCCGGGTTCTTGAACTTCTGGTAGGCCGCTGCCTCGGGCTTGGGGAACTTGACCGCCGTGACGATCTCATCGGGTCCCAGCGCGGTTTCGAACAGGCCGGTGAAGAAATTGTCGCCAGCGATCTCGCGCTTGGTGGTGACGACGGTCGCGCCGAGCCCGACCACGGCCGAGGGGTAGTCCGCCGCCGGGTCGTTGTTCGAGATAGACCCGCCGATGGTGCCGCGGTTGCGCACCGCCGGGTCGCCGATCATGCCGGCGAGCGCGGCGAGCGCGGGTATCACCCGCTTGACCACATCCGAACGGTTAACCTCGACATGTCGGGTCATTGCGCCGATCCGGACACCGCCGCCTTCCTCGGTAATGCCTTTGAGGCCTGAAACCGAGGCGAGGTCGATGAGATCCGAAGGCTTCGCGAGGCGCTGTTTCAGGGTCGGGATCAGCGTCATGCCGCCGGCGACAAGCTTTGCCTCTTCGTTGCCGAGCAGCTTCGCGGCGTCTTCGAGGCTCGCCGCCTGGTGGTAGGTGAATTCGTACATCGGGCCTCTCCCTTATTCCGCGGCGAGCTGATTCTGATGGATGGCGCGCCATAATTTTTCGGGCGTCGCCGGCATCTCGACATGGCGGACGCCATGACCTTTAAGGGCGTCGACGATCGCGTTCGAGATCGCCGCCGGCGCACCGATCGCGCCGGCTTCGCCGCAGCCTTTGACGCCGAGCGGGTTGTGCGCGCACAACGTCGCATGCGTTGACAGCTGGAACGACGGCAGATTGTCGGCACGCGGCATCGCGTAATCCATATAGGAGGCGGTCAGCAGCTGGCCGCTCGACTTGTCGTAGACGCAGCCTTCGAGCAACGCTTGGCCGATGCCCTGGGCCAGTCCGCCATGCACCTGACCGGCAACGATCATCGGGTTGATGATGCGGCCGAAATCATCGCTGGCGGTAAAGCTGCTGATTTCCAGCACGCCGGTATCGGGATCGATCTCGACCTCGGCGACATAGGCGCCCGATGGGAAGGTAAAATTCTTCGGGTCGTAGAACGCGGTCTCGTCGAGGCCGGGCTCCAGTTCTTCGTGCGGGAAATTGTGCGGCACATAGGCGGTCAGCGCGACCTCGCCGAGTGATTTCGACCGGTCGGTGCCGGCCACGCTGAATTGCCCGTCCTTGAACTCGATATCGGCCTCGGCCGCTTCGAGCAGATGGGCGGCGATCTTCTTGCCCTTGGCGATGATCTTGTCCATCGCCTTGATGATCGCGGTGCCGCCGACCGCCAACGAGCGCGAGCCGTATGTGCCCATGCCGTAGGGGATCTTGTCGGTGTCGCCGTGAACAATTTCGATCTGCTCGATCGGGATCCCGAGTCCGTCGGCGACGAGTTGCGCAAACGTGGTTTCGTGGCCCTGGCCGTGGCTATGCGATCCCGTGAGGATCGTCACGCTGCCGGTCGGGTGAACGCGAACCGCCGCCGCCTCGAACAACCCGGCACGGGCGCCGAGCGAGCCGACCACCGCTGAAGGCGCGATACCGCAAGCCTCGATGTAAGTGGCGATGCCGATACCGCGCAGCTTGCCGCGCTTTGCCGCCTCGGCGCGCCGTGCCTCGAACCCAGCGTAGTCCGCCGCCTTGGTTGCGAGGTCGAGGGTCGAGAAATAATCGCCGCTGTCATATTGCAGCGCGACCGGCGTCTGGTACGGGAAGGCGTTGGCGGGGATGAAGTTCTTGCGCCGCAACTCCGCCGGGTCGACGCCGAGTTCGTCGGCGGCGAGGTCGACGATGCGCTCGAGCAGGAATGTTGCCTCGGGCCGTCCGGCGCCGCGATAGGCGTCGACCGGCACGGTATGGGTGAACACCGCTTTGACTTCGGCGTAGATCACCGGCGTCGTATAGGTGCCCGCCAGCAGCGTCGCGTAAAGGTAGGTCGGGATCGCCGTCGCAAAGGTTGACAAGTAGCCGCCCATATTGGCGAGCGTCGAGACCTTGAGTGCGACGAACTTATTGTCGGCGTCGAGAGCCAGCTCGACATGGGTCACATGGTCCCGCCCATGCGCGTCCGACATAAAGCTTTCGACGCGTTCGGCAGTCCACTTGACCGGCCGCCTGAGCTTGCCCGCGGCCCAGGTGACGATGGCTTCCTCGGCGTAATGATAGATCTTCGAGCCGAAGCCGCCGCCGACATCCGGTGCCACCACCCGCAGCTTCGCTTCCGGGACGTGCAGAACCGCCGAACCCATCAGCAGGCGGATGACATGCGGGTTCTGGCTGGTCGTATAGAGCGTGTGCTCGCTGGTCGCGCGGTCGAACTCGCCGATCGCGGCGCGCGGCTCCATCGCATTCGGCACCAGCCGGTTGTTGACGAGATCGAGCTTGACGATTTTTGCCGCGCCCTTCAGTGCCGCATCGATCGCCGCCGGGTCCCCGAGATGCCAGTCGTAGCAAAGGTTACCCGGCACATCGGCGTGCACCAGCGGCGCGCCGGGCTTAATCGCTTCGGCGACATCGGCTACCGACGGTTCGACCGCGTAGTCGACCGTGACAAGCTCCGCCGCATCGCGTGCTTGGGCATAGGTTTCGGCAATCACGACGGCGACCGGGTCGCCGACATGGCGCACGCGGCCGCTCGCTAATACCGGGTGCGGCGGCTCGTGCATCGGCGAGCCGTCTTTTGAATGGATCTGCCAGCCGCACGGCAGCCCGCCAATACCATCGGCCTCCAAATCCCTGGCCGTATAGACCGCCGTCACCCCGGCCGTCTTCGCGGCCGCTTCCGTGTCGATGCCGTTGATCCGGGCGCTGGCATGCGGGCTTCGCAGGATATAGGCGTACAGCTGGCGCGGGCGGTTGATGTCGTCGGTATAGGTGCCCTGGCCGGTGAGGAATCGGTAATCCTCGCGCCGGCGTACGGGTGTGCCGATTTCGCTCATGGCGGCTACTCCGCCGCCGCCTTTTCGCCTCTCATCGCGGCAGCTCCGGCTTTGATCGCCAGCACGATGTTGTGATAGCCGGTGCAGCGGCAGAGATTGCCTTCAAGGTATTCGCGGATTTCGCGGTCGGTCGGATCGGGGTTGTTTTTAACGAGATCAAGCGCGCTCATGATCATGCCCGGCGTACAGAAGCCGCATTGCAGCGCGTGATTGTCGCGAAAGGCTTCCTGCATCGGGTGCAGCGTGTCGCCATCGGCGACATCCTCGATCGTCTTGACCGTGTGGCCTTCGGCCTGGACGGCAAGCAGCGTGCACGATTTGACCGCTTCACCGTCGACATGGACGACGCAGGCACCGCACTGGCTGGTGTCACAACCGACATGCGTGCCGGTGAGGCCAAGCGTCTCGCGCAGCAATTGCACGAGCAGGGTGCGCCCCTCGACCGTTGCCGTTACGGGCTTGCCGTTTACGGTCAGGCTCACCGTCTTTTGCATGGATACCTCCCTCGATCGCATATCCGGACGAAAACTGCCCCAAGACCCGCCGCTCGTCGCGGACCGCGAGTTTCCTGCGCTGTCGGCGCCGGGTCAAGGCGCCTGAAATGTCATAAAAAGACGCTATATACAAATGGTTATGACGCAGCATCGGAAGCGGCGGGGCTCATCGCTTGGAGAAACCGGTTGAAGAACTCGTCAGCCATCTTGCGCGAAGTGGCGTCTATGAGACGCGAGCCGATTTGCGCAAGCTTGCCGCCGACCTGTGCCTGCACGCCATAGCGCAGCACCGTTTCCTCGCCGGCATCGTCGAGCGCCACCTTGGCGCTGCCTTTGGCAAAGCCCGCGACGCCGCCGGTGCCTTCGCCGGTGATCGTATAGCCGGCGGGCGGGTCGAGATCGGTCAGCGTCACCTTGCCGGAAAAGCTCGCCTTTACCGGACCGACGCGCGCGACAACCTTGGCGGTAAATTCGGTGTCGGAGACCTTGTCGACGCTCTCCGCGCCGGGGATGCAGCTCTTCAGCGTTTCCGGGTCGTTGAGCTTCGCCCAGACTTCCGCTCGGGGCGCCGGGATGCGCAGCTCGCCATGCATTTCCATGGTTGCTTCTTCCTATTGTGATGGGGGCACTGTGTTGTTGCCTGGCCTCAATTGCAACCACGCTTGATGCCGGCGTCACGAAGCAATACATCGCCAATCGCGTATATCACGATCGCCTATGTCAATGGAGCTAACGATGCGCGTGTCGAAGTGGGGCAACAGCCTGGCGATCGAGCGCTCGCGTGAGTTCAGCGGGCGGTTGTTTCCCGGTTTCAAATTCGATCGGGAGGAAGCGAATGCCCGCTAGCTTCCGGCGATCATCAGACCGTTTTCGTGCATTGCACTCTAGAAGCTAGAAAGACGCCATGTCCGACACGCGCGACGGCGAGCTGTTTCCAATTGCCGAGGTGGAGCGCACGACCGGGCTGCTGCCGTCGCAGATGCTGCGCGGGCTGATCAAGCTCGGTCACGAAATCACGTCACCGGTCGCGATTGGCGACGATCAGGTTCAGCCGGCCAGCCTCGATCTGCGGCTCGGCGAGGTGGCCTATCGCGTGCGTGCGAGCTTTCTCCCTGGCGCGCGGCATACGGTAAGGGACAAGCTCGACCAGTTGTCGATGCACCGCATGGACCTGACCGCAGGAACCGTGCTGGAGCGCGATTGCGTCTATATCGTGCCGCTCTTGGAAATGACCGCGTTGCCGCGGCGGACCACGGCGGCGGCGAACCCGAAAAGCTCGACAGGCCGGCTCGACGTCTTCGCCCGCGTCATCACGGACTACGGTACGGAATTCGACCGGGTGCGCGACGGCTACAGGGGCCCGCTCTATGCCGAAATTTCGCCGCGCTCCTTCAGCATCCTCGTGCGTACCGGCTCGCGGCTTGTGCAGCTACGCATCCGCCGCGGCTCGCCGATCTTCCGCGACACTGCCCTGCGCCGCCTGCACGCGGAAAGCCCGCTAGTCGAGCTGCCGGAGGATGGCGCTCCTACCGCACAGGCGATCCGCAACGGTCTGATCTTCACGGTCGACGTTCTGGGACAGCCCGACACCGGGCTGATCGGACACAAGGCGCGGCGCCACACCGACGTCATCGATGTCGATAGGGTCGCATTCTATGATCCCAGCGATTTCTGGGAGCCGGTTTACGCCCGGCGCGGCCCCGGCGACCCGTCGGGCCTCGTGCTCGACCCGAACGATTTCTACATTCTCGCCTCGCGGGAGGCGGTCGTCGTGCCGCCCGACCACGCCGCGGAAATGCTGCCCTACGATACATTTGTCGGCGAATTCCGTGTGCATTACGCGGGCTTCTTCGATCCCGGCTTTGGCGCCGCGGAAGCGGATGGCAGCGGCAGCCGGGCGGTCCTGGAAGTCCGCTCGCACGAGGTGCCGTTTCTTATCGAGCATGGCCAGACAATGGGCCGCCTGGTCTACGAGCCGCTTGTCGCGCGGCCTGACCGGCTTTACGGCGGCGGTATCGGTTCGTCCTACCAGCGCCAGGGGCTTGCGCTGTCAAAGCATTTCAAGAAGCCGCCCGTGCGTTAGGCGACGCCCCATTGCCGCCGCACCTTGTCGCGATGGCGCAGCAGCCAATAAAGGCAAACGAGCGTGTGGCCGTTATCGATTTCGCCGGCATCGAGCATGCGTTCGATCTCGGTCATGTCCTTGACCACGACGCGAATGTCTTCGTTTTCTTCGGCCAGCCCGTACACGCCGCCGGCATCGCGCGAATTGACTCGGCCGCAGAACAGCATCGTCGCCTGATCGGAATCGCCAGGGGTCGGGGTGTAGCGCTGGATCGGGATCAAATCGCCGATAATCGCAACGCCGGCCTCCTCGACCGATTCGCGGCGGGCGACATCGGCGTCGCTTTCGCCGTCATGGTCGACCAGCCCGGCGACCACTTCGATCACCCAAGGCGAGAATCCGGTGAACAGCGGCGCGAGACGGAACTGCTCGATCAGCACGACCGCGTCTTGCTCCGGGTCGTAGAGCACGACCGCGACGGCCGCGCCGCGGCGCACGATGTCCCAGACCCGCTCGCCGCTCCATTCGCCCGAGAACAGCCGATGGCGAAACCGCACGACATCAAGCCGCAAGTGCCGCTTGAAGGCGATCTCCAGGCCGGCGATGCGCAGGTCAGGATGTTCTGGCAGGTCACTCATTCGATGACGCCATCGTCCAGCACGGTTTCCGGCGCGATCGTCTCGATCTCGACGACCCAGAGATCGGGATCACGCTGCCGCTGTCGCGCGATATAGGCGTCGGCGTCGCTTTCCGCCACCAGATCGGCGCCGGTCGCCTTGAGCCAGGCGAGCTTGCCGTCGGGACGCCGCGTCTGGCTCAACACCGTCGCGCGCGCGTCGCGACCGCATAATTTGACAAAAATGGCGCCGGCGTCCGGGTCGCCGCGCGCCGTCACCGCGACGCCGATCGCCTTGACGTCGCAGCGGCGCACCAGCGCCATCACCTGGATCGACGATTTGAGCCGCGCTTCCATCCTGCGATGCCATGTCGTTCCCGAGGAGGCAGGATTCCAGGGACAACTGCCCTTCGCCCCCGCTTAAAGCCGCGAATAGGCTTCGGTTCCCCCGACTCCGCTGTCGCGATACACCGCGAGCATGCGGTGCTCGTCAAGCATCAGATACGTCATCCCGCCCTTGTCGCAGGTAACATCAACTACGGGATAGTCCGGCTTGGTGAGAAACTGCTTAAGCTTGCTTTGGAGGTCGGGCTGCGACGGGAACGATTGTTCCAGCGCGGCGGTCATCATACGGCCGTATTGGAGCTTGTAGACGCCGTTGCAATCCGTGGGGCCCAGTGTCGTCGGCTGCCCTTTGCTCGGGCTCAGCACGACCGCGTTCGCGCTGAACGTCACGCGATCCTGGTCCGGCGTTGACCAAGTGCCGATTAGCGGGTTGGAAGACTCTGCGGGTTCAAGGAATGCGCACGAGGTCGCGAACAGCATCAGCAGAATGGCAAGATGCCGCGCGCAGACGTTGATCCCCGTGAAATGCATGGCCGCGAGTGTAGGTGCGGGGTTGCGATTGTCACGCGAAAACGCCACCGCTGGTTGCTCCGCTTGAGCGTGCGTGTTGGGATCGCCTGCGGGAGGACAGGATCATGGGATTGCTGGAGCGGATCGGGGTCGATGTCGGGCGCAAGCTCGTCCTGGAGGACGCCGTCGAATGGGCGGCCGAGCACCGCGTGCGTTATATCGACGTCGAACTCGACACCGGCGACAACGCGCTCGGCACGATCAGCGGCGTCCGCGGCGCGCGGGTGCGGGCGCTGTGCGAAAAGCACAAGGTGGCGATCGGCCTTCATACGTCTTCAGCGGTCAACGTCGCGGAATATGCCCCGTATGTCCGCGAGGCCGTCGAGGCCTATCTCAAGGCCTATGTCGATGCCTCGGTACGGCTCGGCGCCAAGTGGATCGTCGTGCATGCCGGGTTTCATTTCACCTCCGACAAGGCTGAGCGCATGCGGGTAGGGCTCGACCGGCTCAAGCGCGTCGTCGCCCATGCCGAGAACAAGGGCGCGCTGATCCTGCTGGAAAATCTCAACAAGGAACCCGACGAGGCGGAAGTGCATTACCTCGCCCACACGGTCGAGGAATGGCGGTATTATTTCGCCGCGATCGACTCGGCGAATTTTCGGCTGTCCTTTACGGCCAATCATTCGCATCTCGTGCCCGACGGGATCCCCGGGTTTATCGCGGCGATCGACCTTGGCCGCGTCGGCGAGGTGCGGCTCGCCGACTGCTTTCGCAACGGTTTTGAGGCGCATCTAAAGCCGGGCGAGGGCAATCTCGATTTTGGCGACCTGTTCCTCCGGCTCGAACGCGGCGGCTTCAAGGGCCATTACACAAATGCCTTCGGCTCGCTTGATGACATGCTCGCGGGGCGGGAGGAACTGGTGCGCCTCGCCAAGGCTGCGGGCGTCACCGTCGACTGATCGTCAAAAATTTATCTGCATCGATTGCAGAATGTTGCGCGAATCAAAGATGAACGTAACCTTTTGGCTCTTGACCGGACAGCCCGGCGAAGAACCGGCCTTCAGCTCCTGAACAAAATTGTAATCGTCACTCTTGCCACCGTCCGGGGTCGCGTTGCTCGAAGTCGGCTTGCCGAGCGAGGTGATGACCTCCGCCTCGGTCGTGCCGCCAGCCTTCAGCGTCGAGACTTGCGCCTTGATCGCATCAAGATTGCCGGCCGAATATTCGCAGCGCATGCCGGTGTCGGCGCCACACGCCGCCAGCATCAGGGCAAACCCAAGAATGCAAAATCGTGCCGTCATCTGTATCTCTCGAAGCCGTTTGAGCCGCGGATGTCAGTCACAGCTTGCGGAATGGGTCAACCTTCGCAGCAGCGCAGACCGAGCTGCGGCTAATCCTGCGCCAGCATTTTCGCGGTCGCTGGCAGCGTCAGAAAATGCGGCGTATGCGTCGCCGCCAAGGTCAGGAAACGGTTGACGAACCCGGCGACGGTGACGCGCTCGCCGCGCAGCAGGCCGGAAACCCCGATGCGCGCGACGGTCTCGGCGCTCATCATGCGCTTCGCCTGCAATCGGCCGATGGCGCCCCCGGCCACGTCAAAGAAATTGGTCGCTGTCGTGCCGGGGCACAGCACGTTGACTGTGACCCCGCTGCCGCGCAACTCCTCGGCGAGCGCTTCGCCAAAACTGCGTACATAGGCCTTGGTTGCACCGTAAACCCCCATGTAGGGGCAGGGGAGAAACGATGCGGTCGAAGCCACCAGCATGATCCTGCCGCTGCGCCGCGCCCGCATCGCCGGCAGCAGCGTGCGCGTCAGTTCGGTGAGCGCGACAATATTGACCTGCAGCATCTCGCCGATGCGGGCCGGATCGACGCGGTCGAACGGTCCGAACGCGCCAAGCCCGGCATTGTTGATCAACACGTCGACGGCGACATCGCTTGCATCGAGTGCTGCAACCAACGCCGCCGCTCCGTCCGGCGCGGCAAGGTCAGCCGGCAGCACCGTCGCCGTCGCACCCAGCCGGTCGAGTTCCTCGGCCAGCGTTTCCATCGGAGCGGTGCTGCGCGCGCTGAGCACGAGGTCGTGACCGCGTCGCGCCAATTCACGCGCCAGCGCCGCGCCAATACCACTCGATGCGCCGGTCACCAAGGCGACGGGACGATTGCTGCTGTTCATGGGCGACCTATGAGCGGGTGCGCGCCTACAATAAGATGGACCGCATCCGGCGGGAGAGGGAAAAGCAATGCCAGATGACGCCCAGCCGCGGCGGCGGCGAATCCAGCTCACCGAGGCCGAGCAGGCGGCGTTTTTTGATGCTCACCGAAAATGCGCGCTGGCGACGATCGACGCCGATGGCTATCCGCATCTCGTCGCGATGAATTACGGCGTGCGGAACGGCGCATTCTATATGACCTCGTACGCCAAAGCGCAGAAAGTGCTCAACATCCGCCGCAATCCCAAAGTCGGGCTGATGATGGAGACTGGCGGCTCTTATGCCGACCTGCAAGGCGTCATGGTGCGCGGGATTTGTGATATCATCGAGGGCGAGGACGCGGTGCGCGACGCCTGGGCCATCATCGCGCGCGAAGGCGCCGCCCCGCGCCGCCGCGAGACCAATGACAGCGCCGCAAAGCGCGTAGCGCTCAAGGTGACGCCGCTGCGCATCGTCAGCTGGGACCACACAAAGCTGCGCGGGAAATATTAGCGCCCAGGGCTATGGGATTATGGGATCACCGCGATCGCGTTGATCTCGATCAGGTAATCGGGGTGGGTCATCTTGACGACCTCAACCATTGTAGAGGCAGGTAACGGCTCGCGAAAATACTCGCGACGCACTTTGTGGATTTTGTCAAACTGCTCCATGTTGCGGATATAGACATCGACGCGGCAGATATCGTCCATCGTGCCGCCAGCCGCCTCGACCGCGGCCTTGAGGTTTTCGCAGACCTGCCGGGTTTGCGCTTCGATATCGCCGACGCCGGCGATCGTGCCATCGGCACGGCGCGCCACCATTCCGGAAATGAAAACAAGGCGCCCGTGCGCCTCGATCATCGTCGCGTGCGAGAAGACGCCACTGGGTTGCGGGAGCTTGTCGGAACGAATCTGCTGCTTTGGCATGGCTACACCCGTTGGTCGGGGTTGAGCGGGTTCATCCAGCGGAGCCGCGGAAAGCGGGCGAAGCCCGCGTCCGCCGAGCACAAAGTCAGCCTGTGATCGATCGCCAGCGCGGCTAGATGGGCGTCTGGCACGTCATTCGATCGCAGGCCGGGAACGGCTAACAGGTTGAAAAAAAGACTTGCTTGACGCTCCGTGGCGCGAGGAATCCAGGCAGGCTCAGCGGCCAGCCAGCGCTCAACTTGTCTTGTCGCTTCGGTCATTGCGATCGGCTGCTGCAGAATGCGAGGATTGGTCGTGATGCGGATGAACGCCGCGATACTCTCCCAGGGGAAGCCGACCGCGTCGGCCTCGGCGAGCTGGCGGTCGAGCCATTCCTGCGCGGCCACATGCAGCGGCGCTTCTTCGATATAAGCGTAGATCAACAGGTTGGCGTCGAGGAGGATCAATCGTGGTCCTCACCCTCCGCCACCGCCAGCACCTCGCTGATGTCGTCCAAATTCCCGATCAGGATGCGGCCGATTGAGGCAGTTTGCGTACGGAAGGGTTCACGCGGCGCTTTAGGCTTTTCCGCCAGGCCACGGCGCAGCGCCTCGTTGATGAGTTCCTTCAGGCTCTTGTCTTCCACGCGGCGGCGCCGTTCAAGAATCGCGGCGATGTCGTCGTCGATGGTCAAGGTCGTTCGCATACATCAAGACATAATTAATTTGATGTCTTGATGTCAACTTGACGCGCGGCGCGGCGCCGTCGATCGTGCGCCGGCAAACTTTTGATAAGGATCGACGGATGTCAGCCGGAAATTCGGTCCGGTCGCTGCCCGCGCGCATGGAAGACCGGCTGATCGTCGCGCTCGACCTGCCGAGCGTCGAACAGGCGCGTACCATTGTCGGCCGGCTCGACGGTATCGTGTCGTTTTACAAGCTGGGGCTTTGGCTGATTTTTGCGCCCGGTTTCGAAGCGTTTCTCGACGAGCTGTTGCGAGCGGGAAACAATGTTTTTCTCGACGCCAAGATGTTCGACATCGGCGAGACGGTGCGGCGCGGCATTGAGCGGGTCGCCGAGCGCGGGGTTAGTTTTGTGACGATCCATGGCGACGGCGATATCATCCGCTCCGCAGTCGAGGGTAGGGGAAACGCCACCCTCAGATTACTGGTCGTGCCGGCGCTGACCAGCCTCAACGAACGCGGGTTGCTGGAACTGGGCCACACGGGGACCGTCGCCGATTTGATCGCCGAGCGAGCGCGGTTCGCGCTTGACTGCGGCGTCGATGGCATCATTGCCAGCCCGCAGGACAATCCCAACGCGATCCGCGCCCGGCTCGCGACAGAGCGCTTGCTGGTCGTAACCCCGGGGGTCCGTCTCGCGGGCGCGGCGCTCGACGACCACAAACGCTCGGGCACACCGGCGCAGGCGATCGCCGACGGCGCGGACTATCTTGTCGTCGGCCGGCCGATCGTCCAGAGCGAAGACCCGGCGGCAATGGCGCAGCGCGTCGTCGCCGATATGCAGCGTGGCAGCTGAAAACATTCGAGGAATTCCCGCCGATGGGCGTGGCGTTGCTGGCCGCGCGGGGGCTGTGTTAGCGTCGAGAAACTCGCGCGACACGATTGCCAGCAGAGGGGGTTCCGGTGCGCACATTGGTATCGAAAGGGTGGACGGCTTTGGTTTTGGCCGCGGCGGCGACCGCGGGGCTCGGCGCCGCCTCGCCGGCGCAAGCAGGACCGACGCTAGACAAGATCAAGCAGGCGGGCGTCTTCAGCTGCGGCGTCCAGACCGGTCTGGCCGGCTTTGCCCAACCCGACAGCCAAGGCGTCTATACCGGGTTCAACGTCGATATCTGCAAGGCGCTGTCCGCGGCGATCTTCGGCGATCCCGGCAAGGTCAAGTATGTGCCGCTGACCGCGCAACAGCGGTTTACCGCGCTGCAATCGGGGGAAGTGGACATTCTGTCGAACAACACGACCGATACGCTGCAGCGCGATACCGAATTGGGCTTGAATTTCGCACCGGTCGTATTTTACGACGGCCAGGGGTTCATGGTGGCGAAGAAGCTCGGCGTCAAAAGCGCCAAGGAACTCAACGGCGCGACGGTGTGTGTCGCACCCGGCACCACGACCGAACTGAACCTCGCCGACTATTTCCGCGCCAATAAGATGGAATACAAGCCGGTCGTCATCGAGAAATTGGACGAAGTTGTCTCGGCCTTTTTCAGCGGCCGCTGCGACGTCTACACGACCGACGCGTCGGGTCTTGCCGCGGTGCGTGTCGGCCGGGCGCCAAACCCCGATGATTACGTGATCCTGCCCGAGCGCATCTCCAAGGAGCCGCTCGCCCCGGTTGTCCGTCAAGGCGATGACCAGTGGCACGATATCGTCGATTGGGTCGTCTACGCACTGATCCAGGCCGAAGAAAGCGGCATCACCCAGGCCAATGTCGACGACATGCTGAAGAGCGAAGATCCCGCGATCAAGCGCATGCTCGGCGTCACGCCGGGAATGGGCAAGGATTTGGGGCTGGACGAGAAATGGGCCTATAATGAGATCAAGATGGTCGGCAATTACGGCGAAATCTTCGAGCGCAACCTGGGCGCCGGCTCGCCACTGAAGCTCGATCGCGGCCTCAACGCGTTGTGGAAGAACGGGGGGCTGCAATACGCGATGCCGATCCGCTAGAGGCGGGTGGCATAAAACCTGCGGCGCCGGGAGGGCAGGATGACGACCGGAGACGCCTCCCTCAGCAGCATTGCCCCGGCCAAGCCGGCGCCTTGGCGCGATCCGAAAATCCGCGCGATCGCCTATCAGGTGCTGTTTGTTGCCGGCGTCGTCGGGTTCGTTGCTTTTCTCGTTCACAACACGCTGGCCAATCTCGGTCGCCAGCACATCGCGACCGGTTGGGGTTTTCTGCATAAGGAAGCCGCGTTCGGGATCGGCGAGTCGTTGATTGCCTATTCGCCAGCCGACACCTATGGCCGGGCGTTTCTCGTCGGGTTGACCAATACCCTGCACGTCGCCGCGCTGGGGGTCATCTTTGCCACGATCCTCGGCACGGTGATGGGGCTGGCTCGGCTGTCGAGCAACTGGCTCGTGAGCAAGCTGGCGCAGGTCTATGTCGAGACATTCCGCAACATCCCCTTGTTGCTTCAGCTGTTCTTCTGGTGGGGTCTGCTGAACAAGATGGCGCCGAGCCCGCGGCAGGCTTGGCAGATCCTGCCCGATGTCTTTATCAGCAATCGCGGCATCATCTACCCGGTGCCCGCGGCAAACTCGGCGCATAAATGGATGGGGCTGGCGTTTGTTATCGGCATTGTTCTCACCTTCGTGGTCAAGAGTTGGGCCAAGCGCCGCCAGATGGCGACCGGCAAGCAATTCCCGACCGGTTGGGTCGGGTTGGGCTTGGTGGTCGGTCTTCCCGCGATTGTTTTCCTGCTGGCCGGAGCGCCGGTCGCGCTCGATGCGCCGGCACTCAAGGGCTTTAATTTCAGCGGCGGCAGTTCGATGTCGCCGGAATTCGCCGCGCTGCTAATCGGGCTGGTGGTCTACACGGGCACGTTTGTGTCCGAGATCGTGCGCAGCGGCATTCTGGCGGTGAGCTGGGGACAGAGCGAGGCGGCAATGGCCTTGGGCTTGAAACCGAGCTACCGCATGCGGCTCGTGGTTCTGCCCCAGGCACTGCGCGTCATCGTCCCGCCAATGACGAGCCAATATCTGAACCTCACCAAAAACAGCTCGCTGGCGGTGGCGATCGGTTTTCCCGATCTGGTGTCAATCGCCAACACGACGATGAACCAGACCGGTCAGGCGATCGAAGGGATCATGCTGATCATGGGTGTTTACCTGTTCATCAGCCTCTCGATCTCGCTGGCGATGAACCTCTACAACCGCGCGGTCGCGCTGGTGGAACGCTAGACATGGTCCAGACCGCCATTCGATCGTCTTTCCCGCGAAAGCGGGAATCCAGGGCAAGCGAAGGGATGATTGTTCGGGACCCCCGCTTGCGCGGGGGTGACGGCGGGGTTTGCGCCGTCGCGCTGGTGGAACGCTAGATGGCCGATATCGCGCAAGACATACCGATCGCCACACAGGCACCGCCGCCGCGCTCCACCGGCGTCTTTGGTTGGCTGCGGGCCAATCTCTTCAACGGCATCGGCAACACGATCCTGACTTTGCTCGGCGTAGGGCTGCTGGCGGCCGCGATCCCGCCGCTCATCCGCTGGGCGCTCATCGACGCGATCTGGCAGGCGCCGAACGGCGCCGCTTGCCATGGCGGCGGCGCGTGCTGGGCGTTTATCGGCGAGAAGCTGCGTTTTATCCTTTTCGGCTTCTTCCCCGTTGACCAGACATGGCGCCCGGCTCTGGTTGTGGCGATCTTTATCGGGATGATTTTGGTCTCGTGCGACCGGCGCAGCTGGGGCCGGTGGCTTGCGTTACTGTGGGTGCTTGGTCTTTGCGTCGTTTTCGTGTTGATGGGCGGCGGCGTTTTGGGCCTCACGCCGGTCGACACGAGCAAGTGGAGCGGCTTGCCGCTGACCTTGATCCTGGCCGTCGTCGGGATGGTGCTGGGCTTTCCATTCGGCATTCTGCTCGCGCTTGGGCGTCGTTCGAAATTGCCGGCGATCCGGGCAATTTGCGTCGGCTATATCGAGCTGGTGCGCGGTGTCCCGCTCATCACCGTGCTGTTTATGGCCTCGTTGATGCTGCCGCTGTTTCTGCCGACCGGGGTCACGATCGACAAGCTCGTGCGCGCCCAGGTGGCCTTTATCTTGTTTGCCGGCGCCTATCTCGCGGAGGTGGTGCGCGGCGGGTTGCAGGCGCTCCCCAAAGGGCAGATCGAGGCGGCCGACGCGCTTGGTCTCAGCTATTTTCAGCGCACCCGGCTGATCGTGCTGCCACAGGCGCTGGCGCTGGTGATCCCGCCTTTGGTCAACACCTTTATCGGCATGTTCAAGGATACCTCGCTGGTCCTGATCATCAGCCTTTTCGATCTGCTGACGACTGCGGAGACGGCGCTTTCCGATCCCAATTGGCAGGGCTTCTACGTCGAAGCCTACGTCTTTGTCGGCGTCATCTACTGGTGCTTCTGTTTCTTTATGTCGCGCTACAGCCAGGTGCTGGAGCGCGAGTTCAGCCGGGGGAAACGGCGATGAGCGAGGCCAGGGCAATGCCAGTGATGGCCAACGCCGGCCCGGTGATCGAGTTGCAGGGCGTGCATAAATGGTACGGCGAGTTCCATGTGCTGCGCGACATCAACCTGCAGGTTCAGCGGGGCGAGAAGGTTGTGGTGTGCGGGCCGTCAGGTTCGGGCAAATCGACGATGATCCGCTGCATCAACCGGCTGGAAGAGCATCAACAGGGCCGCATCGTCGTCGCCGGGATCGAACTCAACGCCGACCTCAAGAATATCGAGGCAATCCGCCGCGAAGTCGGCATGGTGTTTCAGCAATTCAATCTGTTTCCGCATCTGACGGTGCTGCAAAACCTTACCTTGGCGCCGATTTGGGTGCGCAAGCTGCCAAAGAAGGAGGCCGAGGACACCGCTCGCTATTATCTCGAGCGCGTGCGCATCCCCGACCAAGCCGACAAGTTTCCCGGCCAGCTCTCGGGCGGGCAGCAGCAGCGGGTGGCGATCGCGCGCTCGCTCTGCATGAAACCCGAAATCATGCTGTTCGACGAGCCGACCTCGGCGCTCGACCCGGAGATGATCAAGGAAGTGCTTGACGTGATGATCGGTCTTGCCGAGGAAGGCATGACCATGGTCTGCGTGACCCACGAAATGGGTTTCGCGCGCACCGTCGGCGACATGATGGTGTTTATGGATCGCGGCGAGGTCATCGAGCGGGCGCCGCCCAAGGACTTCTTTTCAAACCCGCAAAACGAGCGCACCCGCACGTTTCTGAGCCAGATCCTCGCGCACTGAATAGCGTCACGCCGCGTCGAGCGGCGGCAGCAAAGGGTGCGTGAGCGAGCGCGGCAGGATTCCGCTTTTGCGCGGGTCCTCAAAGGATGTCTGCCGCCGCGCGTAAACGACAAAACCCGCGCGCTGGTAAAGCGGCAGGGCGCGCGGATGGTCGAACGTGCAGGTGTGAACCCAGAACCGTTCGATCGGGCGCGACCACGCCTGCTCTATTGCCGCGTTGAGCAGAAACGGCCCCAACCGGCGGCCGATAAATTCCGGGATCAGCCCGAAATAGCACAGCTCGGTTTCGCGCGGGGCGGCGGCATCGAGTTCGACATAGCCCGCCGGAACGCCTTCGACATAGAGCACGAAAATTTCCGTGGTCGGCTTTGCCAACTCGGCAGCGAGCGCGGTATCGCTCATCAGGCGCCGCTCGAACCAGACCCAGGGGGTGCCGACTGTTTCGTAGAGATAGCGATAAAACGACACGGTGCAGGCCTCCGCCCGCATCAGCGCCAGCTTGCCGAGCGGCGGCGGCAGCGGGCGCAGGGGCGGCCGTTCAAACATTTCCAGATAGGTCACGGTGTCGGCGATCTGAATCATGATCCGCCGTTATGTCATCGCGCCGGGCCGGTTTCGATCGGCGGTCCGTCGGGCAGCCCCCATTCCGACCACGAGCCGTCATAGATTGACACCCGGTCATGGCCGATCAGATAAGCCGCAAAAGCGACCGCGCAGGCGGTAACGCCCGAGCCGCAACTTGCGACCACCGGTTTGTCAAAACCGACGCCGGCGCTTTTGAACAAGGCCGCAATTTCGTCGGCGCCCTTGAGCTGCTTGGTCTTTGGGTCAGTTACCTGGTCAAAGGGCAGGTTACGGCTGCCGGGGATGTGGCCGCGCCGCCGACCCGGCCAGGTTTCCTCGGCCGAGCCGTCAAACCGGCCGGCGGAGCGGGCATCGACGACCAATTCACGCTTCCCATCGACATTGGCAACGATATCGGCCTTGCTCCGCACCAGTGCGGGGTCGAAGCGCGGCATGAACCGCCGCTCGGGGATCGCGGGAGAGGCAGTTTCGAGCGAGCGGCCCTCCGCCTTCCATTTCGGCAGCCCGCCATCGAGCAACGCAACGTCGCCGTGGCCAAAGAGGCGCAGCAGCCACCAGGCGCGGCCAGCCGAGGAAAGGCCGTTGGCGTCGTAGACCACCACCTTGTCGCCATTGCCGATGCCGCGTTCGGCCATCTTCGCGGCGAAGCGTTCGGCAGATGGAATCATGTGCGGCAAGCTGGTGCCGGGCTCGGCGACATCGTCGATGTCGAAAAACACCGCGCCCGGAATATGGCCGGCATCGTAATCGGCGCGCGCGGTCGGGGTCACGCCGGGCTGCTTGAATGACGAGTCCAGGATGCGGACATGCGGGTCGGCAAGATGCGCGGCGAGCCATTCGGTGCTGACCAACGCTTCGGGGTGAACATAGGGCATCGGCATTCTCGATTTGTCGCGTCGCCGGAAATTACTCTACAGTCCCGCCAGACACCACGCCGACCGAGGAGAGGGAAATGCCGCATCATGTTCCGCTGAGCAAAGACGTGTTCGATGTCATGCATACGATGCGGGCGATGCGGCGGCTGAAACCCGATCCGGTGCCCGACGAGTTGGTCTTCCAAATCCTGCGCGCCGGCCAGGCAGCGGCGAGCGGCGGCAACACGCAACGCTGGAAGTTCCTCGTGCTGAAGGACGCCGTCGCCAAGAAAAAGGCGGTGCAGGCCTATTATGAGCGGCTCTACGACGAGGTGCTCGGGCCTCGCTATGCGACCAGCGCACCGCCGCCGGGCTCCAACCCCGCGGCCTATGCGCGCCAGCATGACGCGGTGAAATACCTTACCGACCATTACCACGAGGCGCCGATCTGGATCGTTGCCTGCCTTGAAGGCGAAAACCCGAATTACACGGCCGGGTCGTCGATCTACCCGGCGGTGCAGAACATGCTGCTCGCGGCACGCGCGCTTGGCCTCGGTTCGACGCTCACCACGCGCCACACCGGCTACGGCAAGGAATGCGACGAGGCGATGGGTCTGCCGTCGAATTTCAAATCCTATGCGATCCTGCCGATCGGCTGGCCGATGGGCAATTTCGGTCCGCTGGGGCGCGGTCCGCTCAACGATGTCGTCTATCTCGACGATTGGGGGAAGGCGTATCCGGGGATCAAATAACCTTCCATCGTCATGGCCGGGCTTGTCCCGGCCATCTACGTCTTTCGATGTCCGTGGCGCTGCCGTGGATGCCCGGAACAAGTCCGGGCATGACGGAGAGAAAAATCAGATCGGGAGGAAAATCATGCCGAGAACCACTGCCATCAGCGACAAGAGCCAGGTTCCCGCCGAGTTCGGGCATGTTGCCGACGAGGTGCTTGAAGTCTTCGGACGCATCCGCGGGCCGTTCAGCGTGTTCCTGAACAGCCCGAAGCTCGCCGAGAAGATGATCGCACTGGTTAAGTTCAACCGTAACGACTGCATTGTGGAGCCTCGGCTGCTCTCGCACGCGATCCTCGCGGCCGTACGCGAGAAGGAGTCGGCTTATGTCTGGTCGGCGCAGGTCGGCGCCGCGCAGCGCGCCGGGGTCGACCCGAAGACGATCGACCTGCTGCGCGCAAAGGGCGACGTCTCCGGGTTGCCGGAAGAGGAACGGGACATTGTCAACCTGACGCGGCAGTTGATGCGGGCCAATCGCGTCGATTATCCGATCTTCAACCGTCTTTGTACCAAGCACGGCGCGCAGTGGATGACCGACTGATAACGGTCGCCCACAACTTCACGGTGTTGTGCGGCGTGACCAACGCGTTCGAGGTGGCCGTGCCGCCCGATGGAGATCAACTGCCGAGCTGACGGTCGAGCGTAAACAGCTCCTGGGGGCGCGCGACGCCGCGCAGCGCATAGCGGCCGACCGAAACCAGTTCACCGCAGCCGTTCGCGGTGACAGCGGCGGCAAAATCCGCGGATAGCAGCACGTCGCGGTCGGCCGAGCGGCACATCGCGGCGATGCGCGCGACCTCGTTGACCGCCGGGCCGATCACGGTGAAGTCGAGCCGCTCGCGGCTGCCGATATTGCCGTAGAACACCTCGCCGATATGCAGGCCGAGATAGATTTCCGTGACCGGCCGGTCGGCTTCGGCGCGCTTGGCGTTGAGCTTTATGAGCCGCTGGCGCAGTGCGCTTTCCGCGCCGAGCGCCCCGGTGCAAGCGGCGTTGGGGGCGTCGCCGAAAGGAAAGATCGCCAGCACCCCGTCGCCGATCAGCTTCAGCACGTCACCGCCATGGTCATGGATCGCCGAGATCACCGCCTCGGCATAGTCGTTGAGCAGCGCGATGGTCTGCGGCGGCGGCGCGTTGTCGGTGATTCGGGTAAAGCCGCGCAGGTCGCTATACCACAGCACCGCGTTGATGCGCTCGGCGGCGCCGCGGCCGATCCGGCCGGAGAGTACGCGCCGAGCCGGGTCGCGCCCGAGATAAGTCTCGCACAGCGTCGCGGCGATCCGCGTCAACGAGGCGCATTTGATGGAGAGCGCCAAGGAGGGCATCAGCGCGACAAGCTGCGCCACGTCGTCGTCGGCAAAGCCGCCGGTGCGGTCGGTCAGCCAATACGAGTAACAGCAATCCATCTCGCCGAGCGCACCGTCGCGCGGGAAGCGATTGATCAGCGCGACATATTCGGTCATGCCCTGTTCGGCGAAGACGGCCACTTGCGCGAATTCGCAGGGTTCGCCCGGCGCGAGCCGAAGACGCATCTTCGCACCGCCGGTTTCGAGCAGCCGGAAGAACACACTGGCGCGCCAGCGTTCGGCGGCTTCGCCCTCGCTGGTCGAGCCGTATTCGAGCAATTCGGGTTCGCCGGCCATCTCGCGCCGCCACAGAAAGGCGCGGCCTTCATGCACCGGGTGCAGCGTGTCGATGATGACCCCGGCACGGGCAATTGGCACTCCGTCGGCGAGCAAGCGCTGACAGAACCCGTCGAGCAGCGCGCCTTCGCTTTCGCCTGCCAGACCGGCCGCGACGATCCACTCGACAGTGGCCGACGATGACATCGATAAGCTGCTCGTTAAGCCGGAAATAAGTCGCGCACCCTAACAAACGGCGAGCCCGTTTCTGCCGCACGACGGACCTTTCGCGCTAGCACCTCGTTCAGCGGAATCCGTTGGTTCAAGGTGTCATACAGGTCTAGTCCATCCATGCAGATGACTCTTTTGCCGCGTCCAAAAGCATGTAAACCGTCTTCCGAAAAGCCGTTCTGGGCAATGAATAAGCCACGTGCCCACGCCGCCTTTTCTTCAACCTTTCCGTGAAAAGCATGAAGATCGGCTGCACCCGATTGTGCATTCTGCCATTTAGCTTCTAGCAGATAGATGTCGCTGCTTAGTACAAAGCTTCCATCGATCTGTTCGCCGCGCAACCGGAAGGGTTCTCGCCCTTCCATGCCATGCGCATCGAATAGCTGTTTAAGAAACCGCTCGAATGCATAGCCACGAGGCTGGGGCGCGAGCTGCGACAGTTCGATTAGGTCGTCACTCAGCTTTTTAGTTTGCTCAGCAGATGGGCCGGGGCCTTGCGGCGGCGGTGTTGTAGTCGTGGCGCCCCGTTCTAGAGCGCCAAGTCGACGCAGAAGCTCTTGCAAACGCATTTGAGCATTCGGCACTTTTTCCGTCGTGGCGCCGGCTCGCACGCGCAATGCCTCCCGGTACTCCCAAAGTGCTCCTAGAGTTCGCACTGCTAGCGCATTGTCAGCGATCTGTAGAAAGCAACGGAGGCGCTTGGCTTTTGACGTGCCATTTCTCCGATACGCGGCGTCGTCGATGTCAATGTTTAATTCCGTCGCGAAAAACTGGGCAAAGGTCCGATCGGAGAAATTCAACACATAACCGTCGCCCATCTCGAACAGATCATCAAGAAGCAGCATGTCTATTGATCTGATCGTACTCATCATCACTCGTTCAGCCGCATTTCGAATAGTCGCAACTGGTGCACTGGTCGCAATTTTCGCTGCGGATCAGCGCCGCCTCGCCGCATTTCGGGCATTGCCGCAAGCGCGGTCCGGGAAGCCGGCCGCCCGAGGCCGGCGGGGTCAGATTGACGACCTGGGCGGTATGTACCGGTGCGCGGCGATCCTTTGACGGCAGAAAGCCGATCTCGATCATGTGCCGCTCGATGACATCGCCGATCGCCGCCAGCAGTGACGGCACATAGCGGCCGTCCATCCACGCGCCGCCGCGTGGGTCGAACACCGCCTTCATCTCCTCGACGACAAACGATACGTCGCCGCCGCGGCGGAACACCGCGCTGATCATCCGGGTCAGCGCGACGGTCCAGGCGTAATGCTCCATGTTTTTGGAATTGATGAAAATTTCGAACGGCCGGCGGCGCCCGTCCTGCACCACGTCGTTGATCGTGATGTACATCGCGTGCTCGCTTTCCGGCCAGTTGATCTTGTAGGTCTGGCCGGGCAGCGACTCGGGGCGCGACAGCGGCTGCGACATATAGACGACCGCGCTGGTTTCGTAAAAATCAGCCGGCTTCGCAGCTGGCGCGGGGGCGGGCAGGGGGAGTTCCGCCTGTTGCGGCTTCGGTGTCGGCGCCGCCTCGGGCCGGGCCTCGAGCACCGCGCCAGTGATTTCGTTCGGCCGATAGGTCGTGCAGCCCTTGCATCCCATCGCATACGCGCCCGCGTAGACATCCTTGAACTGCTCAAACGGGATATCGGCCGGTAAGTTGATGGTCTTCGAGATCGAGCTGTCGATGTGCCGCTGCACCGCCGCCTGCATCACCAGGTGGTCCTCGGGCGCGAGGCTTTGCGCGTCGACAAAATAATTGGGGAGTGGCGCGCTTTCGCCTTTCATCCGGCGGAATAGGCGATAGGCGTAGTCGCTGACCTCCTCCTCGCGGCGCGTGCCGTCGGGCATCAGCACGCTGCGTGTATAGGTGTAGGCGAAGACCGGCTCGATCCCCGACGAGACATTGTCGGCAAAGAGCGAGATCGTGCCTGTCGGCGCGACCGAGGTCAGCAGCGCGTTGCGGATGCCGTTTTTGCCGATGACGTCGCGCACCTCGTCGTCGAGCGCGGCGATGGTTTCGCCCGCCAAGTATTTTTCCTTGTCGAAGAGCGGGAAGGGGCCTTTCTCGGCGGCGAGCGCGGCCGAGGCGAGATAGCTCTCACGCTCAATCACGGAAAGCCAAGCCTCGGTCGCCGCCACCGCCTCGCGCGAGCCGTAGCGCAGCCCGCACATCACGAGCGCATCGGCGAGCCCGGTGATGCCGAGGCCGATCCGCCGTTTGGCTTGCGCCTCACGGGTCTGCTCGGGCAGCGGAAAGCGCGAGATGTCGATGATGTTGTCCATCATCCGCACGACATCGGGAATGATCGCCGCGAGTCGGCCGGTGTCGAGCCGCGCCTGCGGTGTAAACGGCGCCTCGACAAAGCGCGCAAGGTTCAGCGAGCCGAGCAGGCACGCGCCGTAAGGCGGCAGCGGCTGCTCGCCGCAAGGATTGGTTGCGCGGATTTCCTCGCAATAATACAATGGGTTACGCCGATTGATGCGGTCGATAAAAATGACGCCCGGCTCGGCATAGGCATAGGTCGCGCGCATGATCTTGTCCCACAGATCGCGCGCCGGCAACGAGCGGTAGATCGTGCCGTTAAAGCTGAGCTGCCAGGGGGCATTGTCCTCGACCGCCTGCATAAACGCGTCGGTGACCAGCACCGACAGGTTGAACATGCGCAGCCGCCCCGGCTCGCTCTTGGCGTCGACAAAGGCCTCGATGTCAGGATGGTCGCAGCGCAGCACCGCCATCATCGCGCCGCGCCGATAGCCGGCCGACATGATCGTGCGGCACATCGCGTCCCACACATCCATAAAGCTGAGCGGGCCGGACGCATCGGCGCCGACGCCTTTCACCAAAGTACCCTTGGGCCGCAGCGTCGAAAAATCGTAGCCGATGCCGCCCCCTTGCTGCATGGTCAGCGCCGCTTCGCGCAAATGCGCGAAGATGCCGCCCATGTCGTCCGGAATGGCGCCCATCACAAAGCAGTTGAACAGCGTCACCTCGCGCGCGCTGCCGGCGCCGGCGATGACGCGGCCCGCCGGCAGGAACTTGAAATCGTCGATCGCAGCGAAGAAACGCTCGGCCCAAAGCGCGGGGTCTTTCTCGTTCACGGCAAGTGCTGTCGCGACCCGCCGCCAGGTGTCCTCGATTGTCTTGTCGACCGGCTCGCGCGCGCCGACCTCGTTGGCCGGCGATTTGAGCCGATATTTCATGTCCCAGATCTGCTCGGAGATCGAGGCGATGCTGACCATCTGGAGGCTTTTCCAGCTAATTCGAAGCCCAGTAATGTAGCATATTTGTTCTCGTTTTCGAAGTGCGCGACCAGATCATTGGGGCTGACGGAGAAGACTGGTTCCCGGATCCGCGGTAGCGGCCTCGCGTTCGAGCGCGCCGGTGGCGGCTTCGATGCGGGTTTCGAGCGTTGTCATCACCTCGCGGCGCGGCAGGCCGGGGGGGATCGGCGGCAGGAATTCGACGATGATTCGGCCGGGGCGCTTCATAAAAGCGCGGCGCCCCCAATACATGCCGGAATTGACCGCCGCAGGCACGAGCGGCACACCCAGCTCGCGATAAAGAGCCGCGACCCCAGGGTGGTAGGGCGCCTCCGCGGTCACCGACGCACCGGGCGCGGCGCGGGTTCCCTGCGGGAAGATCACGACCGGCCGCCCCGCTGCGATCGCCCGTTTGGCGGCGGCGACCATCCGGCGCAACGCGCTGGCGCCCCCCTTGCGGTCAATGAAGATCGAGCCGGCGCGCGTCGCGTACCAGCCGTAAAACGGCACATATTGCAGCTCGCGTTTGACGACCACCGCCGGATCGCCGAGCAATGGCGGCAGCAGCAGCGTGTCGTACATCGACTGATGCTTCATCGCGATGAGACAACCACCCGTCGGAATGTTCTCCCGCCCGCGAATTTCGCCCTCAAGTCCGACCACGTGCTTGAGCGCGAACAATACGGCTTGCGCCCAGAACCGGCCAAAGCGCATCGCGGTGCGTCGCGGCGTCAGCAGAAACGGCAAGCCGGCGATGCCAAAAATCACCGTGCCGACCCAAAAGACGATGTTGAACGCCAGTGCGCGAACGAAGGTCATTGCCGCTGATTGGCGAACGCGCTCTGTGCGGCGCTATCGGGGCGTCCTTCGCCGATGTGCGGCCACACTTTCACAACCGCAGGCCGAACCAAGGTCGCGAGATATTTGTCGTATTCACTGACCGTGAGCAAGGCGATGTCGACCCATTGCTCGCTGCCCTCGACACGTCCGAAGACCGGGTCGGCGATGATCAGCGTGTCGGGCATCGCGCGTTCGAATTCGAGCAGGCTGCGTTCCATGTGATACCAGCTCGTCACCAGCCGCAGGCTGCGATAACCCTCGTGCCGCATCCAACCAGCGGTCTCGCGAGCGTTGCCCAATGTGTTGTCGGCTTCATGACCGAGAACAATGCGGGTGAGATCGCTATGGGGACGTCCGGCGACGCGCATCAGTTCGCTGCCGCCAACATGCGGGTTGACTCCCGAGATAAAGAGCTTACGCGCTCGACCGGCTCCCAATAAATCGAGCCCGGCTTCCACTCTGAGACGGCCGCCGGTCAGCACGACGATGGCGTCGGTCTGAATGGTCGAATTTGTGGCGATCGATAACGAGCGATGGACAAACCACACCAGCCCACCAACCCAAAGCACCATCATTGTCGCTGCGCCGGCGAGAAACCAGGCAAGGGCTCGGGGCCAGCGTGAGGCGCCTGCGGTCACGGCATTCGCGCGAGCTGGCGCAAGACGGTGATCCGCGCCGTCACCATCGCGATCCCACCAGCGGCGAGACAGGCAACGATAAGCATCAGCCAAACACGCCAATCAAAAATGCTATAGGCGGCGACCGGCACAGGAAGCTCCAGCATCCGCCCCGTCGGCCCCAGAACCGCCACGGTCACCGCCGCCACCATCCCGCCCACAACGCCGCCGCGCAAACCTAGCGACAGCGCATGTATCTGAAACTGCCGGGCGATATAGGCGTCTTGAGCGCCGAGAAGATGAAGCAGCTCGATCACCGAACGATGCATCGCCAGACCGATCCTGGCGGTGAAGACGACGATCATCACAATCATCACGGTAACCACGACGACGCCGGCGGTGATCACGCCCTCGACACGCAGCGCGAATTGCCGGACGCTGCCAAGCCAGGCGCGGTTGTTGTCGAGTTGGGCCTCCGGAACAATCGAATCAAGCTGCTTGCGCAGTGTCGTGTAGTCCATCGTCGCATGCGGATCGACCCTTACATCGATGAGATGCGGCAACGGCAGATTGGCGATCACCACCGAGTTGCCAAGCCAGGGCTGAAGCAGCTTTGCCGTTTCGTCCGGGGCCAGCGCCCGCGCCGACACGATACCCTTGGTTTGCTTCACCGCGCCCAAAATCATCTCGATGCGCGCCGGCGAAGCGTTGGCGGGAACCTGCAGCGTCAAAGCGCTGGCAAGGGATTCGTCCCATTGGCTCAGCGTGTCGCCGAGCCAAATCAACCCGACACCGCCCATCGCCGCGAGGTAAACCATCAGTGCAATGATCCATGGCAGGAAGCGCCCGGAAGCGTCGCGTTGCAGCGGCAGGTCAAGGCGGAACTGTAGCGGGAGGGGAAGGTTCAGTGACGCGATCATTTGGCCTGGTCGGCGGCGATGTCTTCGGTGGCGGCGTTGTCGCTCGTATTCGATACGGCCCCTCGGTCGATGTGGTAACGCCGGTGTGAGAATTGCCGGGCGAAGGCAACATCATGCGTGGCGATGAGCACCGTCGTGCCGAGCTTGTTGATGCGCTCGAAAACGCGGACGAGCAGTATGGCGATCTCGTCGTCGACATTGCCCGTCGGTTCGTCGGCGATCAGCAGGTCGGGCCGGCGCACGATCGCACGCGCGATAGCCACTCGCTGTTGTTCGCCCCCGGAAAGTGTCGCGGGCGGCAAATCCAGCTTGTCCTCAAGGCCCATCCACCCGAGGAGTTCGGGCACGTTCTCACGGATTTCCCGCTCGGGCGCTCCGGCGATCCGCAACGGCAACGCGACGTTGTCGCGAACACTGAGATGGTCGACCAGACGAAAATCCTGAAAAACGATCCCAATACGTCGCCGCAAGGCGGTGTGCGTCGCCCGATCGGCGGTTAATGTATCGGTGTTGAACAGCGTCACCCGACCGCGCGACGGCCGTTCGCCCAGATAGATGACCTTCAGCAGCGTTGTCTTGCCGGCGCCGCTGACACCCGTCAAAAAATAAAAACCCCCGTTTTCAAGCTCCAGCGAAACGTCGCGCAGGATTTCCGCATCGGTGCCGTAGCGCTTCCCGATGTTCTCCAGTCTGACCACGCGGTCTCTCCGAAACTCACCCCGCCTCGGCTCCGGCTGATGCCGAGGGGTATGCTTGCGACCTTGACATAGGCCGCGCAGCCGCGTCCAGCGGTGGAACGTTCGCTTTCAACCAGAACCGAGGGTCTGGCGCCGCCCAGGCAAACCCCGTCGGCGCCCGCCGCGATCAGCCGACCGCGCCCTTGATCAAATCGCCGAACAGCGTCCAGCGCTGACCGTCGAATTTGGCCATCTGAACCTCTTTGACCGGCGCGAAATCGGTCGGACTTGTGTTGCAGGTAATGCCCGGGAGCAGCATCGGCACTCTGAAATCATGGATGTTCGCGACCTGTTTCATCACGTTCTCGCGGGTCAGGTCGTCGCCGCACTGCTTGAGCACTTGCGCCGTCATCGCGGCAAGGCTCGACCCCGCGACATTGCCTTGGTCGGTCTTGTCGGCATCGGGCATGTATTTGTCCATGAACGAGACCCACCACTTGAACCCTTCGTCATCCTTCCATTTCGGGTCAGTGGCGTCCTTGAGATAGAAATCGGAAATGATGTCTTTGGCGTTTTCCAAACCGGCAGGTTTGAGCGTGGCGCCGACCGAGTTGCCGATGCTGCTGAGAATGTGCAGCGGCTTCCAATTGATCTCGGCCGCTTTGCGGATCGCTTGCGCGGCGAATTTCGGGATCGCTGTATTGACGAAGACATCGACGCCCTTGGCCTTCATGTCGACAACCTGGGAATCGACGGTCGGGTCGGTCGTCTCATAGCTCGCCTCGACGATGATCATCGAGGCTTTCGAGCCGAGCCCGTCCTTGACGCCCTTCAGATAATCCTTGCCGAAATCGTCGTTCTGGTAGAGCACGCCGATTTTGCCGGCCGGCTTTTCCTTGAGGATATAGGAAGCGTAGATGCGCCCTTCGCTCTGGTAGTTGGGCTGCCAGCCGATTGTCCAGGGATGGCCTTTCGGATCGTCCCACTTCGTGGCGCCCGTCGCGACAAAGAGCTGCGGCACTTTCTTTTCATTCATGTAGTGCCAGATGGCGCTGTTGGTCGGCGTGCCGAGCGGGCTGGCAATCAGCAGGACCTGATCCTGCTCGACGAGCTTGCGCGCCATTTCGACGGTCTTCGGCGGCGTGTACGCGTCGTCATAAGAGATGAAGTTGATCATCCGGCCGTTGATGCCGCCCTGCTCGTTGACCATCTTCCAATACGCGACTTGCGACTTGGGGACGGCGCTATAGGAAGACGCAGGCCCGCTATAAGGACCGGTATTGCCGATCTTGATCTCCTTGTCGGTGACGCCGGGGCCGTAATTCTTTGCCTTGGCGGGCCAAGCTTTGAGCGTCAGCGCCGCGACGGGCGCGGCGGCGAGAATCGAGCGGCGGGTGATTTGCTTCATGCTTTTCCTCCATCAGGTCTTGTGATTGCGGTTGATCGCCGCGACGTTCGGGCAACGGCGAAACGGACAAAGCCGGCGGCGCCCGACGGAATGATGAAAACGACAAGCAGCAGGATGACGCCATAAATGGCGCCGGCCAAGCCGGTCGAAATGCTGTTGGCGATATTCGGTACATAAAGGACGAACAGCCCGCCGAACAGGCAGCCAAGGATCGAACCGACCCCGCCGATCACCAGGCCGACCAGCAGCGAGATCGACAAAAAGATCGTAAAGCTGTCAGGAGCGACGAACGCCACCGCGAGGGCGCTAAGCGCGCCCGCGACGCCGGTGTAGAGCGCGCTGACGCCAAAGGTCAGCGTCTTGTACAGTGGAAGATTGATCCCCATCGCTGCCGCGGCGATGGGATTGTCGCGGATCGCCATGATCGCGCGCCCGGTGCGGCTGTGAATCAAAGCGGCCGCCGCCGAGAACATCAGCAACACGACAATAAGAGTGAAGAAATAAAGCCATTGATCGCTGCTGATCATGGCCAGGAATTCCGGTGGGTCGGGCTGGTCCACGACCAACCCCTGCACGCCGCCGGTCCAGGCTTCGAGCGCGTGGAATTTGAGAATTTGCGGCATCGCCGTTGCCAAGGCGAAGGTGGCCAGCGCCAGGTACAGGTTTTGCAGTCGGAGCGCCGGAAACCCGAACAGGAACCCGACGATAAAGCAAACCCCACCGGCTGCCGGCAGCGTCCACAAATAATTGATCTCGTAATTGTGCATCAGGATCGCCGCGGTATACGCGCCGAGCCCGTAAAACGCGCTGTGGCCGAGCGAGAACTGGCCGTTGAACCCGGTCAAGAGATTGAGCCCGAGGATTGCCAGCCCGTAAATGAGCACCTCGGTCAGCTGGAAGATGACAAAGCTCGTCGCAAAGAACGGGATCGCGAAGGCAATAACAACCAGGCCGGCGAGGGCCGCGTGACCGATCGTCAACCGGCTGCGAGCAGCGGTCTGCCGTGTGGAAATCGCTGCCGCCGGCGCGACATCACCCTTGGGCAAGATGGTCGTCATACTCGGCTCACCACGGTGCGGCCAAAAAGGCCCGTCGGCCGGAACATCAACACCATGACGATCATGATCAGCGCCAAAGTCAACTTGAGCTCCCGGCCGACATAGGGAATGAACGTGCCGGCCAAATTTTCGAGGACGCCGACCGCAAACCCGCCGGCTACCGCGCCGGCCGGGCTGGTCAACCCGCCCAGTACCGCGCCGGCAAAGCCGTAAAGCAGCACGCCGATCATCATGTTGGGTTCGAGAAAAACCACCGGCGCAATGAGCATGCCGGCGATTGCGCCGATCGCCGCCGCCATGCCCCAGCCGAGCGCGGTCATCCAGCCGACGCGAATGCCGACAAGCCGCGCCGAGGCCGGGTTCGCCGCCGCGGCGCGCATCGCCAGACCGAGCCGGGTACCGCGGAAAAACACGTAGAGCAGCGCGAGGAGCAGCATTGTCACGCCGATCATACCCGCCTCATGCGTGTCCATCAGGCCGTTGAGCAGCGGTGCATGACCGAACGGTGTCGGAAAGCTCTTGATCGTGTAATCCCAGATTTGGCCGGCCGAACTGTTAAGGATGCTGAAGAGTGCGATAAAGGCGACGATCTGACTGAGGATCGGCGCGTTCTGTACCGGTCGAAACAACACGCGATCTATCAGCACACCGGCGATAAACGATGCGACGACGGCGATCGCAAAGGCAATCCAATAGGGCAGTCCCCAGGCAATCAGCTGCCAGGAGATAAAGGTCGAGAACATCGCCATCTCGCCTTGCGCGAAGTTGAGATGGTCAATGGCCTGGTAGATCATGACGACGGCGAGGGCCATGCAGGCGTAGATCGCCCCGTTCGCCAGGCCTGCCATAATCTGCTGCAGCAGCAATTCCATGCGTCAATATCCGAGATACGAGCGGCGGATTGATTCATCGGCGCCGATGACGGCGGAGGGTGCGTCCATCACCATGCGGCCGGTTTCGAGCAGGTAAGCGTGCTCGGCTAGCTCCAAGGCGAGCGCCGCATTCTGCTCGACGATCAGCATCGCGACCCCGGTTTCGGCGTTGATTCGCCGCAGGATCGCGAACAATTCCTCGACGATCAGTGGCGCCAAGCCAAAGGACGGCTCGTCGAGAAGCAGGAGGCGGGGGCGCAGCATCAGCGCCCGTCCGACCGCCAGCATCTGCTGCTCACCGCCGGACAGCGTGCCGGCCTGCTGCGTGCGCCGCTCCTTGAGGCGCGGAAAATTGCCGTAAATGCGCTCGATATCGTCGGTGATCTCGCGGCCTCGGCGGCGGGTCATCGCGCCAAGCTGCAAATTCTCCTCGACCGACAAGCGGAGAAACGTGCCGCGCCCCTCGGGAACATGGGCGACGCCAAGCCGTACCACATCCTCGGTCGCCCAGCCGGCGATCTGCCTGCCGTCAAAGCGGATATCACCGGCGACACGCACCATGCCGCAAATCGCTCGCAGAATGGTCGTCTTGCCCGCGCCGTTGGCGCCGAGCAACGTGCGGACCTGCCCCTCGTCGACGCCAAAGGCAATCCCATGGAGCGCCTGGTTCTGGCCATAAAACGCGTCGAGGCCCGAAATCTCCAACAGCATCAGGGGGCGCGCCTCATGCCGCGTGCTCGCGCGTCGTTCCGAGATAGGCGCGGATCACGTCTTCGTTGGATTGCACCTCGGCCGGAGTCCCCTCGGCGATCTTACGGCCGAAATCGAGAGCGACGACCTTGTCGGAGACCGACATCACCAGGCTCATGTGATGCTCGACGAGCAGCACCGTCACGTGGCGCTCGTCGCGTATCCGGCGTATCAGCGCGCCCAACTCGCCAACATCGCCGTGATTGAGGCCGCCGGCCGGCTCGTCGAGCAGCAGCAGCTTGGGTTCGGCGGCAAGCGCGCGGGCCAATTCGACGCGCTTGCGGGTGCCGAGCGGCAGGCCGTCGGTCGGACGATGCGCAACCGCTTCAAGCTCGAGCAGTTTGATCAGCGACCAGACCGTGTCGTTAAGCGTTGTTTCCTCGCGTCGCACCCAGGGCAGGCGCAAGGCGTCACTGACAAAATCGCTGCGGCGGCGCGAATGCCCGCCAATCCGCACATTGTCGATGACCGATTGTGGGCCGAACAGCGCCAAGTTCTGAAAGGTACGGGCAATGCCGATTTCCGCGATGCGATGCGCCGGCCGGGTGAGCGTCGAATGTCCCTGGAACAGGATCTCGCCGCGATTGGGCGTGTAGAGACGGCTGACGCAATTGAACAGCGTCGTCTTGCCGGCGCCATTTGGCCCGATCAAACCGAGGATTTGGCCGCTATCGATTGTAAACGAAACGCCATCGAGGGCGATGATGCCGCCGAAACGTAACGCGATGTCGCGGACATCGAGGAGGGGATCGCCGGCAGCCGCCATGCCTAGGGCAAGCCTGCGGCGAGGGGCAGGCCTGGGCGACCAACCGCGGCGATCACTATTGAGCCTCCCTGTTCATTTTCGCGTTCGCGATAATGCAATGGAAGGTGCCGTGCGTTTTCCAGCAAGTCAAGGCGACTGGGTCTCGCTGTGCATCGACAAATTTGGCTAAATCCGCGATCATCGCGGAAACTGAAAGCGAGCTGCGCCACCCTGTGATGATCCTCGTCTGCCCGACCTGTCACACGCGATACAAGGTCGAGGACGAGGCGGTCAGCCGCCCCTCCGGCCGCATGGTGCGATGCGCCAGTTGCGGCCATAATTGGCGTCACATGCCGGCGACGCCGGCTCCGCCCCCAACCACGGCGCCGGCGACACCTCCGACGGCACCGCTCCGACTGCGCGAGCGCTTGTCTGCCGCTGCTGAAGAACCCGCGGCGACCCCGCGCCCGGCGATCACCGCGCCACCCCCGCCGCGCCGCCATTCGGGGCTCGGCTGGGTTATCTTTATCCTGTTGATTGGCGCGGCGATCGTCGCCGTGATTGTCGCCCGCGAGCAGATCGTCGCGCGGTGGCCGATCGTCAATAAGCTCTATGATCTGGTTGGCCTCAAAACCGAGCCGCTCGGCGCCGGCCTCGAGATCACAAATGTCAACTCGACGCGCAATCCCGATGGGCTGATCGTCGAAGGCGACATCACCAACAAGACCCCGGTTCCCCGAAACGTGCCGCATCTTCGGGTCGGGTTGCGTGATGCATCGAAACACGAGCTGGTCTTCAAGATTGTCGAGCCGCCGCGCGAAAAACTGCTGCCCGGCGAGACCAGCCATTTCACCGTCGGTTTTTTGCCCGCACCCGATGCGGCGAGCGGTGTGGTCGTGACCTTCGTCGGAGGGTAGCAGCAACACTGGCTGCTTTTTCTCTATAATTGCATACGCAGCAATCAGAGAATGGTTGTCGGAGCGCTGTCCAATAATTCAAGTATCAATTGAAGCATCGCCAGCGGAATACGACGCTTTCCCTTTGCCACATCTTGGGCTGTGCTTAGCTGATCAATAAGAATATCTCTGTCGATATGCCCCGATTTACAAGTTAAATCTACAAAAATCGCCATCGCCGTCATCGCGCCCACGCAAATCTCAAAGCCGGAAATATCGTCTGCCCATGCGTCGATCACGATCTGCTCCCTTCAAACTCGCTTTTTCGTCAAACGTAACGGAGTGACGAATTGCGATTATCATCGAGTTCCAAATTTAGTCAGTTTATTGTAAGATTTATCTAAAATATTTGTAATGTGCGATTTCATTTCACCGGTACAAGAATTGCACCTGCGGGAGAAAATGGCGACGGTGAAGTTATTTTATTTTAAGAGGCTTCATTAATTTAATTCTGGTAGATATTAAAATTATTTCTTTAAACATTTGACCTCAGCGGCCGTGCCGGGCGAGGAACTCGGCGCGCGCCAACTGGTGCAGGCGCGCCATGCGCTGGCGCACGGTCGGCGGGCGCCGACCGCCAAGCATCAACGGCATTCGGTGCCCGTGCCCGGCGCTGATTACCATCTCGCCTTTGTCGTTGAAATGGACGCTGCGGCCGTCAAACAAGAGATTACCAAGACCGGTATCGTCGAGGTCCCAATTGCGGACCGGACCGGAATCGATATGGATAAAGCCCGAGTTGGGATACCAGCCAACGCCGCCGCGTTTCATGCCGCGCGCCGTTTGCATGGCTTCGGCGAGCTTGGCCCCGAAATGCACGTCGAGCGCCCGGCCATAGATATGCTGGCTGTTCTCGGCGACGCCGAATGTGGTGCGCGCCAGCGCCTCGTTGGTTTCGCGTGTTCTGTAGGCTGAGAGCACTTCGGCTTCGGACTGGCCTGTCGCGCTCATCACCGCGGCAAGAAAATCAAGCACCGCGACGTCATAGGCGATGATCTGGCCAGAATGAAAATCGCGGAGAAAGACTGCGAGATCGGCCATTGCTGACGGGATCGGCCCCTTATCGTCGCGGTAAGGGCCGTCAAAGGTTTCGCGGGTATGCGGGTTTGTCAGTTTGAGCCGCGCCGGGCCGGTCGGCGCGGCCGGCAACGCTCGCGCCATCCCGGGCGCAACGACGCTGCCGGCGATGATCGACAAAAGCAAACGGCGGTCCATTACCGATAATAAGGACGGCTAAAGGCTAAAGCGGCATCAAAAACGCCTCAGCAGGCGGTCGATATAGTCGAGTTCGATTGCCGGACGCGAGCGCTCACCGGCGCGGCGACGCAGCTCGTCGAGGATTTGCCGCGACTTTTGCAGGATGTTGTTGTCAGGGATCGCCACATCGCCCTGATCGTAGGTGCCGTTCGCCGAGAGCGGTCGACCGAACGGATCGCGATCCTCGCGATCGGGGAGGCCGTTAGCAGCGCCGGCATCGTCGCCGGGGTTGCCCCATCCCTTGGCCAACCGGTTCTGCAACTGCTTGGCAAAATCGCGTGCGCCTTGCTGCAATTCGTCGAGCGCCTGGGTTTGCGGACCGATCGCCTGACCGGGCGCGCCGCGCTGCAACGCGCCCGTGGCGTCGCGCATCGCCCGCTCCGCACGACCGAACGGGTCGGGGATGTCACCCAGCCCGTCGCTCATATGCCGCATCATGTCGCCCAGCGCATGGCGCAGCGCCTCCTGCTGCGAGGCGGCGTCGCCGAGATCGCCAGGCGTCGAGCCGTCTTGTCCATCGCCCGGTTGGCCGTTCCGACCCGCCTGATCACCTTGGTCCTGCCCGCCGCCTTGTTGACGGCGCTGGGCACGGAAGCTGCGGTCAAGGAGTTGCTGCTGCCGCTGCATGAGGTCATGCATGCCGCGCATCATTTTCTGTGCCTGGCTGTTGCCGCTCTGGCCCATCTGGCCGGGGCGCGCGGTCCGCATGTTTTCGAGCAGGTCTTGCAACTGCGACAGCAGTTCGCGCGCCTGCGCCTGGTCGCCGCTTTCCGCCAATTGCCGCGCGCGGTCGAGCATGCGATCGAGGTCCCGCGGGGTCAGCACGCGCGACGGATTCATCGCGCGCGCTTCGTCGTTGGGATTGTTTTGCATGTTTTCGGCAAGCGATCGCATGTAACGATCGAGCGACTCGCGCAATTGCTGCATCAACCGGTCGATCTCTTCGGGAGGCGCGTTCCGGGCCAGCGCATCTTGCAGTTGCTGCTGGAGTCGTCGCAGGTCGTTCTCGGCCAGCGACATCCGCCCGTCCTCGATGCGCAAGGCGGTATCCCAGAGCAGCGGCACGACGGCGGCGATGGCCGCCGCGCCGTCATCCTGGCGCAGCCGCAGGGCGGCAAGCCGCAGCGCGAGAAAGGCGACCGCGTCGTCGTGAAACAGCGCTGGCCGCTTGTTCAAATCCTCGAGGATTTCGGCGACCGCCTCACGCGAACTCGGGTCTTTTACCAGCTCTTTGCGCTGATCGATGATCGCCCGCGCCACCGGGTTGGTGAAAACCCGCTCGGGCAGGATCATCCGCACCGGCAGGCTTTGCCCAATCTGCCCCAGCGCATCGGTCGCGACCAGCGTGATCTCGACAGGCAGTCCCGCCCAGGGATGGGGCGACAGGTCCTGGTAATTGGTCGCGTGAGCTTCCTTCAGGTGCAGCCCGGGCAGCGGCAAGGGGATTTCGATCTTTTCGTCGGGATTGCCTTTCTCGCGGCGGATAACAACCTTGATCCCCTCGATGCCATAATCATCAGCGGCCTTGTATTCGAGCCGCAAGGCGGCGCGGATCGTGCCGTGCGGCGGCTGCGCGAAGGCGATCGTCGGCGGCGTGTCGGGTATGATCTCGATGGGCCAGCTGCCGAGAGTCGCGCCATCCTGAGCGACGCTCAGCTTTTGGCCCTTGGTAAGGTTTACCGAAGCACGAAAATTCTGCTTGTCGATCTGCTGGAAATCGCTCTTTTCATTATCAATCGACAGTCTCGGCACCGCATGCCCGCCATGGACCTGGGCAAGCAGGGCGCTGCCGGTCGGTACGCGAACCGGTCCGACCGTATCAGCGCGCAGGAATTGTGGTGGCAGCCCGGTGTAATCGGGCGGCGTGATCCAGATATCAAAGCTCGCCGTCGCCGCGGGCGCGCCGCCGTCCCAGCCGGGAGTAAAGGCGCTCACCAACCTGTCGCGCCAATCAGGTCCGGCATCGATGGCGCCGATCACAAGCAAAATGCCGAGCACCGCGCGCACGCCCCAAGGGTCGTGCCGCGCCAGCCCGGCGGCTGGCCAGCCGACTCGCAGCCGGCGTATCGCCGCCACCATGCGGCGGCGATGTGCCTCCCACAGCGTAGCCGTCGCGGGGTCGAGCGGTGCGCTCGGTTGGTCGGCGAGCGCGGCAAGCGGACGATGCGCCAGATCACTGTTGCGCTCGATCCGACGACGTGCGGCCAACATGTCGGGCCAGACCAGCTGACGCAGTCCCCAGTATGCGGCGCCGGCGAAAGCCAGCGCGAAGGCCGCGAGCAACGCGGCATGGGCCGGCCCGGGCAACAGGCTCGGCAGGTCAAAGAGCGCGACCACCGTGAACACGGCAAGGGTGCACAGCATCGGCCACACCGCCGGCCAGGCCACTTCCCAGGCCAAGGCGGCGCGCGACAGAAAAAGCCGTCGCGACAGCAGGCGTTGGGGAACCGTATTTTCGGTCATGCGAGCCAATCCGGAACCGTGTCGAGCGCGAGCATCTCGTCATAGCTCGGCCGCGCGCGGATCACTGCAAAACGATGGCCATCCACCAACACCTCGGGCACGAGCGGGCGGGTGTTGTAGGTCGAGCTCATCACCGCGCCATAGGCACCAGCCGTCATGAACGCGACGGGATCGCCCTGCGCCAGCGGCGGCAGAAGGCGGTCGCGGGTGAAGGTATCCGTCGTCTCGCAAACCGGCCCAACGACATCGGCCGGCGACAGTGCCGCGCCCAGCGACGGTTCCCGAACCGGCAGGATACGGTGCTCGGCCTTATACATCGCCGGCCGGACGAGATCGTTCATCGCCGCGTCGACGACGACGATGCGCCGCTCGCCGTCCTTGACGAAGACGACGCTGGCGATCAGCGCGCCACCGCTCGCGACCATGAAACGGCCCGGTTCGAATGCCAGGCGCAGATCGAGCGCCCCGAATACGTCACGGACCATCGCCGCATAGTCCGACGGGGCGGCAGGCGTCTCGTCGCCATAGGGCACGGTCAGCCCGCCACCGAGATCGACCTGTCGCACCGCGAGGCCTTCGCCCCGGAATGCCGTCACCAGCGTGGCGACGCGCTCGAACGCGGCGCGGCTCGGTCCCAGCGCGACGATCTGCGAGCCGATGTGCACGGCAAGTCCCGTGGGCTCGATCCCAGGCAAATCGGCGGCGAGGCGATAGGCAGCCATGACCTCGTCATAAGCGATGCCGAATTTGTCTTCTTTGCGGCCCGTGGTGATGTCGGTGTGGGTGTCGGCGGCGATATCGGGATTGACCCGGAGCGCGACGCGCGCGGTCTGCCCGCGTGTCGATCCCAACTCGCTCAGTTGCCGCAATTCGGGGATCGATTCGACATTGATCTGGTGGATGTCGGCGTCGAGCGCGGCAATCAATTCGGCGCGGGTCTTGCCGACGCCGGAGAAGACGATGCGCTGCGGCGGGATGCCGGCCGCCAGCGCCCGGCGCATCTCCCCCTCCGAGACGACGTCGGCGCCGGAGCCGAGCCGAGCGAACAACCGCAGCACCGCCTGGTTGGAATTGGCCTTGACCGCATAGCAGATCAACGGTGCCTCGGGTGCGAACGCCGATGCAAACGCCTGAAATTGCGCAGCGAACGAAGCCGTGGAATAGAGATAGAACGGCGTGCCGACCGCGGCGGCGACCCGATCAACCGGCACTTCCTCGGCGTGCAGCGCCCCTTCCCGGTAGGTGAAAGCCTCGACCATGCTCAAGTGCTCGGGTAGCTGCGCGGGTAGGTGTTGGGTTCGCCGGGCGGCGGCGATGGGTTGCCCTTCTTGCCGCATCCCGCGAGCAGCGCCGCCACCACCAGCATCATGACGATGCGGGTTCCGACCGCGCGACGGCCGTGAGACGGGATGAGGTTCTGCATCCGCTTCATGTCAGATACCTTTCGCGCGCTGCCGCGACGGCGGCGCGCACACGCCCGGGCGCCGTGCCGCCATAAGAATTGCGGCTCGCGACCGAGCTGTCGATGTCAAGAACATCGTAGACCGCTTTGGTGATCGCCGGCTCGATTGCCTGCATCTCGGCCAGCGGCAATTCCGCGAGGCCGACGCCGAGCACTTCGGCGCGCTTGACGATCGCGCCGGTCGCGTGATGCGCCTGGCGGAACGGCAACCCGGCTTCACGCACCAGCCAATCGGCAAGATCGGTCGCCGTACTGAAGCCGCGCGAGGCGGCTTCGCGAAGCCGCGCGACGCGCGGCCGCATATCGCGCACCATGCCCTCGCACGCGGCGAGGCTTAGTTCGAGCGCGTCGGCCGCCTCGAAGACCGGCACCTTGTCTTCCTGCATATCCTTTTGATAGGCCAGCGGCAGCCCCTTCATCACCGTCAGCAGCGCCACCAGCGACCCACCGAGCCGCCCGGTCTTGGCGCGCACCAGCTCGGCGGCGTCGGGGTTGCGCTTTTGCGGCATGATCGAGCTGCCAGTGGTGAACGCATCGGAAAGCGCGATAAAGCCGTATGGCTCGCTGACCCAGACGACGATTTCCTCGGCAAAGCGTGACAAATGCGTTCCGGCAAGCGCGGTCGCCGCGAGAAACTCGACGGCGAAGTCGCGGTCCGAAACCGCATCGAGCGAATTCGCCGTGGGCCGGTCAAAGCCGAGCGATGCTGCCGTCGCGTAGCGATCGATGGGGAACGCGGTGCCGGCGAGCGCTGCCGCGCCGAGCGGGCATTCGTTGAGCCGCTTGCGGCAATCGGCGAAGCGGCCGCGGTCGCGTCCGATCATTTCGACATAAGCGAGGAGATGATGGCCAAGGGTCACCGGCTGCGCGGTCTGCAAATGCGTAAAGCCGGGCATCACGGTCGCGGCATGCTCTTCCGCCTGGTCCAGCAGCGCCGCCTGCAGCGCCGCCATCGCCTGGTCGATCCGGTCGATCGTGGCGCGCACCCAGAGCCGGAAGTCGGTCGCCACCTGGTCGTTGCGTGAGCGGGCAGTGTGCAGCCGCCCGGCAGCCGGGCCGATCAGCTCGGCAAGCCGCGCCTCGACGTTGAAGTGAATATCTTCGAGGTCTTCGCGGAAGACGAATTCGCCTGCGTCGATTTCCGCCTGGATTCGCTCTAGACCGCCGATGATCGCGGCGCCATCCTCGGCGGGGATGATGCATTGCGCGACCAGCATCGCGCAATGGGCCTTGGATCCGGCGATATCCTCGACGTAGAGACGCCGGTCAAAATCGATCGAGGCATTGATGCGGCGCATGATCGCGGCGGGACCACCGGCAAAGCGTCCGCCCCACATCGTATTGGCCGGCGCCGCGGGTGCGGTTTCACCGCTGGCGCGTGTCGGGGGCTTACTCATGGCCGCGGCATTCGTGCTGATCGCCTCGATGGTGGGGCCGGCCGGCCTTCGCGCGGCCGAATCCGACGGTCTCAAACTCGGCGAGTTTATCCCGGCCGCGTCGCCGCAGCCAGCGCCGGAGATTTCCTTTACCGACATGGAAGGCAAGACCGCCACGCTTGCCGATTTCAAGGGCAAGTTCGTGCTGCTCAATCTCTGGGCGACATGGTGTCAGCCCTGTCTCAAAGAGATGCCCTCGCTCCTGGCGATGCAGGCGCGGCTCGGTCCCGCGCTGACCGTGCTGGCGGTGTCGGAAGATCATGCCGGCGCCAAAGTGGTGCAGCCCTTCCTCGCCAAGCATAATCTCGACAAATTGCGGATCTATCTCGATCCCAAGAGCGCGGCCGGCCATGCCTTTGAGGCGCGCGGCCTGCCGACGAGCATATTGATCGATGCCGAGGGCAAGGTCGTGGGCAAGGTCGAGGGCGGCGCCGATTGGGATTCCGACGCGATGCGCGATGCGCTCGGCAAGCTGCTGCCGCCCTTGAAGCCTAGCTGAGCACGCTCTGCAGAAAGCGGCCGCCGGCCTGCAACCCCTGGCCGTCGATCGAGTGACCGACGCCGGGGCAGGTCAGCGTCTCGACCGAAACGCCGGCGCCCTTGAGAGCGGTTTCTGCTTCCGGCATCGAGGCATAGGGCACCATCGGGTCATCCGTGCCGTGGACCAGCAAGATCGAGGGGCGCGAGCGGATTTCCTCGCCGAGAATGTCCGGCGCGATCAGGCGGCCGGAGTAGCCGACAATGCCGGCCAGTTGCTTTTCACGCCGCGGCCCGACAAAGAGCGACATCATGCAACCCTGTGAAAACCCGACAAGCGCAAGATCGCTTTCGCGAAGCTCGCGTTTTGCCAGCTCGTCGGTGATAAAGCCGTCGAGGATCGCGCCGGCAGCGCGGGCGCCGGCCAACCGCGCCTCGGGACTTGGATCGCGGGCGCTCAGCCATTGATAGCCGTAGGGCGCCATGTCGCACGGGAACGGTGCATTGGGTGACAGAAACTCGGCATCGGGCAGCAGCGGTGCCCAATATGGCGCGAGGCCGATCAAATCGTTGCCGTCGGCGCCCAGCCCATGGAGCAAGATTACCAGGCGCTTTGCCGGGCCACCGGAATGCGGCGGGTGCGACGGGCCGGACAGGGTGATGTTCATGTCGGTCTCGATGGTTTGTGGATCGTCTAAGGAACCGCTGCGCGGGCAACCCACGATGACGGCGGTTTGTGGATGCCGTCAAATATCTTCGTCATGGTGACGTGGTGCGAAGGGCCATCTCGAACCAGGCGGAGAGTTTAATGCGGCGGCGATGATCGTTACTCGTTTTGCACCCAGCCCAACGGGGTATCTGCATCTTGGCCATGTGCGATCGGCCTGGGAGGGGTGGCAGGCGGCGCGCGAAGCCGGCGGACGGTTTCTCCTGCGCATCGAGGACATCGACTGCGGCCGTTGTCGCCCGGAGTTCGATGCAGCGATCCGCGAGGACCTCGCTTGGCTTGGGCTCGATTGGGACGGTGCGGTGCGGCGGCAATCCGAGCATTTCGCCGATTACCGCGCCGCGCTGGCGCGGCTTGATGGCGAAGGATTGCTCTATCCCTGCTTCTGTACGCGGAAGGAAATCCAGGCGGAGATCGCGCGCGCCGGCGGTGCGCCGCAAGGCGAGGATGGGCCGATCTACCCCGGCACCTGCAAACATCTGACGCCGGATGAGCGTGCCGCACGCATCAGTCGTAGCGCGGATCACGCGCTGCGTCTCAATGTTGCGGCGGCCTTGGCTCGCACTGGCCCGCTTGTCTGGTTTGAGGACGAGCGCCGCATCCGGGCCGTGCCGGAGACGCTTGGTGATGTCGTGCTGGCGCGCAAGGATGTACCGACGAGCTACCATCTCGCCGTTACCGTCGACGACGCGCTGCAAGGCGTGACTCTCGTCACCCGCGGCGTCGATCTTTTCGCCGCGACGCATGTTCATCGCTTGCTGCAAGCGCTGCTCAACCTGCCGACACCGGCCTATCGCCACCACCAGCTGCTGACGGGCGCCGGCGGCCGGCGGCTCGCGAAGCGCGACAAGGCGCTGACGGTCCGGGAGATGCGCGCGGCCGGGATGATGCCGGCCGAAATCCTGAGGCGGGCTCAGTCGAACGGGCGGTGAAGTCCGTTGGCGACGTCGAGATATTCCGCGTCCTCGGGGCACAACACGCCGTGTCGCACGGCGAAATCCAGGATCACCAAGTTGACGTTGAACTTGAAGTCCGCAGTGGTGCGGATGCGCTCCAATACCCCGTCGAGCGGCATCAGTTCGAAGCCGGCGATCTCGCCGTCGGTGTTGTTTGGCGCGAAGTCGGTAGGCACTTCAAGATCGTAGACAAACATCACATCGTCGCGGATGCCGGTCTTGGTTTCCATGCGGTAAGTGAGGGCACCGGCCGGCACGGCTCCTCCGATCAACGCGGGAGGAACGCCAGCTTCCTCCGCGGCCTCCTTGACGAGGGTATCGGCGGCACCGTGGCCGTTGCCGATGCCACCCGCGACCATGTTGTCGAGCTTGCCGGGATCGACCAGCTTGTCCGACGCGCGCTTGCCGATCCATAGCGCGTAGCCGCTGCCGGTATGGCGGTAGCCGTTGAGGTGCACGCCGTAGGCGCGGACGCCAAAAAACGGCACGGCGCCGCGGTCGAGGCGAAAAATCGGCGGGTCGCCCCAGCGCGGCATGACATCGAATGTCTCGTTGCGCCATTTTGGCACACGCCGCTCGGCGACCAGCACGTCCACGATACGGTCGACGGCACGGCTGATCTCTTCGCAACTGCCTTCGACGAGGAGCCGCGCCTCGTTTTCGGTCACCCGAAATACCGTGTCGTGCCGCGCCAACACTTCGGCGTTGTCGCGGCGCAGCCAGCCGATCCGATGCGCGCCCGCCCGGAGCGGGATCGCCCGTGCCGGGTCGTAGCTGTTGCAGTGGCTGATGCGGTCAACAAACGCCATGTCGCGCCTGGGCTCCCTCAGGCCGTCAGTACGACCTCGACGCCGGTGATCTGCCGCAGGCAATTGGCAACGTAGTCCGCGCTGTCGCCCAGCCCGCCGATCTCGATGTCGATCGTCAGCCGTTTGCGAACAACGGCGCTGTGCCAAAGGTTCGGCACGAGGCCGCGCTTGGCGAACAGTTCGAGCACGCGCGGCATTACGCCGGGCTCCGCGCGAGCTTGCAGGGAAAAGAAGGTGGTGGCCGCCGGTTCAGCGGCGGCAACGGAAACGGCAACAGCAGACGACATCGACGTAATCCTCGGCATGAAGGTGGCGAATCACAGCTTCCCGGGCCCTCAGGGAGCCCGGGTCGGTAATTCGCCGCATGCCGGCAGGGTGCGTCGTCCGCAACATGAAAGCGGGATTTACGCCGCGCGGTCTCGTGCGTCAACTGTCGGCAGATCGAGGCTGGGTCTCGCAATTCGCACGACATGGCTGACGCTGCCTTCTCGATCGCCGCGGTAGAACCATGAGGCGATAACTGCATTCGGGCCGTTCGACCGCGGGTAGTGGTTGTGGCGCACCGGCGGCAGGCCTATATCTGGGGCTTGCCCCGGTTGGAGATGTCCGATGACGCTGCTTCGCCTTGGCCTCATCGCTGCCTTGTGCGCCGGCGGGCTTGTCGCATGCACGCCCGGCGGACCGGAGCGCGCCAGCGACATCCAGAACCTGAACGCGATCAGCGACGATATTTCCGCTGTCGGCATGACCGACTCACAATCGCGCAAGACGCACGACCCGAACCGGCGGACGACGCTGCCGAACACCTACGAGACGTCGGGGATGGACCAGTAGCCCGTCAGGGCGTACCTCATGGGCGAAGCGGCGTTCGGCGCTGGATTTTGAGCCATGCGTGAGGGACATGCAGCCCAAGGTTCTGTTGAATAGCACTGCGGCCGCGCTCGCCGCATCGGAAGCATTGTTTGCAAAAGCCCGTGCCAATCTCGCGTCAAGAATTGCCGGAGACGCCGCGCGGCTCGATGCCGAGCAGATCGCAGCGCACGGCCTCGCCTGGCTGGCGACCTACGTCGCGGCCCTCCGGCAACTGCGCGAATGGGCGACGCGGCTCGATGCCTCGGGCGAATTCAACGAGGCGCAGCGCCTGATCCTCGCCATCGGCTTTGGCGAGTACGCCGCGCAAATCTGCGGCGGCATCGCGATGGGGCAGGGGGAGATCGTCCGCCCGGCGGATCTCGATCTCACGGACGCCGATCTCGCGCCGTTGCGGGCCAGCCCGCTGATCGCCGAGCTTGCCGCGGCACGTGCCGGGCTAGGTGCGCTACTCGGCGACGGCATGCCTTCGGGTGGCGATAGCCTGGGCGACGAGACGTTGGAATTGATCCGCGATCAGGTGCGCCGCTTCGCGGGGCGCGCGGTCGCGCCCTACGCGCATGATTGGCATCGCGCCGACCGGTTCATCCCCATCGAAGTGATCGAGGAGCTGTCCGACATCGGCGTCTTCGGCGTTACGCTGCCAGAGGAATATGGCGGGCTCGGCCTCGGTAAGATGGCGATGTGCGTCGTCTCCGAGGAGTTGTCGCGCGCCTATATCGGCGTCGGCTCGCTCGGCACGCGCTCCGAAATTGCCGGCGAGTTGATCCGGGTGAGTGGCACGCCGGAACAGAAAACACGCTGGCTGCCGGGTATCGCCTCGGGCGCGGTGCTGCCGACGGCGGTTTTTACCGAGCCCAACGCCGGCTCCGACCTCGCCAATCTACAAACCCGCGCGGTCAAGGAGGGCGGTGTCTATCGCATCCATGGCGCCAAGACCTGGATCACCCACGCCGCGCGTTCCGACCTCATGACGCTGTTGGCACGCACCGGCAGTCCCGATAGCGGTTATCGCGGCCTCAGTATGTTCCTTGCGCTAAAGCCGCGCGGCGACGACGTCAACCCGTTCCCGGCCGAGGGCATGTCGGGCACCGAAATCCCGGTGCTCGGTTATCGCGGGATGAAGGAATACGAAATCGGCTTTGACGGGTTTGCCGTACCGCAGGATTGCCTGCTCGGCGCCGTCGAGGGCGAGGGGTTCAAGCAGCTCATGGCAACGTTCGAGAGCGCCCGCGTGCAAACCGCCGCGCGCGCCGTCGGGGTCGCGCAAAACGCCTTCGAACTGGCGCTCGCTTATGCGCTGGAGCGGCGCCAATTCGGGCGCAACATCGTCGGGTTCCCGCGCGTCCAGCTCAAGCTGGTGATGATGGCGGTGGAAACGACGATGGCCCGCCAACTCGCCTATTTCGCCGCGCGCGAGAAAGACAGCGGCCGGCGCTGCGACATCGAGGCCGGCATGGCCAAGCTGCTGGCCGCGCGCGTCGCCTGGGCCAATGCCGACAACGCGGTACAAATCCACGGCGGCAATGGCTACGCGATCGAATACCCGATCAGCCGCGTCCTGTGCGACGCGCGCATCCTCAACATTTTCGAAGGCGCCGCCGAAATCCAGGCGCAGATCATCGCCCGCGGGTTATTGGCGGGACGGAACTGAAGGCCTTTATCAATTCACGTTCGTTCTATTCGATCTTGACTGCATATTCGATCTTGACGCAGAGTTTCACTATGAATCGGCATAATTGATCGCGCCCGTGCCAACCGTCGTGAAAGTAGCCTGACGCCGCGGCAGCAGCAGGAAGCCCTTGGCGGCATCGGATCGTTTGATGATTTCGAGCGTCCAGTCGCCCATTGCGGCAAGGGCTGCGGTCAGGTTTTCCGCGGCCTAGGCGCTGTCGGCGAAGACGCGGCGCAGCCAGGCGAAGAGCGTGCGGATCGACGCCAACAGCGGCACCGCGCCGTCGCGATCCTGGGCATCGGCGGGATGGACCTGGGCCCGACCAGCAGGCCACCTGTATCGGTGAGGATATGACGCTTGCGCCCCTTCACCTTCTTGGCCGCATCGTAGCCGCGCAGCCCGCCGACCTCCGTGGTCTTGACCGACTAGCTGTCGATCACGCCGGCCGTAGGGCTGGCCTCGCGGCCGTCCGCTTCACGCGCGCTCGTCATCAGCGCGTGGCCCACCGCCCATCGTCCCGCCAACGGTCCCGGCTAAGAATCGACAAGTCTGGGCGTAGACATAACCGGGCGCACAACTTTCCCGCCTCGTAGCAGTCTCCGCGCCGGAAGACCGCGAAGACTCCTAGACAGAGGACACAAGCCAAGGCTGCCGAGAAGGGCCGCGTAATTCGGCGCGCTGAAATCAAGAATAGCGGAAATGCGATGGACACCAGCCACTCTGTGCTGAGTGACCAGGAGGGAACATTCCACACCAAAGGCCAGCCCCACCCCCGGTCGTGGGCATGCGCGGTGCTAAACTAACTCCGGTTAACCCGATACGATGCGAGCCGACTCCGGTGATCGCAACTCCGAATGGAGCCCGAGAAGCGGCATCTGGGCGACGATCCTCAGAAAGCGGGCTGTGCGACGCAGGGCAAAGGCAGTCTTCCACGTCAGCCTGCAACATCAAGCTTATAACCCAACATATCAAGCCGCGTCATAGAAACTCGATAGCCATGATCCAGCAATATATCAGCCATCGTGATTTTGTCCTGTTTGGAAAGATTAGCGTGTTCTGCTAATATCAATTTAGGAGATAGAGACGAAAGATCAACATACGAAAGAATTTCGAGGTCGTATCCTTCAGTATCTATTTTCAAAATATCGACGCTTTCTCCGCTTGCTTTCGCCAACAGCGTCGGAATAGACATCAACGGGACCTCACGTTCGATTATATGATTTTCCAGGTTGGGGTGCCATTGCTTGCCTCTGACCAACACGTCCCTGCTGAAGGACGAATGAAGTGACATCATCATCGAGTTCTGTTCAGACATCGCCACTGAATAGATCGTGCCCTTGCCATCCATCGGGCCTATCGCTGCTTGGACCAGAGCAACATCATTGAATTCGGCATAGTTACGTTCTAGTGCGGCGAAGGCCTCCGGGATCGGTTCTACCATGATGCCACGCCACGCATAATCGCGGATAAAAGGATAAAGGGGGTCGTGTGTCACTCCGTCGTTCGCTCCGATGCCGATGAAATACGGTCGCTTTGTGGTGAGCATCAGGTGCGCAGCCAGTATCGAGAAGTTGACATCAAGTGTATGGTCCGGGTGCGAAATCACGCGCGGGGGTAACCATCTTAGCGAATAACCACGTCCATAGAGCCACGAGTTCAGGGCGGGTTTCGCGTATTTTGATAGCCACGAAATCATGATGGGGACCATACTTTGCGAGGGAGTGTGTGTATAATATATAACTCACAAACCACGATTTTTGTGAAAAAATGGAATTCGCGACGCCCCTCCGTCTGCTTAGACGTTTTCTGCTGTCGTCACGCCAGACTGATGTCTTCCGATCTCGGATTAATTGTTACGTAACGCAATCGTTCATTCAATCACACTTGGCAACACCACGTAATAGTGAAGAGCGCCGTCTGTTGCGGTATGGACGGAAGGTTTATTCACAAAACGACGAGGATGGGATAATCGCTGAGATATTCAACCGCATCGGAATCGAGTCACGGCGTTTTGTCGAGATTGGTGCTGCCGACGGTTTGGAGAACAATACCGTTTGGCTACTCGTACAAGGATGGTCAGGTACGTGGATTGAGGGTGTCCCAGCACTGGCGGCTAGAATCCGAGAGAAATTTAGGTCTCTCGTCGCAAGCGGCCGACTTGCCGTGTTAAACGAGTTCATCACACGAGAATCCGTCCGCGGGTTAGACCAAGAGGGATATTTCAACGACGTTGATTTACTGTCGCTGGATATTGACGGCAACGATTATCATATTATGGCGGAACTGAATAATGTGCATGCGCGGTTGATAGTGGTAGAATACAATAGCAAGTTTCCGCCGCCGCATATTTTTGTCATGAAATACGACGATAGCCCCCAATATAGCTGGGATTTAACGGATTATTTTGGTGCGTCACTCGCAGCATGGAACAAATTGTTAAATAGCAAAGGCTATTCGTTGGCGGGGTGTAATATTACTGGTGCTAACGCTTTTTTTGTACGCAACGATCTCATCGTGGATAAATTCCTGGAACCACTAACGCCGGAGAATCACTATGAACCCGCACGGTTATGGTTGAGTTCGGGGTTCGTGTCTGGCCATCCCGCAAACTTTGGCGAAGGCCATCTGGATGGGTAATTTGGAAGGCGAGCGGAAAAGCGAAGGTTCTTCTACCAATAGAGATTAACGAGGTAGTAAAGATGTTTTATCGATTGCAGACGAAGTGGAATAAGCGTCGCTTCGATCGAGTTACTCGGGGCATATTGGAATCGCCGCCAATAGACGTTGTGGATGCCAAGTGGAGCATCATTAGCATGGTGTCAAATGGCGACGTACAGATGTATCTGCTGAGCATTAAGTCATTTTACGCCCGGGTCGGTTGCGGAAAAGTCATCGCGATTGTAGATCGCGACATGCCGCAAGAGCTGCGCGCTCTGCTGAAGGAACACATTAGAGGTATACAATTTGTAGATCTTGAGGATATCGATAGTGGTCGTTGTCAACGAGGCGGCACATGGGAGCGGCTCGTTTATTTGCTCAAACACGCTCAATCAGAATACGCGATCCAGCTTGATTCAGACGTGCTCGCGTTTGGCGCTGATCTCACGGAAATCGTGCATTGCGCACAAAATAACAGAGCCTTTACTCTCAATCAAAATGATCACAAAATTCGCACGATGCGTGAATATGCTCAAAATGCTCAGAACCTCGATGTCAAATATATTGGTATATATATCGAAAAAATGTTTGATCGTTATCCAAACTGCGATCGCCTTCTGTATGTTCGCGCCTCTTCCGGTTTAGCCGGATTTTCTTTCGGCGGATTTACTCCCGATAAGATCGAGGAATTTCATGAAACCATGAGGGAAATCGTGGGCGACGACACTTGGCGAAAATGGGGCACCGAGCAGTGCGCCTCGAATTTTGCCGTTGCAAACTCGCCAGACGCACTCGTGCTACCTTACCCGAAATATGCAAGCTTTGATCCTATATCTGTGTGGCCCAATAAATCGAATGAAGAAAATGTATTGCTACATTTCATAGGCGCCTACCGATACCACGGCGATTATTTTGCAAAAAAAGCACAGAATGTCATTCGTGAACTTGCCGTTTCATGAAGCCATTTTGGGCGGCGCTGCGGCCTGGGAGCTGAGCTACAGTTTTTTTCCCACGGCGAAAGCCACGTTGATCCGCCGGTTCTGACGGCCCTTGTTCTCGATCTTGGTGATCTCAACGGGGCCGATCTCCGCAGTGTTCTTCACATGCGTGCCGCCGCAAGGCTGCAAATCGACGCCGGCGATCTCCAGCAGCCGCACGCGGCCGGTGCCCGTCGGCGGCTTGACCGACATCGTTCGCACCAGCTCGGGATGCGCCTCCAATTCGGCATCGTCGATCCAGCGCGGCGCGACCGAATGCCCCTCCGCGATCAGTTTATTGAGGGCTGCGCCGATCGCGTCCTTGTCGAGGCCCGCGCCGGGCACGTCGAAATCGAGCCGGCCGCGTCCGTCGCCAACCGAGCCGCCGGTCACCGCGCCTGGCACGACGGCGCACAGCAGGTGCAGACAGGTGTGCATCCGCATCAGCCGGTGCCGGCGTTCCCAATGGATCGCGGCAGTTACGGCGTCGCCGGGCTGCGGCAAGGTCGTGCCCGGAGCCGGAACGTGGATCACCTCATCGGCCGAGTCGCCCTTGACCGTATCGGTGATCGCGATGGCCTTTCCGTCCGCCAAGGCGAGCGTGCCGCTATCGCCGGGCTGACCGCCGCCGGTCGGATAGAAAACCGTTCGGTCGAGCCTGATTCCACGCTGGTCAACCGCGACGACATGCGCCGTACAGCTTCGTTCGTAAGCATTGTCGCGAAAGATCAGCTCGGTCATGGCAATTCCCCGCGCTTGCAGCCACAATCGCCTTGATACGATAACGCGCCGGGAAGTTGCGAGGGAGTATGCGCAACCGCATCGCAAAGCTATTCGGAATCACTGCGGCGGCCGCGTTGCTCGCCGGCTGCGCCCATCAGCAGGTCTCGGAGTATTTCACCAACAACACTGTGGCCTTGCGGTCGAGCCAAGAAGACGACTCCGAGGTCGTGGCCTGGCTGCCCAAGGGCACGCAAGTCGTGCCAGCCGGCGTCGTCGGCTCGCACGCCAATTCGACCTGGAAGGTCGATACGCCGATGGGGACGGGCTGGGTCTACACCCGCTACCTTTATATCAAGCTCAACGATATCGGCCCGATCTAGTCATCGAGCCATGTCGGCACGGGCAGCCCTTTTTCCTTGAGAAACTCGGGGTTGAACAGCTTCGATTGGTAGCGTGTGCCTGAATCGGCAAGGATCGTGACGATCGTGTGGCCGGGGCCCAACTCCTTGGCCAAGCGGATCGCCCCGCAGACATTGATGCCGCTCGACCCGCCGACCAACAAGCCTTCGTCCTGGGCCAACCGGAACAGCACCGGCAGCATCTCCGCGTCGGTGATCTGGTATTGCCCGTCCGGCGTGAACCCTTCGAGATTCTTGGTTTCGCGGTTGTTGCCGATGCCTTCGGTGATCGAGCTGCCTTCGGGCTGGAACTCGCGCCGCGCATACCAGCTGTAGATGCCGGAGCCCATGCAGTCCGAGAGATAGACCTTCACCCGCTGGCTGCGCTCCTTGAGTGCGATCCCGGTGCCTGACAGGGTGCCCCCGGTCCCGACCGCGCAAACGAACCCGTCAACCTTGCCGTCGGTCTGCTGCCAGATTTCCGGGCCGGTCGTCTCGTAATGCCCGCGCCGATTGGCTATGTTGTCGAACTGGTTCGCCCAGACCGCGCCATTCGGCTCGCTCGCCGCCAGTTCCTCGGCCAGCCGGTTGGAGTAGCGGACGTAATTATTGGGATTGCTATAAGGCGCGGCTGGAACCAGCCGCAGATCGGCGCCGCAAAGGCGCAGCATGTCCTTTTTTTCCTGACTCTGCGTTTCCGGCATGACGATCACGGTGCGGTAGCCGCGCGCCAACCCGACCAGCGCGAGGCCGATGCCGGTATTGCCCGCGGTGCCCTCGACGATGACGCCGCCGGGGCGGAGCACACCACGCTCCTCGGCGTCCTTGATGATCGCCAGAGCGGCGCGGTCCTTGACCGAGCCGCCCGGATTGAGAAACTCGGCTTTGCCGAGGATGGTGCAGCCGGTCTCCTCCGAGGCGTGCCGCAGCTTGATGAGCGGGGTGTTGCCGATCGCGCCGATAAAACCGTCGCGGATGTCCATCCCTTACCTCCCGGCCGCGTCATCACCTGAACTACCAATATCGGGCGGTACGGTCTCGCGGGCAAGCAAGGGCGGCGTGCCGGCTCAGGGAAACGCGATCTTCGGCGGACCACGGGCCGCTTCCACCATGCGATCGAGTGCGGCGATCAGTGCGTCGCTGGCTTTCGGCCCCGCTTCGAGATGACGCAGCGCCAATGCCACCGCCTCGATCGTCGACAGAGCGTCACGTCGTGGCTCACGCCGCAAGCGGCCGAGCCGGGCCGGTCGCGGTGGGTCGAGCACGATGCGGTGCAGTTTGAGCAGCCACGGGTTGCGCCACCACAGCGTCTTGGCCTGGCTCCACGTACCGTCGAGCAGCACGATGCCGTTGAGCCCGGCGAGGATCGCGCTCGTATCGGCGACCGGTGCGCCGTGCCGATCGAGCAGCGTCAACTCTCGCCGCTCGGCCGTTGGCTCCGCGCGAGCGGCGCCGAGATGCAGCACCGCCCAGCGACGTGGTTCGGCCGGGGCGCAGACGGCACGCGCCAGCCCCGGCCAGGACAGCCCCACGGCCAGCCTGGTGTTGCGCAACGTATCGGCGATCAGCGGCGCCGTCGACAGCAACTCCCGCCGCTCCTGCGGGTGCTGGAGGATCAGCACAAAGACGCGGTTGTCGATCGAGGGAGTCATGGCGCAGCACTACATGGCTGTCATAGCAAGCACAGCGAAGCAATCCCCTTTTACCGGGGCCTTTGGCGGAACGAGATTGCCGCGTTGCGCTCCGCGCGTATCGCAATGGCGGTGAGGCCGCGATATCCTCGTGCCAACAATGAGCCCTGGCACCCGTCAGATCCTGATTTCGATGATCGTCGCCTGCGCGATGTTCATGCAGAACATGGATTCGACGGTCATCGCGACCGCTTTGCCGGTGATCGCGCGCTCGCTCAACGAAAGCCCGCTGCGGCTCAACGTGGCGATCACCTGTTATCTCCTGAGCCTGGCAGTGTTCGTCCCGATCAGCGGCTGGACCGCCGATCGGCTGGGGGCGCGGCGCGTGTTCAGCGCGGCGATCATCGTGTTCGTGCTCGGCTCGATCGGCTGCGGTTTGTCAAATTCGCTGTGGATGCTGGTTGTCTCGCGCATCATCCAGGGCATGGGCGGGGCGATGATGGTGCCGGTCGGCCGGCTGGTGCTGCTCAAGACCGTGCCGCGATCCGAACTGGTACGGGCGATGTCCTATGTCAGCCTGCCGGCGATGCTGGGGCCGGTGACCGGGCCGCCGCTCGGCGGCTTTATCGCCACCTACGGGTCGTGGCGCTGGATTTTCTTTATCAACATCCCGATCGGTATTTTCGGGCTTGTCCTGATCAACCTCTTCATCGAGGATTTCCGTGAAACCGGCGCCCGGCCGTTCGACATTCCCGGGTTTGTGCTGACCGGGTTCGGCCTCGCCAGCCTCGCGTTTGGGTTCGAGACGATCGGCCGCGGTGCGGTGCCGATCGAGATCACCATAGGACTGCTCGTTATCGGCGCGATCTTGACGGCGCTCTATGTCCGCCACGCGAAGCGGACCGAATTTCCCGTCATCGATCTGTCGCTTATGCGTATCCCGACCTATGCCGCGGCGACGATCGGCGGGTTTCTGTTTCGCATGGGGATGGGCGCGCTGCCGTTTCTACTGCCGTTGATGCTGCAGGTCGGGTTCGGCCTTTCCGCGGTGAAATCGGGCCTGATCACCTTTGCCAGCGCGGCCGGCGCAATGACAATGAAGCTCGGCGTCCAGACCATCATCCGCACGCTCGGTTTTCGCCTCGTGATGTGCGGCAACGCGGTGATCAGCGCCTGTTTTCTCATCGGCTACGGGCTTTTCAACCCATCGACACCGCATGTCGTGATCTTCTTGTCGCTGCTGGCGGGCGGCTTTTTCCGCTCGCTGCAGATGACCAGCATCAATTCGCTGTCCTATGCCGACGTACCGCCGGCGATGCTAAGCCGCGCCACCAGCCTCACCAGCATGTTGCAGCAATTGTCTCAGGCCGTCGGAGTCGCGACCGGCGCGATGCTCCTGTTCATCTTTATCTCGATGCGCGGCGAGACGCGCCCCACGCCGTTCGATTTCTCGCTGGCCTTTGTCACGGTCGGCTGCATAGGCATGCTGTCCGTATTGTTTTTCCTCAGGATGTCGCCGGATGCCGGCGCCGAGGTCAGCGGCCGCGGCAAGCTCGCCCGATCCTGATGCGCCTCTTGGCCTGGAACATCCGGCAGGGCGGCGGTGCGCGTCTGCCGGCGATCTGCGGTGCGCTGGCGCGCCACGATGCCGACGTGCTGGTGATCTCCGAGTATTGCGGCGGCGATTCCGCGCTGCGTCTCTGCGAAGCGCTCGAACGCCTCGGTTACGCGCATAAGACGGCGTTGCGGCCGCCGCCCGGCAAGACCGGTGTACTGGTCGCCGCGCGGCGCCGCATCCGTTCCCATGCCGTGCTCGACGCGGCGCTGCCCGAGCCTTACCGGCTGGTCCATGTCGAGATCGGCCGGCTCTCGCTATGCGGTGTCTATATGCCGAACCTGCTGGCCAAGGTGCCGTATTGGGAAGCGGTGATCGCCGAGCTCTTGCGCCGGATCGGTGATGACGCGTTGGCGATCGGCGATTTCAACACCTGCCGCGCCTATGTCGACGAACCGGGGGCGATCGACAAATGCGCCTATTTCATGGACCGCGTCGCCGAGCTTGGTTTCTGCGATCTCTGGCGGCACCGCTATCCCGAGGGCCGTGAATTCTCCTGGTACAGCCACCGCGGCAACGGCTTCCGCATCGACCATGCCTTCCTGTCGCCGTCGCTGGCGAAGCGCACCGGGCCGGTGCGCTATTCCCATGACGAGCGCCTCGCCGGCCTCTCCGATCACTCGGTGCTGGTCCTGGACTTGCCGGGCTAGAGGCGCATTGGTCCGCCCACCGGTTTACGCTAACTCTCGCGCGGTTTGTTGAGGACTTCCGGCGGGATGTCTTTGCGCCAGTCTCGGCCGGTGTCCCAGCCCCAGGGGCGGATCGCGTTGCGCTCCTTGATCATCGCCTCGATCTCGGCGTCGATCTCGGCAATGGGCCGGTCGCCATTGGCCTTTTCAAGATAAAGCTGATAGAGCCGATCCCAGATGACGGTCAGGCGCTCGTTTTGCTCTGGCGTGAAATCGGGGAAAAATGGTTCGGCCTCGGCCATGTGGCTCTGTCCGCGGACGCAGTGAAAAACGATGGCCCCAGCATAGGCGGGCACCGGTTAGCAGGGCGTTAAAGGCGCCTTATTGTCCGTCCGCGGCAACCGCCTCGCGTGCGCCGAGCTGGCGGCGGATCAGCCGCGCATAAAGCCCGTTGCGGGTGACAAGTTCGGCGTGGCTTCCGGTTTCGACGACGCGGCCGCGATCGAGCACGACGAGAAAATCGGCGTTGCGCACCGTGGACAGTCGGTGGGCGATGACGATCGTCGTGCGCTCGCGCATCAACGCATCGAGCGCACCGCGAACCTGCGCCTCGCTGACCGCGTCGAGATGCGAGGTCGCCTCGTCGAGCACCAGGGTCGGCGCGTTCTTGAGAAAGGCGCGGGCGATCGCGACACGCTGGCGCTGCCCACCGGACAACTGCACGCCGCGCTCGCCGACCTTGGTGTCGAGCCCCTCGGGCAGCGACATGATGAACTCGCTGAGCGCCGCCTGGTCGAGTGCGCGGTAGATCGCCTTCTCGTCGGCGTCCGGGCGGGCAAGCGCGACATTGGCGCGCAACGTATCATTGAACAGGTAAGTATCCTGCGACACCAACGAGACACGGCCGCGCAGATGATCGAGCACGAAATCGCGCAGTTCGACGCCGTCGATAACAATATGTCCGGCGCTCGGGTCCCAAAAGCGCAGCAGCAGGTTGGCGAGGGTCGATTTGCCTGCGCCTGACGGGCCGACGATCGCCACTGTCGCGCCGGCCGGAATGCTGATCGCGACGGCTTGCAGTGCCGGACGACGGGCGCCGGGATAGGAGAAATCGACGCCCTCAAAACGGATCGCCGACCCGCCGACCGGCGCGGGCGGTATCAATGCTCCGTCGGTAACCGCCGGCGTCTCGTGATGCACCGCGAACAGCCGCCGCGTCGAGGCGATCGTGTCGGCGAGTTGCCGGCTGACCTGCGCGATCTCGGAAATCGGCAGAAACGACGACAGCGACAGCAGGATCAGCAAGGGGAGGGTGGTCGCCGCCAATGAGCCGTGCGCCACCAACACGGCGCCGACGATCGCGACAGCCAGGCCGCCGAGGCCGGTGCAGATTTCAAGCTGCGCGGTCTGCGCTGTGAGGTCGTGCAGCAGCCGCAGCCGCACGCTCTGATATTCGCCGACAGCGGCCATGAAGCCGGCGCGCCGCCGTTCGACGGCTTGGAACGCCACGAGGTCGGAGAGGCCTTGGATCGTCTCGGTCACATAGCCGGACAGCAGCCCCAGCCGGTCGCGAGCTTGGGCGCCCAGCCGGTCGATCTTGGCGCGCAGCACCCAAGGCGCCAGCGCGGCGTAAAGGATGAATGGCAGGATCGCCAACGCGATCGGCCAGGCGACAAAGAACAGCGTCAGCAGCACCGTCGCCGGCACCAAGATCGCGACCAGCGCCGGGGCCACGGTGTGCGCGAAGAAATACTCGACGGTCTCGATGTCCTGCGCCGCGAGCGCGATCAGGTCGCCCGAACGGCGGCGCACAAGATAGGCCGGCGCGAGCGCATCGAGTTTGCGGAACAGCTCGATCCGCATCTCAGCCAGCAGGCGGTAGGCGATGTCATGGGCCAACCACGACTCGATCCAGTGCAGGATGCCGGCAGCCGGCGCCAGCACCGCGAGCAACACCAACAGCAGGCCGTAGGAGCCGCCGGTCTTTACCGCCGCCACCGCGAGCGCGCCGACAACCCCGACACCGATGAACGCGGCCACACGGGTGATACCGGCACCGACGACGATCGCGAATTTGTCGCGCCACGGGCGGATGATCTCGGTCAATGCCGCCAGCGTGGTGAACCAGCCGACTTGCGCAGCCGCGGCCGCTGTCGCGGCGGGCGCTTCTTCGCCGAAATCGACCGATTCCGCGGCGCCATCCGCCCCCACCGATATCTTCTCGTCGATCAGGTCGAAATCGCCGCCGCGCTCCTCGGCCTGCGCGCCCATCAGCTGGCGATAGGGGCCATCACGGCGGATCAGCTCGGCATGGCTGCCTTCCTCGGCGATCCGGCCGTGGTCGAGCACAAGGATGCGGTCGGCGCCGATGACGCTGGATAGACGGTGGGCGAGGATCAGTGTCGTGCGGCCCCGCGACAGCCGGTCGATCGCCTCCTGAATCACCGCCTCGTTCTCGGCATCCACCGAGGACAGCGCCTCGTCGAGGATCAGGATCGGCGAATCACGCAACAGCGCACGGGCGATCGCGAGACGCTGGCGCTGTCCGCCCGACAGGTTGACGCCGCGCTCGCCGAGCATTGTCCGGTAGCCCTGCGGCAACGCCAGGATGAAGTCATGCGCGTTGGCGTCGTGCGCCGCCCTGATGATCTCGTCATCGGTCGCGTCGGGCCTTCCAAGCCGCAGATTGTCTTCGACCGTGCCGTGGAACAAATAGGTGTCTTGGTGCACGACGGCGATTTGAGCGCGCAGAACCTCGGGGTCGAGACTGCGGAGGTCCACGCCGCCGATCCGCACCGCGCCAGATTGCGGGTCGAACAGTCGGAGCAGCAGCCGCGCAACCGACGACTTGCCCGACCCACTCGGGCCGACGACGCCGATCTTCTCGCCCGCCGCGACCTTGAATGACAGCGCGTTGTGCGCGGCGCGGCGGCCGCCGGGATAGGCAAACGACACGTTGTCGAACTCGATCGTCGGGCTGAGTGCCGCCGGTGCGGGGATCGACCTGGCGGGCGCCACGAGCGGCTCGGCGTCGAGCAATGCGGTGATGCCCGCCGCCGCCGATTGCCCGACCATTCCTTGATGCAGCACCGAGCGCAAATCGCGCAGCGGCCGGAAAATCTCGGTGCCGGCCATCAGCACGATGAGCAGCGCGGTAATGCTCATCTCGCCCTGCGAAACCCGCCATACGCCAAGCCCGAGCGCGAACGCCGCGCCGCCGGCGACGCCGACATCGGTGATGCCGCGCGTCATCACGCTGGTCGACAGCACGCGCATCGTCGTTTCCGACAGCAAACGCGCCCTCTCGGCGAGCCGGTCGCCATAAGCCTTGCTCTGGCCGAACGCCTTCAGTGTCGGCAGGCCCTGCACGGCGTCGAGAAATTCCGAGCCGAATGATTTCATCGCTGCTTGGCGCAAGCGGTTGCGGCCGCTCTCGACCTTGTTCCATACGGTCGGCGCGATCAGCGTCACGAGCGCGGCGATCAGCATCACCGTGGCGACGGGCAAGTCCCACCACATGATGAAGAGAAAGATCGCGATCGGCGTCAGCGCGGCGACGCAGACCTGCGGCACGTATTGGCCGAAAAAGGTCTGGAGCTGTTCGACGCCGTCGACCACCGACAACATCACGCCGCCCGTCCGCTCTCCGGCGAACCAGGCGGGACCCAGCTCGGCGATCTTGTCGTAAAGCCGGCCGCGCAGATCGGTCTGGACCTGCGCCGCGGTCTGGTGCGCGATGACGGTGCGGTAATGGTCGAGCAGTCCGCGCAGCACCACGGCAGCGGCGACGCCAAACGCCACCAATCCCACCGACCAGATCCCGGCACCGGCGAAGACCAGCGCGAGCATCGTGCCGAGCAGCGTAAAGCGCGCGATACCAAACGCCGCCGCGCCAAGCCCGACAAGGATCGACAGCGCGATGCGGCCGCGCAAACCCCGCGTCAGCCGCCAGAGGGCCCGGTCGAAATACATCAGCGGACCTTTGCCTCGGAATTGGCCGCGCGTTGCGCATCGCTCAGCGTGCGCGGGTCATCGACATCAACCGTCAAATGCTCGGTCGGACGCGGCGTGGCGGTGACGATGCTGACCCCGTCGGGTGCGTGAAAGCGGTGCCAGGCGCCTTGCGGCACGACGACGGTCATCCCCGCGCTCAGCTGATGCGTCTCGATCCTGTCGTCGACGATGATATCGACCCTTGTCACGCCATCGATGATCTGCACCAGTTCGTCACCGTTGGGGTGCCGCTCCCAGGCGGCACGGCCGGCGAATTTGGCGCTGTAGATATTGCCGTCGCGATACGGCGTCAGCGTCACGAAGGCGCCGGTTGCCTTGCGTTCGGCCTCGGTCGATTCCGGCCGGCGGCCCTGCATCATCGGCATCTTGCCGAGTGTGTCCTTGAGATTGAGGATCGCGACCATTCTTTCCTCCGTGGTGACCGGTGTGCCGGCGAGTCTGGGAATATTATCGCTACATTTTGCTGTCAGTGATCGATAATATCGAGAACATCCGATACAGGATCGTATCATGGTCGCGCTTGATGAAGCCCCCATTTCCGGTGCTCAGTTTCGCCGCGTTGCGAGCCCGACCATCGCCAATGCGTCCGGCGCGATGGATTGGGATGATGTTCGTGTTTTTCTGGCGGTCGCCCGACATGGTTCGCTGCGTGCCGCGGGCCGCGCGCTCGGACTGAGCCAGCCGACGATCGGGCGCAGACTCGCAACTTTCGAGACCACGTTCGGCGGTCCGACCTTGTTTGACCGGCTGCCCGAGGGTCTGCGCCTCAACGCCGCCGGGGAGCAGCTTGTCCCCGCGGCGGAAAGTGTCGAGCGGGCGGCGCTCATGCTGGAACGGCACCGGGCCGCGGCCTCGCCGTCGCTCTGCGGCACGGTGCGCGTTTCGGTCGGCGAGTGGGCCGCGGCTTTTCTCTCCCGCAGCCTATCCGGGCCGGGCACGCCGCTGCCATCCGGGATCACGCTGGAGCTGGTCGAATCGCGGCAGACCGCGAACCTCGCGCGCCGCGAGGCCGATCTGGCGGTGCGGCACCATCCGCCCGAAAGCGGCGACATTTATGTCGCCAAGGTCGGCACCTTCGGTTGCGCCGTCTACCGGCGCCGCGGCGCCGAAAGCGAAGCCTGGATCACCTACACCGAGGAACAGGCACATTATGCGACGGCACGTTGGGTGCAGCGACAAATCGAGGATACCGGGGCCGGCGTCGCGCTGCGCGCGTCAAACATGGCGATGCAACTCGGGGCGATTCGCGCCGGCAGCGGGCGAGGGGTATTGCCCTGCTTTGTCGGCGACAGCGATCCGTTGCTGGAGCGGTTGACCCCGCCGGTGCCGGAGATCGCCGCGCATTATTCGGTGATCGTCCATCGCGACCTGCGGCGCGCGGTCTGCGTGCGGGCCGTCATCGATTGGGTGCGTGCGGTATTCGCCGAACATCGCGACGCGCTCGCCGGCGGCCGCTAGGATCGGCGCAAACAATCCGGGAGGAAGCAATGGCCGACGCGCCAAAAATACACCGCGTTCTGATCACCGGCGCCGGCGGCGGCATCGGCCGCGGGTTGCGGGAAACGCTGCGCGGCGTCTATCCGGTTCTGCGCCTCAGCGACCGCATCCCGATCGCGCCGGCGCGCGACGGCGAGGAAGTCGACCAGACTGAACTCGCCGACATGGCTACCGTCGAGCGAATGGTTGCCGGATGCGACGGCATCATCCATCTCGGCGGCAATTCGGGCGAGAACACCTGGGAGACGATCCTCGAAGCCAACATCGTCGGCCTCTACAACACCTTCGAGGCGGCACGAAAAGCCGGCGTCAAACGCATCGTCATGGCGACCTCGAACCACGCGGTCGGCTTCTACCCTCGCGCGCAGAAGATCGACCATCAGGTGATGGTCCGGCCCGACAGCCGATACGGTGTTTCCAAGGCCTTCAGCGAAGCACTGGGCAGCCTCTATTCCGACAAGCACGGCATCGGGTTTTTTGGTATCCGCATCGGCAATTTCGGCACGCGGCCAATCGACAGCCGACGGCTGTCGATCTGGATCAGCCCGCGTGACCTGACCCAGCTCGTGCGGATCGGCCTCGAACACCCGGATATACGCTACGAAATCGTCTACGGTGTCTCCGATAACAAGCGCTCGTGGTACGACAACCACAACGCTTACCGGCTCGGCTACAAGCCCGAGGACGATTCCGAGCCGCAAGCCGCCCAGGTGCTTTCGGCCGAGACCGGGCAGCTGAAAAACCCGATCGCCGAGAAATATCAGGGTGGTTCGTTCTGCGCCGACGAGTACGATGCAGAAAGCGAGGGAGGGTAATTTCCCGGCATTCAAACGAAAAATTTTGCGTCTCTGGCGACGGCTACATCCAAAATGGAGCGATCTGCGTAGCTTAAGGGGAGCGTCGTTTTATCCAGCATGGAGACGATGTCAGATGCGCACGCATCACTCTGGAGCTGTTCACAACTCCGACGACCCCGCACCTCCGTCACTCGGACATGTCGTGCGGGTCGGCGAAATCAACACAAAGTCCGACCGACGTAACCTGCGATCCGTAATCGAGCCGGCTCGATTGCTGCTCGACTACGCGGTCGCCCACGGCCTCGTCGATAGCCCGTCGATCATCGATCCGATCGTCAAGCTCGAAAGTGAAATCGCCGCCGGCGCAATGCCGAGCGCGCTCACGCTGGCGCGGTTCTTTAAATCCTATAATGCATTGTGCAAGGCTACCTACGGCGTTTCGGCCGAGTCACTGAGCGAAGCGGCGCAACGGGATCAGCGGCGCACCCGCAATATTTACTTTGCCTGTCTCGCCGCCTTGATGCTGACCGCGGTGCCGTTGACGACCATCTCGACGGTCGGCGGCAAGCTCTTGGCCGATGCGACGGCGACGATCACCGCCACCTGCAAGGACTATCCGGTCTTCTATTGCGATCCGGCGAGCCGCAATCTGGAGACCACCTTTGACGTCTTGCCATATGCGAAAAACGACTTGATCAGCAGGACGACCCATGTCGCTCAAAACTTGTGGGTCTTGGCGTCGTTTGTCGATTGGCTGGAGGGTAGCGACCTGCGCGGCGACCTGGCCGAGGCATCGCCAAAAAAAGCCCCGAATATTTGGTCATCGTTCCAGCAAATCGCCGCTCTCTGCGGCTCGATCGCCGACCGCTTCAAACTCCTGTACGGAACGCTCGCCAATTATGCGTTGCCGATCATTTTCGGCATGCTGGGCGCGGTAACTTTCGGTCTGCGCGAGTTGCGGCAGAAGGCGGAGCCGCCGACCTGGATCAGACGCAGCGGCTCGTTGGCCCTGCTGCGCATCTCCACGGCGGGGTTGGCCGGCTACCTTGTCACGGTTCTAGGCGATCTGACGGCCGGGTTCCAAATCTCGCTGATATTTGTCGCTTTCCTGCTCGGCTACAGTCTCGACGTGTTTTTCACGCTGCTCGATAGAGCCGTTGCGCACGTTAAGAGCATGGGTTCGGGGCGCAGTTCGGAGCCGCCCGCGCGTCGTTCGGGAGCGGTACGGCTGAACGTCCGCACAGAGTAGATTTCCGGAGACCGAGGAAGCTATCGCGTCAGGCGCCGCATCGCCTGGTCGATGCCCGCCAAAGTCAGCGGGAACATGCGGTCTTCCATGATTTGCCGGATCATGTTGATCGACATCGTGCCGCCCCAATATTTCTCGGGGACCGGGTTGAGCCACACCGCTTGCGGATAATGGTCGAGCAGGCGGCGCATCCACACCGCGCCGGCCTCGTCGTTCCAGCGTTCGACGCTGCCGCCCGGCCGGTCGATTTCGTAGGGGCTCATGCTGGCGTCGCCGACCAACACGACCTTGTAGTTGGGGTCGTAGGTGCGCACCACCTCCATCGTCGACGTTTGTTCGACATGCCGTCGGCGCGAATCCTTCCACACGCTCTCGTAGAGGCAGTTGTGGAAATAGAAATGCACGAGGTTCTTGAACTCGCCGCGCGCCGCCGAGAACAGCTCCTCGCAGACCCGGACGTGGTCTTCCATCGAACCGCCGACATCAAGGAACAGCAATAGTTTCACGGCGTTGTGCCGCTCCGGCACGAGCTTGAGGTCGAGCCAGCCGGCGTTGTTGGCGGTCGATTTGATCGTGTCGGGCAGGTCGAGTTCGAGGTCGGCCCCTTCGCGCGCGAATTGGCGCAGCCGGCGCAGCGCGATCTTGATGTTGCGCGTGCCGAGTTCGATCGTGTCGTCGAGGTTGCGGAACTCGCGCCGGTCCCAGACCTTGACCGCGCGGCGGTTCTTGCCTTCGTGCTGGCCGATGCGCACGCCTTCCGGGTTGTAGCCATGCGCGCCGAACGGTGAGGTGCCGGCGGTGCCGATCCATTTGCTGCCGCCCTGATGCCGGCCTTTCTGCTCGGCGAGCCGCTGGCGCAGCGTGTCCATCAGTTTTTCCCAGCCGCCCATCGCCTCGATCTGCGCCTTTTCCTCCTCGGTGAGGTAGCGCTCGGCGAGTTTGCGCAGCCATTCCTCGGGCAGCTCGGTGATCGGGTCGGTCGGGGTTTCGAGGCCTTTGAAGCACTGACCGAACACCCGGTCGAAACGATCGAGATAGCGCTCGTCCTTGACCAGTGTGGCGCGCGACAGAAAGTAGAAATCATCAATATCGAACGCGGCGACGCCTTCCTTCATCGCCTCCATCAGCGTGAGGTATTCGCGCAGGCTCGCAGGCACCTTAGCCGCGCGCAGTTCAAGGAAAAAAGTGGTGAACATCGATTGCTATTTTTCCGGGAGCTTCCTCAAGCTCTCAAGAAATCGGTCGGTATCGAGATTATCATCCCAAAAATCGACAAGGGCCTGAGTGTTTAAATCAATCCATTCCGCAATAAGGCGTTGATCCTCAGCACTGAGATGGCCGTTGACGAGGCGGGGCGACGGTCGGACGGCCACAATTGCCGTGTTGTCGATCTTCATCTGCCGGCCGTGGCTCATATTGACCTTGATCCGCACATCATGACGGGCATTGCCGCGCGGGCTCGCCCAGATGGCCATGGGCAAGCCGGTCATGCGGGGCGACAGGTTTGTCATGAAAAAAATGTCCTCGTCTTCGACCGTCTCAATCGACTCCGAGGCGAGTTTGGCTGAGGTCACGAGCCGCCTCCTATAGCCAGCATCAAGATCTGTTCTCGCGCCGGTTCAGAAACGCCAAGCGCTCGAACAGATGCACGTCCTGTTCGTTCTTGAGCAATGCGCCGTACAGCGGCGGGATCAGTTTTTTGGGATCGCGCTGGCGCAGGGTATCCGCGTCGATGTCTTCGACCAGCAGCAATTTGAGCCAGTCCAAAAGCTCCGAAGTTGAGGGTTTTTTCTTGAGGCCCGGCACCTCCCGCACGTCGAAAAAGATGGTAAGCGCCTCCTGCACGAGGTCCTGTTTCAGTCCCGGGAAATGCACCTCGACGATCTTTTCCATCGTCTCGCGGTCGGGGAAGCGGATGTAGTGAAAGAAACAGCGCCGCAGGAAGGCGTCGGGCAATTCCTTTTCGTTGTTGGAGGTGATCATGACGATCGGACGCTGCCTGGCGCTGACCGTCCTTTTCAGCTCGTAGACAAAGAACTCCATCCGATCGAGTTCGAGCAACAGATCATTGGGGAATTCGATATCCGCCTTGTCGATCTCGTCGATCAGCAGCACGGGTGCGGAGTCCGCCTCGAACGCGTCCCATAATTTGCCGGGCTTGATGTAGTTCGCGATATCCCGCACGCGCTCGTCGCCTAACTGCCCGTCGCGCAGCCGCGAGACCGCGTCATATTCGTAAAGGCCCTGCTGCGCCTTGGTGGTCGATTTGATGTGCCATGTGATGAGATCGCGGCCGAGGCCCTTGGCGATCTCATGGGCAAGGATGGTCTTGCCGGTTCCCGGCTCGCCTTTGACCAGCAACGGCCGCTCCAGCGCGATCGCCGCGTTGACAGCGATCTGGAGGTCAGGGGTCGCGACGTAAGATTCGGTGCCTTCGAAACGCTGCATATGCTGGAAACCCGCTGTCGTATCGCGATCGCGATCACATACCGTGCGCGGCCGCGACTTACCAGCGCAGCAATCGCCGTGCCGCCTTTCGCGAGGCGGTCTTGTTCATCTTCCCCGGGAAGGCGCGGGCCTAGACGTGCTCGCGGGGCTGCGGCGCGGTTGTCGCCGTTTGCGCAGTGGCGGGCGGCGGTGCGGTCACCTGCGCGGGCGGCGGTGTGGTAGCGGGTGTATCTTCTTCCGCCATACCCGCCTTAAAAGCCTTGATACCCTTGGCGAAATCGCCCATCACCCGCGGCAGCTTGCCGGCGCCGAACAAGACCAAGACAATGGCCAGAACGACCAGCCAATGCACCAAACTCATCGAACCCATCGCACAACCCCGGCAGCTCTTTGAATGCTTATTCTAGCAGATTTCGCGCCTTGGCGCGAATCGAGACCAAGTCAAGCAGTTAGGCTACGACTTCGTGCCGGTTCCCCCTAAAGTCAAGCGTCATCCCGCAGCGAGAGTGTTCATGCCATATGTACCGCCGGCCAAGCCGGCCGATTGGGAAACGCGGTTATCCGACGCGTTTAGCCTAGCAGCACGCCACGCCGCCGAAAGCGAAACCCCTTGGAGCCGCGACCTCGCGGCGGAGATTCCGAGGCAGTTCGACGAGGCGCCGCCATGGAATGAGGTCCTCGGTCCGGTCAAGCGCCGTGGCGGGCCAAACGGGCTGATCCTCCGGGGTGGACATATCGTCGCGGAATGGGGCGACACGCGGCAGATCGACCAGACTTTCAGCGTCGCCAAAAGCTATCTCTCGATAATTACCGGCTTGGCGTTTGATCGGGGCCTCATTCGCGACGTGCACGACCCGGTGCGCGCAACCGTCGACGATGGCGGGTTCGACGGGCCGCACAACGGCAAGATAACCTGGCACCAGCTGCTGCAACAGACCTCCGAATGGACCGGAACCCTGTGGGACAAGCCGGACCAGATCGATCACCACCGCCGGGTCGGGGGAATGCCGAGTACCGGCGTCAAAAAAGGCACGCGGCGTGCGTTGCAGGAACCGGGCAGCTATTGGGAATACAACGATGTGCGGATCAACCGGCTGAGCCTGGCACTGCTGCGGCTATGGGGGCGGCCGCTACCGGAGGTGTTCCGCGAGCTGGTGATGGACCCAATCGGCGCCTCGCGCGACTGGGAGTGGCGCGGATATCGCAATTCGGGTGCGATGGTCGAGCGGCGGCTGATCGAATCTGTTGCAGGCGGTTCGCATTGGGGCGGCGGCGTCTTTATCCATGCGCGCGACCAGGCGCGCATCGGGCTTCTGATGCAGCGCGGCGGCCTATGGGACAACAAGCGCATACTATCCGCCGAATGGATCACCCGCAGCCTCGTGCCGTGTCCGCTGTTTCCAAGTTACGGCTATCTGTGGTGGCTCAATACCGAAGGTCGGCGTTATCCCAGTGCTCCGGCGAGCGGCTACTATGCCTTAGGCGCGGGCGGCAATCTTACCTGGGTCCAGCCCGACCATGATGTTGTCGCCGTGCTGCGCTGGACCGATCCGGCGGCGATGGACAAATTCATGGGTCTTGTTATGACCGCTATCGGTTAAGAATAGCGGATGGCTGTCGGTAATATCGTCCAAGGCGCTCTCTTCACCGTGATGGTGGTACGCGCTACCTCCCTGCAAGATTCCGGCTTTGAATACGAGCTGACGCAACAGATCGGCCGCAGCCCGCGGTTTTTTCAGAACGCGCCCGTGGTGCTGGACTTGCGCGGCGCAGAGAAACTGACCACGCGCGATGAGTTCGAAACCATCAAGGATCAACTGCGCGAACTGACCTTGACCTTGGTCGGCGTCCAGAATGCGCAGCCGGGGCAACTCGAAGCTGCAAGCGCGGCGGGACTGGCAAGCTTCGCGCCAAACTCGGGCGGCGGCCAAGCGCGCACCGCTCCCGCCGCGCCGCCGCAGGTTCCGAAGACACGGCTGGTCAGCGAACCAGTGCGCTCCGGCACCCAGATTTATGCCCGCGGCAGTGACCTCATCGTTACCGCCGCGATCAGCCACGGAGCCGAGGTCGTCGCCGACGGCAATATCCATATTTACGGGGTGCTACGAGGCCGCGCGCTGGCTGGCGCCAATGGCGATACGACGGCGCGGATTTTTTGCACCCGGCTCGAGGCCGAACTGGTGAGCATTGCCGGGCGTTACATGATCAGCGAACAATTGCCCGCGAACGCACAATCGGCACCGGTTCAGGTCGCGCTTATCGATGATCAGTTGACCGTGGAGCGGATCTGACGCTCATGATTAAAAAATCAGGGGGCAGATTAAGGAATGGGGACCACCGTACTGATAGAAGAACAAATATCGGTCGGGCGGCGTAAGGCCGGAGGGGGGACCAGCTTGGCAAAGGTAATTGTGGTCACGTCAGGCAAGGGCGGCGTCGGCAAGACGACGACGTCTGCGGCGTTCGCCGCCGGTTTGGCGCTGCGCGGCCATAAGACCGTGGTGATCGATTTCGACGTGGGTTTGCGCAACCTCGATCTCGTGATGGGTTGCGAGCGCCGCGTCGTCTTCGACTTCATCAACGTCATCAACGGCGACGCGAATCTCAATCAGGCTCTCATCAAGGATAAGCGGCACGACAACCTCTTCATTTTTCCGACCTCGCAGACGCGCGACAAGAACGCGCTAAAGCGCGAGGGCGTCGAGCGCGTGATGGAAGAGCTGAAACAGCAGTTCGAGTACATCATCTGCGACAGCCCGGCGGGTATCGAGCATGGTGCCATCACCGCGCTTTATTTTGCCGACAGCGCGATCATCGTGACCAATCCCGAGGTGTCCTCGGTGCGCGACAGCGACCGCATTATCGGCATTCTGGCGTCAAAATCGCGCCGCGCCGAGCGCAACGAGCCGCCGGTCGATGTTCATCTGCTGCTGACACGCTACGATCCCGCGCGCGTCGCCAAGGGGGAGATGCTGGCGGTCGATGACGTCAAGGAGATACTCTCGATACCGCTGCTGGGTGTGATTCCCGAGTCGGAGTCGGTCCTCCGCGCGTCGAATACCGGAACCCCCGTGGTGTTTGACGAGGATAGTCCGGCGGGCCGGGCCTATCTCGACGCCGTCGCGCGCTACTTGGGCGAACAGCGTGAAATGCGGTTTGTAAAACCCGAACGGCGCAGCTTCTTCCGGACACTCTTTGGCAGGGCGTAGAGCGTAATGGGGTTTTTTCGCTCACTCTTTCGACCGCAACGCAGCAGTGCCGCGATCGCCAAGGAACGCCTCAAGATCGTTCTGGCGCATGAGCGCGCTGGTAACCGTGCGCCCGATTTCCTGCCGACCCTGCAAAAAGAGCTGCTGACGGTCGTCGGCCGCTATGTCGAGATCAACGAGGAAATGATCCGCGTCACACTCGGCGGGTCGGGCGATACGTCGCTCCTCGAGATCAACATCGAGATCGAAGGCGGTAAACTTAAAACCGGCGGACCGTCAGGCTCTGCGCTTAGCGCCGCGGTGTAGCTACGTTGTCGCGCCGGCGCCGGCCGGAAGCCATTTAAGCCATTCGTCGCGCACCATTGTTTCTCGCTCGTAGGGCAGCCGCAACTTGGCCTCGGCGGTGATCGCCGCCGCTTCGGTAAGTTGGGCAAGGGCCCACACCGCCGTGGCCCGAACCAGCGCTGAGGTATCGTCGAGACGCTCGACAACCGCGCCGACAAGTGCGGGCGCGCCGCTATTGCCGATTGCGATCAGCACATTGCGAAGAAAGCGATCACGGCCGATGCGCTTGATCGCCGTGCCGGCGAACATTTCTCGAAATCCCGCGTCGTCGAGGCGGGCAAGCTCCGCCAGGCGAGGCGCCGTCAGCCCGGCACGCGGCAGAAAATCGGGCTCCTGCGTGGTACGGGCGTATTTGTTCCACGGACAAGCCGCGAGGCAATCGTCACAGCCGTAGATGCGGTTGCCGATCAAGGGCCGCAACTCGGTGGCGATCATGCCCTTATGTTCAATGGTCAGATAAGAAATGCAGCGCCGCGCATCGAGTTGATAAGGCGCCGGGAACGCATTGGTCGGGCAGGCATCAAGGCAGTTGCGGCAAGTGCCGCAATGGTCGGCCGCGGCGGGGTCGGGTTCCAGCGCCAAGCTCAAGTAGATCTCGCCGAGAAACAGCCACGAGCCAAAGTCGCGCGACACGAGGTTGGTGTGCTTGCCCTGCCAGCCGATCCCGGCCTGTTGCGCCAGCGGCTTTTCCATCACCGGCGCGGTATCGATAAAGACCTTCAGTTCGCCCGGCCAGCGCCCTGCGATCCAGCGCGCCAATGCTTTCAAACGCTTCTTGACCGTATCGTGATAATCACGGCCGCGCGCGTAGATCGAAATGTTGCCGCCATTACTGTCCGGTTGATCGCCGGGATCAGACCCATAATTCAGGCCCAGCACCACGACGCTGCGCGCCTCCGACCAAAGGGCTTGGGGATCGCCACGGTGCTCGGCTCGTGCCGCCAGCCAGCCCATCTCGCCGTGGTAGCCGCGCGCCAAAAACTCCGCGAGATTGGTGCGAGCGCTTTCAGCGAGTTGGGCCTTAGCGAAACCAATCGCGTCAAACCCGCGCGCCAGCGCCTCGGCGCGGATCGCTTCACGGATTTCGGCGGTCACCCGCGCCCGCGATAGGGAGCGACGCCGGCATCAGGCAGATAGAGCCCGTCGGGCTGCTCCCCGGTCTGATAGAACACGTCGATCGGGATCCCGCCGCGCGGATACCAATAGCCGCCGATGCGCAGCCATTTCGGCGTCAGCGTGGCGATCAGCCGGCTGGCGATCGTCAGCGTGCAATCCTCATGGAACGCGCCGTGATTACGAAACGAGCCGAGAAACAATTTCAATGACTTGCTTTCGACGAGTGAATCCTGCGGTACATAATCGATGACGATATGGGCAAAATCCGGCTGGCCGGTCAGCGGGCATAAAGCGGTAAATTCGGGACAGGTAAAACGCACCGCGTAGAGCACTCCGGGATGCGGGTTCGGCACGCATTCCAGCGTCGCCTTCTCGGGCGAGGCGGGGAGGCGCGTGCGACGGCCGAGCTGCGTCAGCCCCGCTGGGCGCCGGCTGCTGCTCATCGTCCGGTCCTCACTCCGGCGGCTCGAACGCAGCAAGCCGGCCGGCCAAGATTGCTTCGCGCATGTCCCGCATCAAATCCGCGTAGTAGGTCAAGTTGTGGGCCGTCAACAGCATCGCGGCAAGGATTTCGCCTGCTTTCACGAGGTGATGCAGATAGGCGCGGCTGAACCCCGCGCAAGCCGGGCAGCGGCAGTCAGGATCGAGCGGCGCCCGGTCGTCGGCGTGGCGGGCGTTGCGCAGGTTGAGCGCGCCCTGGCGCGTGAATGCTTGCGCGGTGCGGCCCGAGCGCGTCGGCAGCACGCAATCGAACATGTCGATACCGCGCTTTACGGCACCAACCAAATCCGACGGTTTTCCGACGCCCATCAGATAACGCGGCCGGTCAGCGGGAAGAAAGGGAACCGTCGCTTCGACCATCGCGAACGTCGTCTCTTGGCCTTCGCCGATCGCGAGCCCGCCGACCGCGTAGCCGTCATATCCGATCGCGGTGAGCTGCTTGGCCGACGCGGCGCGCAAATCGGCGTGGACGCCACCCTGAACGATGCCAAAGATCCCGTGGCCCGGCCGCTCAACAAAAGCGCGCCGCGAGCGCTCGGCCCAGCGCATCGACAATTCCATCGATCGCTCAACCGCGTCCCGCTCGGCGGGAAAGGGGGTGCACTCGTCGAACGCCATCGTGATGTCGGCGCCAAGCAGGCGCTGGATGTCGACAGACCGCTCCGGCGTCAGGAGATGCTTGCTGCCGTCTATGTGCGAGCGGAACTCGACGCCGTCTTCTCCGATCTTGCGCAGGCCCGCCAGCGACATGACCTGGAAGCCGCCGCTATCGGTCAGGATCGCGTGTGGCCAGTTCATGAATTTGTGCAGCCCGCCGAGCGCGGCGACCCGCTCGGCGCCCGGCCGCAGCATCAAGTGATAGGTGTTGCCGAGGATCAACCGCGCGCCTGTTACCGCGACGCCATCGGGGGTCATCGCCTTGACCGTGGCGGCGGTGCCGACCGGCATAAACACCGGCGTCTCGACGGTGCCGTGCGCTGTCGTCAACAATCCTGCCCGCGCCGCGCCATCGCGGGCGACGACCTCAAATCCAAGGCTCACGGGACCGGCTCGATCAGACAGGCATCGCCATAGGAGAAAAAGCGATAACGGTGGGCCACCGCATGCGCGTAAGCCGCTTTCATGCGGTGGAGGCCCGCGAGCGCGCTAACCAGCATAAACAGCGTCGAGCGCGGCAAGTGAAAATTGGTCAGCAGCAGGTCGATGGCCCTGAAGCGGTAGCCGGGAAGGATGAAGAGCCGCGTCTCGCCGGCGAAGGGCCGCACCTTGCCGGTATCGGCGGCGGCGCTTTCCAGCAGCCTGAGGCTCGTCGTTCCTATCGCCACGACGCGGCCGCCGCGCGCCTTCGCGGCGCGGATGCGTTCGGCGAGTTCGGCGGTGATGATCCCCCATTCGCCATGCATCTTGTGGTCGCGCGGGTCATCGACCTTGACCGGAAGGAACGTCCCTGGCCCAACGTGCAGGGTCAGCGTCGCCAACTCGATTCCCCGTGCGCCGAGCAGATCGACCAGCGCCGGGGTGAAGTGCAGCCCGGCGGTGGGTGCGGCCACCGCCCCGGGCGCACGCGCGAACATGGTTTGATAACGCGCCCGATCGCTCGGGTCACCGCCGCGCGGGCGCTTGATGTAAGGCGGTAACGGCATGGCGCCATGCCGCGCCAGCGCAGCAGCGAAGGCCGCGCCTTCGATCGCAAAGCTCAGAACCACCGGACCATCACCTTCCTTGGCGATCACCTCTGCTGCGAAGTCGTCCGCAAAGATGATGCGATCGCCGGTATGCAGCCGGCGCGCACCTTTGGCATAGGCCTGCCAGGCGCCACCGCCGAGATCATGCGCCAAGGTAATCTCGATCGTCGCCGCGCCGCGCGTGCCAAGCAGCCGCGCCGGGATCACCTTGGTGTCGTTGCCGACCAAAAGGTCACCCGGCCGCAGTAAATCCGGCAAGTCGGTGACGTGTCGGTCCGCGAGAGCCCCGCCGGCGGGTATGACCAACAGCCGCGCGGCGTCGCGCGGCTCGGCCGGACGATCGGCGATAAGCTCGCGCGGCAGGTCGAAGTCAAAATCGGCAAGCTGCATCGCATATCTATAGCCGAATTGCCATTCTCCCCGGAAACGGCGAACAATCCGGCATCGCAAGGCGGGGGAGATTATTGATGGCCACACTGGCTGCCCGAATGACCGAAACCTCGAAAACGCTGGGGCCGATGACCGGCGCGCGCTATATCGCCAGCCTCAAGGACGACCGCGAGGTATGGATCGACGGCAAGCGCGTCGACGACGTGGCGAGCCACCCCGCCTTCAAGGACATGGTGCAGGAGCTCGCGCGCATCTACGATTTGCAGAACAGCCCGCAATACCGTGACGAAATGACCTGTGTCTGCCCGGACAGCGGCAACCGCATTTCGGTATCGTGGCTGTATCCGCGCTCGGCCGAAGACCTCAGTAAAAAGCGCCGGAACAGTGAATTGTGGAACGAGCTGACCTGGGGGCAGCTCGGCCGAAGCCCTGACATCCTCGCGCCCTATATCCTTTCGGCGCTGCATCTCAAGGAAGAATACAGCGCGGTCAAACACCCCCGCTGCGATTTCGGCGAAAACCTGCAGAACTATTACGAATACTGCCGCGACAACGACCTGTTCCTGACGCACGCGCTGGGCGATCCGCAGGTCGATCGCAGCCAGCAGACACAGAATGAACAGCGGAGGGTCGCCGAAGACACCGAGGTGGTCCTGCACGTCGTCGAGGAGACAAACGAGGGCGTCATTATCACCGGCGGCAAGCAACTATCGACCGCGGCGCCGCACAGCCATGAAGTTTATGTCGCGCTGTCGGCGACGTTCGCGCAGCGCAACGACCCGCGTTGCGTCCTCGCCTTCGCCATTCCCAACGACACGCCCGGCCTCAAAATCCTTGCGCGCGAGCCGATATCGCGCTGGTTCGGCTCCTGGGGGCATCCGCTGCAGATGCTCGACGAGCAAGATTGCATGTTGTTCTTCGACCGCGTCCTGGTGCCGTGGGACCGGCTGTTCATGCTCTACGACCCGACGCCGATGCTAAAGACGCTCGGCGCGGCAGGCCATCGCGTGCCGTTCAACTTCCTCGGTTGGGCCAATCTTTGCCGGGTAGAGGTGCGCATGCGGCTGATAACCGCCGTGGCGACGATGGTCGCTGAGGCGATCGGCGTTATCGAGTACCGCGAAGTCGCCGCCAAGATCGGCGAGATGGTCACCTATTGCGAAATCTGGCGCCACGCGATGGAGGGCATCGAACACAAGGCCGGCCCAACACCGACCGGCCAGTGGACGCTGGGGCCGGGACGGGCGATGCATATCTGGTTCGCCCAGGTCTCGGGCCGGATGGTCGAATTGCTGCGCGAGATTTGCGCGTCGGGCATCATCATGCAGCCGAGTGAGAACGATCTCGCCAGCCCGGATATCCGCCCCTATCTGGACAAATACATGCGCGGCAAGGGCGTCGATGTCGACTACAAGGCGCGGCTGTTCCGCCTCGCGCATGACCTCGCCGCCTCGTCCTTTGGGCTACGCCAGGATATCTACGAGTACTGGCATGGCGGCGATCCCGCTCGCAATCGCATCAACCTGCTGCGCACCTTCGATCAGGACGCGATGCGCGACCGCATCAAGGAGATGCTGTCAAAGCCGCTGCCGCACGGCGAGGCGCCGTAACGGCGAGCCGAGCGTAGCGTTTTATGTCGCCGTTGCCTCGGCGCGGCGGCTCGCCGCATCCCACATCAACCGTGGATCGAAGGTTTCGGCGGCGAACATCGTCAGAATAACCACGGCGCAAAAAGCCAGCGCGCCGACACCCGGCCGAATGGTGATCACCGAGCCGAAGACCACGAGCGCGCCGAGCAGCGACTCCATAAAGATATCGATCATCGACCAGCGCCCGATAAAGCGGACGATGTGATAGAGCCGCGTGCGGTCGCGCAACCAGCCCGCACGTCCGATTTGTACCGAAATCAGCATCACCGCCAAGCCGATCAGTTTCAGCATTGGAACCGCGATGCTGGCGAAAAACACCAACGCGGCCAGTGGATACTGGCGGGCATGCAGCAATTCCTCGACGCCACCTAGGATGGTGCTCGGCAATCCCGCGCCCAGCTGCATCACCGTCAGCACAGGATAGTAATTCGCCGGAATGTAGAAAATCGCCGAAGCGATGATCAGTGCCCAGGTGCGCGCGATACTGTTCGGCTTGCGCGCGTGCAGTCTGCTGCCGCAGCGGGGGCAGCGGGCTTCGTGCTCGTGCGGGGTGCTCACCAGCCTGCAGGTATGACAGCTCACCGCATGCGACAGGTCGAATGGCGTGTCGTCGCGGTTTGCTCTCGCGTCGAGTTCCTCCCAAACAGTCTCGCGGTCGAGCGCGGCGTCCATCCATATCAGCAGAAAGGTCAGCGCCAGCAGCGCGTAGAGCCCGTTGAGTACGCTGATGGTCACCAAGTCGCCAAGCTTCGTGTAGGCGACGAATACCCCGAAAATAAAGACATCCAACATCGACCACGGGCGCATTTCCTCGACAAAGGCAAAGACGCGACGCAGATGGTTGGGCGGAGCGCTTTCATGCGCACGGACCAGGACGTAGAACGTCCCAAAAATCCTGACGAATGGGGCAATCACGGTGACGAACACAACGACGGCCGCCAGTTCCGCCATGTTCTGGCGAAGGAGTTCCTCCGGTCCGGAAAACAGGCCCGCCACATGAAAGATTCCCGCTTTTTCGACGCTCATCAGTTGTGTTGAAGACATGATGACTAGGAGCGTCAATGCGGCGAGCGAAAGCGCAATCAGGTGATCGAAGCGGTGACGGGACGTGCTGCGCAAAGTCGTCGGACAACGGACGCATTGTGCGACCATGCCCGGCCGCAAGGCGGGTACGGTCTGGATCAGCCCACAGCCGGGGCACTCGCGCAATTGCGGCCGGGCAGCGAACGCAGCGCCGGTCAATGTCTGCATCAACGGCCGCTGGCCAATGTTGCCGCGAGCGCGTCGGCGAGTTTGCCGACGGCGGCGCTGATCGCGGTCACCTCGCCCTTCACGTCTGGCGCCGACGCCGGAACCAAAAAGCGATAGCTGGCGACGTTGGGCGTCTTATGGCCCTTGAAACTCACGCTGGCCTGTGCCTGCAGGACGACATGACCGCCGCTATCCTCGTCGAGCCGGAGGACATCGATATCGATCGTCGCGTCAGGAGAGGCGCTGACCGCACTGCTCTCATTGAGCACCACGCTTTGCGGCAGACGTTGCCCCAATTCCTCTTGAAGGATGCGCCGCAGCATCGAGGCAAGCGGCTCGCCCCACCAGTCGTTCGATTTAAGGTCGACGCGGTAATCTTCCGAGGATCTGACGATCTGCGACCGATCGAGATAGCGGGCGACCAGAACCTGTTCGACGAGAATGATCCTGGGACCGCCAGTCCTGGTCGGCCCGGCGACGGGGGCGATTGTATAAAGCACCGGATCGGGCGACGAGCACCCGGCGAGCGCTGCAAAGAGGCCGACTCCACCGAGCAGCCCAAACAGGGTCCACCGGGTTCTCAATCGTCTCATTCCGGCCGTCCCTTGATCAAAGCTTCGGGGTGCCGCGACAGGACATCCGCGAGCGCCTGGATCGAGCGCACCGCTTCGTTGGTCTGCACCAGCAGCCGATCGAGATCGCGGTGAAATTTCGTATCGCCGCCATACCCGTCGTTAACCGACACGGTCAGCTTGTTGACGTTGGCCAAGGCCGCCTGAAGCGAGTTGGCGATTTCGGGGAGCTTTTTCACGGCGGGTGAGGCGCCGCTGTCGATCTTGCGGACAAAATCGTGCGTGGCAGCGAGCGTGGCGGCGAGATTATTCACGGCCTCCCTAAGCTCGGGACCTTCGGTGGCCTTGTTGACGGAACCAAGAATGCTGTTGAGGTTGGTGCCGATTTCAGCAAACGGGATCGCGTTGACCTTGTTGAGCACGTCAGTCGCGGACGATGCCAAGCTGGCAAACCCGGCGCTTTCGGTCGTCGGAATGACAAAATCCTTGTCCTCCATCGTCACCGGTACTTGCGGCGCATCGGGGTTCAGGCCAAGCGCGACGACCTGTTGGCCAGTGATGAGATTGGCGTTTTGCAGGCTTGCGCGCAGACCGAGCTTCAGCATCAAGGCGACCGCTTCCGTATCGGTCTTCAAAATCCGCTGCCCAATGCCGGTGATGCGTTCTGGCTGAACCTCATAATGAACTTCCACGACGATCGCCGCGGCCTTTGCTGGATCCACTTTAAGGCGCACATCGGTGACCCGGCCGACCTTCAGCCCATGAATCGTCACATCCGAACCGGATCCAAGACCGCTGACCGTGCCGGTAAAGTAAGAGACCGCTGACACGACGCGGGTATAGGAGGCGGAATCCGCCTCATCCTGGTTGGCGAAGAGCGGGAAGACATGATTTTCCGCAGCGGGTTGCTCGCCGCGATGTTCCAACGGTGTGGTAAAGGCAATGCCGCCGAACAGGAGCGCGCGTAGCGATTCCATTTTGACGTCGATGCCCTTGCTGCCGAGGCTGATGGATATCCCTGATGCATTCCAAAAACGGGTTTCATCGGTGACATACGCATCATACGGCGCGCGCACAAAGGCGTGGATGGTGACCGCGTCGGCCATGTCGCCTGCTTCCCAGCCAAGCACTTGCCCGACGTTGATGTCATGCAAAAAGATCGGCGAACCAACCGAAATCGAGCCGATGCGGCGCGCCTTCAACAGGAAGGAACGGCCCGGGATATGCTCCTCGAGCACCGGCGGGTCTTCCTGGCCCTGGAATACGGTTTTGGCCTTCGATTTGGGCGGGCCTGGGATCATGCCCACATAGGACCCTGACAGGATGGTGTCGAGCCCCGATAGGTTCCCGGCGAACAGACGCGGTTTGACGACCCAAAACACGGCACCGTCAGTCAACAGCGGTACGGCTTCGTGCGTTGTGGCGATCGTGACGACGACGTGAAATCGGTCCGGGGTGAGTTCGAGGCTTTTGACCGTGCCGAAGACGATGTCTTTGTATTTGAGCTGCGACTGGCCTGCCTGGAGGCCTTCGGCGCTGTCGAAGGTGACTTTGATCGTCGGTCCTTCTTTCGACAGCGTGTCCCAAGCGAGCCATGCCCCAATGGCCACGGCGACGATGGGGACGATCCAGATGATGGAAATGCGCCGCGAACGCCGTGTCACGGCATGAGGCGCGCCCCTGTGAGCCGGCTGATCAGTCATGGTGTCTCAATCAAGCGGCGGCAGCGAATAACCCGAGACATTTGCCACGGTCAGGCGCTCGGGCGTCCGCAAATCGCCCTTCAGCGCGATTTTTTTTGTGCATTTTTACCCATTCCTCCCGAGAGCCGGCAGTTTAAGTGTCTTGCCACGAAATTGTAAATTGATCTGGAGACATACGAATTCGCTAGCCGGTATGTGTCCGCATTGGTGTCGCAGATGCATCGCCTACGCATGGGCCGGCGCACTTTTTGCTACCACGGAAGAAGTGGATAGCAGGAGGTCGTGACGCATGGCTTATTCGTTGACACGCCGCGATTTTGGTAAAACGGCGGCGGCTGCCGTGCTAGCCAGCGCGGTTCCGCGGCTGCCGGCTAGCGCGGCGAGCGACAAGAAAACACTGCGCTTTATCGCACAATCGGATTTGCGCGTGCTCGATCCGATTTGGACGACCGCTTACATAACGCGCAACCATGGCTACATGGTCTACGACACACCGTTCGCAATCGATGCAGAGTTCGTACCGCATCCTCAGATGGTCGGCGACCATTCAATTTCGCCGGACAAACTCACCTATCAGTTTAAGCTACGCGACGGCCTCGGCTTTCATGACGGTAGCCCGGTTCGCGGCATCGATTGCGTTGCGTCGATCAAACGCTGGATGGCCCGCGATGGGCATGGCCAAGCGTTGGCCGTGGTGCTCGACTCGATCACACCCGATGGCGACAAGGGGTTTACCATCAAACTGAAGGAGCCGTTCTCGCTGTTGATCGACGGGCTGGCGAAGGTATCGAGCATCCCCCCGTTTATCATGCCGGAGCGGCTGGCGAATACCAATCCGTTCACCCAAGTCACCGAGGTTGTCGGCTCCGGCCCGTTCAAATTCGTCAAGGACGAGTTCCAGCCCGGCAATAAGGTCGTTTACGTCAAGAACACCGATTATGTGCCGCGCACGGAGCCGCCGAGCTGGGCTTCCGGCGGCAAGGTTGTCAAGGTCGACCGGGTCGAATGGTACTATGTCCCCGATCACGCCACCGCCGCTGCGGCGTTGAACGCTGGTGAGGACGATTGGTGGGAAAACCCGCCGCTTGAGCTTGTACCGGTGCTCGCCGCCAACCCCGATGTCGTCGTTGCGGATGCGAGCCCGCTCCCGAGCCCGATCATGGTGCGTTTCAACAATACCTTGCCCCCTTTCGACAATGTGAAGATGCGGCAGGCCGTCCTGGCCGTTGTCAACCAGGCGGATTTTCTCACTGCGCTTGCCGGCGATCAGAAGAACTGGCAGCTCTGTCCTTCGGTCTTCACTTGCGGTACGCCAATGTCCAACACTGCCGGGTCCGAGGCTCTTACCGGTCCGCGCGATTGGGACAAGGCGAAAAAGCTTGTCGCCGAGGCCGGTTACAAAGGCGAGAAGGTCGTCGTGCTCGACGCGACCGACCAGCCCGTGGCGCATTCGCAGGCGCTGGTTGTCGCCGACCTGCTAAAAAAGCTCGGGGTCAATGTCGACGTTCAGGCGATGGATTGGGGCACGCTGGTGACGCGGCGGGCGTCGAAGGAACCGATCGACAAAGGCGGCTGGAACATCTTCTGCACGGGCTGGGTCGGCCCGGATCTGCTCGACCCAGTGGAGAGCTTGCCGATCCGCGCCAACGGCGCCAAATCCTGGTTTGGTTGGGCCAGCGACGACAAGATCGAGGCGCTGCGAAACCAATGGATCAAGGCCGGTACGCTGGCCGAGCGCAAGAAGCTCGCCGAGGCGATTCAGCAGAGGTTTTTCGAAATCGTCAGCTACATTCCGACCGGACAATGGATTCCAAAAACCGCGTATCTGAAGAACGTCAAGGGCGTTATCACCGCCCCGGCGCTCTTCCAGTGGAACGTGGAGAAAGTCTAAAGGGAAACCGGCCGTAGCATGCAGGGCGGATGAGCGAACCTATCATCTGCCCCACGCTACGCTTGACGGAAGGCGCTCTCGTTCTCTCGACCTATTTATCGAGTAATTTCGCGCCCGCTGGCGTCGGCACCTCGAAGACGTTGAGCGTGACCGAGACAAACGAGTAGTAGCCGATCAGCCCGGCAAGATCGACGACGCCCTTGTCGCCCCAGCGCTTCTGCATGCGCTCGTAGACGTCATCGCCGACGCGATGGTTCTCGTAGTACGAATGCGCGAATTCGTAGACGAGCTGATCGTCGGGGTCGTCGAAATGCGGCGTCTTGCGGTCGGCGATCGCGTCGATGTGCTCTTGTGTCAAGCCGGCCTGCAACCCGAGCCGGACATGCGCCGCCCACTCGAACTGCGCCGTCCAATAGCGCGCGGTGACGAGGATCGCGATTTCGGTCTGTTTCGGCGTGAAGGGTGTTCCGAACCGGACGTGAGCGCCGACACGATGCGCGTAATCGGCAAGACCTGGGCTTCTCAGCCAGACATGTACCGGCGGCGGCACCGCGACGCGCGGACCGGCCTTGCAGTCGTTGAAAATGCGCCGCTGTTCGGCGGTGAGCGTGTCTTCCTGTAGCTGTTCGTAGCGCGGCATGCGGCGTCTCCGTTGTTGGCAGGTTGTTGGCGCGATCATATCGTGCACGCAACCGATCGGAAGGGGTGGCGATGCAGAAGCGTATGCTGGGCGCGTTAGAGGTGGGAGCCGTCGGGCTCGGCTGCGCGACGATGACGCCGTTTTACGGCGAACCCAATCGCGACGAGGCGATCCGCACGATCCATCGCGCGCGCGAGCTGGGCATCGATTTTCTCGACAGTTCCGACGCCTACGGTAATGGGCGCAACGAGGAATTGATCGCCGAGGCGGTCGCCGGGCATCGCGGCGACTACGTAATCGCCAGCAAGTTCGGCAATGTGCAGTTGCAAGGCGGCCCGCGCTTTGCTGATGGCCGGCCGGAATACGTCAAAGAATGCTGCGACAAGAGCCTGAAAAGACTGAAGACCGATGTGATCGACCTGTACTACATCCATCGCGTCGATGCGGATGTGCCGATCGAGGACACGATCGGCGCGATGGGCGAGCTGAAGCAGGCCGGCAAGATCAGGCATCTCGGCATTTGCGAGGTCGGCGCGGCGACCATCCGGCGCGCGCATGCGGTCCATCCGATCGCGGCGATCCAGATCGAATATTCGCTGTGGAGCCGTGATGTCGAGGCCGAGATCCTGCCGCTCTGCCGTGAACTCGGTATCGGGTTTGTTGCCTACAGCCCCCTCGGCCGCGGCTTTCTCACCGGCACGGTGACGACGCTCGACACGCTGCGCGACGGCGATGCGCGGCGACGAATGCCGCGCTTTCAGGGCGACGCGCTGGCCCACAATCTGGCGCTGGTCGAAGAGTTGAAGGCGCATGCCGCCTCGCTCAACTGCACGCCGGCGCAACTTGCCCTTGTCTGGCTGCTGTCGCGTGGCGATTTCGTCGTGCCGATCGCCGGGACCAGCCACATCCATTATCTCGAGCAGAACGCCGCGGCTGCCGGCATCAAGCTCAACGCCGACACCGAAGACGCGCTCAACCACGTCTTCGCCCCGGGCGCGGCGGCTGGGCTGCGCTATCCGGAAGCTCATCTGAGCCGGCTGGGGATTTAACGGCATCCTCGCCGAGTTGAACTGCGGCGGTCTTCTCCCGCATGACCGGGTGATGAACGCACTGCGGCTTTTGTGCGAAGAGGTCAAACCGTGCTTTCAGTAGCTTGCGGCAGCCCCGGACCGCGCGCATCATGTTGGTTGAAAAATTGCGTGGGGCACAATGCAGTTGATAACGGTCCACCCGGAACAGGAGGCTTTTGATGGCGACGAGGGCTCCGTATCTGAAGGCGCGCTATAACGGTTACCATCACCGCCAGGTTCCCCAGGAAGACGCCGAGCTGACGCATGTCGGGCCGGATACGCCGGGTGGCGAGTATTTCCGGCGCTTCTGGCAGCCGGTCTGCTATTCAGACGACCTCAAAGATTTACCGCTGCGCTTGCGCATCCTCGGCGAGGACCTTGTCGCGTTTCGCGACGGCACCGGCGAGGCTGGCCTTTTGGAGCTGCACTGCCCGCATCGCGGCACCTCGCTCGAATTCGGCCTCGTCGGCGAGAAGGGCATCCGCTGCTGCTATCACGGCTGGCTGTTCGGCTGCGACGGGACGATCCTCGAAACGCCGGGTGAGCCGGCTGACAGCACCCTGAAGGACCGGCTGTTTCACGGCGCCTACCCGGTCAAGGAGGCGTTCGGCCTGGTGTTCGCCTATATGGGCCCACCGGCGGAAATGCCGGCCTTCCCGGTCTACGACAGCTTTGTGCGGCCGGGCTATCGCGTCGTCCCGGGACAGAAATATATCTACCCGTGCAACTACTTGCAGATCCTCGAAAACACGATGGACGCAATTCACACGTCCTTCTTGCACACGATCGTCAGCGGGGCGGTGTTTACCGACGAGTTCGGCGTGCTGCCCGAACTGGAATTCATGGAGACGCCGGCCGGGATGATCTACATCGCCACCCGCCGCGTCGGCGACAACATCTGGTCGCGCTCGGTCGAGAATGTGCTGCCAAACCTGCAGCAGGTCGCGCCAGTGTGGGAGACGGGACAAAAGGAGATCGGCTTCAGCGGCCCGATGATGAGCCGCTGGGTCGTGCCGCTCGACGATACCAGCTCCATGTACATAGAATTACGTCATATCAGTGAGACCGAGGGGATCGAGACCCCCGCTTGGTGGGTCGACCGCGGACAGATGCTAGCCGGTCAGATGCCGCCCGACACTTATGAGGAAGCACAGCGTCGGCCGCAGGATTTCGAGGCGCAGGTGTCGCAGCGGTCGATCGCCGTGCATGGCATGGAGCATCTTGGCACGACCGATCGCGGCATCACGATGCTGCGCGGCCAGATCCGCAAGGGCATCCGCGACGTGAAAGCCGGCCGCGACCCGGTCGGCCTTTTCCGCGACGACCCGGGGGTGATACCGACCTATTGCAATAATACGGTCGTGCGCATTCCTGCCGCGAAGACGGAAGAGGCCGACAAAAAGCTGATGCGCGAAACCGGCCGCAGACTTGCCCGCGGCTACCTGGAGACGCCGCCGCTGCTTGCCGCGGCGGAGTAGGCCGACCTGTCATTGCGAGGAGCGCGCAGCGCGACCTCGGAGAGGGCTAAGTCGGCGGGAGGTTGCTTCGTTTCGAAGCGACATCTTCTCTCACCATCGTTCATCGTCCGTCACGCTGAAAGCCGCAGAATGCCTAGACTTTTTGCGGGTGGGCGCTTGACAAGCGAGCATTTCCAACGCATTTGCGAA
>Ga0335085_10000468_pt1 | contig 114302 bp, 92 predicted proteins | sample Lox_Sample_45_FD_206712 | JGI IMG/M metagenome (GOLD analysis project Ga0335085, IMG submission 206712) | Soil microbial communities from Loxahatchee National Wildlife Refuge, Florida, United States - Lox_Sample_4.5 | ecosystem: Environmental > Terrestrial > Soil > Wetlands | place: USA...
CCCACGGCGGCGCAGTTCGTCGAGGAAGGCTCGAGGTGGGGGATAGCCAATCAGCCTGGACGGACCATTTGGGAATGCGACCACGGCACCATTCTCCGCAACCACTGCGTCAACAAAGGCGAGATCTCCCGCCGCTTGCCTCAGGTCAGAGAGGATGCGACCAGTGACGAGCACTACTACGATCCCGCGCGCACGTGCCTCCAGGATTGCGGCTTTGACCTCAGGCTCCAGTACGCCATCCCGTGCGATGGTCCCGTCATAGTCAAGCGCTAAGACACCAAACTTCATGATCGTCCTCGTCTGCGTGCACTGATGTCAGGCACCCTTCAGGAGAAAATCAAACCCCAACCTGGAATCCTTGATTCGGCTCTTCCCCTGGTGCGTTGTACGCCTCTCCCAGCCTGGGTACAGCGGACTTGCCGCCCGACCAGACCAGTCGCCCGCGTTTTCACGAGCCGCAAGCTCCTCAGCAATCAAGCGGTGAATCTGCAACACTCTGAGTCCTCGTCGCGTCTTGGCCGATCTCCGCAGGCCTAGGGGTTGCCTTCCAGCGTGTTCCTGATGGTCGTGAGCGCCTTTTGTAGATTTGAAACCGACCGGCCCACCGCAGCCTTTCGAACAAGCGATCCCTTGACGCCCGTCAGGCCCGCCTGCTCGGAACCCATGGCCTTGATCAGATAGAAGCCGGGTTGCTTCGGGTCGTCGCTGTCGCGGACGCAGACGGAAAGGTCCAACGCGGTCTGGAAGTAGTGGCTCGAATAGAGCTGTTTTTGGGCGATGGCACAGGCTACAGGGTCGGCAGGCCCACCGCGCATGGTCACCATGTGCACGATGCGCAGCGTCGGCTTCAATCCGAATTTCACTTTTGCCCAATAGAACGTCTCCTCAAATTTCGCGGGCTTTCCACGGGGATAGTCGAGAAGATAACGGTAGAAATGCGGCGCCTGCTCTGCCAAGGCATTGTCGTAGCTGAGCAGGTAGGCGAACTGTTCGGGCACCGCGGTCGGGTCACGCTTATCGTTATAAACCCCCAAGGCCGCATTGCCCTCGCGCTGGTAGGCAAGCAGACGCTCCAGTGCCGTCTTCTGGAGGAGTTGGTTCACTTGCTCGTCCACGTCGGCGGCAGACCAATTGATGGACCGGTGAAGTTGTTTGATGGAGGTCGCGGGCATCTGAATTTGGCAGTTGCCGGGTTCGCAACTCTTCAAGGCCTCGATGTCATCACTGTCGAATGTAAAACCCCGCAAGTCAGTGAGCTGCGGAGGGTCGGTGAATACCCCGAGCGCCAGGAAGCCCGGAACCTGACGGAGGCGGTCGAAATTGCGGGCAAACTGGAAGTAGGTCTCAGGTGAAGCGTGGATGTAAATCGCGCCAAACAACAAGACTTCGGACGGCGTACGGGGCGGGAGGGCCATCGTGACGGCCTGTCCGCCGCGGATGGCGGCGATTTGATCCTCACTCAGTCCGATGTTCTGCCGAAAGAATGTTCCGAGGTCCGGATTCGACTGAGAAGAGCCGGGCAAGGCAGTCGATGCCAGTAAGGCCAGCATGGCGGCAATAAGCATCGCGTTTCGGATCATGACCACTCTAGGTTGCGACCGCCAGGACATTTCCAGGCTTGATCGCGATCTTGGCGGTTGCCTTGCGGAGAAGAACCCGTTTGGCGGCTTCGACCAGCAAGAGATAGACTCCGGTCGCGACGGCAACAAAAGCAAGGTACGCCGCAGGCAGCGGCGTGAAGCCGAGCACGCCCGCAAGCGGGCTGAAGGGCAAATAAAGCCCGATCGTCACAACCCCAAGGCATGTTGCCATCAAGGGACCGCTCGGCCGGCTACGGAACGGATTCTTCGAAGTGCGGATGACGAACAGCACCAGCGTCTGGGTTGCCAGCGACTCAACAAACCAGCCAGTATGAAACTGCGCTTCGCTCGAGTGAAAGAAGTGCAGCAACACATAGAAAGTCAGAAAGTCGAACATAGAACTGATCGGCCCGATGAACAGCATGAAGTTGCGGATCAGACTGATGTCCCAGCGTTGGGGCTTTTGGAGGTAGGTGTCGTCAACATTGTCCGTGGGAATCGTGAGCTGGCCTACGTCATATAGAAGGTTATTGAGCAGGATTTGCGTGGGCAGCATCGGCAAGAACGGCAGGAAGAGAGAAGCCGCCGCCATGCTGAGCACATTTCCAAAGTTCGAGCTTGTGCCCATCAGCAAGTACTTCATCACATTACCAAAGGCTTTGCGCCCCTCGATGATGCCCTCATGCAGGACCCGCAGGCCAGGTTCAACGAGAATGACGTCGGCAGCCTCGCGAGCCACGTCCGCAGCGCTGGACACGGAAATGCCAACATCGGCCGCGTGCAGCGATGGCGCATCGTTGATGCCGTCACCCATGAACCCCACCGCGTGGCCGCTGTGTTTGAGAGCCAAGAGAATGCGGTTCTTCTGCACCGGAGAAATGCGTGCAAATACCCGTGTCTCCTCGGCAACGTGCGCGAGTGCCGGATCCGTCGTCCGGTCCAATTCGTCGCCTGTGACGATGCGGACGGATTCGATCCCTACCTGCGCGCAAACGTGGCCGGTGACGCGGTCGTTGTCGCCAGAGATGACCTTGACCTCAACTCCATCCTGCTTTAAAGAAGTCAGAACCTGGGCCGCGTCAGGCAGCGGCGGATCAGCAAAGCTCAAGAAACCGGCCAAGATCAGATTGCGCTCGTCCGCGACGGAGTAGTCCGGGCGGGCAGGAACTTCCGCGTAGGCCACCGCCAGCGAGCGGAATCCCTGGCTATTCAGCTTATCGCTCGTCTGTTGGATGTGTTTGGCAGCGTCTTTGCTGATGGGTTCTGCTTTGCCTTCGACCTCGTAACCGGAGAGCAGGGAAAAAATCCCTTCCAGAGCACCTTTCGTGATGAGAACTCTTTGGCCCTGTCGCTCCACCACCACCGAAAGCCGCCTCCGCTCGAAATCGAAAGGAATCTCGTCGCGCTTGATGTAATCTTCGTTCTTTGGAGCAGGCTGATGGAGAATGCCGTCATCCAGCGGACTGCGGATACCGGTCTGGAACTTACTGTTAAAATAGGCAAGTTCCAGCGCGCGTGAGGATGGATTCCCGAAAGGATCAAGAGAGCGATCGAGCGACATGGTTCCGGCGGTGAGCGTTCCGGTTTTATCGCTACAAAGCACATCCAAACTGCCGAGGTTCTGAATCGAGGACAGATGCTTGACGATGACCTTCTTATGGGCCATGGCGACGGCGCCTTTCGAAAGCGTCACCGACGTAATCATGGGCAGGAACTCGGGCGTTAAGCCAACCGACAGCGCCACCGCAAACATCAGAGATTGAAGCGGATCGCGGTGGCGTGCAACGCTGACGACAATCAGGAAGAGAACGAGGAAAAAGACCGTTCGCGCAATCAGCTGGCTGAAATGTTTCAAGCCCCGATCGAAGGCTGTCTCTTCTGGACGGGCTGCGAGGCGGGCCGAAATATCGCCAAAGGCAGTCCGAGCGCCCGTCGCGGCCACCTCCACGGTTGCCGTTCCGCTCACGATGGATGTGCCCAGAAAGACCATGTTGCGCGCATCCGCTTTGGTCGAGGCAGGCTCTCCGGTTGCTTCTTTATCGGTCGGGAGCGATTCGCCGGTTAGCGCTGCTTGCTGCACATAGAGATCGCGGGCAATCAAGAGGCGCCCGTCGGCGGGAACCAGGTCTCCGGCAGAGAGCCGGAAAATATCTCCCGGCACCACGTCACGCCGCTGAATCTCTTTCCATACCCCGTTCCGGAGGACTGTTGCGGTAGGAGCAACCCGATCGCGCAGTTGTTCGATGGCCCGTTGAGAACGATAGGTCTGCGCGAAGTCTATAGCCGCGCTCAACAGAACAATCACCCCGATGATTCCCGCATCTACCCGATCGCCCAGGAACGCCGAGGCCACTGCCGCAATCAGCAGGATCAGCACCAAGGGATTCATGAACGGATGCAAGAGATCGAAGAGCACAGAGTGGTGCTGTGTCGCTGCCGGCTCATTCGGCCCGAACTGGTCGAGGCGGGCCCCGGCTTCCTGTTCCGTCAAGCCAACAGTGGCAACCGGGGTTTGAGCAGCATTGGGCGACATGGCTGGGTCACTCATTCCGCGATGGGCTGGAACCTCTCAAAGATTCGTCCTGTAACTGCTCCAAAGATGAAGCCGCCAACGTGGGCTGCGTAAGCGACACCACCACCCGACTGTGCATCCGCCACGGCGCCGACCTGGCTGAAGAGCTGAATCACAAACCACAGCCCGATCAAGAGCAAGGCGGGAATGAAAGTAATACGCGTGAACCAGCCCAGCAAAAGCACCGTGCGTATCTCATCGTGAGGGTAGGTGACCACAAAGGCGCCCATCACGCCCGCAATGGCGCCACTGGCGCCCAGGTTGGGAACTGTTGAACCAGGCGCCAGTGCGATCTGCGCCAGCGAAGCCACCAGACCGCTGAGCAAGTAAAACGCCACGTACCATACGGGCCCCATCGCGTCTTCCACTTCCGGGCCAAATGCCCACAGGAACACCATGTTGCCTATAATGTGCATCCAGCCGGCGTGCATGAACATGGCGGTCAGAATGGTGATCCAGTGGTGGCCTGCGACAATTTGGGCGGGGACCAATGACCACTGGTTTACGAATGCATCCCCACCCATCAGTTCCATTACGAAGACAACCGCGTTCACGACAATGATCGCGGTGGTCACAACGGGGAAACTCTCAGGCTGTCGAGTTGCGTCCGACAATGGGATCATACCTCCCATGCCATCTTCCTCCGTTCCTCGGGACACGCGTCCGCTTCAGCGAAACGCTCCCCTGGATTTGCTCCTTGTTCATTCTTCCGCAACGGACTCCTCCTGGCTCAATTCTTTGGATCAGGCAACCAGCCTTCCCGGCAGAGCGGGAGATCCTGCGGTCTGACTATTCTCCAGCGCCTCTTTCACATCACTGCCGCTCACCGTCTCTTTATTGAGCAGAAGCTGGGCCAATGTTTTGTGAGCCGGCCGGTGCTCCTTCAGCAGTGCCTGAGCACGTACATACTGTTCGGTCACGAGACGCTCGACTTCCGAGTCGATCACTTGGCGAGTCCCCGGACTGAGCTGGCTATTGTCCTCGACCGATCCCGCCAGGTATTGGAGCTGTTGACCCGCGTACCGCACCGAACCGAGCTTTTCACTCATGCCAAATTCTGTGACCATACGCCGGGCCAGCTCAGTGGCGCGCTGAATGTCGTCACTGGCCCCGGTGCTGATGGTCCCGAACTCCACCATTTCGCCGGCGCGCCCGCCCAGCATAACGGCAATCCTGTCCTTCAGTTCGTCGATCGAGAGCAGATAGCGGTCTTCGGTTGGCATTTGCATGGTGTAACCCAAGGCGCCACGGCTGTGGGGAACGATGCTGATCTTGCTGACCGGTTCGCCATGCGGCACCAGTTCAGCCACCAGCGCGTGCCCGGACTCGTGGTATGCGACCGTAGTTCGTTCCTGCTCGTTCATCACCCGGCTCTTTTTCTCGGAGCCCGCAATCACTCGTTCGATCGCAGCCTCGAAATCATTCAACGTGACATTCGCGGCATTGCGCCGGCCAGCGCCTAACGCCGCCTCATTCATGGCATTCTCCAGATCAGCGCCACTGAAGCCGGCCGTCATCCGGGCGGCCTGCTCCATGTCAAAGTCTGCCGCCAGCTTTACACCCTTGCTATGAATTTTCAGGATTTGCACCCGGCCAATGAGGTCCGGATTGCCAATGGCGATCTGGCGATCAAAGCGGCCCGCGCGCAGAAGTGCAGGGTCGAGCACCTCCGGACGGTTGGTGGCAGCCATGATAATCACTGGGGCGCTGGTGTCGGTTTTGAAGCCGTCAATCTCCGCCAGCAACTGATTGAGGGTTTGCTCACGCTCGTCATTGGCGCCCATACGCATCACGCCGCCCCGGCTCCGACCAATGGCATCAATTTCGTCAATGAAAACGATCGCAGGAGCCGCTTTGCGCGCCTGCTCGAACAAGTCGCGCACGCGTGCGGCGCCCACGCCGACGAACATCTCGACGAACTCGGAGCCGCTGGTCTCGAAGAACGCGACTTGGGCCTCACCCGCCGTTGCCTTGGCCAACAGCGTCTTGCCGGTGCCCGGAGGCCCGACGATCAAGACGCCCTTGGGAATATGCCCACCGAGTTGAGCGAATTGCTCGGGTGTCTTCAAGAACTGAATGATTTCTTGGAGTTCGGCAATGGCTTCATCCGCTCCGCCCACATCTTTGTAGGTGACCGTAACGTCCTCGGGCTTGACCTCAATTGCTTTGCTCCTGCCGACCCCAAAGACGCCCAACCCTCCGCCGGCGGCCCCGCCCGCTCGCCGGTAGACGATGTACCAGAAACCGCCGAGTAGGGCAAGCGGCAGAAGGTACTGCAGCAAAATGCCACCCAGGGGGTTCGGCGGACGCTCGAAGTCGTAAGTTACATTTGCGCCTTGTAGCTCTTCAATCAACTTGGGGTCGCCCGCAGGGGCTGGTACGGTATTGAATGGGACGACCGGGGGAACTCCGTCCGGCTTAGGATTCTTCATCTCACCGATGATGCCCCTTTCGCCGATGGTTGCCTTCACGATTTGAGCACCAGCTAGTTTTGTCTTGAACTCACTGTACGGAATTTCTGTGCTCCGGCTAGGAGTCAAGACGAATAGCTGGAATAGCCACAAGACAATTAGGCTGGTAATCAGATAGCCGACGGCGAAACGAAACTGACGTCGACTTTGCTCCTGGCGCTTCTTTTCATCGTCGCGGTTGTGTTTTCTTGGTGACGATTCCGGTTCGTTCATGGTCCACCTCCCGATGCGCAAGCAAAATCACCCGTGATTTACGCGCTGCGCTCAATTTGAGCGATCAGTTTCCGCCTGCACGTCTCACGCAATCGTCGCTTCAGCAGCAACTATTGTGAACTCAGCATAATTCCTGACACCAAGGTTCTCCTCCGTTGTTCGCATGTTTGAATTGCGGGCAGCCGGGCTCTTGATCACTTTTGCCCGGCGTTGGCTTTCGCTGTCTCAGCCCGTGCTTTGAGCGTTTGCAGCTTCGTTTCAGCGGTCTGATCTGGGGTCTCAAGCTTGTCGTGGACAATGCTGAAAACTTTGCCTTGTCGTTGACGAGCAGCTTATAGGCGAGCTTCAGGATTCCCGTCATGGTCCCTTCCCTGGCAATACCTGGGACTCTTGATCTCGGGCACAGTGGGCTGCCATATCGGCGCCCACGTTGAAGTCAGACGCTCGCCACCGGGCACGGCGAGTCGCGCACCATCGCATAGGTAAGATCCCGCATGCGGCCCCGCGCCCCAGACCGGGGACCCCTTCCGATCACGAGCACGTCGGCATCCGATCGGCGCGCTTCCTCAAGCAACGCCTCTTTCACCGGACCGACGCCGATTCGAACGGGAACCTGGCAGCCAATCGTCCTCTGGAGCTCGTCAAGTCGCCGGCGCGCTTCCCGCTTTTCGGCAAATTCTACTTGCTCTTCCGCGCCTAGCTGAGTGCGCAGGCTGGGGTCGCCGCCTGGAACCGCATGAATCAGCGTGAGCCTCGCCCGGACCGCCGCCGCCAGGCGACTGGCATAGCCAAGCGTCCCTTCCGAATTTGCGTCTAAGCCGATGGCGCAGAGCCACTCCCGATGCGCCATCGGCCTGGGCACTACTTCCTGAGCGTGCTGGGTTGTCAGCACGGGGCAGTCGGCGTCGTTGAGCACCTTCGCGGTCGTCGAGCCGAGCAGCATCCGTCGGAAGGAGCCGGCGTGCGTGGGCATGACGATAAGGTCGAACCCACCCGCCCTGGCGAACTGAGCGATCTCGGTGGCCACATCACCCGACAGCAAAATTCTCGGACAGTCCGCGACCGGGAATTCAGACGTAAGGTACGAATCGAGTTCTTCACGGGCAAGCTCCTCGTGCTCTTCGGCAATCTCGGGGAGTGGGCGCACATAGAGTTCGAATCCGTTGTGACCGATGAGATCGAATACGTGAACCAGTGTGACCCTGGCGCCACAGATAGCCGCGGCCCTCTTCACGTAGGGGGCCATAGCGGTGCAGGACGATGAGAAGTCCACAGGAAAAAGGATGTTTTCGATCATTCTCCTATACCTTCCACTCGAGTTCCCCGTGATCTACTTTCGATCTTCGCCATCCGAGCCATTCATCTCCTTGCACCCCTCGTGCCCACCGGGCGATCAGGCTGGCCTGACTTCGGTTATGGACAAGCTGTGAATGGCTCCGGCGAAGCCTATGAGCGCCGCGCCGTCAAAGATGAGGTCGACGCCGATCGCGATGCCAATAAAGAAGGTGCTCGCTGCAGGCCACGTGGTCAAAAGAAAGATCCCGAGAGCGAAAGAGACGACTCCAGAAAAGACCGTCCATCCCCACCTGGGGAACTGAATGACGGTCGCGCCGGCTGCCCGAAACAGCCCTCCCACAATGAAAAGGGCGGCGAGCAGCATGGTGATTCCTGCGGCGCCTGCGTCCGGGTGACGAATCAGGAGATATCCGGTCACCCCGCGAATGATCGCGTTCAGAAGGTACAAGAAGAACCCGTGCCAGTTGAGGGCTTGAAACGCGCTGGCGAGCCAAAACACTCCGCTGAAGGCAAGCACCCAGCCCAACGCCAGGATCGAGAAAGTAGTTGCGGTCTGCGCCTTGACAACGCACATGGCGCCGAGAAGGGTAAGCATAATGCCTAACACGAGGAACCAGCCCCAGGATTTCCTGACTTGCTCGAGGCCGGCGGCGAAGAAATCAGAAAGGGAGTTCATTGTTGTTCTTCTTTTGCGCACTGCCGATCACTACGTCTTCCCCGTCGGCAGCACGGTTTGAATCGATTTTCAGCGGAAGAAGCCATTCATGGTCTACGAGCCCCCGAGCAGCATCAGCCTCCGGCAGGACCCCCGATCAAGCGTGAACTCAGTTCAGCGCGCACGGAGGGTGTTTACAGTCGCACTGGAGCTCGTCTTCATCTGCATCATCGGCGTCCGCACAGTAGTCGCTGCAGTACTCCTGCGTGCAAAGAATCTGACATCGGCATCGCTTGTAAGCGCATTGGTGCCACATCTCCGCATTCGTGATGCCTTCCATAGTCCGCCTCCCTCTTTCGAAATTCGCGATCAGGCGCTCAGCGTGCATCAGGCCTGTTCATCGGCGGCGCAGTCTTTAGAATAGTGGCTGGCGTAAAGCTGCTTGATCGCGACAATATCGATCGCGCCGGACGATGGTAAGCCGGTATGGAGTCAAATTTTCAAGGAAGGTCTTCCCATAATCAGCCCCGTCCGCCCGGTCTTTGAGCAGCCGGGCTGCGGTGTCTCGCGCTATGACACCTTGGCCCTTGCCGCCGCAGCCTTCGCCTTGAGCACCTCGGCTTTCGCCTGCGCCTGACGCGTTTCGGCCTCACGTCTATCTTTGGCCTTTTGCAATTGGGCTTGTATCTTGGAGTCGAGCTGGTTGATCTTCTCCTGAAGCCTTGCCTTCCGATCGGCGTGAGCCTGGGCATGCTCGGACTTCAATTGAGCGAGGTCAGCCTTCATGGCGACGACGTGCTCTTCGTGGATCGTGTGTTTGACCTCTGAGAGAGCCCGGCGGAATACGGTTCCCCCGATCGCCTCCATGCGAGTGTCCACGGGAGTAGTCAAGTCTTCGTCAATGTCCGCCACTACCGCTACCCGGTTCGGCAACAGGGCCTTCGCCACATCATCAATGAAGTCGTCACCAATCCTAGCCTTGTTCAGGTCGGCCGTGGCGCCACCAACTAACCCCGCGGCAGCACCGATGGCCAAACCGGCCGGTCCGGCCAGGAAACCGACGAGGCTTCCCAGCACGGTCCCTGCGACGGTGCCATACAGCAACTGGTCATCGCCTTCCACTACCGTTACCCTGCCATCTGGATTTTTCGTCACTAGCGCGTCGCCGTAAACACTGATGATGCCGTCATCGGCCAGTTGCCGAAGCGCCTTCTTTCCTTCGTAAGCTTTCCACTGGTTGTCAAAAACCACTACGAGCATTCTGTCCATGATGCTTTCTCTCCTTTTGCATTTCATTTCAACGCGCGATTGCGCGGTTGGTCGTGTCTTGGCGGAGGCGGCGGAGGTCGTCACGCGCAAGGTCGCGAGATCCCCGACCGGCCGCATTGACCTCCGCTTCGCTCTCTCGCGAGTGGCTTGAACCGCACCCCAAATTGCGACCGTCGTCATTCCGATCCTCATGGTGGCCACGGCAGAGCATCTGAGCTGGGCCCCTTTTGGATCGTATCTGTCGCCGGGCCGGTGTATACCGAGGCTCCAAGGTCATTCAGAGCCCTTCATCAAGCGGCCGCGGCCTTCAGCGACTGGTTGACGGCCTCCGTCAAGGCTTTGTTGAAGCTGTCGACGTCGGTGCTCAATTCCTTCTCAAACTGCTTCACGGCGTGCTTGGTAGCGTCCTGCAGAAACTGTTGCAGCTTCGACCGGCCGATCACGATCAAGGTTGAAGTGCTCTCCTGAAGGGTATCCCCGATCTGCTTCAGATCAGAACGCGACAATCCTTGCCAAAAGTGGCCAATTAGAGCTCCCGCAACAGCGCCGACTGCGGCTTCCCACACCAGGTACGGCGGGAAGAAGATGCCCACCAGCGCCCCCACCGCCAAGCCTGTCCATGCCCCGTACTGGGTCGGCTTTTCGGTCGTGACGATCTTCACTTTACCGGTCGCGTCTTTGCTGACAACGGCCGCATCGTACGTGCCGATGACGCCGGCAGAATGAAGCTGTTTCACCGCCCCGTAGTCGGCCTTCGCGTCGTCGAGACTCGCATAAGTCGCGACGTAAACAACCACCGTTTTATTCGTCTTGTCTGCCATAATTCCTCCTTTGAGTTAACTGCATCTTCTGTCGAAAGCCCTCCATCTTCGTTCGCAAGGCACGCTGTCATAAGTCAGCCGCGCGCACAGTGATTTCGTCGGCGCCCGCGCAAATCAGGAGTCGCCGGCCGCACCCACTGCGCCATCAACTGGCCTCCTGAAGAAGAAACCGTCAGTCGAGCGATCTCGCGAAGCATGTTATACTCCAAACGATAAGTACATGTGTTTTCTTGTACCTAACGGCTTTGCTTTGTAATTCTCGCGGCACAATCTGTTATTTTTGTGGTAAACATTGTCAAATTTCCTTCCGGGGTGCCGCCATCTGGTCCAACAGCATTTCCTCGTAGTTGTCCTGTGGCCCGAACGACAGCACGAGGCGGCGGGCGAGGTGTCCCAGGTCGGCTTCGCGCTCGTCCAGCGCGGCCACACACATCCCTGCCACGCTGGGCCTCCCAACTACCTCGTGCGTTACGACACCTTGGCTTTTGCAGCCGCAGCCTTGGCCTTGAGTACCTCGGCTTTTGCCTGCGCCTGACGCGTCTCGGCCTCACGCCTGTCTTTGGCCTTTTGCAATTGAGCCTGTATCTTGGAGTCGAGCTGGTTGATTTTGTCCTGAAGCTTTGCTCTCCGGTCGGCATGAGCCTTGGCGTGCTCAGCCTTCAATTGAGCGAGGTCGGCCTGCATGGCGGCGACGTGCTCGTCGTGAAGCGTATCCTTCACTTCTGACAGCGCCCGCCGGAACACGGTGCCGCCGATCGCCTCCATGCGGGTGTCCACGGGCGTAACCCAATCCTCGTCAATTTCGGCGACTACTGCCACTTTGTTCGGCAATAAGACTTTCGTGACGTCGTCGATGAGGTCCTCGCCAATCCGAGCGTTGTTCAAATCGGCGGCCCCGCCCACAGCCGTTCCTCCAATCGCGCCGATAGCCAGACCCACCGGGCCGCCCAACAGACCGATGAGGCTTCCCAGCGCCGTTCCCGTGAGAGTGCCGAGCGGCGCGGAGTCATCCGATTGCTTTACTGTTGCTGTCCCATCTGCGTGCTTCGCAAGAACTGCCCAGGCGTAAACGCTGATGCTGCCTTCGCCGTCCAGTTGCAGAAGGGCCTTCTTCCCTTCGTACGCTTTCGTTTCGTTGTCAAAAACCACCACCAGCATGCGATCCATAGGTCATCTCCTGTCTTGAATTTGATTGCTGCCCGGCCACCCCTTTTGGGCGCTGCCGGGGTTCTACAGTGCTCTCGGTCAACCGGTCAGGGCTGTGCCAGACTTTCCTCAGCATGTGACTGCGATGAGGTCCTTCACTTCCTTGACCCCAGGCGCGGCCCAAGCAGCATCCTCTGCCTCATCCCGCTCTGCCCAGGAGCGAACCCTCCCGCTCAAAGTCACCTTACCTCCGTCTGCCTGCACCTTGATATCCTGCGCATCCAAAATGGCGTTGCGCTGGAGTGCGGCTTCGATCTTGGCCTTGACGTCCGTGGGCGCCACTTTCGGCTTAACGGTGATCTCGTTGGCTATTCCCGTTACTCCCGTCAGGTAGCGCACCACCCGCTCGGCAGCCGATCTCTGGAATTGCCAGTCAACCTCGCCTTCCAAAGTGAGGAAGCCGTTCCCCACCGTCACCCTAATCCGGTCCTGCGGTATTAAGACATCCCACTTCAAAGCGTTCCTGGCGGCCTCGGCGGTGTCCGCATCGGTCCGCTCACTGGGGCCGGGGAGCTTGACATTGATCTCAACCGCCAGGGCTTTTACGCCAGACAACCGTTTTACGGCCCTCTCGGCCGCCCACTTTTCGGCGTAGCTATCCACAGTACCCTCGATCGTCACTACGCCGTCTTTGACGGTGACCCCGATGTCTGTAGCCTTTACACCCGGCTCCCATCTGAGTTCCTCGAGAACACTGGTCTGTAATGCCGTGTCACTTTGCATCGCGTTTTCTCCTTGTTCATGGTATTTTTGCTGCCTTCTGTAAACCCTGTTGACCGACTACATGGCGCACGCGCTGCTCTAAGTGCATTGAGCCTTAAGCCGGTCTTTCTTGGATCTTGGTCTCTTGCACCTTGGCAGCCTTCGGCATCGAGAGCTCCAGCACTCCATCCTTAAGTTTGGCCGTGACCTTCGTCGTATCAACCTCAGCAGGCAAGTTAATGGCCCGGAAGACTTGGTTCGAGCATCGTTCCCTGTAGATTGTCTTCTTGCTTGTGCGCTCTTCGTTCGTTTCACGCTTGCCAGTGATCGTAAGACGATGAGGCTCCGCCGCCACCTCGAGTTCTTTGGCACTGAAGCCCGGCACCTCATCAGTCAGTTCACTCCGCGTCTTCTAACGTCGCACTGTCTCCCAGAATGCAGTTGCACTTCCAACATTCTGAACTCAGAAGAAAACGGTTAGGTCATTCTGTTTCATGGGCTTTACGTGTGTGTCGCGCATCCTATCTCGCCGGCATGCAAACCTCGCATCGTCAACGTGCTGACGCGGTGTCAACCTGATGACAGTTGCGACGGTCTGTCCAGCTCCGACATGGGATTCGGAGACTTCGGCCACGCACTGTTGAACTAAGCCTTTCCGCGCTCCGCATGAACCGTGAGCGCACCGTCGGATTCTGTGATGTCGACATGAACCGGATGCAGCAACTCCGACTCCGCGCGGAACCAATCTTCAAGGTCGTGGCCGTGTGTGCGCCCTCGGCCGTCAAAGATCTCAAAGGCGTGGCGGGAGATCGAGTTGAACAGGTCCTGGATTCGATCCCCCAGGTCGCTGCTGGGAAGCAAGTTCACGGGCGCGGCCTCCTTGGCCGGCTGCATTATCGCTGCGGACTGAGTTTGCATATGCGTTCTCCTTACGTGAAGTGTTCCCACCTGACCGTGGGACTTACTCTGGTGCACTGCGCCTGCCGAAGACGCGTTCTAACCGCGATCACGGCAGCTGATTGAACACAGAAGAGCTTTTGCCTTATAAGGCTGCGGTCCCTTGAGAGATTACCCTGGGACCCTCGACACTCTTTCGAGAAGTGCCGAGCGTCTACGACACTTGAGTGCGTCTTTGCTCCTCCCTGAGGCCGATGGTTGGTTCAGTCACTGAACTTGACCTCCTTAGGTTCTGGTTCTCCTGCCTCCCACACTGATTGAGCAAATAACTGAAGGTCTGTGATCAGATACACAAACCATTGTGACCAGTGTCACAGCTCGAATTTGCCGCTCGAAGCCTGACCGTTCTGCGGTACGCGTTTGGGCAAGTGCTACATCATGCGTGGCCGGGCAGACTGCCTAAGATCCACTTCAGCCTTCCGTGCTTCGGGTCGATGCCGGCTTTGAGACTCGAACCACTCACGGGGGCGCTTTCCCTCCGGCTTCCCTCATTCGAGTTCACGGATGCGTGGCCTTTCCGCCAGAACCCACTCCCGCACATAGGGCGGACAACGCCTGAGCTCCATTCCCTTTGCCTCGCAAACCGCCAGGAAGTGAGCCGCGTCCAAATCGACGAGCCGCACCTCTTCGAGATCCAGCACGATTCTCCCGGTGCTGTCATCAATTTGGGCCTTCAACTCTTGTACATGTTCCGAGTCAATCCGTCCGCTGAGCCGGAGAACAGTGTCCGGTCCATCCAACACTTTCTCGATCTTTAAAACCATTTTCGGACTCTCACCCGTCAATGGGGCACTCCGGATGCCAAACGTAAGCTATTGTGTAAAGAGACTTCGATCCCGCCTTTCGGTGATGAATTTCGACAATTGGCGAGTTTTAGCAAGAAACATCGACAGTTCTAACCTCTAGCTTCAGCGTCGGCATGCGGAGGTGACTATTCAAAACCAGACAGAGTGAACGCTCCGTGCAGTGCGGGATGCTCGTAGGGATACGGAGAACCTTGGGGGATGCTCGTCGCGATACAGGATCTCGGAGAGATCTGCCGGGGTGGGGCAGGGTCCTGTCGTTTCGTGCCGAAATCTAGACTGATTGCCCGGCCCCGGAATGGTCCTGAGCGTTAGGTCAAAATATTGCCTGCCGTTCCTACGTGGATAGGAAGGCTGCTTGCCGCTGACCCTCCGGGCACTTCCTGGGCAGACGCAGCACTGGATTGAGTCGTTGACGGGTTTGGTACGATGTGGACGAGCACCACGCGGCTGTTCTCGCGGCAAGCGAAGGATTGTAGCTCGGAGGAGCGCCTGTCTTGAGTCATCTTCCGTTTGACCAGCTCCGCAGTCGTCTCTGCGGTCCGTTGATTACACCGGCGGATGCCGACTATGAAACGTCCCGCGAGATCTGGAACCGGTTGTACGATCGGCGTCCCCGCGCCGTCGTTCGGTGTGAATCCGCCAGTGATGTCATCGCGGCGGTCCGGTTTGCGCGCGAATACGACCTCGAGATCGCGGTGAAGGGCGGTGGGCACCATGCGGCCGGCTATGCCTCCACCAACGGCGGAATCCTCCTGAATCTGGCGGGTATGCGCACCGTGACTGTGAGTCCGGCTCCACAACGGGCCGTGGCGCAAACCGGGCTTACCTGGGCAGAGTTCGACCAGGTCGACCAGGCTTTCGGCCTGGCCTGCACCGGCCCGATCGTTTCCATGACCGGCATCGCCGGCTTCACCCTTGGTGGCGGCATCGGCTGGCTGCACCGCAAGCTTGGGCTGGGTTGCGATAATCTGCGCTCGGCAGAAGTGGTCACGGCAGATGGCGCTTTAGTTACCGCGAACGACGCCGAGCATCCCAATGTATTCTGGGCGTTGCGGGGCAGCGGATGGAACTTCGGCGTAGTCACCTCGATGGAGTTTCAGATTCATCCGATCGGACCCATGGTGGTCGCCGGACTCGTCTATTTTCCTTTGGAGCAGTTCTCCGCGCTCGTCGAGCGCCATCGAGAGCTCAGAGACCGGTTTCCTGACGAACTCACAACATGGTTCTTTCTCCGCCTGGCGCCTCCGGTCTCAGCTATCCCCAAAGACTGGGTGGGGCGTCCGGTGGTCGCGTTGGCTTTGTGCCATTGCGGGGCCGTGGAAGAAGGAATGAAGTGGGTGGGGGAGTTCACTCGGGCGCCGGCACCCCTGTCCAGCACAGCCGGCGCCGTGCCGTATTGGCTTTGGCAGAAATCGCTGGATGTGCGCTGGGGCAACGGTTTTTATAACGATTGGCGCGGCCACTACTTCTCGGAGCTTCACCCCGCGGCACTGGAGATCCTCACGGATTACGTGTCCCGGCTCGAGTCACCGTGGACTGACATCAAAATCGCACACCTGGAGGGTGCGGTGGGCCGCATCCCCGAAACCGCGACGGCCTACGGTAATCGCGGTGCGAGATTCGCCCTGGTGATCCAGGCTCGCTGGGAGCGCAATGAAGAATCGGCTGTCCAGATCGCATGGGCGAAAGAATTGCGGGACAAGCTGGCTCCGTACGCGACCGGGGGTGCGTACTCGAATTTCCTCGCCGCGGACGAACCACACCGTGCGCGCCGCGCACGGTCCGGAAAACTATCATCGACTCCGAGAATTGAAGTCAAAATACGATCCCGAGAACGTTTTTCGCGCCAACCCGAATGTTCCGCCTGCGCCGCGGGATCCGGCAGACGCCGAGTGAGCGAGGCGACTTTACGTCCATTTGGATAGTTTCTGGATGGGCCAACTCGCCAATAACCTCGTCTTTCGGGATTGTCAGTGATACCATTCGCCGAGAGAAACCACGAAGGCGATGCGGTCTTGCAAGAGCAAACTCGGTCTGTTCACACTGGCATTCCTTCTCGGCTCGGCTTCCGTTCGCCCACAACTTCCCCCGCAGACAACTCAGCCCCCCGTTTCCGGAAAGGATTCCACCAACAAGGCGACCTCTCGGGCTGATCCCCGGCACCGGTTATGAGCAGACCGCGGTGCGACTCGCCAAGGGCGATCTCCTGATCCTATACACGGACGGCGTCACAGAATGCAGCTCAGCGTCGCGGACTGGGCGCCGCGTTCTCCAAAACTCACGAACGGTACGAGAGCGATGCTCCTCAGCAGCTCTAAACGGAAGGGGCGATCGTCTCGCCAACCATGCTGGCTTACCCTCCTGACGTTGCCAGCGATGATAGGCTTTGGGAACCACTGAGTCAATAAGAGAGGAGCGCAGGAGCGCAGGTGCGAAGAGTCTTTCGAACATTGGTCGAACCTCCTGTGAGATGAAGATTCGACCAGTATGAGGATCAGTCGCGGAACCCTTCGGAACAATTGTCCCAGGCGTGAAATGGCCTGAGAAGGCCAAGTCGTTGAAAAACGCTCGGTATGGCCAGCACACGAGCTAACGCGCCGCTCAATGCCATATTCGAGCGCAGCGGGAAGCGAAGGGTGTGAGGAGGGAGCTTCGATCGGACTGGGCGGGCTCACATTCGTCTGGCTCGGCCGCATCGGCCTCCGTGATGCGTCCATTAGTCGGCACCTCGCGAAACATCGATTATCGCCCATCCGGGCCTTGATTTCGTCGAACCACATGTGGCTGACACCCTTATCGCCGCGGGCACTGTGGGCCACCGCATGAAGCGGCTTCCCCTTTCCTCTGCGGATTGCAGCCTTCACTGTCATCCTGGGTGCGATGGCCTGCGCTCATCGCCACTCCGACACCGCCCTCTGTTTGGAGGCAGTGGGCTGCCGATTCCCGGAGAGGCGAAGGCGTTCATTCTGGACTGGGTCGATTAGATTCTGATGGAAGGGATCGCCAGCGTCATCAGTCTGATGCACGAACGCGATCTGCAATCCTATCAGCAGATCGACTGGGGAGGCCTGACCTTCACCGCCTTTCTGGAGCCTGAAGGACTCACCGTGTGTCACCTACCGGCAGGCACCCAGGACGAGTTCTTCGCCGCTCGACAGATGCCAACCGGCGGGCAAAGTACCACCCGTTGACACCTGCAAGTTCTCGGCCTTGCATCGAGCGTCTGTTGGCGACGAGACAGGGCCTGCGTTGCCGCGATCGGCAAACTCGATAACCTGCGTAGAATCTGCGTGATTCCGCCAAATTCGTTGGATCTGCTTCCTCTCCGTATTCTTCATCGCTGTGCTTTTCCGGATGGAACTCTGCTTGCCCTTTTTGGGCGAGTAGTGGGTTGAGATGAAATTGGCCGTTTGCAAGGCCGGGGAAAACACTATGGCGAGTAACACGACTGGAGCAGATCTGCGGCGCGGGTTTATGAGAACTGGAGTAGAGCGAAGCCTGAGGAGCGGGTTGAGCGCGCTGCTGGCATATCGCACGAGACCGCTACGGCAGCGAACCGGGGCTATGTCCAAACAAAAACTCGCAGTTCTTTTTCTGTTGTTATGTCCTACATTCATGAAAGCGGCAGATCTTAAATCGGAGACGCTTCAGGCATGGGACGCTTATATTCGTCGGGCGCAAGTCCGCATGCAGGAGCGCTCCCGTGGACAAGCTCCTTTTCTACGAGTGGATGAGTCTCCGGAGCTGCTCGAGCGCGTACGCATTGGTGGGATCTTCGTCGAGCCGGAGGGCGGTGAGAGTCCGCGTGTCGTGCCGAGCGGACTGATCCACGACTGGGTGGGGGCAGTTTTCGTTCCAAATGCCACGCTCGATGAAGTGACGGGCGTGCTAAATGAATATCAACGCTATGTGGATTTTTACCGACCGATGGTTGCAGAATCCGGGCTGCTCGAGCAGGGGCCGAATAGGAATTTGGTCCGGCTGCTCATGACTCAAAAGGCATATTCCGTGACAGCAGCCGTCGAAACTGATGACGAAGTCCACGTTGTAAGGCTAGGAGGCGACAGAGCTTACAGGTTGAGTACTTCGATCCACGTGCAGGAGATTGCCGACTACGGCAAAGCCAGCGAGCACGTTCTGCCGCAGGATCACGGATCAGGTTACATTTGGCGAACGTGCACAGTGATACGCCTGGAACAACGGGACGGTGGAACCTACGCCGAAATGGAAATGATCGCCTTGAGCCGCGGCATTCCTTGGGCCCTTCGTTGGCTCGTGCAGCCGCTTGCGGAACGTCTGCCCCGAAGCCTATTGGCCGCCATGCTCAGGGACACGCGTGATGCCGTCAGCGGCGAATTGACAGCAGCCTCACTTAAGACCGAGGGTCTGGCACCATCGGCGGACCGTCGATGACAGGAATTGCGCCCGCTGACATTTCAGTGCTCATAGCAATGATAACCGGGGAAGCGAGCCTGACGGCTAAAGGCCTCAGCCGAAAGGTTAGAGCAGCCGCGGTATTTCCGCCGAAAAATGCTGTTTCACTCTCTCGCATGTCAGCTTGACCATGTCCCTTTTGTCCGCCGCAATCTGAAGTTGTTGCAGGCCGAGTTCGCGATTGCCTCGGGGAAGGAGGATCACGAATCCCAACATCTTCACGTAGGTTGGCAGCGTGGCTTCGCCGCTGGCGAGGGCCTCGCCCTGGTGGTCGAAGAAGTAAGTTTCCATCTGTCGAGCTTTCGGATCCAGCTTCAAGAGCGACCGCAAGTCAGTTCTTGAGCCTGCACGCCCCGAAGACCCCTCGGGCTCGCCATTTCTTGAACTCCAAAGCCATAAGCCTTCTGCCCACTGGCCATCGCGGTAAACGCCGCTCGCGGCGGATTGGTGGTCGACGACGACCTCATCGCTGCTCTCAAGAGCGGGCGGGTCGCCGCTGCCAGACTCGACGTATTTAAAGAGGAACCAAAACTTCACCCGGAATACATTTCGCTGAAAAATACATTTCTGTTGCCGTATATCGGCAGCGCCAATATCGAAATCTGTACAGCTGTGGGCATGCTGGCCCTGGACAATGTGGAGGCAGTGCTGAACGGTGGGCCTGCGCCTACCCTCGTTCGGCCCTGTCGGAGTGTTAGGCAAGAGGATTCGACTTAAGACCAAGGCCTATTGGAACTGCCAGCAGCCCGAACCCCAGACACGGCGCCGGGCGGACCCCTGAAGATAATGTGCTTAACCCGTTCTCTCGCCTCGACTTTCAGGGCTTTCCCTTCCCACCCACGTTTCTTGTCAGATGTTTCGCGATGAACTCACGAAAGACCCCGTCAGCTGCCTGGCTAGCAACGCCGATTGCGAAGTTGGTGAAGACCAGGCCTACCCCCCTATTCGCGGGGGGATAGTACAAATCTGACAGCGCTCCCGCAGTCAGATCACCAAGCAGATATGAATAATTAGGCACGGGGTGTCCGCTGTCGCTGCGCGCGATCACCGCCCAGCTCAAAGCGTGCATGAGGCGGCATTTGACGGAGCCCGATCCCTGGTAGAAATAACGCGGATCTTGATGGAGGATCGAAGGGAAAACAGCTTGGCCTAGAAAGCCGCTGATAAAGCGATCGGCAAACCCAGCCGCGAAGCGCTTTCCATAACCCGCGGCACCCTGTCCGTACCCGGCAAAGCTATTGTTCGCCTGCTGGATGCCAGCAGCCGCGGCAACTCCCAGCAGATAGCCGGGATCGAAGACATCGCGCGTTTTGAGCGAGAATTTCTGCTTTGTGTTCAATGGGGCTGCGTTCCAAAGGTAGCTCGTATAGAAATTGGGCAGGACGCCGACCAGACGCTGTTTCTCTTGAGCTTTTATCTGCATTTGAGCGATCACCTCGGTGGGACGGACCACGACCACCTGCCTTTGTGTGGCGATCGACAGTTGAATGTTGGGCAGTTCATAAGCCTGTCCGCTTGATATCGTGAACGTCGCGGACGTATAAGGCTCGAACTCGTTCGCATTGACAGTAATGGAATAGGTTCCAGGAGGGAGGTCGGTAAACGCGAATTCGCCATTTCCTCCTGATACCAAGGTGTAGCGTTGCAGTGTGCTGATATTGGTGAGTGTGGTCTGCGCGCCGGGAACACCGTCTCCGGCTACGTCCAGGACGGTGCCCAGGACGCTGCCTGATCCTTCGGCGGCTTGCAATTGCAAGGAGAAACCCGGCCGAGCCGATTGCGCAAACGGCGCCTCACCGACTTCACTTCCAATCGCCGCTGGCGTTGTTGTCTGTTGCTGAGCCTCCACGCTAGCTGTCGCGGAATGCACCTGTTTTCTGGACACGCCTCCGGAGCCCTGTAGGGAATCGAATTCTAGGGCCTCGCCCAAGGTCCTCGCTGAGCCGTGTACCCATCGCTGAAAATCACGGGGGTTGGTCAGATCAAATGCCCCCTTCGCAACGGCTATGCTGACAGGATCGTTCCGAGCCGCTAGCCCAATCTGCCCTTGTGCGCAAAGTGGGACCGTTGCGAGGGCTGAGACAGAGCTAAGCGTGGTTAATGCAATTGCGCAGTGACGGCCCACCTTCATTCCGTTTCATTCCATTTCTCTCCCCGTTCGCTCACCTTAAGACGCGGAAGCACGCATAATCAAAAGTGCAGGAGTGAAGGCGGCACATCCTCAGCGGAGTGTTACCGACCGAAGCTAATCCGCGGGGTCCAGCTCTTACCAAATACAACGTCCTGCCTCAAGGCAAGGTGCGGATGGACGGACCGGCCAGCATCGTTACCTTGGTCAATCCCCGCCGCTCGGGCGGCTTCCAGCATTCGTCGTCGGCGTTGACAGCCACGGCTCGACGTTCCGAAGCATCGTCACAGCCCTGTAGACCAAGATCAGACGTCTTCTTGAGGCACGGCAAACGGCGCCCGATACCCGCGGTCGCCATCGCGCAGCAGACGGTTGGCTTCGTCGTCGCCAATCACGAGCTGCGTCTCGGGATCAAAGCGGAGAGTCCGGCCCAGGCGGTACGACGCATTCGCCAAGTGAACCAGCGAGGCTGAGATATGTCCTTCTTCAATGGGTGCGTTCAAGTCTTCCGTCTTCCGGCTGCGCACGCACTCTATGAAGTTCGCGAAGTGGTCTCCGCCGCCATGGCCGTGGGGTCCTGATTTTTCATCCTTGCCGAGCCAGGTTTCGTAGCTCGATGCGTCTTCGTCTCCGGTCGCCAGGTATCCGTTCGAACCATAAAAGATGTTGCCGATCGTGTTGTGGTGGCCGAAAAAGCGATGTTTGCCGGCCACCAGGCTGCCGCGCCCGATATCCGCCTCGTTGTTGGTGATCCAGTGCCGAACCTCGAACTCCATCATTTTGCGTTTGCCATCCGGCAGATCAAATTCAAAAGCGCAGTTGAGCGTATTCGGTGTCTGCTGATCGTCGTCGAACATGAAGTGGCCACCCACGGCCGAGATGCGATTCGGAAATTTCACGCCAAGTCCCCAGCGGGCAACATCCACCTGATGGATGCCCTGATTACCCAAATCCCCGTTGCCCGTATCCCAGATCCAGTGCCAGTTGTAATGAAAGCGATTGGGCGTGAACGGCTTCAGAGGAGCGGGTCCCGTCCAGAGGTCGTAGTGCACGCCCGCTGGAACTGGTTCCTCCGGCGTGCGTCCAATGGTGTCACGCCACTTGAAGCACAGCCCGCGGGCCAGGTAGACGTCGCCGATGGCGCCTTCGTGCAGCCCTTTGACAGCTTCTTGAATAGCGGGCGCGGACCGAATCTGGGTGCCGTGCTGGACGATGCGCTGGTGCTTTTGCGCGGCGCGCACGAGCTGGGCTCCCTCCCAAAGATTGTGTGAGCAAGGCTTTTCGACGTACACGTCTTTGCCCGCCTGGCAAGCCCAAATGGCCAACAGAGAGTGCCAGTGGTTCGGTGTAGCGATCGAGATGGCGTCAATCGACTTGTCCTCAAGCAGTTTGCGGACGTCGATGTAGCTCTGCGGATTGCCGCCGACCTCTCCCTGACGTTTTCGCAAAACGTTTTCGTCCACATCGCAAAGCGCCGCGATCTCAACGCCCGGGACGTGTGAGAAAGCATCGAGGTGGTCTTTACCGCGCCCGTGAAGGCCGCACACCGCAACCCTCACGCGATCGTTGGCGCCAAAGATCCGGTCTGAACGAGTCACGAACGCGATTCCGCTGAGCGTGCCCAGGCCCGCTGTGGTTTTCGCCGTGGTCTTGAGTCGCGACGCGTAAGATTGAATTCCATAGCTATACTCCTCACTTCACTGCTGCGTATTGCCGGTAAGCATCGGCGGCGCCGGCCTGCTGAAAATCGCCGCGGTGGATGAAGACACGATAACGGAGCGTTAGAGATTCGCCTGCGGCCAGCGCGTAGCTACCGTCCTGGCGCCGGTCGTGAGTGAATTCTTTGATGCCGAAGGGATTCGCGGCTAAGAGGCCGTAATGGCGCGCGTGCCAATAGGTTGGATGGCGCAGGTTCGTGGGCGAATCGAAAATCGCCACGCCCACATCTTCGCCGGCTATATTCCCATCGTAGTCCACCCAATCCGCACGCTTGCCCCAGATCGCTTTCTCGCCAATCGCTCCCGCAGAATTCACCATGCGGCCCGGAGGCGAATCCAAGGCCTTTACCAAGCGAATCGCAAACGTGCCTTCCTTGGTGTCGCCGAACTTCACCGGACCATGGTTGGCGCTGATGGTAAACTCGCAATCGATGATCCTTGACTGCTCATCGCCCCTAAAAGTGTAGGCCTGGGTCTCCGCGGCGATCGCCTGACCATCGTTCGTTAGAAGATCAAATTCAGCCTTCAGGATGCCGGAGTCAGGCCCACCACGCATCTCGTCAAGCTTCCGGAATATGGTGCGCCCGCAGGTAGCCTGCGAGTGATCGCTCCACCGGGGAAACGCTGCCTCGCCCCAGAAGTCGTAGCCGTTGATGTCGCCGTGAGCGAAATACATAGCGCGCTGGTGAGGCTCATCGTGGTCCTCGCCCGGTATGTTCGGGTCCATAGGGAAGCTGCGAGTGACGATCGTTCCTTGGGCGCTGCGCAAAGGGGAGAGAAAGGGCTTGGCGATCGCGGGATCAAAATAGAAGACCGTGAAGGGACGCCCATCAATGAGGACGTCGATGCGATTGGCTGCGGGCTTGAACTGAACCGGCTGCGCTCCCAAGGCAGGCCGGCAGGAACAAGCCACCACCAAAGCCAGTAACGACGGTGAGACTCCTCGGATCATGTTTGCAACTCGAATTGAAAACTTGCCGTAATCGCCACCTTCGTACGCCTTCAATCGAGCTCTTACTCGCTTTCTAGCGCGCCAGCAACGGCTCGGCGAACCGCGCGGGAACGCCGAAATTCGATCCTCCGAAGCCCTCTATAATCGCGTGGTTCACACCGATCACTTTGCCTTCGCGATTGAAGACCGGGCCCCCCGACCCGCCCGCAGCCGTCTGGGCGTCATAGACGATTTGATCGGGCAGCACGTCGCCGAGATGTCCTTGGGTGATTAGAGGACGGATAAGGTTCTTCTCTGCCAGGCGGTCGAGAATTTGTCGAGCGTCTCCCTGACTCTCAGTGACGATGTTCTGAAGCACGGAATCATCCACGCGCGCCAAGACCGCGTCGAGGCCCGTGGCATAGCCCATGAGCACGATAGACTCGCCTCGAACTGATCCTTGCGGGCTGCCGTCCAGTGCTAGAACCTTCCGGTATAAGGTGTCAACCTGGCCGCGCACCACCGCGAGATCGGCCTGGGCAAGAAGGTGTACGATGCTGAGTGGATATGCCCGCGGCGCTCCGGGGAAGTAGGCCCTTATTTCAACGACTGCCGGTCGCAAGCCTTGTTCCGTGAGATCACTGAGATCGTCGTTGTGCCACCACGGCTGGACCACGTGGCGATTGGTCAGGATGCGGCCGTCTTTGCCAGCCAGGAACCCTGTGCCCAGCGCATCCAGATGGAATTCGGGTCCCGCGCCTTCCAGCGTCAGCCGGGGATGCCCGGCCATATCTTGAACCGGATCGCCGTCAGGGGTCGTGAGATAGCGCAGAGGCCGCCCCGTGGCGGCGTCGTGAAAAGCGACGGAGACATAGATCAGGCACACACTGGCTGCGTAGTCTTTGATAATGTACTCGGCCAGCGAAGACTCGTCTTCCAGCTTTTGGAGGCGCGCTTCGGTGCGCGCGAGTTCACTGCGCAGGTCGCCGCCGGAGTCGGCTTGAGCCTGGGTCAACCGCACGAGCAGTTGCCGGGAATGTTGCGCGAGATCCTGCCTCTGCGCGGCGGTCGAAGTGCTGGAGGCCCTCATCTGTTCGCCGAGCTCACGCGCACGCTCGATCAAATCCTGCTGATTGGCGAGACTGCGGTTTAAGGCCGCCAGGACCGCGTAGTTGCGCTGAATGTCGCCTGAGGTGCGCCGGGAAAATCGGTAGTAAATGACGCCCATTGCAGCCACCACCACAGCCAGGGCCAGCAGTCCGATCTTCACGGCACGGCTGAGCCAGAAGGCATCGCGAGTGATCTTCTCAGTGACAGCCATGGCCCTGCGCAACGCTTGTTGGCTCAGCTCGACGATCCGCAAACGGTCACGGAGCTCGTCTTCAACCCTCTTGGAGCGCAGCAGGAGAGTCCCGTCGCGCACCACGATGGTCTCGCTTCGAGCATCCGTATCTGTCATACAGCCGGGCTCCGGCCCACCAGGCGGCGTGGCGTGCAGCGAGCCCGTGGATTCTTCTTCATCCGTCGGTGTGCGGAGGATCATTTCCTGTTTCCTTCCCTGGCGCACGGCAGACTTTACAGGGTCCCGTCCAAAGCCGTAATACCGTCGACCCTCGGAGTTTTGACGAGATACGACGGCCGAGGCATGGGCCGGCGAGCGGGGCGTGACGGGTGAGACGGACGCCCGGCAACGAAGGTCAACTCCGGCGCGTGGCTTTGGATCTGGCGGGTGGTGTAAATCGGTTTCTTCTGCGATTCGTAGTAGGTGTGCGACAAAATCTCCGAAACCAGACCCAGACCCAGAAGCTGAATTCCTGCCAGTGTGAACAGGGTGGCGCCAAACAAGAGCGGGCCATTTTGAAGCATGACGGACTGGTGGAAGAGCAGACTCTTGAGAAGGACGACGGATCCCATGAGTGTGCCCACCCCCGTCATGAGAAGCGCAAAAAAGCCAAGGAAGTGCATGGGCCGAGTGGAATAGTCGAGCAGGAACTTGGTGCTGAGCAGATCGAGAAACACGCGGAACGTTCTCGAGATGCCGTAGTTCGATTTTCCATTCGCGCGAGCAGGGTTGCTGATGGGAATCTCGGCGATGCTGGCGCCGATGCCGGCCGCCAATGCAGGAATGAAGCGATGGAGGTCGCCATAGAGCTGGATGCTCTGAATGGTCTCGCGCTGGTAAGCCTTGAAGGTGGTGCCGAAATCGTGGAGTGGTACGCGCGCCAGCTTGGACATGGCCCAGTTGGCGATTTTGCTCGGCAGGCGGCGACTGAACCAGTTGTCCTGCCGTTGCTCCCGCCAGCCGCTGACGATGTCGTACCCTTCCTCCAGCTTGGAAACGAAAGCCGGGATCTGTTCAGGTTCGTGCTGCAGGTCGCCGTCCATGGAGATAACGATGTCGCCGCTTGCCGCGTCAAACCCCGCCTTGAGGGCCGCCGTCTGGCCGAAGTTGCGGCGCAAGGTGATCACCTTCACCCGCGAGTCCGATTCATAAATCTCATGAAGAAGTGCGGGCGTGCCATCGCGGCTGCCATCGTCGACGAAGATAATCTCGTAGCGGCCTTCGAGCGTGCCCATGACCTGCGTCAGCCGGACATAAAGCGGCGTGAGGCTGGCGGCCTCGTTGTAAAGCGGCACGACGATCGAGAATTGGATATGCTCTTGTGAGTTCATGATTAGGCCTCCCATTAACTGTCGGCCTGCGCCGGCTTGGGCAGGCTGACCAACACCGTTCCATACGTCAAGCAGCGATGGCGTCGGAATGCGACCGCCTCACCAACGCCTCATAATTCACTAATCGAATTCCTGAACCTGCCACGAATCTTTTGATCATCGGGGAGCACAGCGCGAAGATCTCCACTTCTCGCTGCATCAGCAGCCGAGTGCCGGTGTTCGCCAGCTCTCTGTCGGGGTATCCCGGATGACACATCAACTCGCTCGCGCCCTCCGGTAGCCGAGCCAATACCCCCTCAATCCGTCGGGTGTTGAGGAAGCCGGTCTGGCTGAGTCCGTAGAAATGCGCCGGGTAGTGCAGTCCAACCTCGTCCAGTTTCCGCCGCAAGCGACGCGCAAAAGTGGAGACCCCACGCCCCACGAGGTACTGTTTGAGGATTCTTGCGTGGCTACTCCGCTTGGCGCCGGCCGTGTTCAGGAATCCTGGAGGATCCTCCACCGGGCAGCGCACGCTGGGGATGGAAAACTCTCGCGCCAACCGGATGACGATATCGGCGACCCCGGGCAGAACGTGCACGTGTTTGTGCCCGTCGAGGTGGGTCGGTGAAACTCCGCTCTGCACAATTCTGGAAATCTGTGCCCGGAGTTCGGTTTCCACTTCGCCAAGATTGACCTGGCGCGCCAAGATACGCTCAAGCAAACGGCCCGGCGTCAAGTACAGGCGCCCCCGATGGTCAACCAGAGTCGGGATCTTGAACGGCGGCGAGACGGGGACGCCCTCGCTGAGGTTCAAGTGAACGCCCACACCGAGCGTTGACGCCTGACGGCCGGCGGCAACTGCCATATCGAAAGCAGCGCCGTTCGCCATCAGGGTCGTACTGGTGACGATCCCCTCCCGGTGAGCGTCCAGAATCCCGCGAGTCACTCCCGCCGTGAGGCCGAAGTCATCCGCATTCACAACGAGCTGTCTCATGCCAAGCTCCCTTCTTCAACGGGCCTTGCCAGGCAATAACGCGCGGCCAAAAGCAGTCCTATCGCGGCCCAAAAGACCGTACGAGCCCGGCGAAGGACAGCCAGCGACACACCTTGACTGACACTGTAACCGAGGGCCTTCAGGGTCCCCGCGGCGGCCCCTTCATCCACACCTAAGCCAAAAGGCACAAAGACGAAGAAAAGTTGGACCGCCCGGTTCATGACCTCAACGAAGTAAGCGTTCACTAATGACGCGTGAAACGCAGTGACTTTGAGAATCAAGTAAGCTTCCGCCACGCCCGTGAAGTTGGTTAGGAACTCGAGACCAAGGATGCCGATAAAGGCAAGCCGGCGAGCCCTGAAAAACTCGAGGATTTCAGTTTCGACGGCCTTGATGCGGGTTTCGTAAGGGCCGATAAAGCGCTTGGCGCGCGAGGACGCCGGCAACCTCTCCAGGAGGCGCGCTATCATCGGGCTACTTCGGCGAACCAGGGCGTACGGAACCAGAAGAGAAGCCAACAGGCAAGTGACGACCATCCAGCTTCCCAGACGGGCGTGCGGTGACGTGGCGAGGAGCAGAACAGAGCCGGCGAGCATAAAGAGCCCGGCTCCGAGTCCGTAGACGATGTTTTCAATGGCCACTGACGACGCGCTGGAAGATTCCGGCATCTGCTTGGAAGCCGCCCAGACCTTCACGCTCTCGCCCAGCAGCGGACCTGCCGGAGTGGCGACGTTCAGCCCCTCCCCTGCCAGGCGCAGGGCAAAGAGGCTGAGCAGTCCCGGCCGAGGAGTGTCCGGCTCGATGGAGGCGTGCCAGGCGGCGGTCCTCAAGGCGTGCCGGAGCCCGGACAGAAGGATCAGCCAGACGAAGCCCACCCCGAGCGCCCGAGCGCTATCGAGAATGGTCCGGATGCCCGCCCATCGAAGGGCGTAAACAAACAGCGCCAGGCTCGCGAGCAAGGCTACTGGCCGGAGGTAACGAAGGGTCTTCCTCACCGGCCCCTCCCGAGCTCCGCAAACTGCTCGTCGCGGTAAACGCGGACTGCCGCCGCCCCGCTGATCTCAACCGTCTGAATCGGCACTTGATAAGACTCGACCTTCTCGACAAAGGACACGTTCTCGAAATACTTCCGGCCGTCCTGGACCACGACGTAAGCAGAGGGGGGAGCTACGGTCCTCGCCGCCCGATCAGAGAGGTCGAAATAGTGCAGGTCATCACGGCCGAACTGATGGAAGTAATAGTCAAAGACCGGTTGCGTCTCACCGCCTACCACCGCTCCTTTTGGTGCGTCCTCACAAATCTGTCGGATGGCCTCGCGCAGTCCCACATCGTTCACTTCATCGTGGGGGAAATAGTAGCCCGTGCGGCCGAGGCCGAGGGGATTCAGGTAGAGACTGTAATAGGGGGCGCTCTTGGCGCTCACCCAGGCTGGTTCCAGCAGGAATAGGGCCGCCAGGACTCCAGCTAGGGCCGGAGCGAGCCGGCGGCGCCTCGGCGCTGTCATCAAGGCGGATGACCATTCGAAGACTCTCACCAGACCTACGGCGGCGATCATGTACACGACGGGCATCCAGGAGAGCATGTATCGGAGCCATTTGGCGCTCAAGAGTGAGAACGGAATGATCCAGAACAGGAACATGAAGAGCACAAAGGAGGAGCCCGGTTCACGACGGCGTCTCCAGACCTCGATTAAACCCACCAGGAACGCGCCGAGAACCGGAAGCGGCGTTTTGACGGCGAGAAGCAGGGGATAAAAGTAGATGGGCATTCCGCCCCGCAAATGGGCGGGGTCGTTGTAGTAGAAGTGGCCCATCATGAGGTAGCCGTGGTGCGTCATCGTGCCTTCGCCGGCGTAATGCAGGATGTACTTGAGCGTGCTCGGCACAAGGACCAATGGGTTGAACAAGACGAAAAACAACGCACAGGCGCCCAGCAAGAGGATGGTGTCCCGCTTTCTTCGAGGCGGGTACACCTGCTTGTCGCCGCAGAGGTAGTAGTAGAGAAAGTTCAAGCCCAGGTAGTGCGGAAAGTATTTGGCGGCCAGCATCAGGCCGAAACTCGCACCGCTGGCGAGGTAGTGCTTTTCGGCCCGTTGTGGATTTTGGGCGGCAACCTTCTTGGCTCGCCGATAGAAGTAGTAGCCCAGCCAGGTGAAAAACACCAGCAGCGTATCTTCCTTCGCCAGGCGGTTGTCCGTGATCGCGATGGTGCCGACGGACCACAGGAAGGCCGTCAGGAGTCCAATTTCGACACTGAAGAACTCTTGCGCTACCAGGAAGAGCACCACCGCCGTCAGGGCGCCAAAGATTACGTTGGGCAGGCGGACGGCGACTTCTTCCGCGACCTGACGCGACGGTCCCATTCTCCGGTTCCAGAAATCAGTAGCCGCTACCGAAACTGTGATCATGGACTTCATCAGCATCGGATGTTCGAGGTTGACCGAGAAATCTCCATGAAGGTAGTGACGCGCGGCGTTGACCTTCTGGACTTCATCCTCATTGAACCCTACACGGCTCAGTCCCCGAAGGCGCAGCACGAACCCAAGCGCCGCGATGAGAATAAGGGTTGCGATTTGGAGCCTCTTATTCACTGTCGGCCTTCCCCTCTTTGCTGGCACTGCTCACGCAAGATTCACCTGCTCCTCTGCCAGATAGCTGCGTTACGTTTGACTCGTTGTCAGCGCGGCTCTCCGTAGCCGCGCCGCCAGAGCAGTTGACCGCGTAGTCTCGATGATCGATGGTAAGGATCTTCTTCCCGTAAAGACGTATGTGGACTTCGGTGTTGTCCTCAGCCGGAAGCCAGAACTCTCCGATCCTCTGATACTGGCGCACGAAATCGGCGCGGGTGACCCAGAAGGAGAGGGACTTGGCTGGCTGGCCCTCGATCCTCACGATGGCGTAGTCCTGAGCATCGATCCATACCTTGCCCTCGAACAGATACTTGTCTCTGCGCTTGGGGATAGCTTCGGCAACCAGGCAGTGATAGGGCCCGACTTCCTGCTCGCCCACCAGGTTGAACTCGTAGTTGGCAGGCTTGATGGCGCTGTCGTGGTGCGCGCGTCCCGACGAGGTCTCGGATTCACTCTCGATCAGGCGCTTCAGGACCATATCCCGGACCATCCCCGACCCTTCTTCGGAAATAGTGCGGAAACCCTTGTGGTCGGGCGCCTGATAGTCCACGCGAACAACCTCCTGGGCATAGAGCTTCCCCTTGTCGTTACTCACCCGGTAGGTCCTGACCACGGAGTATTGCCGCAGCCGCGTATCTCGGGCTCGGTTACACTCCAGAAGCTTCGCGAAGAGCTCATCACCCGTCATGCCTGCATGGACGGGGCTGAGTGGCTTCAACGGCTGCTGGACTGGACCCGTTGCGGGTCCGTCAGCCGCCAGCAGCGTAGCAGCGGCCATGATCACAACCCAAGGCGTCATCGCGCTCAGCACTTTGGTTTTCGGATTGATCCTCATTGTTGTCCTCTGAATCGCCGAGTTCCCCTTGAAACTGTGGGCACGTAGTTCGCAGCCTACTTCACGATGTCGATCACGAACCCATCCACTCGATGCTGGTTTCCTACGAAGTGCCCGAAGTAGGGGGAGTTAACGTTGTTGTACACCTCGAGCCAGTTGGAGTGATTTGTCACGTTGAGGCTGTAGAGGCCAAGCCGCAGCTTGCGATTTCTAAGCCCTGGCAAGTTCAGGTTGAACTCGCGGTATATCTTCATATCAAGGGAGAAGAACTCGGGGAAGCGCTGGCTATTGGCCAGGCCCACATAGTTCTGAAACGTGTCGACATTCGAATACGGCAGCCCCGTACGAACATCGACCACGGGACTGAGCGTGAGCTTCCAGGGCAGGCTGAAGGCGCCCCAGCTCACCAGGCGATTGGGAACATCCGAAGCCAGGCTGCCGGTGACGTCCGGCCGGATTACCGGGTCCTCGAAAGGCACGTAGATGTCCGAAAGCGAATTCAGATCGCCGCGCGCGCGGCTGTGCACGTAAGCCGCGTTCAGCTCGCTCCGTTCACCAGCCTGATAGTGGACCGACGCTTCGAACTGGTGATAATGCGACCCGCCGTTAGCGGCCAAACCCAACCAGGCTGAGCCTCCGGCGCCTGTGAGCGGGTCCACCGCGTAGAGGTCTTGGGTCTGGCTGTAGAGGTATTTGAATCGGGCCGTGACGTTATGACGGAGTTCGCGTTCCACCTCGAGATTGGCCGTAAAGTTCCGCGGGCTCGAGTAAGGATTCCGGAGCGTCGGGACGAGACCCTGGCCAGGTTCATCCGAGAGATACGTGTTCTGATAAAGAATGGATGGACCGAGCAGAGCACCCGTCGGGCCGTAGTAACTCACCAAGCGAGCTGGGTTGTCGAGAAAATCCTGACCCAATAAGGGAACGCGATCGTAGAAGAGCCCGGCGCCGCCCCGAATAACCGTCTTTCGATCCTCGCCCGGCGCGTACACAAATCCGCCTCGAGGTGAGAACGCGGCCGAACGTCCGTTCGACTGGGTGCTGAACCGCCCACCGAGGCTCAGCCCCAGACGGTCGTCGATCTTCCAGTCGTCTTGCACAAACTCTGCCACCTCGGTGTCCTCAGCTTTGAGACGTCCGCCGCCCTGGAAACCGATCTGCTCGGCCAGTGTTCCGTCCTGCCTGAGGAGCTGGATGGGGTGGGAGGCGTCTATGCCGGTGTATGAACGATGACTCAGGTCTACTCCGACCTTCAATTGGTGACGGCCGAGCCACGCCTTCAGCGGAAACTGATAGATGGGCAAAAGTTCAACCTGACGCGCTGATCTTGTCCAGGCGTCGAAGAAGTTGCCGTCCCAACCCTCGGGGCTGATCAGCAAGTCTTCCGGGCCCTGCCCGTGAGCGTTGCTATCGAAAAAGGTATATCGGAAAGCGGTGCTGAGCAGGGCGCCGTTGCTGAACTGATAGGTATCCGTGGCCGCGAGCGAAACCCCGCGCTGGCCGTCATCGGACGAGGCAGTTTGCGGTACCAAGGCACTGATATTGGCAAATTGCTGCCGGTTCGAAAAGGCGTTCACATTGAAGGCCAGGAGGTGTTGCGGAGACAGCACGGCCTGGAAAGTCGTGAGGCTGTCCCATCCCTGAACCTTGATCTCGTTATCCGGCCACGCCAGCCCGCGGACCGGAGTCCTCTTCAGGTCGTAGCTGAAGTTTTCGGAAAAGTTCAACTTGTTGGAGATCAGCGGGCCGCCAAAGGAGGCGCGAGGCGTCAGGCCCGACAAGCCTACGAGGTGACCATCCTTACCTCGAAATCCCGGGACAAAGTCCATGATTCCATAGTGCCAATGGCTAGCAGGCGGCTCGGTTTCGATAGTGGTCAGGCCACCGGAGAACCCGCCATATTGCGCGTTGTAGGGTTCCTCGTCCACCTTCAGGGTCTGAACCGAATCGATCGGAATAGGGATGGAGAAGCTGCCGGTTACCGGATCGACACTCTGCGCGGAATCCACCAGCAGCATCCCCTGGTTCTCGGTCTGCCCTTTCATGTTGAGCTTTCCATCTGGAGTCCGAATGACGCCTGGCACAAGCGGCAGAACAGCCTTAAACTTCTGTTCAGCCAGCGGCAGCGTATTGAATTGGCGGGCGTTGATGGTGGACATCGGGCTGGCGCTCGCAGTCGCTACGCCCGCCGGCTTGTCATGCACCTCAACTCTCTGTACGACCGTGGCCAGTTCCAGTCGGATGCTTTCCACTCTGGCTTCCCTGGGCTTCAAGGGAATGGTTTCGCCGAACGGTTTGAACCCCTCGGTGGTGACTTCAAGCGTGTACTCGCCCGGTGCCAGGTTCGAGAACTGATAATGGCCATCAGCATCCGTCGATGCGGAAAGCGGTTGACGCTCGGGGGCGCTGCTCGTCAGTCTTACGGCGGCGCCTGGAACGGCTTCAGGTCCTTGAGCGTCAACCGTAGTAACCGTGCCTTCCATCGAAGCCGCAGCCGCTTCACTCGCGGACGCGCCTTGCGCGAGCGCTGAGGCGGGGCCAGAGACCAATAGCAGTGATACCAGCGTCACGCCGGGCAGGGCGGTCGCTATGTCAAAACTATGACCAACATCGCGCCGCCGGAAGGCAGACGCGCTCAGCCTGCTGAACGGCCAATCGATCGCCGCACTTGAGAATCGTGGTTTCGCGCTCTTACTCATTGTCAGTTCCTTGCTCCCTGGTTTCGCTTGTCTCGGTCGAAGCCGACCCTCCGGAGGCCCCACTGTTCATGAGCACGCAACAGACGGGATCATGCCCGAGCAGGTTCGCCAAAGGCACGAACTTGCTGAATCTTCCTAACCTGTTCCGAAAGCTTCCGTCGACCGCGATGAACTTGTGATTTCACAGTGCCTTCCGATAGACCTAAAGCAAGAGCGGTTTCTTTGGTCGTCAGGCCCTGAAAATCGTGAAGAGACAAGGCACGCCGCTGAGGTCGGCTCAGGCATTCGAGCCCTTGATGCAGAATCCGACGCTGCTCCGCTCGCGCGCAGACTTCTTCCGGATTGGGACGCCCGTCGACAAGCTGGTCTGATAAGCGGCGACTGCCCTCTTGCATCATCGGCTCGTCGATCGGCTCCGATTCATGAGCGCGAAGATTCCGCAGCCGCATCAAGGCGGCGTTGACCACAATACGAGTAAGCCACGTCGACAAGCGGGCGCGGCCTTCGAACCGGTGTAAGTTGCGGAGGGCGGCCAACAACCCTTCCTGCACCGCGTCTTCTGCGTCTTCGGTGTTGCCGAGCAGTCGCAAAGCTGCAGAATAGAGGCGTCGTCGTTGGGACCCGAGGATGTCATTCACGACTTCGCGATCGCCGCTTAGTGTGAAACCATGCGAAGGAATTGGCCGCTGCGCGGTCTCGTCATTAATGTGAGGTTCCATAGCATCCTCCTCAGCTCGGCTTCGTTCTTGTGAACCAATTCACACTCAGCGGGCGCGCTCGAAGGCTTTGGCAAGCGTCGCGGTGCTAACCGCCGTGCGTGAGATCCGGAGGACCGCGGCAATGCCTTCCCCGACCATCACGAAGCCAATGCTGGCCGCAAACAGCAGGGCGCCCAGCAGGGCTGTCAGGCCTACGAGACCCAAATACTCAAAAAAGACGTACATAAGTTGCTCCTTGGTGTGGCGGCCATCCGGGTTCCCTCAACCAGCGGTTCAAGCCACCCTGGCGTGCCAAACCGGGAAGGTACTCCTTCCCGCGTCCGCGCAGCCGCTTTCCGAGTCAGGCTTCGTTTCGGTCCTCACCAAGGCACCCCGGTTCTGCTTCCGGAACGTCAGCCTCGGGGTATCCGGATCGAAATCGATCGTGACCAAGTCACCCAGCTCAATCTGACCGGTAGGCAACAGATTCGAGAGCGGAAAAACCAGATGCCGTTCCACAGAACGCTTAAGATGTCGCGCTCCGAACTTCGAGTCGGTCCCCTCTTGAAGCAGAAAATTCCGGGCGCTGGGTGTGCAATTGAATACAAACGGCCGGCTTGCGGGAGAAGCCATGATTCTTTGCTGCACGTTCTCCAACTCGATATCCAGGATCCTGTCGAGGTGCTCCTGGTTCAGCATGCGAAACACGATCACCTTATCGACGCGGTTCATGAACTCGGGCGAAAACTTGCGCCGCGCCGCGTCCACCGCGGTCCGGTAGATCTTTTGGTCGAGTCTCTCATCGTCTTCCGACGGGCTGGAGGTATAGCCGAGACCGCCACTCATGAGCTTGCCGATTTCCTGCGAACCCAGGTTGGAGGTCAGGAAGATCAGGCTGTGCGAGAAGTCAACACGGCGATTGTCACCCAAAGTCAACGTGCCTTTGTCGAGGATACCCAGCAGCAGTTGCCACAACGCATCCGAGGCCTTCTCGATTTCGTCAAAGAGTACCAGCGAAATCTTCAATTTCTCCGTGTAGTGCTGTTCCAGCACTTCCTGCGTGATCATGGGAGAGGTTTCGCGATGACCGAGGTAACCGGGCGGCGAGCCGACAAGTTTGGCGATCTCGTGACCGTGCTGAAACTCCGCACAATCGATCTTGACAACAGCGCGAGCATCCCCGAACAACACCTCGGCAGCAGCCTCCACCAGTCGTGTCTTGCCCGAGCCCGTCGGCCCCAGCAGCAGGAGGTTAGCGAGGGGACGGCCCGGAGCAGAAAGACCCGCCCAGTAAACCTGGTAGATCCGTGCTAACTGCCGAATGGCGCGGTCCTGTCCTATGACTCGTCTATGCAGATCGCTTTCGAAGCCTTCTACCTCGGGTGATCGCATCATGGGATCAAGCACGGTTTCGCTTCGATATTCGTCAGGTGCCGGCTGCGACCTCGGTCGTGTCCGGCGCCGGTCAAAGTGGGTCTCGACAACCGCAGGGTTGGAAGGCCAATCCGCGACAGGTGCTACACTGCTGTTACTCGTCATGGTGTCCCTCCCGTGTTTAAGCAACGGGCTATTTCAGCTCATCGCGCTACGTACGCCGGGAGAAGAGCAAATACAATTCCATCCGGGCGTCGCTGGAGAAGGGAGTGAAGCGAGGGGCGCCGATTCTGACGGAGTTGGCGCACATTTCACAGGGGTTGGCAACAGCGGGGCCGGCCAGACTTGAACCATCGAGTCAAGCAACTCGCGAATCGCCGCGGATGCTAGTGCCAGATCGCGACGTTAACGGGCTGCCACCTGTGCACAGATTGACACCGCAACATGGGTAGCTCGCTCGTCCGGATTCCTGGCGGTAGCTGATCGGTGCAAACCCCGCCAGAGCCAATCGGTTGGCAAGTGACAACCCGTTGGCATCGCGACTCTTGGCACGGCGGATTCACCTGGTTGATCTGCCCATCTACTTATTTTCTGGCAGTGAAAACCCGGTGGGCCACAGCGGCTTGAAGGAGTCCGTTCGCTCATCGTCCGGTATCGCAAGGCGGGAATCCGCGTAATTTCTTACAATTTCTATGAGGGCGGGCGACACGAGATGCTGATGAGATCAACCGTGGCGAAGTCCGTGCAGATCTGCTTCGTTGGGTCGCTAACGTCCGCGGACGGCGACTGACGACTGCTGCAGGTATAGGGCCTGCGTGGCCTGGGGTGGAAGATGCCGGGCTGAAGAGTCTGTGCGAGAACTCAACCCGAGAGACTCACCAGCCCTTGGTCCGTCCCCGTTGAGTGGGAGAGAGAGGCGGGCCTGAGGCCGATGATCATTTTTCGCTCCGGAAGTATTTCAATGACGTCTGGATTCAAGTTTTCATCAACTCGGCTAGAACTCCGATCCGCTGCGGCCTGGCCTGGAGGCTCAGAAGGCTTCCATAGCGCGGTTGCAAAAGTTCTAGGCCGTGGTGGGGGAACACCTTCCCTCACATTATATTGAGGTGTCAAGAGCGAGAGTTTTCACACAGACCCTGAAGCGCGCCGCTACACTTACGTCGCTGGTGTACGGTCAAACGCTTGCCACCGGGCACGGCGAGTCGCACACCATCGCGTACGTAAGATCCCGCATGCGGCCCCCGGCCCTGGACTGGGGATTTCTTCCGATCACGAGGACGTCCGCATCTGACCGGCGTACTTCTTGAAGCAGCGCCTCTTTTACTGGACCGACGGCGATTCGGACTGGCGCCTCGCTGCCGGCCTGCCTCCGGAGTTCGTCAAGCCGTCGGCGTGCTTCCCCTAGTTCGGCACACTCCACCTGCTCTTCCGGACCCAGTTGAGTACGCAAGTTGGGATCGACGCGGGGAATCGCATGAATCAGGGTGAGCTTCGCCCTGGCCGCTGCCGCCAGGCAACTGGCATAGCGAAGCGTTGCTTCTGAATTCGCGTCCAGGCCGATGGCGCAAAGCCATTCCCGGTGCTCCATGGGCCTGGGCACCGCCTCCTGAGCGTGCTGAGTGGTCATTACCGGGCAATCAGCGTCGTTGAGCACCTTCGCAGTAGTCGAGCCGAGCAGCATCCGCCTAAAGGAGCCGGCGTACGTGGGCATGACGATGAGGTCGAATGCGCGCGTCCGGGCGAGCTGAGCGATCTCGGTGGCCACGTCACCCGACAACAAGATTCTCGGACACTCCGCCACCGGGAACTCGGAGGTGAGGTACGAGTCCAGTTCACCCCGGGCAAGTTCCTGGTGCTCTTCCGCAATCTCGGAAAGCGGACGCACATAGAGCTCGAATCCGTTATGACTGGTAAGATCGAAGACGTGGGCCAGTGTGACCTTGGCGCCCAAGATCGCCGCGGCTCTTTTCACGTAGGCGGCCATCGCCGCACAGGAGCGTGAGAAGTCCACAGGAAAGAGGATGTTTTGAATCGTTGGTACCATTCGTTGTTTCCTTCAGCCGCGAGCGCCATGTCCCGGCGGTAACGCCGATTCCGGATGCTCGGCAAGCCGCCGTAACTGCGGGATTCTACGGATTTCGTGCGTGACCTTTACGTAACTTCGCTGACGGTTCCGATTCGGCAGACTTTGAACCCGGACCCTGCGTGAAGATCTGTTTCACATCTTGGGTGGACTCGAAGATGGGTAGGCCGGAGTCCACTGCGTTGCTATCACTCGCCGACGAAGTTCATCCTCGGCCAGCTTCGGAGCAACATCGTCCTTTTGCGCTTCCATCCCCACGGCTACCGCGATTTGCGCGGCCACCCTCCGAATGTCGGTCAAGGGAGGTAGCAGAGAGGCAGAAGAGTCTTTGAGGGCGGGCGAATTCCCGGCGAGCGTTCGGGCCGCCGCCAGCATCATGGCGTCCGTCACGCGCCGGGCGCCAGACGCGACCACTCCAAGGCCCATCGCTGGAAAAATAAAGACGTTGTTGCACTGAGCGATGGGAATCGTTCGCCCGCCATAGCTGACAGGCGCAAAAGGCGAACCCGTGGCTACCAGAGCGCGTCCATCGGTCCATCGAATCAAATCGTCGGCATTCGCTTCCGATTTATCGGTGGGATTGGAGAGTGGAAAGATGATGGGTCGCTCGACCTTGCGCGCCATCTCCCGAACGATTGAGTCCGAGAAGGCGCCGCTAACCGTAGAGAGGCCGATCAGAATTGTTGCTTCCACCTTTCCGATGACGTCGGCGAGTCCGATCTGACCCTTGGAAGTCCGCGGCCATCCCGACACACGGTCTGCCGGCTGGGCGTACTCCCTCTGTTCCGGGGTAAGGTCCTTTCGTCCCGAATGCAGAAGGCCGTCCTTGTCAACCACCCAGAAGTGGCTGCGGGCCTCCTCTTGGGATCGCCCTTCGCCTTTCATCGCCCCACGTAACCCGTCGGCAACGCCGATGCCCGCGGAACCTGCTCCCAGCATGACGATCTGCTGATCCTCCAGACTCTTTCCGGTCACTTTGACCGCGCCCAGAACCGCTCCCAGGGCCACAGCCGCCGTTCCCTGGATGTCATCATTGAAAGTTAGCAGCTCATAACGATAGCGCTGAAGAATGGGCCGGGCATGCGGGGTGGCGAAGTCCTCCCACTGCAGACATGTTGTGGGAAGCTCCTGCTTCACGGCCTGAACGAACTGATCGACGAAGTCAACGTACGCTTGACCGGTAATCCGTTCGTGGCGCCAGCCCAGGTACTCGGGATCGGTGAGTCGTTCCGCGTTGTTGGTTCCGACATCCAAGACGATGGGCAGCGTCCGTTCCGGACGAATCCCACCAATGAGGGTATACAAGGAAAGTTTGCCGATCGGGATGCCGAGGCCGCCGGCGCCCTGGTCGCCAATGCCCAGGATGCGCTCGCCGTCCGTGACGACAATGACGTCGACCTCCGCATGGGGACGACTCCGCAAAAGAGTAGCGATGGAGTCACGCAGCGGGTAAGAGACGAAGAGGCCGCGGGGCCTCCGGTAGATGTGACTGAATTGTTGACACGCCAGCCCGACCACCGGTGTGTAGACGATGGGCGTCATCTCTTCAATATGGTCGAGTAGAACCCTGTAGAAGAGCACTTCGTTGGTGTCCTGCAGAGCACGCAAATAGATGTGCCGCTCCAGGTCGTCGTCTTTTCGCTTGTAAGCCTCGTAAGCGCGGACGGCTTGCTCCTCAAGGCTCTCGACACGAGGCGGCAGAAGTCCGTGCAAGCCTAACTCGCTTCGCTCCTCCTCCGTGAACGCTGTGCCCTTATTCAGTGCTGGGCGGTCAAGGAGATTCATCCCACGTGGCAGATCCGTCCCGTCCGGTGTTCTCATCGGCTGCTGCTTAGCCATTATCGTCCTTCCTTTCGTATTTGGCTGTGCGCTTTCTTGCTTTGATTCCTTTTATGCACAGCCAAGAGCGGCTGTACCACCGGCTCTTCTTTCAGCGCCGGATGATGCGAATCAGCATCTCCAGCCCGCTGTTCAGCGTGATCTTCTGATGTCCCCTGAAAGCCGTGGTTCCCAGGCCGCCCAAACCGCCAACGACCGATCCGATCCCTGCGCCTTTACCGCCGCCGAAGATTCCACCGAGTAGAGCTCCTGCTCCGGCGCCAATCCCCGTGTGCTCCACGGTCGTTCGGCCCCGCCCGCCTGATCGGATGGCGCCTTCCACATCGACCTTCTCGCCCGAAGGCGCATGATAAAGCTCGACGATCTCGGCACGGATCGGCGCGCGGCGGCCGTCCGGCATCACCGATCGGTCGAACTCCAGCATCATGGTGGTATGACCCTCGACTCTTCCCGACATGTCGATCTGTGAGACGTGACCGTAAACTCGGGCATTCTGGTACGGCCCCTCGTCCACCACAGTGGCGCTGAAGGGATCGCCGACTTGGGAGTCGGTACTTGTCAGCGTGTCATCCAGACGGATCCGTAGTGCGAGGTCGTCGGGAAGGGTGAAGGACTGCCTCCCCGCCAGAGCTGGCGAGGCGACCATAATTACCAAGGGTATGAGCAAGCCGGCGCCGGTCGGAAAGGCGTGGCACATGGATCTTAGAGAACGATTTGAACTGAGCATGATTATCTCCTATATTGCCGGGCCGGTCGCACGTGATGTCGTAATGGATACGTGAGGGCGTTACCGCGGGCGTGATTTAAACTAAGAAAACGGCGAATTCAAAACTGCGACACCGCTCCCATGGTCTGATCGAGTTCGGCCCGCGCCATGACATAAGCCAGGTTTGCCTGGAGCAAGTCGGCTTGCGCCTTGTAAACCTCGGCACTCGTTTTTCGCCGCTCGGAAACGAGAACAGCACCCTGCTGAAGTTGATTGGAAGCCAGGCGCTCGCTTTCGGTCCGCAAGTCGACCACCTGCTGGGCGACCTCAACCATGTTCTTCGTGCGCTGCAATTTGTTGTAGGTCTGCTCCACCTGGACAGCGACCTCATCCTTAAGGCGCTCGAGGTTTTCCTCGGCCTCGCGGAGTTGCGCCTCCTGGCGGCGCACCTCGGCGCGCCGCCTTCCAAAATCAAAGAGGTCGTAGTTCATAATCAGACCCGCGGTACCGAAGTTGTGGACCAGGAATGGAACTCCGTCCTGATAGCTGTACCGGGCAAAGGCGGTGATATCAGGAATAAATTTAGTTCGCGCCGCGCTCACACCCGCGCTGGCCTTGTGCACGGCGTCTTCGGCTGACCGGATCTCCGGATTGTTCGCCCAGGCCGTCTGTAAGCACTGCTCCTTGGCAGGAAGAGCAACGTCGGCCTTTACTGCCGGGTCCAATTCCAGCTCGGTATCCAGAGGGAGGCCGAGCAGGTCGTCAAACTGCGTGTTCAAATCGTCGATCTGCAGATCAACAGTCAGTAAGGTCTGCTTCGACTCCAACATGCCGGCTCGACTGCTGATCTCGGTTACTCTGAGGGTCGAGCCATTCTGCACGTCGTTTGCGCTCTCGCGAAGATCTTCTTCGGCGTAGTCAGTCTGTTCCTGTGCCGCTTGCCGGTTCGACTGCGCCACCAGCAGAGCGTAATAGATCTCATGGACTTTGAGCACCACCTCAACCTCTGCCTTTCGCGCTTCGTCCCGCGAGGTCGCGACCTCAGCTTCCGCCACCCTGTTCTCTTGCCTGATGCGGAGCAGTTGCGTCAAGGGTTGATTGAGGGAGGTGCCGCTTCCAACGAGTGTGTTCTTGCCTTGGTTGATGAAGAGGTCTCGCGGAGGTAACGCTCCTACTCCCGGAATCGTGCCGAAGCTGGCGGCGGGGATATCGACATTCTGCAGTTCGCTGATATGCATAACGTTCGTTTCGTTGCTCAGCGTCGGAAAGTAGAGTGACTTCGCACTTGCCTTCTTTTCCTGATTCTCCTGAACCTGCAGACGCGCGATTTTCAGCGTCCGGTTCTGCTTCAGCGCCAACTCCACCGCCTCCGCCATGGTGAGTCTCTTAACGCTCGCGGCCCAAAGCGTAGACCCGGCGGCCAGCGCAGCCATTGTTACGGCGAGAAGTGCCGTCTTCATGTGCATACCTCTCTTATTACTGGAAGATCGCTTACTATTGGCGGTGCGCCACAAATTAGCACGTGCGTTCATGATTTCGCCTCCTGAGGTGCGGACGGCGGCTGAACCACGCTGAGTTCGCCGTAGCTCAACGGCGCACCCCGCATCAAGGCAAGGAGCAGCAGTCCGATGACGCACGCCCAGGCCACCAAATAGAATCCGTCGATAAAGGTCAGCGTGTACGCCTGAAGCCGCACTCGGCCGCTGACGAGTCCTACCGCCCTGCCCATTGCTACAGCCAGACCGGAGGATTTGGAAAACAGTCCCGCCGTAAGCGCCCGGATATTGCCATCAGTGATCCAGTTCCCGCGCTGCACATGCAGGCCGAGGAGGTTCGAGTGCAGCTTCTCTCGTTGCGCGAGGAAGTGGCTCATATAGATTGCGCCGAGCTGCCCGCCAAAGAGGCGGATGGTGTGAAAGTATGCAGAAAATGTCAGAATCATTTGGGGCTTCGTCAGTCCCCCCGAAAAAAGACCCTGCAGGATAATCGTTCCCACCAGGCCCCCAAACGCAAACAACTGCCCGGCGCCCATCAGCAGTTCTGTTCGGTAATAGTTCGAGGCGGACCAGGCGCTGGTGAATTCTGCGTTCAAGAAGCAGGCGATCGCCATGAACACAAAACCGGAAGCCATAAGCAGGCGGGTATCAAAATCCGCTAGCAGCAAGAGTCCAATGACGAATGCGATGAGAAGCAGGGGAGCTGCGCTCCAGATTACTGCGGGCCCGATCTGATCGGCCTCGAAACCGTGGATGGCCAGGGACCCCGGGATCAGGATGATGGTTCCTACCAGACAAAAGCGGAAAAGGAAGAGCAAAATGCCGAGCAAAACTGTATTCCACTGGCGGAGATAGGGCAGATCGACCAGGGGATTGGGGCCGCGAAGGCGCCGCACCAGTCCGCACAACAGAAAGAATGAGCCGCCTACGAACAACGCCGTAAACACTCCGGAACGCCACCAGTCGAGCCTTTCACCTTGATCGAACGCCGCCAGCAACATCGCCAGACCTGCGCTCGCATAGAGAAAACCTGCGAAACTGGGCGGCTCACCAGACTTCTTTCCTGCCGGAGGTGCAGGTATCCCGTAATAGATACAGAGCGCCATCACGGGTGTGATCACCGCGGAATTCCAGAACATCCAGTGCCAGGAGAGGTGGTCTCTGTACCAGCCGTAAAGCGACGGGGCGATGTTCACGGCTCCATCGACGGAGGTCGCGTAGAGCGCCATCGTGAAAGGAAGGTACGGAAGAGGAATATTTCGCAGAGCGAAAGTGAGCGTAAGCGGGTAGAACGTTCCGGAAGCCAGTCCCGCCAATGCGAGTGCCACGATAAGCAGGCTGTAGTTGTGGATGAGCGGCAGAAACGCGCAGATCACCGTGAACGCGGTCGCAGCAAAAAATAGAATTTTCCGTGGTCCCAGCAAACCGCCGAGATAGACGGTAAAGGGCCCGATGAACATCAGCGCATAGGTGAAGACGCCGCCGGCCCAGGCGCCGTCGTCGAAACCCATTCCGACGTGACCCTTGAGGTCGGCAAGCCCGAGCGTGATCATGCGGCTGGTGAGGGTGACGATTCCGGCGCCCATGATGACGCCCAGAATCCCTACCAAAGGGGCCTTTGAAAGCTCAGCCGGTTCCGCTCCCGCGATAAGTCGCGCGAGTTGGAGCGGTGAAAGTCGAGGTAGGACCGCGCTTGCAACGGCCATCGTGTGCTCCCGTCAGCCCCTTGTGCGCACGGTGGCGATAACGGAGAGCCCCGGACGCAAGGCAGTGGCAATGCTCGGATCGTCGAGCGCGATCTTTACCGTGATTCTTTGCACGACTTTGGTGAAATTGCCGGTAGCATTGTCGGGCGGCAGCAGCGCGAATTGAGAACCGCTGGCGGGCGCAATCTCAATCACTTTGCCGTGGAACACACGTCCCGGGTACTCGTCGATGCGGAGCTCCGCCGGGTCGCCGACTCTCACATTGGTGAGCTGTGTTTCGCGATAGTTCGCCTGGACCCATTTGATAGTGTCGACAAACGGAATCACCTGCGTTCCGGGAGATACCAACTGTCCCGGCCGCACCTGCCTCTCGCCCACCGTGCCGTCATTGGGAGCAGTGATCTTGGTGTATCCGAAGTTCACCTGCGCTACAGTGAGTGCAGCTTCTTTGGCGTGGAGGTCAGCGGTGAGTTGAGCCTCTTGGGATTCCAAAACCACCTTCGTGCGCCTCTCCGCCTCCACCGCCAGCTCGCTGCTGTGGAGCAGCGCCTTGGCCTGCTCAAGAGCAGCCTCGCGGGTCGCAAGCTCAGCCGCAAATCGCTGTTCGTTGGCGACAGCCTGCTCGACGGTCTGTTGGGTACTCGACTGCGCCTGAAAGAGAACCTCCTGCCGCTTGCGCTCTTTCTGGGTGCGCACAACATCAGCTCGTACAGCCTCTATGCCGTCCTGTGCCGCTGCGATTTGATCGTTGGCCTCATCGACCCCGGTGAGGGCGCGCCCGATCCGTGAATCTTGGAGCTCGCGCTCGCGCCGGTTGTCTTCGATGGCAGCTTTTGCAGCCTCCACCGCCGCACTCGCCTGTGCAACCTGCGCCAGGAAGTCTTTATCATCAAGTTCGACGAGCAGGTCGCCCTTGTGCACCTGTTGAAAGTCGGAGACCTTGACATCCCGAACGATGCCGGCAACCTTCGTGCTGAGCGGCGTAAGGTCGCCCCACACGTAAGCGTCGTCTGTCTCCTGCTCGATTCGACCGCCCTCCCAGACGTTCCAGTTTCGCGTAATGGTGGCTACCACCGCAGCCGCAAGCAGGACCACCAGCGCAGGGGTTACATACTCTTGCCATTTCGGCCTGGTGGGTTGTGCCTGAGCGTGCGCGGGCTCAGCCGCTCGGGCCGTCGCCGGTGGAGCTCCGTGTGGGGCCGTTGCCTCCGAAGGGGGCACGTGTGATGGCGGAAGGGCAGCCCGATCCGCGGGCTCGCCATCCATCCCTGGCTTGTGGGGCTCGAGAACGGCAGTCTGATTTCCAGGCTTGTTACCATCAATCGGTATCATGCTTCTCCCCTCTCAAACGCTCCGCGCCTTACGCCTGCGGAACGAAAAAACGCTAACCTCTTGCACGCTCCCTTCGCCTCATCTAGTCTAGCCAACGCCAACTTGTGAGTTCCTCGCTGTGGACTTCCCCGAGCATGATCATTGAAGGCCAAGTTTGGATTGCCGTCTTCCGGAGCTAGAAGTGCTTGACCGCATAGCGAACATCTGCGGGTGATCGGCTCGCCTTTGATCCACGGGCTGAGTACGACTTGAGCCGTTTCGATCATTTCAGGTATCCCGCGGCCCAGTACAAGGCATTTCGTCATCCAAAGAGGCTGGCTGTTGATCTATCCGGAATGAAACGCCTTGTTGCAGTGACGGTATTCTGTCTTAGGCACGCCGGTGTCAACAGGCTAACAACTGGGAAAATGTTGTCACGATGCCGTACACCGGACGGCCTCGTACCGGTTCCGACCGGAATAGTCGAGTCGGAATTGTCGGGCCCACACCGACGGACTGCCGGAGCCTCCGACACTTCGCCAATAAGTGCGTCTATGAGAGTTGCGCAATTGTTGTGATCGGCGGTGCGTCAAAGAAGCTGATGCCGGCTTATACTGCAGGTAGGGGTTCTAGTTATGGGTATGTTTCAGGTTCGCGTCAGAGTGGCAAATCCGAGCGAGCGGTCCCGATTTTTCGATGAGGATTTTGGGGGTGACACCGGGGCGCTTTATTCCTTCATTCCCGAAGGACGGCTGAACGGAATTGGGATCCACCCGCTGCGAACGCGCGACTTGATTCTCGCGGATGGTCGGCGCGATCGGCGATCTCTCAGGGATGCTGTGTTAACGATCCCACAGTTGGACGAATCGCTTACGTGCCCCGTCATCTTCGCCCCAGCGGATTCGCTCCACCTGCTCGGTGCGACCGCGCTCGAGAACTTCGGCGTGCAAGCGGACCCGACTACCCAGCAGTTGAAACCGATCGCTGCTGTCATCGGCGCTTTTCTCGCGTCCGCTTCCCGGCGAGGCTGAGGCCGGCTCTAATCGTCGTCGGGGAGTGTTAGCCGGCTGCCAACTGTTAGCTCATTGGCACGACGTACAGTCGCATTAGGACATCAACCCACGCTGCTGCTTGCCCGATCTGCCTTTCCGCCCAGGAGTTGCACCCCTACTGCCTGTCCCCCACCGTTCGGCACCGCAATTGCGATTCAACTGTGTCTGTAGCCCGGGATTCAAGCACACAGGTGGTAGCGTTCGCGGCATTACAAAGAACACTCTGAGGATTTGGAGAGAGAACCAGATGAAAACTGCGCGCCAGGAGCCCCAGAGAGCTGACACAGTGTTCCGACCTTTTCGGCTCGACGTGCCACTTCACAATTTACTCCCAGAACCTGAAGCCGAGCAGAGACTGGCGCCTCGACCGCCCTCCACGCAGCCCCAAAAGCTTCTTAGGCCGATCTTTCCGCAGCGCCCCGAGCTGCCCACAAACGCCGAACTGCCCACTGGCAGTCACGGCTTTCCCGCCGACCCGTGCCAGCGCCACTGGACGGCCCCCCAAGTGTGTGGAGCGATGAAAGGATGGATGTTTCCCTCCCTGAAGTCGCTCCTCCTGCCCGGTGACTTTCATCCCATTGTCGCTTACGCGGTTACGGAGTGGAAGGGCAACCTCGATCGAGCGGAAGCCAGAGACCAAACCCGAAGATGTCTGAGGGCGATCCGACGCAGGTAAGGACATGGCGTTCCCCGATCGCCGGACTGCAAACATACTTCTGACCATTCTGCTCTTTGCAGCTGTGCTGGTCACCGTTTACGCTGCTCGACGCATCCTTGTGGTCTTTTTCTTCGCTATACTGTTTGCCTACCTGCTTGACCCACTGGTCAGAGTTCTGCAGCGTCATTCCATTTTGTTCAGGAATCTCAGGGGACCAGCTGTGGTGGAGGTCTATCTCGCCTTCCTGATCCTAATTGCATTGATTGCGCACGGCCTCGCGCCGGGAGTCCTGAGGGCAACCGACAACCTGTTCGACGAAGTACCCGTTTTGCTGGACGGCCTTTCGACCGGTGAAATTGCCGCGGAGATTGGGGACAAGTATGGGTGGAGCGACGCGCAAAAGCGTCGGCTGAGATCCTTCCTGGCCGGCCATCGGGAGGATGTCCAAAGCCTCGTACGATCCGGGGAGCGCTACACGTCGGATGCTGTCCAGGCGGTAGGGTGGTTCCTCTTGATTCCTCTCCTCGCAATCTTCTTCTTGCGCGATGGCCCGCACATTGCGAAGGTCATTATCAAACTCGCTTCTGCCGGGGGCAAGTACGGAGCGATCCAGGGAGTCGCCGACGAAATCAACGCCACGCTCCGGAGCTACATAAGAGCGAAGGTGATTCTGGGCGGCCTGTCGTTCATGTTTTATTCGGCAGCTATGCTTCTGTTAAGCTTCCCGCACGCAACTGCATTGGGTTTGGCAGGAGGAGTTCTGGAGTTCATACCTGCGGCGGGTTGGATGGTTTCAGCGGCGACGTTCATCGGCGTGGGCGTTCTCACGAACTCCCACTGGATTTGGATGGCCGTTCTGTTGGGCATCTGGAGAATGGCTCAGGACTATTACACTTCACCTCGAGTGATGGGGCACAACTTGGAGATTCATCCCTTGATGACGATATTTGCCGTGCTGGTAGGTTGGGAGGTCGGCGGAATTCTCGGCATCTATCTCTTGGTGCCCATCATCGCAGCCATCCGAGCCATCTGGCGCTGGTATGTCCTTCCGAGCGCCCAACCGCAAAGCGGACCCGTGCTGGTTACTGCGATGCGTGAGTGAATGTTCTCCCTGCCAGCTTCCAGGATCTAAGCCCAGATAAACTGGAGCACGGTAGAATCTCTCAGTTTGGCTCGCCACACTCGGCAACGTCCAGGCAAACCTCGGCGTCCGCCCGGGCGATCTCCGCCAACCAGGGAATTGAGGCGCTTGTCCAGAGAAGCTAGGTCGGCAAGCCTAGCGCTCGATCTTGAACCCGATCTTGAGCGTGACCTGAAACTCCTCCACCTTGCCATCCTTAATCCTGCCGCTCTCTTCGACAACCTCAAACCAATTCATGTGACGAATTGTCTTCGCGGCTTCCGTGACTGCGGCCTTCACTGCTTCAGCAAAGCTGACGGGTGAGGTGCCCACTAGCTCGGTGGTTTTATAGGTTCCTGGCATGTGTCAGACTTCTCCTTCCTGCCATTCGTTTGGGACCGGCTACCGCAAAGAGGCTCTCGCGGTGCCGACAAGCTCGCACCGTCTCCGGCCTCCATCGTGGCCTTGTGATGCGCCCTTCTATACGCGAGCACCACTTGTTGTAACGGCGGGCTCTACAGCCCGGCACCTGAGGCAGCCACCCTGTGCGATTTAGGGTGGAGGATTCCGGACTGCGACTTAGGTCGGTTGCCATAATCCGAAATTCCCATTATCGACCTCCAGCCCGACGTATAACATAAGCCGGAACAGCGGCGAATGCAATTGCCAGTTGCTTGGCAGGTCCGAACACCTCCCGCTGTTCGTGCAGGCAATTCATCCAGCATTTCGCCAAAGGGTTCTCAATCCACATCAACGGCACGGCGCCAAGCTTATACCTGATCGTGTTGATTGCTTTGATCCAAGCCGGAAAGTGTCAATTAGTTGCCAAATGGTAGACCGTCGACACTGCCGCGTTGGCTTGGTCGACTTATTGATCCTTTTGCTTCCACCAAGCATCTTCCCGCTCAACCACTTGCCAAGGGATGGCGCGCCCCTTCGACTCTGGCCGGACGCGTGCATCGCTTGTGATCGTGGCGATGACGGGAATGTCGTAAGGCGACCACAACGTGAGCCGCGGAGGTTCTTCATGGCGACTGCAACTAAAGAGATCAGCGCAGCGGGGGACGGCAAGAAACCCTCGCCACTTCCAGCGCCGAATAGCGATTTCTACCGACTCCTCGAGACTTTGCCCCCCGAGGAGCTGGCGGTTGTGAAACAGGTGCGCGCGTTCATGGAGACGAAGGTCGCGCCCATCATCACAAAGTACTGGGTCGATGATGCATTTCCGTTCGAAGTATTGCCGGCGCTGAAAGAACTCAATATCGGCGGCGTTGGCATGGAAGGCTACGACTGCAGAGGCGGAAGCGGGTTGCTAGCCGGCTTGATTGCGATGGAGATGGCACGCGTCGACTCGTCTATCGCTACATTCTTCGGCGTACACAGCGGCTTGGCAATGTCTTCCATCTACTTCGGGGGATCGGAAGAGCAAAAACAGAAGTGGTTGCCGTCGATGGCCCGCATGGAAAAGATTGGCTGCTTCGGCCTTACGGAACCTCTGGTGGGCTCCGGAGCGGCCGGCGGATTGCTGACCACGGCCAAGCGGGAAGGAGACACATGGGTCATCAACGGTCAGAAGAAGTGGATCGGCAACTCCCCCTGGTGCGACGTTTCCGTCATCTGGGCACGCGACGTTGGCGACAACCAAGTCAAGGCATTCGTCCTGGAGAACAAGACCACACCTGGCTTTAAGGTCGAGAAGATTCAGAACAAGATAGCACTCAAGGTTGTGCAGAACGGCTTGATCACAATGGAGAACTGCCGCGTACCGGAGGAGAACCGTCTTCAGGGAGATAAATCGTTCCGAGACACTGCCAGGGTCTTGCGCGGAACCCGCTATTTTGTCGGTTGGGAAGCAACGGGATGTGCGATGGGCGCGTACGAAAACGCGCTCAAGTATTGCCAGGAACGTATGCAGTTCGGAAAACCGATCGGCTCGTTCCAGCTCGTGCAGGACCTCCTCGCCAAGATGCTTGCCAACGTCACAGCTTCGCAGTGCCTGGTGGCTCGCACGGCCCAACTGGAGGCCGAAGGAAAGCTGACCGACGCGCATGCGGCACTCTCGAAAGCGTTCTGTACCGCGAAGTGCCGCGAGACGGTCGCTTGGGCCCGGGAGTTGTTGGGCGGAAACGGCATCGCGGCCGAATACAACGTGGGACGCTTCTTCGCAGACGCCGAAGCGCTCTACTCCTACGAAGGCACGTATCAGATGCAGAATCTGATCCTCGGCAAAGCCATAACCGGTTTCAGCGCTTTCGTATAGCGATTTGAAAAGCTGATCTTTTCCGGGTGTTCGCGCTTAGTTGTCGCGTTCAAAAATCGATTTCAGAAAAGGAGCGCGTGAATTCAATGTCTTCCACCGCCACGAAATCAAAGTCGACGAAACTCCCTGCGGAAGCTGCTGCGGGCCGCTTGTTCTTTCTCAATCTGAGCGCCGGGCAGGTTTTGTCTGCGAACCCGGACGGATCCGATTTAAAGATCATCGTGAGTGAGGGTCGACAACTTCCGGACGGAATCGTTGTGGATGTCGAAGCCGGTCACCTCTACTGGACCAACATGGGCAGCAGCCCCAGTGTGAATGATGGCTCCATCGAGCGCTCCGATCTTAACGGGCAGAATATCATCCACATTGTTCCTCCGGGTGGCACGTTCAGTCCCAAGCAGCTCCAACTCGACAAAAAAAACGGCAAGCTCTACTGGTGCGATCGGGAAGGCATGCGAGTGATGCGGTGCAATCTGGATGGCTCCAATCTCGAAACCCTCCTTGACACGAGCAAGGGCGACTCCCGCCCCGGCAAGGACGCGACGAAATGGTGCGTAGGTATAGCACTCGACGTTGAAGGCGGAAAACTCTATTGGACACAAAAAGGGCCCGACAACGCCGGCCAGGGTCGTATCTTTCGAGGCAATCTGGAAATTCCAAAAGGCCAGACGCCGGCAAATCGTAACGACGTCGAAGTTCTCTTTGATAACCTGCCTGAGCCTATCGATCTGGATCTCGACCTTGCCAATCAGATGATGTACTGGACGGATCGTGGTGACCCGCCGCGCGGCAACACCGTGAACCGAGCGCCCATGGATGGAGCGTCCGCGAATCGCAAAAAACCGGAGATCGTCTTTGACCACCTGATGGAAGGAATTGGCCTCGCGCTGGACCTAAAGAATGGGCGTATGTTTCTGACGGATCTCAGTGGTTCCGTCTACAGTGCAAATCTCGATGGATCGAACAAGAAGACGCTACTCTTTGCCGAAGGGAACCTTACCGGCATCGCCTACGTTGAACTTCCTTCGAATACGTAGTCAAAACTTCGATTCGTGTTGTCAACTGCAGAGGAGAATAAAATGAGTTCAGCAGCAACTGCCCTGAAGTTCGCCGATCTTCTCTATGAGAAGAAGGACTCCACGGTGTATGTAACCCTCAACCGCCCGAAAGTGCTCAACGCGCTGAGCAAGGCCGTTTTCAGCGAACTGAAGGCGGCATTCGAGGACGCACGCGATGACTCGAGTATGCGGGGCGTTATCTTGACCGGAAGCGGCGACAAAGCCTTTGCCGCCGGCGCAGATATCAGCGAAATGTCCGGCTACACTGCCGTCGAAGCAGAAGAAGCAACACGACGCGCGCAGGGGGTGACCGAGATCATCGAAAATCTTGGAAAACCGGTCATCGCTGCTGTGAACGGCTTTGCTCTCGGCGGCGGCTGCGAACTGGCGATGGCTTGCACCATTCGACTCGCTGTCGAAGATGCGAAGTTTGGTCAACCCGAAGTCAAGATCGGAATCATGCCGGGCGCCGGCGGAACCCAACGGCTTCCCAGGCTGGTCGGAAAAGGGCGAGCTCTCCAGCTCATTCTCACCGGCGGCATGCTCACTGCACAAGAAGCCTATCGAATCGGCTTGGTCAACGAGATCGTTCCCAGCGCCGACCTCATCGCCCGCGCCGAGGCCATTCTGAAGCAAATCTATTCCAACGCTCCGCTCGGCGTGAAGTTTTCCATCGAGGCGGTGAACAAAGGATTGGACGCAAGCGTGGCGGAAGGCTTGCTCCTGGAAGCCTCTTTTTTTGCGATCTGCGCCGGGTCAGAGGACAAGAAGGAAGGTACTTCAGCCTTTCTCGCCAAGCGCACGCCGAACTTCCAGGGCCGCTAGACTTAGCGGACTACCCAGGTTGAGCTGTGCCGGATATTCGAAGCTCGGATTGGAATCTTGACTAAGGAGATGTATGGCAGAGGAAAACATTTTTTCTGGTTTGAAGGTTGTAGACCTGGCCAGCTTCATCGCGGGCCCTGGTGCAGCGACGATCCTGTCCGACTTCGGCGCCGATGTCATCAAAGTCGAGCCGCCCGACGGAGAGCTGTGGAGAAGTGGGCAGAAGATCCCGCCGCAGCCTCATTCGGAAGAGCCTTATCCCTTCCAATTGGCTAATCGAAACAAGCGTGGCGTTGCGCTCAATCTGAAAGCTGCGGGCGCGCAGCAGGTCCTCGAGCGGTTAGCCAAGTGGGCCGACGTGTTCATCGTCAACACACCGCATCCCGCGCGCAAGAAATTGAAGCTCGAATATGACGATGTCGCGCAGTGGAATCCGCGTCTGATCTATGCCGATCTCACCGGCTTCGGCGAGAAAGGTCCGGACGCCGCTCTTCCGGGATTCGATCTCACGGCCTACTGGGCGCGAAGCGGTTTGTTATTCATGACGCGCGATGCTGGATCGCCGCCGACCTGGCCGGTGGCAGGTAGCGGCGACAATGCGACTGCGGTCTGCATTTATGCCGCGATTACCACCGCGCTTTATCGTCGCGAACGCACCGGCAAGGGATCCTACGTCACCACTTCGCTTCTCGCGGCAGGTGTCTGGTCGGCCAGTGTCTTTATCCAGGCCGCTCTATGCGGTGCGAATTTCTATGGGCTGCACGATCGAGCGCATCCCGCAAATGCAGCTTTGAACACGTATCGCTCTTCCGACGGCGCCTGGTTCGTTCTCGTAGCTACTCCGGACAAGGTACCCTCGGTTCTGAAAGCAATCGGTCGTGAGGATATCCTAACGGATCTGCGATTCTCCGATCCTGCCAAGCTAGCGGAGAACCGGCCGCAACTGACGGCAATGCTCGATGAGATCTTTGGTTCTCAGCCAATCTCGCATTGGTATGAAGTCTTCAACGGCGTTCACGTCCCCTTCGGCGCCGTGCGTCAGCCGCAGGAAGTCGTTAATGATCCGCAATTGCGAGCGAATGACATCGTCGTCCCGCTCGAAGGCGCCGGCGAGAAGCTGACCTCGACCATCAGCAGTCCTATTCAAGTGCACGGTGTTACGAAAGTACCTGCCAGGCGCGCGCCGGGAATCGGCGAGCATAACGATGAGTTGCTGAAGGAGCTTGGCTTCACTGACCACGATATCGACAGCCTGCGTGCGGCCGGCGCGATCCCGCAAGCTCTGCGTTCGGCGGCGGCATAACCACCGCGCCGAACGGAATCACGAGAATGCATGTGACAAGCGAGGCTACAGAATGGTGGCGGCCGGGCGGGTGTAACGCCGTTAGTTTAATCGAGGAGATGAGCATGAGCGACAAGCCCTCCCGTATAACAACCACCGATGCGGGCATTCCGGCCGCAAGTGACGAACATTCACTTACTGCCGGCCCGAACGGTCCAATCCTGCTGCAGGATCATTACCTGATCCAGAAGATGGCTCAGTTCAACCGCGAACGAGTCCCCGAACGTGTGGTTCACGCCAAAGGCGGGGGTGCTCACGGTTTCTTCGAGGTCACTGAGGACGTGACGCCTTGGTGCAAAGCCAATTTCTTGAGTAAGAAAGGCCTGCGTAGTCCCGTGCTGGCGCGATTTTCCACGGTCGCCCAGGAGGCGGGATCAGCCGATACTGTCCGCGATCCCCGCGGCTTTGCCATCAAGTTCTACACGCAGGAGGGCAACTACGACCTCGTCGGCAATAACACGCCCATCTTCTTCGTCCGCGATCCGCAGAAGTTCCAGGACTTCATCCATTCGCAAAAGCGCCGCGCCGATACTCATCTGCGCGACAACAACATGCAGTGGGACTTCTGGACCTTATCGCCTGAATCCGCGCACCAGGTGACTTTCCTAATGACTGATCGCGGCATCCCGCGCACCTGGCGGCACATGAACGGTTACGGCAGCCACACGTTTCTATGGGAGAACGCTGGCGGCGAAAGGTTCTGGGTGAAATACCACTTCAAGACGGTGCAGGGCGTCGAGAATTTTACCGACGCCGAGGCCAAAACGATGGTGGCGGAGGACAAGGACTACCATCTGCGCGATCTGTACCAGTCGATCGCGAACGGCGACGCACCGGAGTGGCGACTCGAGATGCAGGTCATGCCTTTCCACGATGCGGCGGACTATCGCTTCAATCCTTTCGACCTAACGAAAGTTTGGCCGCATAAGGACTATCCGACGATCCCGATCGGCCGTCTGGTGCTGAATCGCAATCCAGAGAATTATTTCGCCGAGATTGAACAGGCTTCATTCGAGCCCGCCAATATGGTTCGCGGCATCGGTCCGAGTCCCGACAAGATGCTCCTGGGCCGGCTTTTCAGCTATCCAGACACGCACCGCCACCGCATCGGGACCAACTATCTCGAGTTACCGGTCAACCGGCCCCTGTCAGCCGTTCACAGCTACAACCGCGATGGCGCGATGCGCCATACCAATCCGCCCGACCCGGTTTATGCGCCCAACTCGTTTGGCGGGCCCAAGGCAGACCCGGCGTACGAACTCCCGAGCTGGCAAATCGAAGCGGGCGAGATCGCGCGAACCGCATACGTGAAACACGCGGAAGACAATGACTTCGTGCAGCCGGGCACCTTGTATCGCGATGTGCTGTCGGGCACCGACCGAGACCACCTGGTCACAAATATCGTTGGACATCTGAAGGATGGCGTGAAACCCGACATGCAGCAGCGCGCGGTCCAATACTGGACCCAGGTCGATGCTACTCTCGGCGGGCGAGTCCGCGCTGCAGTTGAGGGTAATCGCGGCGCACTCAAAACCGACGACATCGCAGTCAGTGTCAGAAGTCCTGCGCGCTGAAAGCCATCACTATGACCTGAGCCGCGACGTATTCAACCCGGCCGATGCTGGGCATGTCGTTGACGGATGCGAATCAGCGGGGCAAGGACACACGGGCGTGCAAGCCTCACAGAAAGTGAGCGGAACATGATTTATGTCCATTCTCTAAGTCGGGCTGGGCGATTGTACCGTGACCGCCCAGCGCTTGCTCCGGGTGGCACCCAGTTGAGTTTTGGGGAGCTTCACGACCGTGTCGGAGGCATTGCAGCGGCGCTGAGCAGGCAAGGCTTCGAAGTTGGGGACCGCCTCGCCCTTCTTCTGCCCAACGGACCCGAGTACATCGAGTTGGTGTATGCATGCAGTCGGCTAGGAGTAATCGCAGTTCCCTTGAATACCCGGCTCTCCGCTGTGGAAATCGACCGCGTCCTCGCGGACGCAAGTCCGCACGGTCTGGTGCGCCACTCTTCGTTGCCGGTCCCAACCGTGCGACCCCCGTGGCAGATGGTGCTCGATGAGAAGCCTTTTGAGTTTCGGAACGATCCTTATCCGGAAGCCCATTACGATCCACAAGCGATTCTGGCGCTCATCTACACGAGCGGCACCACTGGGCGACCGAAGGGCGTCAAGGTGACGCACGCTAATGTTCTGTCGGATCTCCATAATCTCAACTACTGGGTGAGGTACAAAGAAGGAGGAGTCTACCTCCACGCAGCGCCCATTTTTCACATCGCTGACTTTCCCGCCATGTTCGCGGCCGCGGCCTTCGGCGCCTGTCAGGTGACAATTCCGAAGTTCAGCCCACGAAGCTTCTGCGAGACGGTGGAACGCGAAAAGGTCAGTCACACCGTTTTGGTGCCGACCATGATCAATCTGCTGACTCAATTCCCGGAAATCGAGAAGTATGACTTGAGCAGTCTCGAAATTCTGGCTTACGGCGGAGCTCCCATGGCGCCGGAACTCATCCACCGGACGCGAGAGCTGCTGCCCAATGTCAAACTCGTCCAGGTCTACGGACTCAGTGAGACCGGCTTTCTCACGAGTCTACCGGACCACGAGCACACCGAAGCCAGGCTCATGTCCTGTGGGCGACCGTGTCCAGGAATCGATGTGCAAGTGGTTGACGAAGACGGCAAGCGAGTCCAAGCCGGGCATCGTGGTGAATTAGTTGCCCGCGGGGCGAATGTCACATGCGGCTACTGGAACAATCCGGAAGAGACTGCGCAGGCATTCCGCGATGGGCTGTTTCGCACCGGAGACATCGGCTATCAGGATGAAGACGGGTACTTCTACATCCTCGACCGCCTAAAGGACATGATTGTCACCGGTGGCGAGAATGTCTACTCCGGTGAGGTCGAGGCGGTTATTTGCCAGCATCCGGCGGTTCGTGAAGCGGCAGTGTTTGGTATACCCGATCCGCAGTGGGGCGAACTCGTGACGGTTTGCGTAGTGCTGAAGCCCGGAAAAGCTCTCACCGCCGATGACCTGATCACCCATTGCCGGCGGGCTCTGGCCAATTACAAGATTCCGCGGCACGTAGAGTTTATGGAAAGTGAACTACCCAAGAGCGGCTCAGGAAAGGTGCTGAAAAGAGTCTTGCGCGAGCGCTTCTGGGCTCATCAAGAACGAGCGGTGAGTTAGCGAATTTCTTAAGGTACAAAGACATGGGTCGAACAAGAATCATCATCGTCGGTGGGGGATTTGGCGGGCTGGCCGCTGCTAGGGCTCTTAGAAATACTCCCGCAGAGATCACTTTGATCGATCGGACAAACCACCATTTATTTCAGCCGCTGCTCTACCAGGTGGCGACGTCGGTGTTGACCCCTGGCCAGATCGGTTCCCCGATTCGCGGGATTCTGCGCGACCAAAGAAACACCACCGTGATCCTGGGCGAGGTCACCGGGGTGGATAAAGATCAGAAATGCGTTTACGTAAGCGACGCGGATCGGCAAGACGTGCCGATTACCTACGATTACCTGATCCTGGCCACCGGCGTTACCCACAGTTACTTCGGCCACAACGAATTTGAGAAGTTTGCGCCGGGATTGAAGAGTCTAGCGGATGCGGTGGCGGTCCGAAACAAGATCTTGCAGGCGTTCGAACAAGCAGAGGCTGAAGAGGATCCCAGCCGCCACCGGGATCTGCTGACTTTTGTTCTGGTAGGGGCCGGCCCCACCGGCGTGGAGATGGCTGGAGCAATCTCTATATTGGTGCGCAGCACGCTGAAATCCGACTTCCGGCGAATTGACCCCACGTCTGCGCGGATTGTGCTCGTCGATATGGCGCCGAGGGTTCTGCCGCCGTTTTCGGAGGGCCTCTCCCAAGCCGCGAAACAACGGCTCGAGAAATTGGGCGTCGAGGTTCAGCTCGGACATAGCGTCGATCAGATCGACGCAGACGGCATCGTGGTGGCGGGGGAGCGCATTGTGAGCAAGACCGTGATCTGGACGGCGGGTGTGGCGCCCTCGCCGGCGGGCAAGTGGCTGAAGGTGGAGACAGACCGGGCTGGGCGGGTACGCGTCCAGAAAGACCTCACTGTGCCCGGACATCCCGAGATATTTGTGGTTGGCGATACCGCATCCCTCGATCAAAACGGCAAGCCGCTGCCGGGTGTGGCACAGGTGGCGATGCAACAAGGACGCTATGCAGGGAAGCTGATACATAGCCGCCTCGTCGGCAATGCCGCGCCGGGTCCGTTTAGCTACTTTGACAAAGGGAGTATGGCCGTGGTGGGCAAAGGTTTTGCCGTGCTGCAAAGCGGCAAGGTCCACGTCAGTGGCTTCCCTGCGTGGCTCGCGTGGGCGGCCGTGCACCTTGAGTTCCTGGCGCAATCGAGCCTCCGTGTGAGCGTTTTCCTGCAATGGGTTTGGACCTATTTGACCGGGCAGCGGGGTTCCCGGCTAATCGTGAATCACCACGTGCCACAACCGAGGCCCACTGCGGAGGACACAAGCGTCAAAGAGTTGGCTTTTAGCAAGTAGAGGTTTAGAGAAAACGCAATCCAGATGGAATGCGAAATTCAAACAGTATAAGGGAGCGTCCCATGGAGAAGAACAATGAAATCAGAAAGGTAGCCATCGTCGGCACGGGAGTCATCGGCGCGAGCTGGGCCGCCCTGTATCTTGCGCGTGGGTTTGACGTCGTTGCGACGGATCCTGCGCCAAATGCCGAGGCCAACCTTCGCCAGTACATTGATGCCGCGTGGAAAGACCTCACCGCACTCGGACTCTCGCCCAAGGCGTCGCGGGATCATCTCGAGTTCACTCTCGATATGAAGCGGGCCCTCTCGGATGCTGATTTTGTCCAGGAGAACGGACCCGAGCGCCAGGACTTCAAGATCAAGTTGTTCGCTGATATGGATGCCGCAACCCCTACCAGTTCCATCATCGCCTCAAGTTCGTCCGGCCTCACCATGAGTGTCATGCAGTCCGCCTGTAAGCATCCCGAGCGGTGCGTGATTGGCCATCCTTTCAATCCCCCCCACATGATTCCCTTGGTGGAGGTAGTTGCGGGTGCAAAGACATCACCGCAAACTGTCGAACAGGCGATCTCTTTTTACACAACGATTGGCAAAAAGCCGATCCATTTGCGAAAAGAAGTCGTCGGCCACGTCGCGAACCGCCTTCAAGCCGCACTCTATCGTGAGGTCGTGTACCTCATCGAGCAGGGCGTGTTGGACGTCACTGATGCTGATGCCGCAGTGTGCTGGGGACCTGGGCTGCGTTGGGGAGTAATGGGACCCGATCTCCTGTTCCATCTCGGTGGCGGTCAAGGCGGGATTCAACATTTTATGGAGCACCTCTCCGGCCCGATGGCGACTTGGTGGAAAGACCTCGGAAAGCTGACCGAAATCAGTCCCCAGATTAAGCAGACAATCATCGATGGGGTGCTGGAGGAGGCCGGCAACCGCTCCATTGAAGAACTTGGACGGGAACGTGACACGATGCTGTTGGAATTGCTCGCCACGCGCTCGAAAGGCGAGAAGGCTGCGCAGGCTGCCGTCACCAGCGGCGGCGGGGCAAAGGCTCAAAGCAATTGAGATGCGCTGAGCTCGAAACCTCGTGAGAAGGATGTGGGTATTTCAGTTGTCGCTGGGGACCTCGCTTGAGCACTTGTGAGGCCCAGGCTACGCAACAGACTTGAAGTTGTCGGGCGGATGCTCAATAGGAACCGCAGAATGCAAGCTCACAAGTCTAACAACCCGAACGTACGGCGCGCACTCCAGGTATTTGCTGTTCTCTTTTGGCCGGTGACCGCCGCTCTCGCCGGGCCTCCAGGCCAGCCTTCGAGCTCGACGAGTGTTTTCGCGCCTCTGTCGACGCCGGCCAATTCGATTTTTAGGCTATCCCTTTTTGTACTTGCAGTTACGGCGGCCATCTTCGTGGTCGTTGCCAGCTTGCTGGTTTATTCTGCCATCAAATTCAGGAAGAGGGCAAACGACGATGGCCGCGAACCCCCGCAAGTCTATGGCAGCAATCAGCTTGAGCTGGCCTGGACCGTGATTCCGGTGCTGATCGTGGTGGTGCTCTTCCTGACCACGGCGCGCGTCATTCACGGGGTTCAGGACGCACGGCAGCCCCCCGGCGCGATCGAGGTGACGGTTGTCGGCCACCAGTTCTGGTGGGAGTACCGCTATCCGCAGTATGGATTCGTGACCGCCAACGAGTTGCATGTACCCGTGAGTGACCCGCAGCATCCCACACCCACTTTTCTGACTCTGCTCTCGGCGGACACGGATCACAGTTTCTGGCTGCCGCGGCTGGCGGGCAAGACGGACCTGATCCCTAACCACCCCAACCACATGTGGATCGATCCGCATCAGACCGGGCTTTACCTCGGCCAGTGCGCACAATACTGTGGCACGCAGCACGCCAAGATGCTGCTGCGGGTGTACGTTGAGCCGCGCGCTGACTTTGATCATTGGGTGCATGCCCAGCGGCAGCCGGCCGGAACGAACGATCCGGCGGATGCTTCGGCAGCGGAGGGCCGCCGCGTGTTCGAATCGACAGCATGCATCAACTGCCACGAGGTCGCAGGCACGGTGGCAAACGGGCGATTTGGGCCCGACCTGACGCACCTCATGACCCGCGACACCATCGCCTCGGGCGCCGTGCCCAATACACCAGAAAATCTTCGGATTTGGATTCAAAATCCCGATGCGTTCAAGCCGGGATCGTTGATGCCGGCGATGAACTTGAGCGATCAGGACTTCGACCGCCTGACCACTTATCTCCTGACGCTCCACTGAGGCGACTTAGCCGCGTTCGAAGTCCGTTGTCGTTGCGAGGAGAACGATGTCGTCCGACGCCATACCGATTCCAAGCTCGATCAGGTTATCCAAGGAAGCCGAAGGGACTTGGCTCGAGACACTGCACAGTTGGGTGACCACGGTCGATCACAAGAAGCTCGGCCTGATGTACATCGGCTATGCCCTGCTGTTTCTGGTAATTGCGGGGATTGAAGCGATCATCATGCGGATCCAGTTGGCGGTTCCGCACGCGCATTTTGTTTCGCCCCAGGTCTTCAATCGCATGTTCACCATGCACGGCACCACGATGATTTTCTTCGTCGCGATGCCGATCCTGTTCGGGTTTGCCAACTATCTGGTACCCCTGATGATCGGGGCCCGCGACATGGCTTTTCCCCGGTTGAATGCCTGGAGCTTCTGGATGACCGCCTTCGGAGGCCTGCTACTCTACTTCAGCTTGATAGGGGGCGACGGATTGTACGGCGCCGGCAGCGCGCCTGACGTGGGCTGGTGGGCTTATGCGCCGCTGACTTCTCCCGCGTTCTCCAAGGGGCACAGTACGGACTTCTGGACAATCGCGCTCTTGGTTTCGGGATTTGGGAGCATCGGGACCGCGATCAACATCCTCGCCACCATCATCTCCATGCGCTGCCGGGGGATGACCTTGGGCAAAATGCCCCTGCTCGCCTGGCTGAACCTCGTGATGTCGGGCATGGTGCTGCTGGCCATCGGTCCGCTGACGGCAGCACAAATGATGCTGATGATCGACCGTTACCTGGGAGGACATTTCTTCGACACCCAGGCGGGCGGCTCCGCGACGATCTGGATGCACTTCTTCTGGATTTTCGGCCACCCGGAGGTCTATATCCTCATCATTCCGGCGTTCGCCTTCGTTTCTGAAATCGTGCCGGTATTTTCGCGAAAGGCCATCTTCGGCTACCCGGTGATGGTCGCGGCGACGGTCGGCATCGGTTTTGTGAGCATGAGTGTTTGGGCTCATCACATGTTTACGATCGGCATGGCCTCGTATAGCAATGCGTTCTTTGTACTGACCACGATGGCGGTCGGAGTCCCGACCGGGATCAAGATCTTCAATTGGATAGGAACGATGTGGGGCGGCAAGATCCGCTATGGCTTGCCCATGCTGTTCTGTCTTGGCTTCCTGTTTCAGTTCCTCATTGCCGGCTTGACCGGAATCATACTGTCAGCCGCCCCCGTGGACTGGCAGCTCGGCAATTCGTACTTCGTGGTGGCCCATTTCCACTATGTGATCGTAGGCGGGATCCTCTTTGCGCTCTTTGGCGCGTTCTACTACTGGTATCCGAAGATGACCGGGAAGATGCTCGACGAAACCTTGGGCAAGTGGCATTTCTGGCTGTTCCTGATCGGCTTCCATCTCACTTTCGACTTCATGCACATCCCGGGATTTTTGGGCATGCCCCGGCGGATCTACACCTACGAGCCGGGCCGCAGTTGGGAGATCTGGAACTTGATCGTGACTCTTGGGATGGTCTTTCAAGCGGCGGCCGTCCTTTGCTTCGTGGTCAACCTAGTCAGGTCGTATTTCAGAGGCGTGCCGGCCGGGAACGATCCCTGGGACGCCTGGACCTTGGAATGGGCTACTTCTTCTCCGCCGCCCGCGTACAACTTTGCGGTGATCCCGGAGGTCAAGAGCCGCCGGCCTTTGTGGGACATTAAACATCCCGAGGACCCGGACTGGAAATACGAATAAAATCCGCAGATTACGCGGATTATACAGATGACACAGAAGGAAGAGCGAAGCCGAACAATCTGCCAAATCTGTGAAATCTGGGGATTGGAATTGAATATCTGCAGGCCATTTATGAGCACAATGCCTCTGGCGATACCCGCAATGGAGACGCCCTGGACGCTGCCTTCAAAGGGGCGCGTGGGGATGCTCTCCCTCGTCGCGGCCGAGTCGGCGATCTTCACCATTTTTGTGGTCGGGTACATCTTCTACATCGGTAAGAGTTTGACTGGGCCTACGCCGCACCAGGTGCTTCACATTCCCCTTTTCAACACGATCTGCCTGCTTTTTAGCAGCCTGACAATTCATCTGGCTGTGAGCGCCTTGCACGCGGGAAAACGCGTGCGATTTATGATCTTGTGGTTTCTGACCTTTGCCTTGGGAGCGATCTTCATCGTCGGAACGGGACGGGAGTGGCATCACCTGATCTACCAGGAAGGGCTGACAATCACCACAAACCTCTTCGGCACCACATATTATTCGCTCGTCGGGCTGCACGCCTTCCACGTCACGGCGGGTCTGGTGGCGCTCGGCACGGTGCTGATCCTGGCTCAGCTCGGCGCGGTGAAGCAGGAACACGCCGACCGCGTCGAGGTGCTGTCTCTGTACTGGCACTTTGTCGATGCCGTGTGGGTTGTGGTGTTCACAGTGGTGTACGTGGTGGGACGCTGAGATGAATCCATGGTCCGTAACAAGCAGCCAAAAAGGTTGACGTGACTCCGGAGCAGGGTATGAACCAGCAGAATACAAGCATTCCGGCAACTGTTGAAATGCCGGCGCCAACGGCGTGGCCCTTCATTCTGGCGTTCGGCTTGGCGCTGCTCTTCGCAGGCTTGCTAACGAGCGCCGCCGTGAGCACCCTGGGTGTCTTCCTAGCCACGGCAGGCTGCGTTGGCTGGTTCTGCGACGTGTTACCCCGTGAACAGCACGAGACCGTGACGGCAGCAGCCGAAGTAGCTCCCGTCGTCACGGACAGGTTGGAAGTTGAGCGCGTCAAAGGCCTTGAGGAGGCGTCTCGGGCGTTACTCCCCATTGAGATTTACCCCGTGTCGGCCGGATTCAAGGGCGGCCTTGCGGGAGGCGTAGGGATGGCAGTGCTGGCCTCGCTTTACGGCCTTTTGACGCACGGAAGCATCTGGTACCCCATTAACCTGCTGGCGTCAGTGGTTTACGCCGAACCGTTTCAGCTCTCGCTCCAGCACCTCACATCGTTTCACATCGAGCTGTTGTTGGTGGCCGGAGCCCTGCACTTGGTGACCTCGGTTTTGGTCGGGCTGCTTTATGGCGTCCTGCTACCCATGGTCCCACGCCGGCCGATTTTGCTGGGCGGCTTCATCGCGCCCATCGTCTGGTCGGGCCTGTTGTACACGAGTCTCGGGATCATCAACCCGCTGCTCGACCAACGTATTGACTGGAAATGGTTTGTGGCCTCGCAGATCGCCTTTGGCATCGTGGCCGGACTGGTGGTGGTGCGCCAGGAACGCGTGCGGACTCGCCAGTTCATGCCGTTAGCAGTGTTGGCAGGTATCGAAGCCCCTGGGATCGTAGATGAAAAGGGCGGAAGGAGCGTCGAATGACAAGGCCAAACTATTCGCGCCCTCGCGTTTTGCTCGCCCTTGCCGCGGTCTTCACAATGCAGGCCCTGACAGCCTGTAGCGGCTTGCCTGGGCGGCCCGGCCCTGATCCTGTCTTGCGGCCGAGCGAGGTGCTGGACTTCAACACCTTATACGGTCAGAACTGCTCTGGCTGCCATGGTGCCGAAGGCAAGGGCGGTGCGGCCGTCTCTCTTGCCGATCCGGTGTACCAAGCGCTGGTCGATGACGCTACGCTTCGCCGGATTATGACCAATGGCGTGCCCGGGACGCTGATGCCGACGTTCGCACAAAGTGCCGGAGGCTCGCTAACCGATGGACAAATCGATGTCTTGGTGCACGGAATGCGCACCCGGTGGGCGGACGCAAGCGCGCTGGGTGGCGTTACTCCGCCGCCTTACACGCCCTCTACTCCAGGCAGTGCGGAGCACGGCGCCGGCGTTTACCAGGCCTCCTGCGCTATGTGCCACGGGCCGGGCGGTCGGGGAGGCACCGTGGCGGGCTCGATTGTGGACGGATCGTTCCTGGGCTTAGTTACCGACCAGGAGCTGCGCACCATGATCATTGTGGGGGTGCCCGGCACTGCCATGCCGGATTGGCGGAACCACGTTCCCGGGCCCCTATCAGCGCAACAAATCTCGGATGTGGTGGCCTGGCTCGCAGCTCAGCGGCCGCAATTCCCTGGCCAACCGTATGCCTCGCAAACTGGGAGCGCGGGCGTCTCGCCCCTTCTTGATGCGGGCTCTCTGACCCTCAGAGACGGAATAACGGGCGGGACGCCCGCAATCCCAGGACCGCCTACTGGAGGATCTCGATGAGCGAACCGAATGAGCTTTCCCGGCGAGGCGCTTTGATGAAGCTGGGCATCTTGATCAACGGAGGCATCGCCGCTCTGTTGGCTGTGCCCATCGTGGGCTACCTCCTTTCACCTCTTAAAGGAAGGGCGGGTCAGGGATACGACGCCTGGGTGCCGCTCGGGTCCCTCGGCCAGTTCCCGGAGGGCCAGACGCGCCTGGCAAAGTTCCACAACCCCTCGGTGAGTCCCACGGACGGCCAAACGGCCGAGATTCCGTGTTGGGTCCGCCACGTCGAAGGTCAGACCTTCCAGGTATTTGCCGTCAACTGCGCCCACCTCGGTTGCCCGGTACGCTGGTTCGCGCAATCCGGTCTGTTTATGTGTCCGTGCCACGGCGGGGTTTATTACGCCGACGGTTCGCGCGCCTCCGGACCGCCGCCACGAGGGTTGTTTACCTATCCGTACCGGATTGACGGCGATCAGCTTGTGATCCACGCCGGCGAATTGCCCACGCTGGCCGCGGACGCCGGAATAGCGTCGGGGGGGAGGAAGCCATGCCTTGGCTAAAGTCCGTCGGCGAATGGCTGGACCAACGCCTGCAACTCGGCAGCGGCATCCGCGAGGCGGCGTTCCACCGCGTACCAAGGTCGAGCGCAAACTGGTTTTACGTCTTCGGCAGCGCGGCCTTTACGGTGTTTATTCTGCAGGTGGTTACCGGCATTCTGCTGGCCTTGCTCTATGTGCCGTCAGCCGCCGAGGCCTGGAATAGCCTTCAGGCCTTAAATCACGCGGTCACGCTGGGTTGGTTCGTGCGCGCGATGCACGGCTGGGGCTCAAATTTCATGGTTGCCCTGGTGCTTATTCACATGGTCCAGGTGTTCCTCTTCGGGGCCCACAAATATCCACGGGAATTCACCTGGGTGCTGGGCGTTTTCTTGCTGCTGATGACGCTGGGCATGGCCTTCACGGGCCAAGTGCTGCGTTTCGACCAGGATGCGTATTGGGGTCTGGGCATCGGCGCTTCCATCATGAGCCGCGTTCCCCTGATTGGAGGCTGGATCGTCAATCTGATGCTGGGCGGCCCGATTATTGGCGGCAACACGCTTTCCCGCTTCTTCGCCCTTCACGTGTTTGTGATACCCGGCATGCTGATGGGGCTTGTAGGCCTGCACCTGCTCATGGTGTTCAAGCTCGGGATCAACGAATGGCCCATGCCCGGCCGGCTAGTGCGGCGCGAGACTTATCTTAAAGAATATCATGAGCTTACTAAGAGGGACGGCGTGCCCTTTGTGCCGGACGCGATCTGGAAGGATCTTATCTTCGCGGGTTGCGTTCTGCTGGCGGTGGCCCTTTGTGCCATCATTCTGGGACCCTTCGGACCCAGCGGCCAGCCGGATCCCACCATTATCCAGACAGTTCCCCGGCCCGATTTCTTCTTCCTGTGGCTGTATGCTTTACTGTCGCTGCTTCCACCAGAGCTTGAAACTCCGTTCCTGCTGATCGCTCCGGTGATCGGCATCGGTGTGCTACTCCTCCTGCCGTTCCTCTCCGGCGAGGGCGAGAAGAGCTGGCGGCGCCGGCCGATCGCCGTGCTTACGGTGCTGCTGGCTGCAGTCACGCTGGGAACGTTTACGAAGCTCGCGAGTTACACGCCATGGTCACCCAAGATGAATGCCTGGAGTGGGTTACCGGTTCCGGTGCAATACCTTCGGAACCGCTCTCCTCTCCAACGCACGGGTGCGCTGGTGTTTCAGGAAAAGCAGTGCCGCAACTGCCACATGCTGGGCGGCACCGGCGGGGAGAGGGGGCCGGCACTGGACGCGGTTGCCGTCCGCCTGACGCAAGACCAGCTCATTCGCCAAGTACTGCAGGGTCGGGGCAACATGCCCGCCTACGGCAAGAACTTGAGCCCGGCGGAAACCACAGCCTTGGTGGCGTTTCTGAGCACTCTGCATCCTGTGGGGCAGCAACCGGCGCGTGATGCTTCCCGGGCCCAAGCAGCAGCACTCGGAGCCAGTGGTGATGGATCGCAGCCCTGACCGTTGATGAAATGCGCCGCAGGCGCCTTGATGCGCGCACCACAACTACCGATGCCCTCTTCAACCCAACCCGCCCTCGAATCCTGGTCGCTACCGGTTGCGGTGACGTTGGCTCTGGTTCTCACGGCATTCGTCTACGGGCGAGGTTGGCTTCGTCTTCGGAAGGCTTCGCCTCACGCGATTCCACTGTGGCAGGCGGGCGCCTTCATGGGCGGACTGTTTTCGCTGTGGGTCGCCGTGGGTTCCCCTCTGGTTGTGTTTGATGATGAGCTGCTCACAATCCATATGGTTCAGCACGTTCTGTTTATGCTAGTGGCCCCTCCCTTGATCCTGCTCGGAGCGCCGGCCCTGCCATTTCTGCATGGGTTGCCGCGGCGCTTCGTCCGTGGCTCCTTGGGCCCGGCGCTGCGCTGGCCGCCGGCGCAGGGATTGGGACAGGTTCTGGCTAATCCGGCGGCCTGTTGGGTGCCGGCCATGGCCGCCCTAGTCGCCTGGCATGTTCCGGTGTTGTTTGAGCTCGGGCTGCGCTCGGACGCCTGGCATGAAGTCGAACACGCCAGTTTTTTTGCTACCGGACTTCTGTTCTGGTGGCCTGTGGTCCAGCCTTGGCCAAGCGTGGCACGGTGGCCTCGCTGGCGCATTCCGCTGTATCTATTCATGGCTACGCTGCCGTGCGATGTGCTCTCTGCCTTTCTGGCATTTTGTGATCGCGTGGTCTACTCGCCCTACCTGACAATGGCCCGGCCCTTCAGTATTTCGCCCCTTCAAGACCAGGAGTGCGCGGGCGCCCTCATGTGGGCTTGCGCGACGTTCGCGTATCTGATTCCGGCAGTCATCGTCACAGTTCGGATCCTCTCTCCCTCCGGAACCCATTCAGCGGAGCCAACCCTGGCCGCCCCGCAGAAACCTGCCGCGCAGCCGCTGACCGCGCGCCTGGAGATGGCCCAATGACGGCTGCTGAACCCACCCTAGCGGCCTTGGACTTGGTGAGAATCGAGCCGCACCACTTGGTGCGCTCGCAAACCTGGGCGCAGACTGTGGCTGACTACTGGGCGCTCACTAAGCCGGAAGTCAATATTCTGATTATAGTTACGACCTTAGCTGGCTTCTGCCTGGGCCTGCCATCTCAGCACCATCCCTTTCCGTTCCTACTGCTGATTCACACCTTGCTGGGTACCTTGCTGGTGGCCGGCGGCACCGGGACACTTAATCAATACGTCGAGCGACGCTTCGATGCCCAGATGCGGCGGACGGCGCGGCGGCCGTTGGCAGCGGGCAGGCTGGAACCTTCGTCGGTTCTGCGGTTTGGGATCGCACTCTCGGTCACAGGCGCCCTCTACCTGGCCGTAGCCTTGAATGCGCTCGCCAGTCTGCTGGCAGTACTTACTTTAGTGAGCTACCTGTTCGTGTACACTCCGCTCAAACGAAGAACGCCGCTCTGTACGCTGGCAGGAGCTTTCCCCGGCGCCATGCCCCCGTTGATCGGTTGGGCTGCAGCCTCGGGGAGATTGAGCCCCGAGGCCTGGGTATTGTACGGCATCGTCTTCCTGTGGCAATTACCTCATTTCATGGCAATTGCCTGGATGTACCGGGAGGATTACGCTCGCGCGGGCTACCTGGTTCTTCCTTTTGGGGGGCGGAGAGGCGCCTTCATGGCCTGGCAAACCCTGGTACCCGGCTTGGCCCTGGTTTTCCTCAGCCTGACACCGGCGTTCCTGGGCCACGCCGGCGTGATCTATCTGGTTGGAGCATTGTCGCTTAGCTCATGCTTTGTGTATTACGCAGCATGCTTAGTGGTAAGCAAATCGAATGCCGCGGCGCGCCGCCTCCTCTTTGCGTCGGTCGTTTACCTTCCACTGGTGTTTGTTTTGATGGTCATCGATAAGGTGTAGGACCACGGCCAGCCATTGAGCCGATACGAAAACATAGAAGTGTTACCTTTATGCACGCTTTTTTGCAAAAATGGTGTCAAACAAGCGTTTGAATTGCAATCAAACGGCAACTAATCGCTGACAGCTTCCGGCGTGGCGAACCACATTGACTCATTAATTCGAGGACCAGCAGGCGCCGAAGCGCTGCGGCCACATGCTGGGGAAGAAGGTGGTGCCGGCGGAGGTCCATGTCGGGAAAATTCGCGCGGCGGCGGCAGCGCGGCACAACCCCGAGACCTTCATCATGGCGCGGACGGACGCGCTGGCGCCACTCGGCCTCGACGAGGCGTTGCGCCGGGCCGAACTCTACCTGAAGGCCGGAGCCGACGGGCTCTACATCGAGGCGGTGGAGACAGTGGAGCAATTGCAGGAGGTGGGGCAGAGGCTGCGAGGGGCCGCGCTGGCGACGAGCATCCTCGAAGGCGGTGGCCGAACGCCTTGGATGGACCCGAAGGACCTTCACGCGCTCGGCTACACAATGCTGCTTTATCCGTCGACGGTCATTTTCCGCGTGACCCGCGCCATCCAGAAGGCGGTGGCGGACCTCAAGGCAGGCCGCCCGATGCCTCCAGAGGAGTCGGTCACGTTCAAAGAGTATGAGGACATCCTCGGGCTGCCGCAATGGGCTGCTCTCGAAGATGAGTTCGTCGGCAAACACGAACTGTTGGGCGTGCCGGACAAGAAAGCCAACTGATCGCTGGAGCGCAGAAAGGCTTAGTTCAACAGTGCGTGGCCGAAGTCTCCGAATCCCTGTCGGAGCTGGACTTACCGTCGCAACTGTCATCAGGTTGACACCGCGTCACCACGTTGACGATGCGAGGTTTGCATGCCAGCGAGATAGGATGCGCGACCCACACGTAAAGCCCATGAAACAGAATGACCCAACCGTTTTCTTCTGAGTTCAGAATGTTGGAGGTGCAACTGCATTACTGGGAGACAGTGCGACGTTAGAAAATGCGGAGTGAACTGACTGATGAATAGGGAGAGCTCGCTCGCGGGACTACCGATTCTGCGCGATCCCACCATGAATAAGCCCGCCGCCTATGCCGAGGGTGAGGCTGCGAGGGCAGCTCTACAAAGCCGAGTACGCGGCGCAACCCAGCCGCCGATGAGTCCTGTCTCGAGCACGACTGCTCAAGGACAATCCGGTATAGAGGGCCAATAGAGTTTAACCGAGCAGAGATAACCATATGGCGAGCAGAGTAGCGGATATATTTGTCGAAACATTGGTCAACGCGGGCGTACCGCGGATCTATGGAGTGGTAGGCGATTCTTTGAACGGCCTCACCGACACCCTCCGCAAGAGTAAAGCGATCGAATGGGTGCATATGCGGCATGAAGAGGCAGCAGCATTTGCTGCCGGCGCGGAGGCCCATCTTACAGGAGAGATCGCCGTGTGTGCGGGCAGCTGTGGCCCGGGCAATCTTCACCTCATCAATGGCCTGTTTGATTGTCATCGGAATCGCGTGCCGGTACTCGCAATCGCGGCGCAGATTCCGAGTCACGAAATTGGAAGCAGCTACTTTCAGGAGACGCACCCTGACCACCTGTTTAAGGATTGCAGCCATTACTGCGAGTTGATTTCGCAGTCGGAGCAGATGCCGCGAGTGTTGGGAATCGCCCTGCGTACGGCTCTCCTAAAGCGGGGCGTCGCAGTGGTCATTATCCCTGGAGATGTGGCCTTGCGAGAATGTTCCGCACCCGCGCTTTCACTCGGCATCGAGAATTCCGCCTCAATCATCCGTCCATCAGACCATGAGATCAACTGTGCTGCCGAGATTCTCAATTCCGCGCCCAAGGTCGCCATTCTTGGGGGCACGGGCTGTGAAGGCGCACACGATGAAATGATCGAGGCAGCCGAGCGGCTGAAGGCCCCAATCGTTCACGCGCTGCGCGGCAAGGAATTTATCGAGTACGACAACCCGTATGACGTAGGGATGACCGGCCTGCTGGGTTTTTCTTCCGGCTACCACGCCATGATGAACTGCGATGCTCTGCTCATGCTGGGAACGGACTTCCCTTACACGCAGTTCTACCCCAAGCACGCACAGATCATTCAGGTGGACCGGCTGGGCGAGCAGATCGGACGGCGCACTCCGGTTGATCTCGGGCTGGTCGGAAACGTGAAGGACACGCTGGAGGCGTTGACTCCACTGATAGAGAGCAAATTGGACCGCTCCTATCTCGACATATGCCTCAACCATTACCTGATTGCCCGCCAGAGTCTCGATGATCTCGCCACCGGCGAACCGGGACGAACGCCAATTCACCCGCAGTACGTTGCCAGGATCCTGGATGAGGTTGCGACGGAGGATGCCGTGTTCACGTGCGATGTGGGCACGCCAACCGTCTGGGCCGCGCGCTACCTCCATATGAACGGAAAGCGCAGGCTGCTCGGCTCCTTTAATCACGGCTCCATGGCAAATGCGCTGCCACAAGCGATCGGCGCGCAGGCAAGCCATCCAGGCAGGCAGGTGATTACGCTTTCGGGTGACGGTGGATTGGCAATGATGCTCGGCGACCTGCTGACGCTTCGGCAGCTGAAACTGCCGGTGAAGGTGGTGGTCTTCAACAACAGCACGCTTGGTTTCGTCGAACTGGAGATGATGGCGGCCGGGCTTCCTGCTTATGGAACAGATCTGGTGGATCCAAACTTCGCTCAATTGGCTGAAGCGGCGGATATTTTCGGCATTCGCGTCGAGAAGCCGGAAGAGCTTCGCCCGGCCTTCGAACGTGCATTCGCTCATTCAGGTCCTGCTCTTGTGGAAGTAATCGTCAATCGGCAGGAGCTTTCTATGCCGCCGACGATCAGCGCCGACCAAGCTTTGGGATTCGGTCTCTACATGCTTCGTACCGTATTGAGCGGACGCGGCGACGAAATCATCGATCTGGCAAGAACCAATCTCGTTCGCTGACTAGCATAAGCAGCTTGGTTACCGCGATGGCGATTTTACGGCTCTGACATAACCGTTCTGCTCGGCTGAGGAGGAACGATGACAACGAAAGCGAGTGCACAGCAGAAAGAGGCGGAGCAGGCGCTGCAAATCCTCGAGTTGCCGATCGGGATAAAGGCAACGGGCAAGCGAAAAGAGAGCGATTCGCTGGGAGAAGTCGATGTTCCGGTGACTCGCTTACGCTAGAGCCGTGGCGCGCCCGTGGCTTTCTGGTGATGCGCGATCTGATCGTGAATCGGTCAGCCTTTGACCGAATCATCCAGGCGGGCGGCTTCATCAGCGCGCCTACAGGAAGCGCTCCCGATGCCAATGCGATCCTGGTCCCAAAAGAAGCAGCGGACACTGCATTTGACGCCGCTGCCTGCATCGGTTGTGGAACCTGCGTTGCCGCCTGCCCAAATGCAGCCGCCACGCTGTTCACCTCCGCAAAGATCAGTAACCTCAACTCGCTTCCCCAGGGTCAGCTGCAACGCCAGCGGACCCGTTCGTTCGGCGCGAAATGCTGGGCAGGCGCACTCGCCCTCACGCTGTTCCGCGGCGAGCTTTTTCGTGCAGCCGAACCTCGCAAACCAGTTCCGGAGCCATCCCCGGGGTGTCATATTTCCGGTGCTGGCGGTCGCAGGCATGATCGGGACGCGCCTATTCAGTTTCCGGCGGAAGGAGCTGCAGGCATTTCTGGCATTGGGTCTATATCTGCTTGGAATGTTAACCAGTGCGGCCTTCGGGGTCATTCCGAACGTGCTGCCGTCGAACACTACGCCGAACTTGGGTCTCACGATCCACAACGCGGCCACCAGTGAGCAGGGACAGATCGTCGGCCTATCGTGGTTCATTCCCGGTATGGCCCTCGCGACGGGGTACTCCGTGTTCGCCTACCGGCATTTCGCTGGCAAAGTGCAACAGGGTGCGAGTCCGGATGGCGCGCTTGGCGACGTCGGTTAGCCACACATCGGACGGACTACTGCCCGTGATGTCACAGCGTCACACGATGCAACGACAGGTTATTCGGCAGCCATGACGCAACCAGTTCCAGAGAAAGAAGTGAGATTTCGGACTCGTACGGCACTCTTGCTCGCTTTTCTTTTCCCTGCCAGCCGCGTTTTCTGCCAGAGTGCACCTGTTTCACCAGATCGGCCGTGGCATTCCGCCCAGGAACAAGAAATCCAAAGGGAGTCGAACAACGTTAGTGGCTACGCGGCCAAGCTCAGCATTGATGCTACTGAGAGCTATTCATTGGCGGAGCTAATAGATTTGGCCGAGGCGCACAATCCCGAGACGCGCCTGGCGTGGGAGCGTGCTCGTGCTCAGGCAGCCGGCTTGGGAGTCGCGCGGAGCGAGTTGTATCCGACGTTAGTTGCCCTTGCGCTCTCCCAGACTAATAGCTCCGAAGTTCTGTTCGGAACTGCGTTTTATCGCCAGACGGTCCAGGCGTTTGAGGGAGTTCTGGAGCTGAATTACACTATCTTCGACTTCGGCGCGCGATCTGGCCGGATCGCCGGGGCGCGAGCGGAGCTCCTAGCCTCGAACTTCGGGTTTAACGACGCCCATCGACGGATTATCGATCACGTTGAGCAAGCCTATTATCGGCTGCTGAATACGACTGGTCAGGAGGATGCCGCCTTATCAAGCCTGTCCAATGCGCAGACCGTGCAGCAAGCTGCGGAGGATCGTTTGAAGCAAGGCTTGGCGACTTTGCCGGACGTACTGGAAGCACGGAGCGCCACTGCCCAGGCGGAATACGAGCTGCAAGCGGTGATGGGAGCTGAGGAGACTGCACGAGGGGATTTGGCAACGACGCTGGGAACCTCTCCAACCGTCACAATTCACGTGCAGCCGCTGAACGAGTTGCCAATCCCCGAATCGATCGGCGACACGGTCGAGCAGGCGATCGATCGCGCGCTCGAACAACGCCCCGACCTTATGCAACAAGTGGCCGAAATACGATCGGCAAAAGGCAAGGTCAAGGAGGCGCGCGCAGCGTTCTATCCTGACCTGAACCTTGCGGCTACGCCCAGCGGGCAATCACTATACGGGACGCAGCAAGCGCTTCCCTGGATACACACGGCCGGTTTCTACGGTGGATTGAGCCTGACGCTAAGCTGGAGCCTCTTTGATGGAGGTGCGCGAAAAAACAATCTAGCGCAAGCGGAAGCCAGCCTCCGCGCCGCAGAAGCCCGAGCGAACCTGGCTCGTGATGAGGTTGCCGACGAGGTTTGGACCGCTTACTCCAACCTGCACACCGCCTTTCGCCAGCGCCAGGCTGCCACCGCGCTCCTGGAAGCCGCCCGCCAATCGTACGCTGCGGCTCTTGAATCGTACAATTACGGACTCCGGAGCCAGTTAGACGTCACTCAAGCGCAGCGGAGCCTGGCCCAGGCCCGCTCGACCGATGTCCTGGCGCGCACCCAGGTACTTAGCTCCCTGGCAGATCTGGCCTTCCGAACTGGGGATTCGATTCAGGCGGGCGCGAGAAAGCCATGACCAACGCCGGCAAGAGAAGAGGTCTTCAGGCGCGGGCCGTGTTGGTGCTCACTCCGTTGCTCCTTGCGAGTTGCGCACGTGCTCCCTCCTTCGACATCCTGGGCTCCTTCTTCCCGGCGTGGCTCGTCTGCTTAGTATTGGCGGTCCCGCTCACCGCTCTCGCTCGATGGCTGCTCTTGCATCTGCGCATTGAGGTCGCATTTCCAATTCTAGTGTTTCCGGGTCTGACAGCACTCTTTACATTCGCGCTGTGGATCATTTTCTTTCACTAGGAAGGAATGAAGGAGTATGAGTTCCGACAGCAGTCCGAGACCGAGGAGGCGGCTGGGTGGCTGGGCCAGCGCGGCCATCGTGTTGGCAGCGCTCGCGCTGGGCCTCGTGGTGCTTTACCACACGAACCATTACCCGCGCACCGACGATGCCGAGATCTTTGCGAACTTCATCGGCATCGCGCCGCAAGTGGAAGGACCGATTCTGCGGCTCAATGTGCGCGACAACCAGTTCGTGAAGAAAGGTGACCTGCTCTTCGAAATTGATGAACGGCCCTATCAGTACGCCCTCGAAAGGGCCATTTCCGATCAGGCGGCTCTTGAAGGTCAGATCTCGGACGAGCAACGACGCATTGCGGCACTGGTCAGCGCGGTCTCAGTCTCGCAGGCCAATATCCATAGCGCGCAGGCTGACGTAGCGCGATGGGCGGCGGCTGTGGATCAGGCCCGGGCCGACGTGGCCAACGCCGAGCAGGGCGTGAACCGGGCCAAAGCGGAGTGGACGTACTCGAGTGACAATTTGCATCGGCTGGAGCCGCTGCTCGCGAAACAGTTCGTCACGGTAGATCAGGTGGATCGAGCGAAAAGCTCAGAGATTGCCCAGTCAGAAGCTCTCAACCAGGCAGGGTCCCAACTGCTCGTTTCGAAGGCGGGATTGAAGTCAGCGGTTGCGCAATACGAACACTCCGAGGCGGTCCTGGAACAGAGCAAGGCCCAACATGAACAATCCGTTCGCGCCGTCACCACCCTCGAACCGCTGATCAATCAGCGTGGCGCGAAAGCAGCGGCGGTAAAGGACGCCCGCTACAACCTCGATAACTGCCGGGTGTATGCGCCCTTCGACGCCCGGGCGACCGGTCTCACCATTTCGGAAGGCGCCTACGCCCACGTCGGTCAGCAGATATTCACACTAATTGACGCACGCACCTGGTGGGCGGTGGCGAACTTCCGTGAGGGCCAGCTCGGGTACATCAAGCCTGGAATGCCAGCCGACGTTTATGTCTTATCTAAACCGAACGTGCGCTTTTCGGGTGAGGTGGATAGCCTCGGCTTTGGCGTGACGCCAGACCCCGACGTCGTTGGAACCTGGCCGTCACAACCTGGCGGCCTCCCCGACGTGCAACGCACACTCAATTGGGTACACCTGGCGTCGCGGTATCCGGTCCGCGTTCGCGTTAAAGCCCCCTCTCCGGATCTGTTCCGAATTGGCGAGTCAGCCGTTGTAGTCATGCGTGCGCATTGACATGGCCACCCTTGCACATAGCCTGCCGGAGTCGACCCGACCGTCGGCCTGGTTCCGAGAGTTTCTGAAACAGGAGCTGGCGCCGTATCCGGGACGATTCGAAACGGTTGCGCGCATGGTCCTCGCCGCAACTCTCGTCATGATCGTCACCATGACTTTTCGTATTCCCTATGGGTTTCAAGGCGCGATTTACGCACTCATCATTTCTCGCGAGAATCCGCAAGCCACTCTGCGATCAGCGGGATCAATAGTCTTCATTTCCGGCATAGGGGCCGCTTATGTCCTAGCCTCAGCGTGGTTTTTTGTCAGCGCTCCAGAGCTGCATTTTCTCTGGACTCTTGGCGCCTTCTTGATGGTCTTCTTTGCACTCAGCACCATGACCGATTACAGTGCAGTGACCACATTTGCCATTCTGATCGCCCTCGCGGTCCCCGTGTGGGATCGCCACGTGCCAGCCGAGACCAATGTTGAAGATACGCTCTGGGTGGTGTACGGAGCTCTGATCGGAGGCCTGATCACAGCGCTGGTAGAGCTGGCGTTTGTACAGATAAGGCTTGGGGATGATCTTATCCGGTCCATTGTAGAGCGCCTGACTGCTGTTGAAGAGTTGCTCGGCTGCTATCTCACAGACCGCCCCGCGGACAGCAAGATAAGGGAGAATATTACGGGCCTGAGCATGAGGGGGGCATCGAGGCTGCGACGCAATCTGCGGCGATCCAGCTATTCGCCGCTTTACCGTGAACAGATGAGTGCCGTTGTAGCGCTCGTCGGGAGACTCGTAGACATCGCCGCTAACCTGACGCAGCTCAGCATTCAGGTTTCTGGCGATGACCGACAACGAATAAGCCGCTTGGCCGCAAGCATCGCTGGCGTTCGCGCCGATCTACTGAGCCGGCGAGATCCAAGCCTGATTGAGTTCAATAGCCAAAGCGAAGCCTCCAGTGGCATTCCCCTATTGCGGGAGATGGAGAAAACGGTGGCGCTGATTTCTGAGGTGTTCTACGGTCGCCTATCAATAAGCGAGTACGCGCCCTCACCATCAAGTGACGAGCGACGATCGAAGCTCTTGGTTTCGGACGCGCTATCGAACCCTGAACACCTCAAGTTCGCGCTGAAGGGCTGCCTCGCTGCAAGCCTCTGCTATATTATTTACAACTCCCTCGACTGGCCTGGCATCAGCACGGCGGTCACCAGCTGTCTGCTGACGGCCCTTTCCACGATCGGCTCATCTCGTCAGAAACAGGTTCTACGATTTACGGGAGCGATCGTCGGCGGCTTTGTGCTCGGGATGGGCTCGCAGATATTTGTTCTGCCTTACCTCGACTCGATTGCCGGATTCACGGTTCTTTTTGTGGTCGTCACGGGTGTGGCTTCCTGGTTCATGACCTGTAGCCCTCGATTGTCATACTTCGGAGTGCAGATGGCGGTCGCCTTCTACCTCGTCAACCTGCAGGAGTTTACGATTCAGACCTCGCTCACCGTCGCCAGGGACCGCGTCCTCGGCATTTTGCTCGGGCTCGTCATGATGTGGCTGGTGTTTGACCAGCTCTGGGGCGCCTCCGCTGCGGTTGGAATGAAGAGGACCTTCATTTCCATCCTGCGCTCGCTGGCCCAACTTTCCCGAGAACCCCGTTCCACCGACAGGCGAGCTGCCATTGAGCGCACTTACTCGCTGCGCGAGACGATCAGCGACGCTTTCGACAAAGTAAGGACTCTCTCCGACGGTGTGCTATTTGAATTCGGGCCTTCCCGGCAGCAGGACCTCGCCTTGCGCGATCGAATCCGGCGCTGGCAACCGCAACTGCGACTGCTGTTCTTGATTCGGATTGCCTTGCTGAAATACCGTCTCCAACTCCCCGGTTTCGAATTACCAGAAGCCGTACGGCTGGCACAAGAGGAGTTCGACAACCGGTTAGCCAAGATGCTGGACGGTATGGCAGACCGGATGGAAGGCAAAGGACCGGAGGCAAGAGAGAATCTGGAAGATTGCTTTGAGCGCCTGCAGCAGACGACCGTGACCTGCTGTCCGGAATTACCCAAAGAAGCGCTCGCGACTCCCCTACAGACATTTCTTCCTCTGTCCGGCAGAATCGAAGGCTTGACGAATGCCTTGGACGAGGAGATCTGAATGCGACTAGCGCGGCAACTCGTGAGGAATTTCGCGGGCGACGCGTACATGGTTTGTACCGCGAACATCGTTCTTCATGCCGGCGTCTCTCGGGCGGACGGTAAGGAGGGATCACTTGAATTTGAAGGTCATCCTCTGGAGCGCGGTCGTCAGTCGTGCGGCACTACATGGTCGGGACAGCATTGGCCTGCGCGGACTTGTGCTCTGAGAAATGCATATCGGCCGCCCTGGCCATGCTATGTTGCCGCGTGGGTCGAGAGATCCCCAGCTTCTTCATTTTGGCAAGCAGGGTAGTGCGATTCAGCCCCAACTTGGCCGCCGCGCCGTTCGCTCCGCCTACGAGCCAGTCCGCCTCAATCAGTGTTTTCAGAATCAGAGTACATTCGGACTCCCGCAAGGTGGTTTGTGCGCGAGAATGCCGGGCAGTTTCGGACTGCGGCGGTGGCGGGAGGGGGTTGGGAAACACCCCGTCGTTCGACAGGATCACGGCGCGTTCGACCAGGTTCTGAAGCTCCCGGATGTTACCCGGCCAGGGGTATGACATGAAAGCCGCGAATGTTTCCGGTGCAATATGCTCGATTCGCTTACCCATCCTTTGGGCATGAACCTCGATGTAATGCATGACCAGCGGGAAGATGTCTTCGCGGCGTTCGCGTAGTGGCGGGATCAGGATCGGAAAGACGTCCAGACGATAGTAGAGGTCGCTGCGAAATTCGTTCCGCTGCACCATCTGCGTGAGGTCCCGATGCGTCGCCGCCACCAGCCGAACGTCCACTTTATGGGTGCACCCGCTGCCCAGACGCTCGAACTCCTGTTCTTGCAGAACCCGCAGCAGCTTCGGCTGTAAGGCCAGCGGAATGTCTCCGACCTCATCGAGGAAGAGAGTCCCTTTATCCGCGAGCTCGAATCGGCCGACCTTTTGCGCGATGGCTCCCGTGAAGGCGCCCTTCTCGTGACCAAAAAGCTCGCTCTCCAGCAAGTCAAAGGGAATGGCCGCGCAATTCAGCTTGATGAATGGACGCCCGCAGCGGGGGCTGACGTTGTGCACAGCGTGCGCGATTAATTCCTTCCCGGTGCCGGTTTCCCCTTGAATCAGCACCGTGGAGCCGGTAGGTGCAACTCGCTCGACCTGTTTGAGAACCGCCTTCAGAGCTGAACTCTTTCCGATGATCCGCTCAAATCTGCGCTCACGACGGTCCTGAGCAACTAACACCGGAACTGCCATAGCGTTGCTCCTGGAGATTCACTCGCACTGCCCAATCAGTTGTCCAGCGCGGCTCGAACGGTTTCCAGCAGAACTTTATCGTCGAAGGGCTTCGTCAAGAACTCTGCGGCGCCCTCGCACATCGCCTGCATCCGCATTTTGGAATCGCCATGCGCGGTGATGAAGATGATCGGTATTCTGCAATGCTCGGCGTTGAGCTTCGCCTGCAATTCAAGTCCGGACATTCCCGGCATACGAATGTCAGCGATCAGGCATGCCGCTTTGTGCTGCAGTCCGGATTCCAAGAATTCTTCTGCTGACCCAAAACATAGGGCCGAAAGCCCATCGGCTTCGACCAGATCCTGCAGCGCACTTTGGACCGATTTGTCGTCATCAACCACTGCAATCAGAGGCCGGATCTTCGTGGACTGAAAAGTTCCCTTCGAGATCCCTAGTAACACGGCGTGTCTTCCCCTGTGCCTTGGCTTTCGATCACCATCGCTGCCCCCGGCACCCGCGCTCCGCTAGCACCATTCACCGTGCTGGCGATCGCTCGGTGTTCGCTGTCTGGCCGCACAATGAAAAAGCTAGACTGGACCGCGTTGTCCGAGCAACTGTCCGTTCTTATCGATCAGGTGAATTCTCTCGCTCATCGTCATGTCATTTGTTGGATTGATTGCCTTCCCGTTCGCGGCGAAGAGCTTCCTCGAATCTCTCGCCGACAAATCTGAGGAGGTCTTCCGTGGACCGGAACGCTAAGTTCTTACCTGTGTCAACTTCTTCCACCCACCCTTCGAAAAAGCCTCGTGCGGATTCCGTTTTGGGTCCAAGTCGCACTACAAATGCTCCTCGCATGGTGGAAGGTTAGAGGGTTTCACAGGCCAAGGTGTGAGGTTTTCATACACTTTTCGTTATCTTTTTGTCCCTGTCACGCCGACGACTTGTCGGATGAAGACGAGATATCCCCTTACTCAACAAGTGGTTAGCTCAAAGACCTGCGCTCGAGACTTCGCTGGGGCTGTATAATGGGGCGTGCCAATCCTGAGCGTTGCGTTTCCACCACGGGGACCAGCAGCCCCCTTAGGTACGAGATGAAAAGATTTCAATCGTTCCGGCTGGATACCGGAAACCAGTGCCTGTGGAATGGTGAGGCTCGGGTTAGCCTTGCCCCGAAGGCGTTTGATGTGCTTCGTTACCTCGTCGAGCACGCGGGCCGGCTGGTGACGCCGGACGAGTTACTTGAGGCGCTCTGGCCGGGGACCTACGTCAATCCTGAGGGTCTAAGAAGGTACATCCAGGAAATCCGGAAAGAACTGGGCGACCGGCCCGACAAGCCGGTATTCATTGAAACCCTGCCCAAGCGAGGATACCAGTTTGTGGCTCCCGTCATCGAGGAGAGCTCGGCTAAGCAGTTCGATTTATTACCTACGGGGACAGCAAAAAACATCGTGGGACGTGAATCAGCTTTCGCCGAGTTGGCCCGCGCTCTTAATGAAGCGCTGCGAGGGCGGCGGCAGATCGTTTTTGTCACGGGGGAGCCGGGCATCGGGAAAACGACCCTGGTCGATGAATTCCAGCGGCGAGCTGCCAGCAACGTACATGCCGTTCGTATTGTCCGAGGCCAGTGTATGGAAGGCTATGGAGGCCAGGAAGCATACTACCCAATGTTGGAGGCATTGGGTCAGCTATGCCATGGTGCGGGAGGAGACTGGGTGGTCCAAACCCTTGCCCAGCAGGCTCCTACTTGGCTGGTGCAGTTTCCCGCATTGCTGAAGCCCGAGCACCGCGACATGCTGCAACGGGAGATCCTGGGCACAACGCGCGAACGCATGCTGCGCGAGATTAGTGAGGCGCTGGAGACGATAACCTCGGAAAACCCTCTTATCCTGGTTTTCGATGACCTACACTGGGCGGATCACTCCACGGTCGACCTACTCTCTGCGCTAGCTCGCCGGCGGACGCCCGCCAGAATGATGCTTATTGGCAACTACTATCCCGTCGAGGTGATCCTATCGGAACATCCCTTGAAGGCCCTTAAGCAGGACCTGCTGGTTCATCAGCTATGTCGCGAGGTCGCTTTGGAGCCTCTGGAAGAATCCGACGTGGCGCAATATCTCGCGGCCGGCTCCCTGGAGGCCAGCCTGCCGGAGGGTTTGGCGAGGCTGGTCTATCAGCACTCGCAAGGCAATCCGCTGTTCATGATCGCGGTGCTGGAACATATGACGGAGCGGGGTTTCATAACCTGCGAAAACGGAAGGTGCCAAGCTCACGCGGCTCTGGAGGAAATCGATCTTGCAATCCCAGAGACGATGCGCCAGATGATTAGAATCCAGTCGCATCGCCATAGCGTGGAGGAGCAGCAAGTGCTGCGAGCAGGGAGCATAGCGGCCGGCCCTCCGGACGTGGCGCCGGCCGCCGCGCAAGCAACGATGAGACCCTTAAGTCAACCGGCCGGCGTCGAAGAGCTCCATGCTCGGAACGCAGTCGAGGAAGCAGAGCCCTGGCACAGCCGGGCGTCAAGGCGCGGGCTGCTGACTGCGTTGGTCTGCGTGGTGCTTGGCCTGGGTGTGGTCGGGGCACTGAGTTCCGGAACTTGGAAGAGGTGGTTTCCGTCTCCGCAGATCCGCTCCCTTGTCGTCTTGCCCCTAGAAAACCTGTCAGGCGACCCGAAACAGGAATACTTCGCTGACGGGATGACGGAAGAGCTGATTGCCGACCTTGGCCAAGTTTCCGCACTACGCGTGATTTCACGAACCTCGGCGATGACTTATAAGGGCACGAAGAAGAGGTTGCCCGAAATCGCCCACGAATTGGGGGTAGATGCCGCGGTAGAAGGGTCTGCGGTGCGAGAGGGAAACCAGGTGCGGATTACCGCCCAGTTGATCGATGCCCGGACCGATCGACATCTCTGGGCCCGTACCTACGTCCGCGACCTGACCAGCGTTCTCACGTTGCAGGGCGAGGTGGCGCAAGAAATCGCCGATGCAGTCAGGATCGAAGTGACACCGCAGGAGAAAACGCGCCTGGCACGCGCCCGCCTCGTCAACCCGGAAGCTCAAGATCAGTATTTGCGGGGGATGCTTTTCTTAAATACCGGCCATCCCGAGAGTGCTATCGACTATTTTCAAAAGGCAATCGATAAAGACCCTAATTATGCGCAGGCGCATGCGGCATTAGCCGACAGCTATGGCATTATGGGTGAGTACGGCTGGATCTCTTATTCGGAGGCGTTTTCCAAGCAGAGAACTGAAGCGATCAGGGCGATCGAGTTGGATGATGCTCTGCCCGAAGGCCATGTCGAGCTTGCGAATGCGGCGATGAATCTGGACTGGGACTGGGTCACCCCAGCAAAGGAGTTCCAGCGAGCGCTGGAGCTCAATCCAAACTCAGCGCCCAGCCATTGGAGATACGCGGTTTACCTGGAGCGAACCGGCAGACTACCCGAAGCCATTGCGGAGGTAAGGCGCGGCATGGAACTCGATCCTGTTTCCAGCCGCTCATACTCGACGGCGGGAGCCACGTATTATTTTGCCCGTCAGTATGATCAGTCACTTGCGGAGAATCGAAGAGCATCGCCATCGGACTACGATCTCTCAGAATTTGTCTTTCACTTCGGCACCATTTACGTAGAGAAGGGCATGTACGCGGAAGCCATCAGAGAATTCCAGAAATTAGGCGATCGACCACATGCCTTAGGCCACTTAGCCAATGCCTATGCTCGCGCCGGCCAAGTAGATGCGGCGCTCGAGACCATTTCGCAAGTGGAAAAACACGTGCAAAAGGAGGGCGTCGGGAGATACGAAATAGCGCTGGCCTACGCCGGGCTGGGCAAGAAGGACGAAGCGTTTAGATGGCTGGAAGAGGCTTATAAGGCACATGATGAGGGACTTACGAATCTCAAGATCGATCCCTGCCTGGACCCTTTGCGCTCCGATCCGCGCTTTGCCGACTTGGTGCGCCGGGTCGGCCTGCCACCCTAGTCTTAGTCTAGAACACGGTCGTCAGTCGTGCGCCACTACGCGATCGGCGCTGGGCCGGCCTGTGCGGACTTGTGCTCTGAGAAATGCATATCGGCCGCCCTGGCCATGCTATGTTGCCGCGTGGGTCGAGAGATCCCCAGCTTCTTCATTTTGGCAAGCAGGGTAGTGCGATTCAGCCCCAACTTGGCCGCCGCGCCGTTCGCTCCGCCTACGAGCCAGTCCGCCTCAATCAGTGTTTTCAGAATCAGAGTACATTCGGACTCCCGCAAGGTGGTTTGTGCGCGAGAATGCCGGGCAGTTTCGGACTGCGGCGGTGGCGGGAGGGGGTTGGGAAACACCCCGTCGTTCGACAGGATCACGGCGCGTTCGACCAGGTTCTGAAGCTCCCGGATGTTACCCGGCCAGGGGTATGACATGAAAGCCGCGAATGTTTCCGGTGCAATATGCTCGATTCGCTTACCCATCCTTTGGGCATGAACCTCGATGTAATGCATGACCAGCGGGAAGATGTCTTCGCGGCGTTCGCGTAGTGGCGGGATCAGGATCGGAAAGACGTCCAGACGATAGTAGAGGTCGCTGCGAAATTCGTTCCGCTGCACCATCTGCGTGAGGTCCCGATGCGTCGCCGCCACCAGCCGAACGTCCACTTTATGGGTGCACCCGCTGCCCAGACGCTCGAACTCCTGTTCTTGCAGAACCCGCAGCAGCTTCGGCTGTAAGGCCAGCGGAATGTCTCCGACCTCATCGAGGAAGAGAGTCCCTTTATCCGCGAGCTCGAATCGGCCGACCTTTTGCGCGATGGCTCCCGTGAAGGCGCCCTTCTCGTGACCAAAAAGCTCGCTCTCCAGCAAGTCAAAGGGAATGGCCGCGCAATTCAGCTTGATGAATGGACGCCCGCAGCGGGGGCTGACGTTGTGCACAGCGTGCGCGATTAATTCCTTCCCGGTGCCGGTTTCCCCTTGAATCAGCACCGTGGAGCCGGTAGGTGCAACTCGCTCGACCTGTTTGAGAACCGCCTTCAGAGCTGAACTCTTTCCGATGATCCGCTCAAATCTGCGCTCACGACGGTCCTGAGCAACTAACACCGGAACTGCCATAGCGTTGCTCCTGGAGATTCACTCGCACTGCCCAATCAGTTGTCCAGCGCGGCTCGAACGGTTTCCAGCAGAACTTTATCGTCGAAGGGCTTCGTCAAGAACTCTGCGGCGCCCTCGCACATCGCCTGCATCCGCATTTTGGAATCGCCATGCGCGGTGATGAAGATGATCGGTATTCTGCAATGCTCGGCGTTGAGCTTCGCCTGCAATTCAAGTCCGGACATTCCCGGCATACGAATGTCAGCGATCAGGCATGCCGCTTTGTGCTGCAGTCCGGATTCCAAGAATTCTTCTGCTGACCCAAAACATAGGGCCGAAAGCCCATCGGCTTCGATCAGATCTTGCAGCGCACTCTGGACCGATTTATCGTCATCAACGATTGCAATCATTTTAGACCTTTGCTGCGTACCCATAGACTGACCATAGCGCGACATGCCCAGCGAAAACAATCATGTCTTGGTAGGGCGCAAGCACACTTTGGTAGGGGTTTTCACAGACTAACGGGTGGTGTGACAGGCCAAGTGGCTAAGCTGGGACCTGCAATCATTTGTTAGCGGTAAGCCTGATCTTGTCCGCCATCCTCACTAATTCGGCCAAAGATCCGGCTCGCATCTTTTCCATTACACGGCCACGATGCATTTTTACCGTGGCTTCGCTGGCGCCGAGTTCTGGCGCAATCTGCTTGTTGAGCATCCCCGAAGCCACCAGGCTCATGACTTCGCGCTCTCGTGCGGTCAATGTGCCATAGCGCTCTCGCAAGTTCTCAATCTCAATCTGCTGTTCGCGGGTCTCACGATCACGCTGAAGCGCCTGCTGAATCGCGTCCAACAGGTCCTGGTCCCTGAACGGTTTGGTCAGGAACTCCACCGCACCCGATTTCATTGCCTTCACCGTCATGGGGATGTCTCCATGCCCGGTGATGAAGATAATCGGAATCTGCACACCTGCCGCGGCCAATTGGCGCTGAAAATCCAAGCCGCTCATGCCAGGCAGTCTTACATCCAGAACCAGGCAACATGGGCCATCGGGGCGTTTAAAGCTTAGGAACCCTTGCCCTGTCGCGAACGATTCGGCCCGCAATCCCACGGATTCCACGAGATCCTGGATCGACTGACGCACAGCGCGATCGTCATCAATAATGAAGACCGTGGGGACACCTGCCGATTTCATGCGTGTGCCTCGGCTTCGACGCGCAAGGTGAAATTGAATGTAGTGCCCGGCCCGCCATTGGCGGTAGCCCACAGCCGACCGCCATGTGCCTCGACAATAGAACGCGTGATGGCTAGGCCCATGCCCGAGCCCTCTGGTTTCGTGGTATAGAAGGCATCATAGATCCGGTCCGCGTTTTCGGCAGGCAGCCCCACGCCGGTGTCGCTGACCGAGATCAGCAGTTGACCATCCTGGCCAAGTTCGGACTTTATCGTAAGTTCGCCAGCAGTGTCCTTCATCGCTTCGACGGCATTCAGCATCAGGTTCATGAACACCTGCTGCAGTTGTACACGATCCGCCATGACATTAGGAATCCCTTCCGCGAGTTCGGGTCGGACGGATACCGAATAGCGGATGGCCTCATTGTGTAACAGAACAATCATTTCTCGAATGACCTTGTTTACGTCGATCAACTCGCGTTCCGGCGGTGTACCCTTCTTATAGAAGGACCGCAAACGGTTGATGACGTCGTCCGCACGGGTTCCGGCCTCCTTAATTCTCGCCACCGCCAAGCGTGCCCTTTCCAGTTCCGGCGGATTACGCGCAAGCCATCGCAAGCAGGCGTCCGCACTTGTGATCGCCACAGCAATGGGTTGCCTGATTTCATGAGCCAGCGATGCGGTAAGTTCTCCCAGCATGCTCACCCGGTTGATGTGCGCGAGATCTGCTTCGAGCTGCCGCAGCCTCTCGCGCTCTCGTTCGGCCCGCTTGCGGTCCTCGATGTCGGTGCGCGTACCGTACCACCGAAGGACGCGTCCGCGCTCGTCCCGCAGCGGATTGTCTCGGATCAAGAACCAGCGATACTGCCCGTCTTTTCCCCGGATTCGTGCCTCCAACTCAAAGGGGGCAGGGTCTATAAGGGTGCGCTCACGGAGGGCCACTAACTTCTTCAGATCTTCGGGGTGAAAAATTCTGGCAAAGGCATCTTTAGACTGCGCCTCTTCGAGAGTAAGGCCGGTGAATTCCCGGTCTTGTTGGTTGGCAAAAAGCGGATTCCAATCTGCGTCGAAAACGAAGACTTGCTGGGGAATCACATCGACAAGCTGTCGAAGCTCCCGTTCGCTCTGTCGAATCTTTTCTTCCGCCCGCTTGCGCTCCGTGATATCGCGAATGGCGCTGGAAATCAGCACGCCCTCCTCGGTCTCCAGCGGGCTGAGGCTGATCTCCACCGGAAACTCATGTCCATCCTTGTGCAGGCCGTACAGTTCCAGCCCCGACCCCATGGGCCGCGTGCGAGGGTCGGCCTCAAAAGTCGTGCGGTGTTCCGGATGTTTACTCCGGAATCGCTCTGGCACTAGCATTTCGATCTTGTTCCCCAATACCTCCCGTCGTTGATAGCCGAACAGGTTCTCCAGTTGCGCGTTGACCAAAACAATTTCGCCCTCACGATTCACCACCGCCATCGCATCGGGCGCCGATTCCAGCAGCACGCGGAATTTCTGTTCGGCTTGCTTGCGTTCCGTTACATCGGCAGCGGTGCCGATGTACTCGACGAGTTCTCCGTCTTTATCGAGGACCGGATGCCAAATCACGTGAAGGTGCTTGAGAGTCCCGTCTTGCAGCAGTAGCCTAAAATCTGTCGTAAATTCAGCTTTATCACGGAATCCCTTCAGGCAGGCCTCGGAAACCCAGTCACGATCGTCGGGATGCACCCGTCGACGAGTCTCGTCAAAATCAGGGATTCCGCGCTGTGGATCCAATCTGAAAATCCGGAACACTTCCTCGGACCAGAAGAGTGTTTTCCGGCTCCCAGGGTTGTAGGCCCAACTGCCGGTGTGGGTCAGCCTCTGCGCTTCCGCCAGATAGGCCTCACTTCGCTTTAGTGCTTGCTCCGCCCGCTTGCGGTCTTCGATCTCGATACTCGTTCCGTACCATTTGACGATGTTTCCACGCTCGTCGCGCAGCGGTACATTGCGGATCAGCCACCAGCGATATTCCCCGTCCGCTTGCCTCAGCCGTGCCTCACATTCCACCGGTTCCCCAGTCGCCAGGGCCGCCCGCCACTCGTCCGCGAACCTGGCAAGATCTCCGGGGTGAACCAACACCTCCCAGCCCCAGCCCAGTCCCTCCTCTAAAGGAACACCGAAGGACTCGAGCCAGCGTTGACTGATGAAGTCAACGGAGCCGTCCGGCTCCGCACTCCAGACATGCGCCGGAATCGTGTCGACGACACGCCGGAGCCGATCTTCGCTGCTCCGGAGGCTGGAGTAGAGTTCTCGCAGGCGCCGGGCGGTGGAGTTGAAGACTCGCCCGACGTGCGCGAGTTCATCATCCCTGCTGATCACCACTTGATGTTCAAACTCGCCGCGCGCCAACGCCTCGGAGCCTTCCACCAATCGCGCGAGGGGAAGGGTGATGCTGTGCGTGATGGCCAGGCCCAGGGTACCGGCGATCAGCAAGGTGAAGATGGCTGTCAGCGTCACAAGCAGGAAAACCCGCCGTTGCACGCGTTGAATACTGGAAAGTCTTTGGGCGCGCTGTTCGGTAACCTCTTCGTCAACTTCGCGGACCGCCCTTGACGTCAGTAGACTTAGCGCCTTTGACTGATGTGCCAACCGTAAGTGGACGGCCTCCCAGTCACCCGCCGACGCCAAGCGGTAAAGTGCATCAAGTTGCGTCGGCAAGGCGACCCGCACGGACTCAAGCATAGCCCGCAACATGGAATCCTGGCCGTTCGAATCAGGATTGCTCAAGGCCTTTTCTGCCCGATCCTCATCCTCCAGAAACACCTTGCTCAACGGCGCCGCTTCCGCGGAAAGCTGCGCGGCGTTCCTGCGGGCCACCAGCTCGTCCAATTGGTCCCAGAATGTCAAAAGATCCGTGTGGGTCCGCAGGATGGCGACTTGCTTCTGGTCCACTTGGGAGATGTGCTCAACCTGGCTGCGAAGTACGCTGAATTGCCACAACACCACAGCATCACCCAGGATCATCAGCAAAGCGATGCTGACGAAGCTCAAGGTCAAACGGGTGCGGATTTTATGCGGCCGGCTGCTTTCTCGCCCCGGAGTGACTGTACCCGAGGGTTGCTTCGGTTTGACGAATTCTGTCCTCATTTCAGTTGGCGTCAATGCCGCGTCGCTGCTCTCTGAGCAATTGGCGAAGCCGGGGTGGGATGAGTGCCTGACAACTGTTCAGAAGGTTTATCCCTGGGAGAGCCACCAGGAGGCCCCGTCCTGAAACCTGTAATCTGAACCAGTGTAGCTTCCAGATCAGCGGCGACCTCTGCTGCTCTCTTGTTTCCCGTCAAAACTGAATGCACAGCCTCATAATATGCCCGGGAGACTTCCGGGTACAGCCTCCCCGTAACCCCTGAGGGCCGGGGGACAACCCACTTTTCATATGCCTCCTTCTCCTTGGCAAAGCACGGATTAGCCCTCGCCAACGCGGGATCATTAAATAAATCTGTTATCGTGGGCGTCTCACACATCAGAGGTGCTCGACGGAGTTGAACATCGCGACGGCAAAGATAGCGAACCAACATAACCGCCTCCTGGGGATGTCGCGCGTAGCGCGAAACCCCATAATTCAGAGGACCGCCATTAACCGCGTGACGCGCCCGCCCTCGGGGAAGAACCGTAAAATCGAATCGGCCTCTAACCGCCGACTCACCGGACTGGCTGACCACATCGGCGACGACCCAGTTGCGCATAAACGCCGCTTCTCCCGATTCCCAGATATTGAAAGAGTCCCATTCCTTATAGTTCGTCACCGCGGGCGGAGAAATGGACCCGACCCAGCGCGCCGCTCTCTCCCACGCGTGGATGGTGTCGGGGTTATTGACGCTGATGGTTCGGTCGGGTTCGACGATCTGTCCGCCTCCCTCGGAAGCCTGCCATTCGAGCGCGTTGCAGGTAAGAGCCTCCGACGGTGCTCCCTGCCAAACAAATCCCCAGAAGTTCTTATTTCCTTTCGCGCGCTCTCCTGCTTGTATCCTGGCCGCCATTCTGTAAAGCTCGTCCCAGGTTTCCGGGGGGGATCCGTATCCATATTTGCGCAACAGATCAGTGCGATAAAACAGCATCCCAGTACCGAGTTCATAGGGTAGCGCCACCAGTTTGCCGTTGACGATGTCGTGGGCGAGCGATTGCGGGAGGAATGCGGCCAGCTCGTGCGGTGGAATATATGGCTTAAGATCGATCAAATCGTCAGCCAGAACTCCCTGCCATATGTCGTCGACCGCGTAGACGTCGGGCGTATCCGACCGATTCGCAAGCAGTTTTCGCCACAGCGCCAACTGATCCACGGCAGCTTCAGGCGCAGGGAGGAACTCTACCCGAATGCCCGTCTCAGTGGTAAATTGTTGTATCTCCCGGTTACGACTGTCGCGATAAGCCTTGTCCAGCCAACCTTGATCGATCATCGTCACCGGCCCTGAGTTCCCCACCGGCTTCCCGCAACCCGCCCCGAGTAACATGACCGAAATCAAGACCGTTGATAATGCTGGTTGCGACAGAGCCCGGACAGAACGAGTCAGCCTCCCAAGGCGCCCGCCCGCGCAACCCGATCCAATCTGCCGAATTAGCTTAGTCACTTCGCCGTCCATTTCCAGCCCAAATCGAGGCGATAGTTAGTTGTCTTGTTGAGGTCGTGCTCCGGCCACAGTTAACATCGTTCCGAGTCCGCGATTTGCACCTCTGAAACGCATTCGTAGGGGTTTGCGTGCGCACGATCGCGGGTGGCGTCCACCTCGTCTTTTGACGTAGGCGCCATCCGCGGTGAGGATCACAACGACAAGAATCAGACTGAAGCCTTGGCTACGGCCGGCAGAGTTAAATGAAACGTCGCGCCCCGTCCGTCGTTCGCCGTCGCCCACAGCCGGCCGCCATGTGACTCGACAATAGAACGCGTGATGGCCAGGCCCATGCCCGAGCCCTGTGCCTTCGTGGTATAGAAGGCATCAAAGATCTGGTCCGAGTTTTCGGCAGGCAGCCCCACGCCGGTGTCGCTGATCGAAATCAGCAGTTGACCATCCCGCTGCTTCACTTGCGACTTAATCGTCAGCCCACCGCCCGTGTCCTTCATCGCCTCGATGGCATTCAGCATCAGGTTCATGAACACCTGCTGCAGTTGCACACGATCTGCCATGACGTTAGGAATCCCTTCCGCGAGTTCGGGACGGACTGATACCGAACAGCGGGTTGCCTCATCGTGTAGCAGAACGATCATTTCTCGAATGAGATCGTTGACGTCGACCACCTCGCGTTCAGGCGGTGTATCCTTCTTATAGAATGACCACAAACGGCTAATGACGCCGGCCGCACGGGTTCCGTCCTCCTTAACTCTCGCCACCGCCAAGCGCGCCCTTTCCAGATCCGGCGGATCATGCGTAAGCCATCGCAGGCAGGCGTCTGCACTGGTGATCGCCGCAGCAATGGGTTGCCTAATTTCATGGGCCAGCGATGCGGTCAGTTCTCCCATCATGCTCACGCGGTTGATGTGAGCAAGGTCTGCGTGTAGCTGTTCGGCGCGTTTGCGATCTTCGATGTCGGTCATGACTCCGTACCATCTCAGAATGTTCCCTCGCTCGTCCCGCAGCGGCACGGCGCGCACCTGGAACCAGCGATATTCCCGGTCGGCGCCGCGGAACCGCGCCTCATACTCCAACGGCTCTCCGGTGGCCACTGACATCGGCCATTTCTCGAGAACCCGGTTGACGTCATCCGGATGAACCGCGGCCTGCCAACCCAAGCCTGCCGCCTGCTCTACGCCTGACCCCGTATACTCAACCCAGCGTCGGTTGACGAACGTGCGCGAGCCGTCGGGCAGAGCCGTGAACGCCATGGCCGGAATGGTCTCGATCGCTTCCCGAAATTTTCGTTCCTGCTGCTGCAGTTGCCGAATACGAAGTCGATAGAGCGCCCAGAGCAATGCCAGGAAAGCGGACGCGCACGTCAGGCGGAACCAAAGGGTCTGGTAGTAGGCCGGGTCAATGGAAAATTCGAGGGCGTCGCCAGCCTCGTTCCACACCCCGCTGTTGTTGCAGGCAGTAACGCGGAACCTATAATTCCCCGGCGTCAGATTCGAGTACTCCACGCTGCGCTGGTTGACAACTTCTCTCCAGCCCGGGTCCTGTCCCTCCAGTTTGAATCGGAAATGCACCTTCTCCGGAGCAGCCAGGCTCAGCGCGGTGTAATCAATCACAAGGTCGCGGATCTGCGGAGGCAGGCGCAGTCCGCTCGCGGGATCGTACCTTTTACCATTCGCGGTGATTCGCTCGATGTGCACAGGAGGCGGTACCTTGTTGAAAGGAAGATGCCGCGGATCGATGACGCTGGCGCCATCCAGATGCACGAACCATATTTTTCCGTCGGGAGACTTAGTCACAACGGGAGTAAAGGGTTTGAGCAATGCATGCACCCTGACGCCGTCGGCCTCCCCGAACAAGGTGGTGTGGATGGCACGTTTCGGGTCGGATGCCCACGCCTCCAACTCGGGCTGAGTGATGCGCACCAGGCCGCAGGCGGTATACAGCCATAAGGAAGAAGCGTCGTCCTCGATGGCCCAGTAGACCGCATCGCACGGCAGCCCACTCTTGGCCGTGAGGGTCTCCACGCGTCCGTCTCTGATCCGGCTGAGGCCTCCTTCCGTGGCGGCCCAAAGCGTACCCTCTTTATCAATGTGAAGATCCCACACCCGCTTCCCAGCTAACCCATATTTGGCGCCGGAGGTTGTACCGATTCGATGGCCGGCCAAATAGGCAATGCCCTGTTGTTTGAATCCAATCCAAAATCCATCCTTGACCGGATCAGGAATTATGGCTGAAAGCCGCGGCTCGTTCTCGTCGGACCACGGCCAAGGTGACGATTCGACGACCCTCCCTTCGACTACATGACATAGACCATAAAAGGGATAGCTGATCCACACACCGCGACGCCACCCGGGGAGAATCGCGTTCACAGGTCCGACTGGCAGCCTGCCGCTTACGCGAGTGAATCGGCCATTCTCAAACCACGCAGCTCCATCACGACCGGCGACCCAGATGCCACCGCGTCGATCTTCGAAGAGCGACACCACCTCGTTGTTCGTTAATTCAGGCTCCGTGATTTCGTGCAGTCCGCTGTTCAATTCGCTGTGGAAGGGCGGCTTGGGTTCGACAGGGAAGTGATAGACGGTCATTTGACCTTGATGCCATCTCTGCAAGCCGCGGTCGGTGCCGATCCACAGGCTACCATCGCGGGCTGCGAGTACGGACGAAGCTTGGCCTAACAATCCTTGATCCGCAGATATCGTAGCGACGGCGGGTTCTCGGAAGCGGTCAATACCATTGGTCGTGCCTGCCCAAATGCTTCCTTCACGATCCTCAAACAGTGCCGACACGAAATCGCTGGAGAGCCCGTCGCCGTGCGCAAACCGAGTTGTCTTTCCGTGATAAACGCGCAAGAGCCCTTGAGCAGTACCGATCCACAGAGCGTCATCGCGATCGCGCAGCAGAAAGCGTGCCAAGGGCTGCCGCACGCCTGGGATCGCGTAGGCCTCGATCTTCTTGCCGACGACCTGCCGCAGGAGACCGTCGATGGCTACACGCAAGCCTGTTGCAAGATCTCCTGGAGCGAAAGCATCAGGCCAGATTAACGACCCTGATAGGATTTTTCTAGGAGGACCGGGCTTCCACTGCCAAAGGCCCGACCCGGCTCCTGCCGCCCACAGACGACCCTCACTGTCCTCGAACAAGGACTGCATAGCCACGCCGCGGAGGAGACGGCTGGGCTCAGAGCACTCAGCCTCGCCACTCCGAATCGAGCAGAGACCGCCATGGAGCCCAACCCATACTGCACCGTTATGGTCCTCCAAAACGGCAAAGACGGGCTGTCGAGCGATCTCGGGGTAATCGGTCAGCCTGCCATCTCTAAAACTTACCAGTCCCTCTGTGGTGCCGATCCATAAGGTGCCATCGCGTGTGGCTAACAACGCCATAATATCGTTGCTGGGGAGACGCTGCCCCGCCGGGGGCGCCCAGGAACTAAATCGAACGCCATCGAAGCGCACTAGGCCGAATTCCGTGCCGAGCCAAAGGTACCCGTCAGGCGTCTGGACAATCGACCGAATTTCGCCCATAAAGCCGTCGCCGTGGGTCCAAGCCCGATGGAGGTATTGATTGACCTCAAACGAGGGATTCAGGGCGGAAGCGCGAGGGCATAACAAGAGCATGCCCAGTGCGCCAAGCAGCAGTGGCGCCACCGAAGCGTAGTCGGAGACTCGAAGGCATTTACCGGACAACAAATCTCCCTCAGAACTCCAAACGTAAAGCAAACTGCATGAGCCGGGGAGTGGCTAAAGGCGAAGTCTCGGTCACGACCCCGAAATTCGCATTGCCCACCTGAGTGTTCGGAGCACCGAATCGTTCGCGGTTGAAAAGGTTGAAGAACTCCGCTTGGAGCAGCAGGTTCCAATTCTTGTGCACCGCGAAGCTCTTGCTAATGGCGAAGTCAAAGTTTGCAATGCCTTCGTCGCGCAGCTTCGGGTCAGTGCGGCTGGCGTCACCGAGAGCGAAGTTGCCGGGTTGCCGGTAGCAGGCGCTATTGAACCATTCGTTAAGGCGCGATACAGCCGAGCCGGAAATCCCCGCGTTGCATCCGGGGACCACGTTCGGCCGCATGGCGTTGTTAAATTGTGGCCAGGACGCGCCGAATTGCTGTGAGAGAACATTGGCAAGGGCTGTCATGCTCAGCGGCAACCCCGAGGAGAACGTGGTCACGCCCGCTATGAACCATCCCCCAATCAGATCGTTGGCCGCTCGGTTCAGACCGGAGAGGAAGCGCTTTTCTTTGCCGAATGGCAAGTCGTAAATGTAGTTGATCACGAGGCGCTGCGGTACGTCCTCGCCCGCCAGCGAGTAATCGGCTCTGCGGTTATTCCAGTCCTGAGTCCAGCCATACGAAAGATCGTTCTCCATGGAACTAGTGGCGGTGTCGGTGTTGCTCAGGAGTTTCGACCAGGTGTAGTTGGCAACTATCGTGCCACCATGATTGAAGCGTTTCTGGAAGGTTGCCTGCAACGAATTGTACGAAGAGGTGGCCTCGTTTTCCGCGATCGTTTGCACGCTAAGAAACTGGGGGTAAGGCCTCAAGAGATAGCCGAGCGCTACCGTCGGCTGCCCCAGCACTCCAACGCTTGCAGGCAAAACGCCAAAGAACGGATTGGGAACCTGATTCAATAGGGCCGGCCCGAGCGAGAGATACCGGTCGGGAATCTGGTCTAAATTGATGCCTCCACCTGCACCGGTAGTCCAGGCGAGGTGTCTTCCGGCGGACGCGGCGTAAGTCGCCTGCACCATCGCATCGTGCCCAAGGTCGCGCTGCACGGTGAAATTCCACTGCATCACATATTTGTCCGGCTGGTCGATCGACCCGAAGACATTGCCGCCTTCGAGCGTCTGGAGAAAGCCCGGGCTGCGCCCGGCTGGCTGGAGCAGCCCAATCGGAAACGGGTTGCTCATCACAGCGTAAGGTGTCAGTCCCCCATTCAGCGTGGTCACCATACTGGTAGTTGCCGAGTTCACCGCAGCCAGCACAGAAGGGTACCTCATGACGAGATATGGCAGATAGTTGATTCCGAACCCGCCGCGAATCACCGTGCTGTCGGTAGCCCGCCAGGCAAACCCGGCACGAGGCGAGAAATCATCCCAGTGCCGCTGCGTTTCCAGACGGCTGGGATAGTCTGGCGAGGCCACCAGCACCGGTTGGCCCACCAGATTGGACAATCCAGCTGCGGCGCCGACCGGATCAGGCTTTGTCAGATCGAGCACAACATCGCTGTTATTTAATTCTCCATCGGACCCGGGTTGGTCCCAGCGAAGACCGAGATTGAAAGTCAGTGTGGGATGAATCTGGTAGGTATCCATTACATAGAAGGCGTAAGCGTTCAGGTAAACGTAGATTTCCTTGACAGTCCCAAGCTGTCCGGTGGTAGGGTAGCCGAGGATGAAGTCGGCGAATCCCGACCCCGAAGTTGCCGAATTGGTAGCGTTGGCGGACGTGAACGTCGCATCGAAATTGAAGCTATTTGCGGCGCCGAACTTACTAGCGGCCAAGTCTCGCTTGAAGGTGCCTCCGAACTTAATCGTCTGACGGCCCTCGATCTTCATCAGACTGCCCGTGTAGAAGTAATCGTTGTTTCGATTCAGCTGCCCGGAGGCGGCCAGTGAGCGGAAGCCGCCGGTGATGGTTTCGGCCGGGTATAGCGTGAAGGCCAGCTGCTTACCGATGGAGGCCCACGCTGGGCCAAACTGCGACATGTCGGCGCCCACCGAGGAAGCAAACGAGGGAAAATTCTCCCTCAAGTAAGCCCCGCGGAAATTTGCGATTAGAGTCGGCGTGATCGTGTACGTATGCCCTAAAACGATTTGGTTGACGCCGAGATGGTAGTTATTATTCCCGGTGAGATTGTGGAATGGATCGCCGGGACTGTTTCCCACATTCCACCAGCTATATCGCGCGAATACACGCTGTTGATCGTTAAACGAGTGATCGAGCCGGCCCTCCACCTGGTTCGAGTTCGCGCCTGTCGGAAAATTCAGCACGTAATTATTCACCGTGCCCGGTTCATTGGGCAGTGGCCAGTATTTCTGCATGACCAGTGTGGTGGGGTCGAATCGGCTGGCAGGGATCTGGTTATTTGGAAAAGGTGTTCGGGTGATGATGGGTTGACCGTTTACGTTAAGGGGGCAGGTCGGATTGCTGCCTACTCCGCAAGTGGTCAGCGGATCGTAAATAGTCGGCTGACCGGTGAAGTTGCCCGCCCGGAAGGCGGGCGTCGGTACCGTGAATGTGCTCGGTATGCCCGTGCGTAGCGCAAACCCTTCCCAAGACGTGAAGAAAAACGTCTTGTTATGGATCACTGGCCCGCCGAGGGTGACGCCGTACTGGTTCTGCGTGAACGGCGGGCGAGGGACTCCGTTCCGATTGTTAAAAAAATCGTTGGCGTTCAAAACCTTGTTGCGAAGGTATTCGTAAAGACCGCCATGTAAGGAGTTAGTGCCGGTTTTGGTGGTCATGTCGATTATGCCCCCGCCAAATTGTCCGAATTCCGCGTCGACGTCGTTAGTGGCGACGCTGAATTCCTGAATGGCGTCCTGGGTCGGCACAAGCGGCGTATTATTTCCGGAGAGGTTATCTGGAACGCCATCGATGAATATCGAGTTCTGAGCGGCGAGCCCGCCCCCGATCGAGTAATTCCCGAACGCCCCGGGGTTGGTGCCGGCGCCGCTGTTACCCACCGCATTACCGACTGCGGAGCCTTGGCTGGATCCCAGCGGCACAACGCCCGGCGCCAACGCGACGAGATTGAACACATTGCGACCATTGAGCGGCAGGTCCTGCACCTGCCGGCCTTCGACCACCTGGTTCAGAGCCGCCGATTCGGTTTGTAACAGAGGGGGATTCGAAGTTATCTCCACGCTCTGCGTCATTTCGCCGAGTTCGAGAGACACATCGACGCGGGTAGCGTTGTCCACGCGCACCTGGATCTGATCGCGTCTTAGACGCTTGAAATGCGGCTGCTCGACCTCCAGCTTGTACATGCCAGGAAGCAGATTTAGAAACTGGTAGTTCCCGTTAGCGTCAGTCTGGGTTGCGAGTCCCTCCGCAGTGCCCGAATTGGTGAGGGCAACTCGCGCCCCGGCGATGGCGCCGCCGGAGCCGTCAGTGACTGTGCCCAGAATGCTTCCATAGAACGTCTGTGCGTCAATGGGACCGGCCTCCATCAAAGCAATAAGCGAGAAAAGAACGACCGTACGAAGCACCTTCCCGCCGCGCTGCCAGCATTCTTTGTTGAACAATTCCAGCGGCACTTACGCCTCGTCAGGGCACGTCAGGAACGCGCCACCATTTCGTAGGGCAGATTGAAACTGGATGTGGCGCCGCGCACTCGTCGTCGTTCTCGGGCGGTCCATAAATCACCCCCGTGGATGGGCGACCGACGCGTATTGTGGCAGGATGCTAACAAACACGGTTTCGCGCCGCGCCCTTTCAGTTCTGACAGGCACAACTCAAAGGACGAACAATTCCAAGCCTCTTCATGCGGAATATCACGATCCTCGAGGAGCGCATCAACTCGCTGTCCAGGAACCTCCGGGTACTGAATCAGCTTGCCATCCTTCCAACTGGCCAGCCCTTTGTGAGCGCCAATCCAAAGAGTTCCATCGCGCGCGACGAGGAGTTTGCGAATAAGGCTGCTGGGAAGATGCGCATTCCCTGGCGGCTGCCACTCGACAGTGCGAACACCATCAAAGCGACGCAAGCCGAATTCCGAGCCCAACCAGAGATAGCCGTCGGGCGTCTGATCAAGAGCCCCAATATCGCCTCTTCCAAAGCCCTCGCTGATCTTCCATGACGTGTGTGCGTACTGGCTGACGTCGAGCGACGGGTCTAAGGAGAAGGCACAGCGGCAGCACGCCAGGAGAATGCCCAGCGCGATAGTGGCGGGTGTTGCTCTGTGCGATCTCTTCACGGAGGGTTACATTTTACATTAGAAGAAGGCGTCAGAAGGAAAAGGGCACCTGCCGGCTTGCGATCCTCTTAATCGTCGATATTCGTAATTGCCTCCTCATTCCGCCCTTCCGACCGTTCAGTGACTCAGGCCGGCATCGGCGCCGAGAATCCAGCAGGCAACACAAGGCCCCCGCTCCGTATCGGGCACCTGCCCACAGCCGCCAGACTCAGCGATTACTAGCCGTTTGATCGCAATTCAAACGCTTGTTCGACCGCGTTTTGCCAAAAGTGTGCACAAATGTAACACTTTTATGTTTTATTGAGCCTTGTAAGTCCTTTGGAATCGGTCAATGCCTCCCAGACGTACAACTCGTAAGTTCTCTGACATGGGCTCGTACCAACAAAGGCTGCTCGCCCCTGCGAGTTCCACCGTGTGGGGAGCAGTGCAGTCATCCCTGCTATGCCCGTCGGGGATCCTCGCTGGCGGGACGGCACCTGTACTTTCGGCTCGATCGCGGGCCAGCGTCCTACACCTTATTGATGATGATCAGAATGAACACCAGTGGAAGGTAAACGCGGGTGGCGCATATGTCGTCTTTTGATGTCGGTGCCAGCTGGCTGGGGCACATCTGAAGCGAAACGCCCCTCCGGCACGGGAAGGCCGCCGCGCCGGTACCGGTTTGGAAACTACTGACAGCAGCGAAGATGAAGGATAGTCCCACGATGTTCCTGAAAACAAAGAGCGAAGAATGGGATCTCCGGATAGTCCCACAATGTCTATGAAAACAAGAAACTTGTCTAAGTTGGGCGAAGAATAGGGCTGAACTGGGCCAGGTGCGACCAGAGGAACCGCCGGAAAATGAAGCGCAGAGGATAAATGTTCTGCCCCATGCGATATTTTGCAACCGCTGCCCACTCGTCTTGAGACTGCGCTGGCTCAGTGGTAGATGCTTACAACCCACGTCATCTCGAGTGACATTGGAATGACGCGCGGTCAAAATAATGACAGCACCTTCTCGTCAAGCTCGTGCGCAAGCCACTCTTCCTGTGCACGTCCTCGATATGAACTGGTATCCACCAGTCATAACACGACTTACTCCAGTCGTAAATCCAGCGCACTCTGGCAGGTCAAATGCTCTCCCGCTACGGTGCAGTTGCAGTTTCGGGAAACGGCTGAGTTCCAGTAAGGAAGGAGGGGAAATCATGGGCGCTACAGCAAGTGTACCTGCCTCGGAGCGGGGGCTCAGGGGGCCAGGCGAAACCATAAGAGACAATTATAGGCCTGTCTTAGCAAGCAGGGGAAACAATGAGTTCCGTCGGGAACAGGAGAGCCGTGGGAACTTCGAAGGAATCGTGGGCGCGAGCCCGGCCCTCCGGCGGGTTCTGCAACTCGTGGAGACCGTGGCGGCCAGCGATTCCACCGTGCTGCTGACAGGAGAGACCGGCACGGGCAAGGAGCTTATCGCTCGCTCAATTCACGATCGCAGCCCTCGGTGGCATCGGCCGCTGGTCAAGGTGAACTGCGCCGCCATTCCCGGCGGCTTGCTGGAAAGTGAACTCTTTGGGCACGAACAGGGCTCTTTCACGGGCGCGATCACCCAAAGGACCGGTCGGCTGGAACTGGCAGATCAAGGCACGCTGTTTCTGGACGAAATCGGCGACATCCCGCTGGAACTTCAGCCGAAACTCCTACGCGTTCTGCAGGAGCGGGAATTCGAGCGCTTGGGGAGTACGCGAAGCAAGAAGGTCGACGTGCGGCTTGTGGCTGCCACCCATCACGATCTGGAACGGATGATGGCAGAGAACCGGTTACGTCGCGACCTCTACTACCGGCTGAACATTTTTCCCATCGAGCTTCCACCCTTGCGGGAGCGGTCGGAAGATATCCCGATGCTCGTGCGCCATTTCGCCCGAGAGTTCGCCGAACGGATGGGCCGGACGATCGAGAAGATCCCCGACGAAACCATGGACGCCCTGACCGAATACGCATGGCCGGGGAACATCCGCGAACTGCAGAATCTGCTCGAGCGCGCGGTTATTTTGTCTCCGGGTCCGGTGTTACAGGTCCCGCTGAGATACCTTCGCGCCGGCTCCAGCCGTGGCCCCGACAGAAGGAGAGGCCAAACTCTGGCAGAGGCCGAGCGTGAACTTATTCTGGCGACTTTGAAAGAGTCGGAGTGGGTTCTGTCCGGACCGAAAGGTGCGGCGACGCGACTGGGCATCAACCGCTCGACCCTCCATTTTCGCATGCGAAAGCTGGGCATCGTCCGCCCGGACGCGATGTGGGTCGAAGCTTGATTGATCCTCAGGAGATGCGTGCCGGTGAAGAGGCGCCTTGGGTCAAGCATCGTAGGTTGTCGCTTCAGCCGCAGTGCATGCGGCCCTGTTGAGTCTGTGTGAAAACCGCAAGATCGCGCACAGATCGTAAAGGTGCCCTCTAGGGCAGCATTTCCAATCAATAAGTTGCCCGCCTGAAGGCGGCCTCCACGATGCCTTGGATCGAGTTTTCACACAGACTCTGTTGCTCCGAGCTGCTGGCGCGTCTTCTTATGGTGCGACCTCCGCCGTTGCCGATGATTTCGGGACGGCAGCCGACGAGAGCGCCCAATCAAGCCGTCCATTGCTCTTCGTGATCTCCTCCGCTACTTTCGTAAACAACCGATCTTTCATGACGGTTCGCTCCCTGTAATCCACGATGTAACTCACCGTGAATTCGAAACATCCGCCATTCACGGCCAAGGCGACGGTAGGTTCCAGACGGGGATTTTCGATTCGGTAATTATCGGTAACGTGCCTCCAGGCGTGCTTTGCCTCGGCAAGGAAGGAAGCAACCGTTTCGTCCGTCACCCTCAGGAGCATCTCCCTTGCGAGACGATAATCACTTTGCGACGTAAGGGGAACTTTGATCTCATCCCAAACAAAGCGAAATCCTTGTGAGTAGTTGAAAACCGGCCCCTTCAGGACAGAGTTGTTCGGAATACGGGCAACCCGGCCATTGTACAAGTCTTTGCTCACCCAGTCGCCGATTTCGAGGATAGTCGTGCGCAAGATCGAAATGTCGATCACATCGCCTTTGGTGTCTCCAATCTGGATTCTGTCTCCCACGGCATACAGCCTGGAAAACCCGATCGCAACCCAGCCCCCAAAGCTTGCGATAACGTCCTGCAGAGCCACCACGACACCCGCGCCGGCCACCCCTAAGGCAAGGCTGACCCGGCCCAAACGATCTGCAAAAAGCAGTGCCACGAAGAGAAGAACGAGAGCATATCCGGCGAAGGCCACGAACTTGCGCACACGATATCGCACGTCGCCTTGCCCAAAATGACGCGGCAGCGTCTTTTCCAGCAGGCGAACCGCTGCGTAGGTGACCAGAATTCCCAGAACTGCGAACGCGAATTTTGTGGTGAGCGAGAGAGAAGCAGCCCGTTGAAATAGACCTTCCATACCGTCCCCCGTCAGCAGCGGCCCAATTCGCGCGTGAAGCCGATGGCGACCAGATCGTCACAAAGTCCAAAGCTCCGAGCCGGCGTACCTCCGACGCCCCCTGCATGGCAAGAATCAATCCGGCGCACATCGCCATCACGCTCATCATGGGGGCCGCGTCAACACCGATCTGCAGCATCTGGCCGACGGATGCCTTCCAGCGATAGCGATTACCAGTGAAGGGCAGCGCCACACGCAGCGGATGGATCGCGGCCCCCAACTGAATACTTAGCCCTCCGACATAGTCGAGGTGACTGAGGGTCGCTCTGCCAACGCGTTCATTGAGGGTTGCCCATCAGCTAGCCTTTGAGACGGAGGATCCTTGGGTGCGGCCCTTCATTTCGAACAGATACATGAGGCTGGTGACCTCCAGCAAGTAACGCGGGCGATCGTGCAGCCCCTTCAGCAGAAATTCGGTGTTGCGATCGCGCGCGATCTTGAGTGATTCAGCCAGCGTCGCAATACCGGAGCAGTCCATGTAGGTCAGCCCCGCCAAATCGATCGTGAGTGCCGACACGGACTGCCGCTCGAGTATTTCAAGAAGCCCATCGCGAAGGTCTGGCGAAGAGTCGATGGAAAGACGGCCGCGCACGGAAACACGCGCGTCTCCCTCACTCTCAATCACGCTGATTCTTAAATCGGAAGGGGTGGTGGATTCGATGGTCGTCACAGATTTTCTCCTCATAACCTAAATATAAAAACCGAGAGTTCGAATGTGTTGTGGATGCGTGCTACGTCTGCCGGCGAAATGTCCGAAGCTTTCGCTGGCAGTGCCCTCCGATGCAGACACGTGAATTCTTCAGCACTTTCACCGGCGGCAGGGTGCCCGATGGCGTCCGAACATAAAGACGTCACAACTCGGATCACAAAGGCTCGGCCAGCGAGGACTTGGCGCACTGTGAGAGTTGCCATCATGCGAGCATCGACAAGTCCTGATCTCGCGATTGCTAAGTTAAAGATGCACGCTTAATAAGCCTGTAATCTGAGATCCTGAATGCCAGGAGCCTCCAGGATCCAGTCTCGACAGCGTGAATAGCAAGCATGCGACAATCCAAACCGCCTTGCCGGAGATGTAGCTGAGGAAACGAGCCTTTTGGCCGTGACTTTTCGACGCGCTGCAGAATCGGGTGTCAACAGGCTGGCAAGTGCGGAGATCGTGGCATCCGCCCAGTACGCCTACCGATCTCGAAGTCAGGGCATTCAGCTCACCGAGGTCGTAGCTGCTTGCCGGCGCGGGCTGTGGCGAGGGCGTGGTCCCGCAGGGCTTCGAGGCGGGCTTGCAGCGCGTAGGCAAGCGCACCTCGTAAAGGTGAGCCCCAGCCTCGTCCTGATGGTTCTGTATTTGCGCTTCCGCCTTCTGGATAGCGAGGTTGTTCAGACGTTGGAACTCAGCGTCGTAGGGCATCACGGCCTCGGAGGGGGCCTCGAAGACATTGGGATCGGTCAGATTGCCTTCGGTGAGGTAAATCTCCCACCAGTTTGCATCAGACTCCAGAACATAGCCGAGCGGTAATTTCGGATCGGCCTGTTCGATTTGGCGCAAGACCTGAATGTCTTCATCGATTTTGCAGTCCATGAGGAGTTGCCATGGCGAGCGGTCGCGATCCCTCGCTCTTGTGCTGGGGCCGCCGGCTGAGACGCGGCAAGCCTCGGGCACCTCGTCCCTAGTACGACCCCAATCACAAGCAGAACAAGCGTGCTCCTCAAAAGCGAGCTCCTGTCCATTACGGAAGCGAGGCTGTCGAGGTGTAGCCTTCCGAAAAAGCGCGGCTCACGAGAACCTTCACCTCCACCCGGCGGTTCTGCTGCCGGCCCTCCGCGGTTTCATTCGAGGCGACAGGTTGAGAGACGCCCATAGGCGCGGGCGCCAGCATACGCGCGACGTTAACGTTGCACTCCTCACGCAGATAATTGACCACTGCCTCGGCCCGGCGATTACTCAGTTTTTGATTCCGGGCACCACTCCCGGTCGAATCCGCATAGCCGGTCACCTGGATCAGGTAACCCTTAGTATTCGACGCGGAAGCGGCCAGGGCTTGCAGGTCGCTCTTGGCCTGTGCCGAAAGGCTGGCGCTGTTAACGCTGAAATGGACCGTTGCCGTGTCCTTCGTATCGTACTCGGCGAGATCATCGACGCGCTTGCCCAAAGCGGTCGCATCGGCCTGCACGCCCGCCACCTGCTTCTGGGCCGACTGAATGTCTTGCTGGTTCGCCTGAATCTGTTGCTGGTTATTCTGGGTTTGTTGCTGGGTATTCTGGATCTGTTGCTTGTTGTCCTGGATGTCTTGTTGGTTCGCCGCCACCTGCTTGCCGGTTGCTTCGAGCTGTTGCTCCGTTGGCGTCAGCCCGGCTTGGATGGCGCCGGCGGTCTTCTGGTCACGCGCCGAGAATTTGATGTCATCGGCGATCACCTTGCCCTCGCTATTCTGGTGACCCTTAACTTCAACTCGAAGGCCAGGCACCAGATCCGCCGGTCCTTTGTGGTCTCGAGTGATTCCGAGCGGACCACTTACCGCTTCGACTTTCGTCTCCTCAGCCACGGTCATCGTCTCGTCGCCACGTTCCGTGTGAAGCGTCACATCATTTCCAGAACGACCGGCGATGATCCCGTGCAGCGTGAGTTTCTCGCTTCGCGCTATGCCCCTGGTGGAAGTGACGAGAATGAAGCTCGCCGCCAGGAAGCTAGAGAAAAACCAATACAGCCTGTTTCGCATCGAAAATTCCTCCAATTTATGTGGTCAAACGAACCATGGTCGCTTGTTTACTGCTCTCGCTGAGCCCGCGTCAATGCCGCACGCGCGCTCAGAACCTGTCTGGCTGAGAATGTCATCGTGGTTCGCATGCAAATTAGCGAATAAGGCGGACTGCCAAAATCTCACGCGTCGATGACGTTGTGGTACGCGCCGAATCGGAAAGAGTTTGACGGCCAAGTGAATCGAGATAGCAACGCGTGTGAACTGCTCGGCGCCGCGCTCGCTAGCTGTCAAGAGCTTTCGACACTCGGGACAGGGCACGACGGCTCGCTCTTTCAATGTACGCCGCAGCGTCGTTCGGCACCTCCGAAAGTGTTCATGTTCTTGAACCTCCTCTACACCCTTCAATTTGGGTAAGACGCCAGGTGCGGAGGGACGCGCGGAGCGCTCACATTGCCTTGCATCTGGGGCACACGGCGGCTCGCAGCTACACGGTAAGCGGACACGCCAGATGGTTGCACTGGCACGCGATCTCGACGTCCTCTGCTCCTGCATCCTTACATGCTTGGCCGCAGTATCTTTCACCGGGCGAAACATCGCAAAGGCATGGTAGATGCCCGCACTTCTTTTGCTTTTCGGTTTCCATTGATGGCTCCCTTCTCTTCGATCATTTACACTCCGACCAATGCTTGCCCTCATGGCGCCGGAATATCGGCCGCAAAGAGCTCGCTGGCCAAGCTTTGCGACGGCATCGATGCAAAGGGCAATTGCTGTGCCAAAGGGCAACAGTTCCACGCCCACTTCGCAAAGCATTGATCGGGAATACCTAGCGGGATGGTGCGAGCATCAGTCGGAACCGTGGCGCCCACCTCGCGGCGGTAATAGGCTACCAGTTGTCAGCGGATTGACAGGGGGCGGGCTTCGAAGATATGGCGGGCGGTCGCGAATTCGAATCGCATCGGCACCTCGTCGCCATGCACCACCGCAAGCTCTCAGAGGATAGGCCGAATACTACCAATCGACTGCGTGCAGGGAAGAGGCCGGCGTCAGTCCGCTCCTCAGGGCCATATTCGAGCGCACCAGCAACTTAGAAGAGAACCAGACGGCTGGGGTAGGGCGCGACCGCGCACAATCAGCGCTTTGGAAGCCCTACCCGTCATCGGTAGCGTTCACACTCACTCTCGACGAGCGTATCCATGCCGTTCTGCATCGAGGAACACCTTGCCGCCCTCCACCCGCAGCACACGGTCAGCCATCTCCCAAATCTGCGGCGCATGGCATATAAAGATAACCTGGTAGAAACCGCCGATATCCATGGCGTGGCGAAGCATGCGCACGTATTCCCTGGCATTCTTCGTGTCCAGGGCTCCGACCGTCTCGTCGCGAAAGAGCGTTTCATGCCGAATCCCATCACCCTGGCGCATGTTGTAAATGGCGATGCCCAGGTTGACCGCTTCGTTCACCAGCACAAACTGACCGCCCGAGAGTTCGTCCACGAGGCAGGTCCGGTCCAGGGTTTTGTTTCTCACCTCGATATCGAAGTCGTCGACGAAACCGCGTCCGTCCGCCTTTCGTCTCCGCGTTCGAAAACGCACCTCGAATTTGTTCTCGAAGCATCCCTCCAGCAAAGCATTCACGAGGCTCGACACCGCCGGGCCCGCCGACTGGATCTCGCAAAGTTGAATTTCGTCGGGTCCGAAGACCTTGGCCAGGTAATCGAAGTCATCGCGCTCAATCCGAGCTTCGGAAAGTTCGCCTTCAAGTACCGTGGCGCGACTCCGCGCGGCCTCGAGTTGGCGCAAGCGCTGTTCTGCCTGAGCTCTCTGCGCAATCAGCCTTTCGCGATCGGAGCGCACCTGAGAAAGCGAGCCGTTGATTTCTTCGGCTTGTCTGCGAACGGCTTTGATCTCAACTTCGAGACCCTGAAACCGTTCAAGCTCCTTCTCTATACCCAGGAGCTCGCCGTCGAGCGTGGCCGCGTCGCGAACGGCTCTTTCGAGGGCCGATGCCCGTTCGGCACGTCGAGCCTCGGCGGTTCGCATCTCGTCTTGGCGCTTGCGTTCTGCCTCCACGTCTTGCCGCTCTCGCTCCGCCTCCCGCAGTTGGCGGGTCAGCTGGGCGGAACTGACTGGAATCGTCGCCAACGAACTCCGCTGCGCTTCCAGCTCCAGTTCAAGGGTTGCGACCTCTCCCTCCATCAGGGGTACCTGCTGTCGCGCCTGGATGGCCCGCCTGATCTTCACGCAGCCGGCGTAAGGTCCTTGGCCCCCACACGGAACACTGTCCAGCTCCTCCGATTCAGCGCGCGAGCGGTTCAGGTCCCCCCGCTTCATACTCATATCCGCTTCAATCGCGCGCAGTGCTGCTTTTGCCTCTGAATTGGACGCTTCCAGCTGTAGGGTTTCCTCAATCTGGCGGTGGAGGTGGGCAATCTTTTCTCCGACGGCCCGCTCCCGCTCTTGAAAGCCATCTGGGCCATCGCGTCCTGCCAACAGCCGCTCGTCCTCCCCAATCTGGTTTCGCAGTTGGGTGATCTCACCCTTGCTCTTCTCGATGCGCTTCTTGAGTTCCTGCCGCTGGGCTTCGAACGCCCTGCGTTCGGACTCGCGGCCCTGGAGTTCCTCTGCCCGACGCTCCTGCTCGCCCTTCTGCGCTTCGAGCCCTTGCAATCTGGAGCCAAGTGCCTCGAGTTCCAGTGCCAGTGCCTCAACATCGCGAACCTCGGACTCGCTCGCCAACAGTTGTAAGATCCCCTTCTTTTCGCCGTCCAGGACCAAGACCTTCTTGCCCTTCTCGTCGGCGAACCCTCGCGCTGTGGCGGAGATGAGCCGCAGCCGCTCCAGGCCAAGCAGTTGGGTGATAAACAATTCTTTGCGCTGGCTCCGTTCCAAGGACAGGAAGTTCCCCGTTCGGCGCTGGCTCGAAAAAATCGAGGCTAGGAAACCGCCTGCGCTGCCGACGTTCTTCGAGGTCCATTCCGCGAACGCTTCCTTCTTGCCGCTGGCGAGGGCCACTCCCTGGTGGTCGAAGATGTAACTTTCCATCTGTCGAACTTTCGGGTCCAGCTTCAAGAGCGATCGAAAGCGTCCACCATTCACGCCGAACGTCATGTCGATGTCGGGCTTGGGGTGGGTACAGAAATCGTACAACGGTCGCTTCTGACCCGGCAATTGCCGGAAGAGAGCGGCAAAAACTGAGCCGATCAGCGTCGACTTCCCGGCTCCGTTTTCACCAACGATAGCGATCAGACCCGGTCCCAGTGTTTCGAAGTCAACGCTGATTCGGTCTCGGAAAGCCTCGCTGATCCCCTGCAGACTGAGTTGATGAATTCTCATGGTGATTTTCCTGTTGTGGCAGCGGGTAAGGGTGGGCAGCAAAACGTGTAGGTTGTCAGCATTAGTGAAATTTCGTGCCAGAGATTGAAAAAACGTGCCGCGGTACGTGAAAAGATCCTATTGTTGCGGTTCGGTCTTGAATAGATGCTAAACTTTCCCGTCGGACCACATTCGCCGCCCTACTTCACGAAACCGTGAACCAACGCCTGCCACTTTTGTTTCGCCGCGTTACATACAACCTGCGGGGCGGCTTTCTGGTTCGTCCTTTGGCCATTGCCCTGACGTTGGGTTTTGCGGGCGCCCTCTTCTCGTGGTTGGAAGAGGCCATTCCCAGCCTAAGCACGTGGGTGCCGAAGTGGCTTTTCCCCTCCACCGCTGATCCTCAGGTAGCGCAGGTCATTCTCGCAGGCATAGCCGCTTCCATCATGACCGTGGTCTCTATTGTTTTCGCCATCCTGCTGATGACGCTGACGCTGGCCTCCATGCAGTTCTCCCCGCGGATCATCGTCAGCTTCTCCAAGGACCGCGTGACGCAATGGACGCTGGGCGTTTTTCTTGGCACTTTCTCCTACTGCATGGCGGCGCTCCCGGCCGCGCACTCGCTACCGCACCCTTTCGCGCCGGTCGCCACCGTGGTGGGAGCGATGCTGTTGGCCCTCGCCTGCGTCGGGTGGCTGCTTTTCTTCATTCACCACATCTCGCAGGCGATCAGCGTCAATCACATCGTGGACCGAATCGCCTCGGAGACAGAATTCGTGGTGAATGAAATGATGCCGTCCCCTCGCCGACACGCGCATCTGGGGGACCCTGACCCGGTCGATTCGAGCAGCTGGGAGACAACGGTGTTGAGCGAGGTCTCCGGCTACATCCGGTTTGTGGACACCAAGCGGCTCGTCGTTCTGGCCAAAGAGTACCGCGTCAAGACGCAGGTTCTGCGGCGGGTCGGGCAGTTCGTTCCGGCAGGCATCCCGCTTCTGAAGGTTTACAAAGGAGAGCGCCTCTCTCCCGAGGCCAACGTTGAGCTTCGCGCCGCCTTTGACTTCGGCCCGTCGCGGACTTTGCAGCAAGATGTGGAGTTCGGCGTCTTGCAGATCGTCGACATCGCGCTGAAAGCGATCTCACCCGCCGTGAATGACCCGAGCACAGCCATCAGTTGCGTCGACCAGTTGAGCCGCATCCTGATCCGCGTCGCATCCAGCGAGCCGCCAGAGTCTGTACTCTACGATCCACCGGGCGTCGTGCGCCTCATCGTCCCGTGGATCGACTTCGACGGACTGGTCCACTCGGCCTTCGATCAAATCCGCTTGTACTCGAAGACAGACGTGGCGGTGAGCTTGCGACTGCTCCGTGGTCTCGCAGACATCGCCATAACCACAGCAGACCCTGCTTGCCGCCGGAAACTTGTTGAACGGGGTAAACGGGTTGTGGCCGGGTGTGCGGAAAAGCTGGGTGAGGAGGAACTGCGCGAATTGCGCACCCGCCTGGCGGCGCTGGAGAGGCAGGCGGGCGGAGAGCAGTAGCTTCGGCTTCCAACTCGACATGGCCGTTCAAGCGAAGTCGCCCAAAGGAATCATCTGGGTTGGCATGGTTCTATTCTTCGGGGCAATGATGGCCTCTCTCGCCGGAACATCGCTGATTTGGCGGGGCACCGTTCTCGACCGCATGTGGGCCATCAATACATCTGCCTATCGCCGACTTGCGCCTTTCGGGAAAACAGTTGGGATTCCATTTCTACTGCTCGGCGCAACTCTGGCGGTTGCCGGTACGGGCTGGTTCAGAAGGCGTCGTTGGGGGTGGAGGCTGGCAGCGGCCATTATCGCAACCCAGGTCTTGGGAGACTTGGTGAATGCCTTCACGGGTGAGGTCGTCAAGGGGGCCGTCGGATTCATAATTGCCGGGGCTCTGCTCATCTATCTTGTCCGCCCACAGATCCGAGCATCCTTTGCAAGTGGCAGTTTGGTCGAGCGTTCGTCGAGGAATTTGAACAGTCTAAGATAGGGACGATCCTGAGATGAAACCTAGGTGCGCCCTGAAATTCCCAGTTGCCTACTGGCTCTCCATTTCACGCTGAACCAAGCCATCGGGTCTTTCTTGTCTCTCCAAGTGGCGTGCCCCTCAAACACTCCGACAGAACACGGCTCTCATCGTTACTGCCCCCGGAGATGTAGGATTCTTTCAACAACTGCGGCCCAGATGTAGGGCCTTTGCAGGAATTGCGGCACAGATTTTCATTAATTGTGACTTCGAGCGCCGCAAGTCCTTTGATGTCAATCGCCACGATTTCGCTTACTCCGGCATCCCACAAAACGACGACGGCGGCGCTGCCTCTCGAAGGTTGGCAGTTCAGTCTGAGTGGCAACCCCGCTTCCGGGGTCGGGCGCCGCAGCCCACCGTGGCCGGGCCAGGATGTCCATCTTGCGGCTCATGCTCATCTCGGCCAAGTGAATGACTCCCGCTACCAGCCTCGCCAATGCTCGTCTGCCAGCGCTCGAAGGCCTCAATTTCCCTTTCCCGTCGCGGATCCAGCGCCTTACGACTCCGCGTCCACTTGCCGTTATCGGTAGTCTCGGTTGGAGGGCAGGTCTCAACTACGAAGCGGAGTGCAGTTGCTGCCAACTTGACCGCCGCCGCGCGCATCCGATCTGCATCGAGCCTCTTCACCTCTTCCCACAGGATGTCGTATCTTTCCTTGAGGATCGCGGCGCCTTCGTGAGCTGAGTGTATGGGCGGGTGCTTCACCGCGGTTGTCTGCAGGTATTCGGTGCCGATTGCCCGCACCACGGCCTCAGCAAGTTGCAGCTCCATGGCATTTCCTTTGGATTTCAGCGCGCGCGCTCGGCTTCTGGAGCCTACGGCGCGCATGGCTTTTCATGTTCTGGATAAGATCAATCAAATGAGTGAGAGAAAGGTGGGACGGACGGGCTACCGGGTCAGTTGTGTTGCGATAGGACGGCCGATTCGACTTGAGCCAACTTGGAAAGTAGGCGCTGCTGGTGGTCGACAGGCGGCGCACCTTTGAGCACCCAGTAAGCGCGCAGCTTGTCTTCCGCGGTCCGTGCGACACTTAGAGACGTGGTCTCCGCTTCCGTTTCCGGCTCACGCTCGATCTTCAGTTTCAGTTCTGCTGGGTTAGCTTCGAGCAGTCGTTCTCTCAACCTCTCCTGGTCCTCCCGGCCAAGAGACACATGCAGCCCATTCGGAATGCGGACGACCACTTTGACGCGAGCGTCCCTCAATCGCGACGGATTGAGTGGGGTTGCAAAGTGGAAGTCGCCATTCTCATAAACCGCTTGCAGCTCCACCATCTTTCGCGTCGGGGAGACGCGAAAGTTGACGTCGAGGTCCGCGAGGTCAGCCCTCAGACGAGACTCCTTCAGCGTGACCAGGTGATACCCCTTATCCTCCTCTTCGCTGTAGTCGCAACGCGACAGAGATCCGGCATACCAGACCCGCGGCGCAAGCTGCTGACGAAGGTGAATGTGGCTGAGCCCCACGTACTGAGCCTGCAAACGTCGCAACGGATCGAGGGAATACTCGGCGCATCGCCCCACCAAGGGCTGACCGCTGCTCACCCTTGCGCCGGTTACTCCAAAGTGGCCGAAGAACAGGCGATAGCAATCCGCTCGCCGGTCAAAGCGCTGGTTGAACTCCGTTAGCTGCTCGATGAACGCTTCCTGCAAACTCGTCTCCTCGGGCACGCTGACGAATTCGGCCCTCCGTGGATATGGGAAGACGGCGATCGCGGTGCCATCGAGCTCAATGAACTCCGGCTCCTCGCAGAGATAAATCTGGTACCGACTCTTCGCGCGCGAATAGACGTACAAGTCGTGGTTAAGTTCTGCGCCATGATTTCCGGCAACCACGATGACCGGCGCATGGTCAGCCATGCGGATCAGCAGGTCAATCCACAGATTGCGCTCCCTGATTGTCGCCTTGTAGGTCGTGAGGTCCCCATCAACGCCGAAGAGGTCGACGCGGGAACGAATGGCGTCTGCCACAAACCATTCCAAGCACTGAGCCGTGTCTCCGAAGTAGCGATCTTCATTCAAGTGAAAATCGCCAGCGTGGGCTATTTTAATTGGCATCGGCAAAATCCCCGTTTCATGATGGTTGCGACTTAAGGCAAAACATTGCCGTTTGGCAATGTTATGGCTTATTCCGTTTCGTGTCCTGCAATTAGCAGCAGCTGAAGGACTTAACCTGATCTTAAGTTCAATTCGGGTTTTCAGCCAGAAGCGGGAGCTACTGCCTTGGCCGAGCAGCCGAACTAAAATGAAACCAAGGGGTTACGACCTGATCCGCCGGCAATAAGTTGGAGGGGGACAGCAACTTCGGCGGGGCGGCGAAAGGGAGGCCCACAGTCCTTAATACAGCCGCCGGAGCCCGGCCATCGTACGGCGCTGCTGGCGGTACCGCAACACGATCAGCTTGTACTCGGCCGGGAATCTTCGACTGGCCGTTACAGGCTTTAAATCCAGCTTGCGACACACCTCGGCCATTGACGGCGCGGGTTCGTGCTGAGTGTAGGATTGTAATTCTCTTTGCAGCTGTGCGGTCTGGCTCTTCACAAGCGCCTCGCGGCGGGCCAGCAGTTCAGCGCAGAGTCCGTCGAAGTAGCGCGTCAGGACCTTCTTATCTTTGTATCCCAGCTGAACAGCCAGCGCGCGCAAAGTAGGCGGTGGGTTCTGTCTGATCGCACTCTTGACCAGCCGTCGCATGGCTCGGATCCGGGCCGCCTTGCAGCCTGCGATTTTCAAATTAATCGCACGACATAGGATAGGAAATGGACCAAACAAAGGAGCGGAACCGGTGTACCCCAGACGTCGAGCAATCCGGGGTAGCGACTCAGGCTGCTTTTTCGCCAGCGCGGCCCTCAGGGCCGCCTCGACCTCTTTGCGCTCACAGATACGCCATCTCGGGCCGTGGCTGTGGGGTTCGTATCGAAAGGATTTCCTGTAGTTATCAGTGATTCGCTTGCAAAGTGTGGGACTGATTCTCCTCAGACCTTCAGTCCCGCGGTAGCCCAGGCGTCGGGCAACTTCCCTTAAGCTTGGTGCGGGGCACTCGTTTAGCGCCATGCTAAGGGTCTGCCGCATCTTCGGTTTGGGGCGGTGGAGTACGGCCGGAACGCTGTAGTTCGTCGCTTCCGGCTTGATCGTTTTCCAATCCACGGTTCCACTGCCTGTTCCACTAAACAGGAAGGCGGCGATCGGGATCCGCAAACGTTCACTCAGCTGCAGGAGTTGGTCAATCCGGGGCGTCGTCTTTCCATTGCGCCAATTGTACACAGACGTTGCCGTGCAACCGACGAACTTGGCGAACTCCGCGCCGTTTCCATTGAAAAGGTGACGCACGCAGGAGTCGATATTGTCCCGGAAAGCCATTCGCAAAGTGATGCCGGGCTGATGGCCGACCTGTGGGGCCAGAGCTAACAGATCGCCCGCGGCTTTACTCACCCAATGTTCAGGCGCCGTTGCTGGTAAGTCTTCAGCGCGAGCCTTGGCTGGCATGGCACCGAGCCACCCGCCGCATCGGCCGCAGTAACCCGGTCGCGACAAAGACATGATGGGTCTTATGGGCCGGCCGCAGCGTGGGCAGCTACTTACGAATGGCTGCCGGTGATACGGGCAGACGCGGGCAACACTCAGAGACCAGAGCAGCGGTTCATAGATGCTTCTGTCCGAGGATCGCCATTCTTCAAGACAAGAGGGACAGCACGTTCTGAAGCGGCGGAACAGGGACAGACTGCAAAGGAAGCCTCCGAAGGCCAGGAGGGTCAAGTTCCGGAGGTCACTGCGAAGAGTCGCTGTGTTCAAGACCCGGGCCCATTTGGCGGCGCTCTCCTCAACGCCGTTGGCGGAATACGAGAGCGGCCCGCAGGGGCACGCGCAGTCCTTCTCCGATCCGGCTGAAGCCGGATGGGCGACCGGCGCACATCGGCGTAACTCCTCAGCGAGGGCGGCTACTGGCAGAGCATGGGCCTCAGCCAGTCGCAGCAGATAACCGGTCAAGCCCTCAACGAGAGGTGTTCCGACGCCGATCGGTTCCAGCGGGTAGAAACGAGCCCGCGGAGGCGCGACTGGCGGAGTCAGGTCCCATGAGTCAAGCATGCTTGCCATCGTAGAGAGAGGATCTGCCGATTTCGTCACGCACAGGACGACGCTGACCCGGCCGAACTCTGCGAGGTGGCTTCAAGCCAGCATCACCTGGGAAGCCCTGCTGATCGGGAGTGCAGTCTGTCAAACCCAACCGGGTCCGCAAGCGGCGGCGCTCGTCGGCACTTTCTCGCAGCCGCAACTCGCCCTCAATCGCTTCCGACAGCATTCGTTCACATTGCGAGACGGAGGGGGCGCACGATTCGAGGTCTGGGCGGGTCAGCGTCTTCGTTCCACGGCTCAGGGCCTGCGCTAACGCTCGTACCAACCAGTCCTTCAGAATGCCCACGCAGCCGACGCTTCGCTCGTAAAGATATTCCCAATCGACCGCGAGGTCCGGGGGATCGGGAAACGGCAGCCGTTGCGCGAAGGAGTGCACGGTGTTGACAAAGCTTCTTCGATCGTTTTCCTGATCGGCGCGGTAACGTCGAAAATGAACCTCCGCACTGCGCCGGCTCAGTCTGACCATTGAGGTTACGAAAGGCCAGCAAGTCGTAGGTGCCGAACAGCACGTGTACCGTGCCGGTCAGGTTGGCAATCGACTTAACCACATCCAACTGGTCGAGCAGCTTGCGTCCCGAGGTCAGCTTGACCAAATGTTGCGCCTCGTCGATCAAGACCGCCAGCGGACGCCGATAACGTAGGGCCTGCTCGACCGCATATCGATACTCGGCGCCCGAGGTCTTCGCAGTCAGCCGGGCGTTGAGGTCATTACCTCGGCTTTCCGGAACCGGCTGGGGAAGCTTGCAGTCCACGAGCGGCTCCTCCATTCGGAGCAGGGTACGCTTGAACTGGTCTCGCCAGCTGAAGTTGCCCGACTCAGGGGCCACCGCCTCCACGCTCACTACCGGAATCCGCGCTCGGTCGGTCTGGAGAGAGGAGAGCAAGCTCTGCGTCAGAAGCTTTTCGATCTTGGCGAGCAGCGTCGTCTTGCCAACTCCGGTCGGCCCGAAGACCATGACCAGAGAATTTGACGCTGAGTCCTGAATTGCAGACATCAGCTTCTCTTTGGCTTCCACCAACTGAGGGTGCGCCAGCGTGAAGTCCCGAAACTCCTGCAGTCGCCTTTTGCGTGATTCGTCGGAAGCTGTGCCTGAGAATCGTCGCCTGCTGGGTGCCGCCATCAAAATTCTCCGTAATTTTCGCGTAGCTCCGGCAGTTGAGCCGAATGCACGGAATCAACCTCAGGCGCCGCTTCATCGGCCCGGCGTTGAGCCGAAGTAATCGAAGCCTCACACCCGCTGCTTTCGCCCGTGAGCGCTTCGCGGACCTCACGGTCGCGCGCCCTCTGCACCAGGAGAGCCTCTTTGGCCTCCACGGATTGCAAAAACTCGGCCAGCTTCTTGGCATTCAGGGCGAGCCGCTGGGAGGGCCCGGAGTTCTGTTTATGGAGCTCCTGGGTCGCCAGCATCATCTCCTTTTCGGAGCGTCCGCGCAAAACGCTGTAGTATTCCGAGTGGCACGCAACCCACCGGTTGCCGACGAAAGCGTAAGCCGTTCCAGCATCGAACGGGTCATAGCGCATTGGCACCCGCGTTTGCTCGATGTCCGGCGCACGGAATTCGTCGCACCAGTAGTAGACACTCCGGACTTTGACTCCGCGGCCGGGCTGTACCTTTGCGG
>Ga0335085_10000469_pt1 | contig 114295 bp, 118 predicted proteins | sample Lox_Sample_45_FD_206712 | JGI IMG/M metagenome (GOLD analysis project Ga0335085, IMG submission 206712) | Soil microbial communities from Loxahatchee National Wildlife Refuge, Florida, United States - Lox_Sample_4.5 | ecosystem: Environmental > Terrestrial > Soil > Wetlands | place: USA...
CCCGGATATCTGCCCCGTGCACATGGCCAACCTGGCCGTGGTCCTCAAGGATCTGCCCTGGGAGCTGCGCCAACGGATCAAGGTGGTCTTCGTGACGACGGATCCCGATCGCGACACCAGCGCGGTGCTGCGCCAGTGGCTGGACGCCTTCGATCCGACCTTCGTCGGGCTGTCCGGCCCCGTCGCTCAGGTCAACGCGGCCCAGGCGTTGCTGGGGATACCGCCGGTCGTCCGCGAGGAACGGGCCTCCGGGGACTACGTGGTCGGGCATGCCGCCCAGGTGATCGCGTTCACGCCGGATGGTCGAACCCGTGTTGACTATCCGTTCGGCACGAGGCAGGCCGACTGGGCCCACGATCTGCCCCTGCTGGCCGGCGTGGCCCGGACCGGCCCGTGATCGGTGCCCGTCGACGAGACGTCCGCGGCCGTCCCGCGCTGGCGCTGGGGCTTCTCGTCGGCGTGGCCGTGACCTTCGCGGGCTGCGGACAGACACCCGCCCCGGTCGAGCCGGGAAGCTCCCGAGGCTCGGCGGGCCCGCTGATCGTCTCGAGCGGCTGCATCGCGGAGCAGATCGAGGCGAATCCCGCCGCGCTGTACTTCGCGGTGACGAACCGGGGTCCCGACGACGACGCGCTCGTGGGCGTGATCGCCGATGGCGTGGATCGGGCCGACATCCATCGAACTGTCGCGCGCGGGGGCATCGCGTGGATGGAGCCCGCGTCCGAGGTTGCGATCCCGGCCGGCGGCTCCGTTCGCTTCGTTCCGGGCGGGCACCACGTCATGCTGCAGACGTCGTCGCGTCGGCTTCGCCGCGGGGCGACGGTCGGTGTGCAGCTGGTCTTCCGGCGCGCCGGGACCGTGCCGCTCCAGATACCGGTCGTGGCCTACGCGGATCTCGATCGCCTCCTCGGCCAGGCAAGCCCGCGAATCGGGGCCGGTCCGAGCTAGCCATGCCGCTTCAGTGGTGGTGCTCGGCGACCGGCTTCGCGTGGAGCTGGAGCTGGCGGGCTTACCCCGGGGTGTGGATCGTGATTCTCCTCCTCACTCTCCCGGCGCTGGTGAGACGGCCGACTGGGATGACCGGACAGCGGCGCGTATGGTGGCTCCTGGGCTGCTCGACGCTATGGGCCGCGCTCGATTGGCCGCTCGGGACCCTGGGGGCCGGGTATCTCCTGAGCGCCCACGCCCTGCAGTTCCTCCTGATCGTCTACGTCGCCGCCCCCCTCCTCCTGTGCGGCCTGCCGTCCGTGTGGGTCGGCGCCGTCGGGCGTCGGCCGGCGATCGTCGGCGTACTCCGGTTCACGACCCACCCGGTGGTTGCCGGGGCGGTGTGCGCGGCGGTCCTGGTCGTGAGTCACATTCCCTCCGTGCTGGACACGCTACGCCCGACCCAGCTCGGGTCTTTCGCCCTCGACATCGCGTGGCTGCTGGCCGGACTCCTGCTCTGGTGGCCGGTGATCGTCGCGGTGCCCGAGCGTCCATGGTTCCCGGCTCCGGTGAAGATCCTGTATCTGTTCCTCACCGGTCTGCCGTGCGTCGGCGTCGGAATCGTCCTGACGCTCACCGACTTCCCCCTGTTCGGCCTCTACGAGCTGGCGCCACGAGTGGAATCGATTCCGGCCCGGATCGATCAGCAGGTCGCGGGCATGACGATGTGGGTGGTGGCACACCTGATGACCTTCGCCGCGATCAGCGTGGTGTTCTTCCACTGGGCCCGGAGCACCGAAGCCGCATCCACCACGAGCGGGAATGGAGACGCACAGATGACCGCGACCACTCGGATCTTGACGATCGTTTTCGCCCTGGTGCTCGGGAGCACATTCGTGGCGGCGGACGAAATCCCCGCGCCACTCAGGCATGCCAAGGCCGGCCAGCTGGGCGAGGTCCTGACCGACGCGCGTGGCATGACCCTCTACGTCTTCACCAACGACACCGAGCCCGGCAAGAGCGCCTGCGTCGGCTCATGCGCCTCGAACTGGCCGCCCTTCCGGCCGTCCGCCGGCGATCCCGTGCCGAAGCCGCCACTTACCATCATCACGCGCGACGACGGCGGCACGCAATACGCCTACAAGGGGAAGCCCCTCTACTTCTGGAAGAACGACAAGACACCCGGCGATGCGAAGGGGCACAAGTTCGCCGACCGCTGGTTCGTGGCCCAGCCTTAGCGGTCACGGCCGAGGGCTGGCCCGGCCGCCCGGGTGCGACATCTTACCGCAGCCGGCTACCCGCTTTTCGAGGCATAGACTCCTGCCCGACCTAAGGACCGCCTCGGTGCCGCACCAAGCGGGCAAGGAGATGCCACGTGCTTGCACGACTTCTCATACTGGCTGCACTCGCCTGCCCCGCGATCGCCGCCTACGCTCAGGAGCCGCAGGGAGCGCCAGGCCAGCCGCCCACGGCCGCCTCCTCCTCGCGTGTACCACGAGCCGGAGGAGAACCAGGGAGCCGGCTACGCACCCCTCTTGGTCTGGGTCGACCCGATCAGCGCGACCGTGATCAGGAGCGGTTTCTGGGGCGACGACTGGAACCTGGACCTACGACCTCCACTACAGTCTGCTGGCGGGACACGTCGGGCACCGGATCGTGGGCATCGGGGCGCTGGCGCTGCTCGTCTCGCTGGGGAGCGGCTGGTGGGCGGCCCTGGCGATTCGGCGTCGACGGGGCCACCCAATCTCGCGGTGATCGGTTCCTCGCCTGGCTGCGGCCGTTACACTACGGTGAAGCGCTCGGGGCACCCTGGCGCGTCGCGGTCTGCCTGGCAGGAGCGGCACGGCTGCTCCTGCTCATCACCGGCGTGCGACACTGGCGGCGCAAGCGGCAGTCGACCGCGATCCGGACCGCCCGCCTCCGCGAACGAGGTGTGGCGAGCTGAGCGGCCGCGGTCGCGGCCGTCAGCGGGGGGCGGGAAACTTGGCGAGTTTGCGCTGGAGGGACCGCCGGTGAAGCCCGAGTAGGCGAGCGGCCGCCGAGATGTTGCCACCACAGTCCGTCAGGACCCGCTGGATGTGCTCCCACTCCACGCGCGCCAGCGACGGCACGTCCGTTTCTCGGGCGGCCTCGTGCGTGAGCGGTGAGATCCCGAACGCGGCCACGATCTGGTCCACGTCGACCGGCTTGCTCAGGTAGTCCACCGCGCCGAGCCGCAGGCTCTCGATGGCGGTCGCGATGCTTCCGTAGCCGGTCAGGACGACGATCGCCATCTTCGGACTCAGGGCCTTGAGGTCGCGCACCACGTCCAGGCCGGATCGCCCCGGCAGGCGCAGGTCGACCACCGCCATATCCAGCGCCCACGACCGAGCCATCGCGATGGCCGCATCGTAGTCGCGCACCCCCCGCGCGTCGAAGCCCCGGCTCGAAAGCGCCCGCACGACACGAGAGCAAAACACCTCGTCGTCATCCACGATCAGGATTCCGGGCATCAGCGCGCCTCTCGAGGGAGCTCGAGCACGACCGTCGTGCCCTGCCTTGGCACGCTGTCGATCGCGAGCGTCCCGCCGTGGCGCTCGGCGAAGAGCCGCACCAGGAACAGTCCGAGCCCGTAGCCGGACCCGGGCGGCTTCGTGGTGAAGAACGGCTCGCTGGCCCGATTCAACGTCTCGGCCGACATGCCGTGTCCACGGTCACGGACCACAAAGGCGATCCGGGAGTCGCGGGCGGTCACCGCGAGCGATACCACGCCATCGGGTCCGGAAGCGTCGAGAGCATTCGCGACCAGATTGCCGAGCGCCTGCACGAGCCCGGCACACGGTGCGAGGACCACGAGCCCGGGCTCGACCTCGGTCCGGAGGTGCGCGCGCTGCTCCGCGCCGAGCTCGACGCGCAGCAGTCCGACGATCTCGTCGAGGGGGACGGAGCGGGGCGTATCGATCCACTTCCCGCTGGCGCGGCCGCTCATGCGGTCGAGGATGTCGCGGCATCGATCGACCTGCGACCGGATCAGGCTCACGTCCTCCGCCAGGCTCGCCAGATCGTGCTGGTCCGCCACGCGCTCCATCTCGCGCGCGGCGACCGCGATCGTGGCGAGCGGCGTGGCCAGCTCGTGGGCCGCGCCGGCGGCGAGCGCGGTGAGCGAAGCCAGTCGCTCACTCCGAGCCGTGCCGGCGCGCAGCTCGGTCAGCTCCCGCTCGCGGCGAGCCAGGGTTCGCGTCACCCCCGTGACGAACAGGGCGATCAGGCCCGCGCTGGTCGCGAAGGCCAGCCACATTCCGGCGAGATGGGCCGGCCACGCCGGCGAGCCGGCCGCGTGGTGATGGGGCACCGTCGGCCACGCGAAGAGGCTGGCGTATCCACCGATCGACGAGAGAACGATGGCCCAGGTCCAGCCCGACCCGAGCGTGACGGCCGCGAGCGTCACGTTGACGAGAAAGACGACCGCGAAGGGGTTGGAAGGACCCCCGGTCACGGTGAGCATCGCGGTGAGGAGCAGGACGTCGGCGAGCATGATGCCCCCGACCAGCGACCGCGAGCCGAGCAGGATTTGTCGATGGTTCAAGATCGTGAGCGCGAGGTTCGACAGGACGCCCAGGCCGACCAGGGCCCACACGACATGCGTGGTGGGCGGCCACCCACCGTAGACCGCAGCGGCGATGAGGGCAGTCTGGGTCAGGAACGCGAGCCAGCGGAGGCGAAGGAGCCAGGGCAAAGTGAGTCGCGGGGCAGCGTCGGGGTCGAGTTCGATATCGGCCGGATCGGACAACCGAATGCGAGAAGCAACCGGATGCCGTGCCTCTTCGTACATCTCAATGCGCTCCGCCGTGCCCTGCGAGGTCTTGAAGCTCACGCGGTGATGTATCCGCGCAGGCGATCGACCCTCCACCAGAGACGGCCAAGGCCGGGGCCTGGCTTGGCCGAGACCGAGATTCTGAGCTGGCCGCTCGGGTGGGCCGAGCAAGCGAGCTGAAAATCCTGAACCCGGTGGAAGGGGATCCTGAGAGTTTGGCCAGCCCCCACCTCGATGCCGCCGATGAGCTGGGGACGATCGTCCTCATTCCGCAGCACCAGCACGTCTTGTAGTCCAAGGGTGAGGTGAATGTTCGACGGGAACGGCTGAGGCCCCAGGGCGCTCGCGCCCTTGGGGATAGCGACGACTCGCTCCTTCGGCAGTGCGGGCAGCGGCGCGAGTGCCGCCCATCCCCCGACCGCCAGGGCCAGCAGGGCCAAGACGCCCAGGAAGACGATCGCGGTCTGGTAGAGGGATGGCCGGCGCATCGCCGGGTTACCGCACCGCCGCCTCGACCGGCCGCATCTTCATGACCCCGCCGTCGTTCTTGACCTCGTGTAGCTCGACGGTCTGCGCTGCGTCGCTGGACGCGGAGACGAGCGCGTCGGCCTGAGAGCCCGAATTGGTCAGGGTCACGTAGACCGCCCCATTGCCGCCCCCGCCCATCGGGCTCATGCTGCCCTTGTCGCTTCCCATCTTGTCCATGCTGCCCGTCTTGTCCATCGAGCCCATCGCCGGGGCACGGCGCGCCCAGGCATTTGATGCCTTGACCGCCGATGTTTGCGCTCTAGCGGCGCCGCCAAGGAGGGGTGCGGCCAATAGGAAGGCGAGGGCGGTGCCCATCGCAACGAGTCGCTGTCTCTGACGCATCATTAATCTCTTGTCATGTGGCTACTGGTGGCTACTGCCCTGACCACAACCTCGCACACGTGGATTTGGCCGTTGACGAGACGACCATCGTCCGCCGGCTTGACGGCGGCACGTCGGCAACAGCAGGTCAGGCGTGCGTGGCGGGGGGAGCGCGGCCTTCCCGAGGCACGGGGCGTGAATGAGGGACTTGCATCTCGGACTCCGGCGAGATGGAACGGTGGGCGGGTGAGCCGATCAGATCGCCGTTCACGTTGTCAACGGGGCTGCCCACCAGGTGAACCGCGAGGCCGGCGATGGTACAGTCGGCGGCTCGGGCGGGATCATTCAGGTGATGGGTCGAATGAAACCCCGTCTCGAACCCCAGGATCACCAGGATGATCACGAGGGCGGCGGGCAGCCGCCTGGGCCGAGCGATGGGGAGCACGATTCCGGCGACGAGAATGGCGAGCAGGAGTCCGCTGGCGCCTGTCGTTGGCATCGCAGCGTCGGGCGCGCTGACAGTTGCCGGACCGGCAACGGGGACCTTCGTCGCGTCGTGGGCCCATGCGGCGGTCCCGGCAAGCAATACCATCAGCCCGGCGACCGCGACGGCGTCCCGCATCGCCTTGAGTAGCCTGGTCATCGCCGGCCCATCGCTCGTGGCACCATGCCTCTGGCCGAGGATACGTCTCGCTCCACTCGATGACAAGAGTTTGCCCAACGGACGATGCGACATCTACCCGTACCGCGGACCGTGGAGCAACAGGACGGTCTTCGGAGCCAAGCTGGTCGCCTCGCGGCCGGACTTCGTCAAAGTCTACCGCGAGTGCTCCGAGAGCTTCCCCGCTGCCGAGTCGACCTGTGGGGGCCGCTCTGGGCTCGATCCCGGGTTGCTGCCGCATGTCGTGAGTTTGGCGCGCCGGGCCGGCCTCACTGTTACCGCTCACGTGCTCACCGCAGCCGATTTCCGAGTCGCCGTGGCCGCGGGCGTCATGGACATAGCGCATCTACCCGGATGGCTCCTCCTGGGCCCGGCCATGACCGAGCGGGCACGCCTCAGCGACGAGGACGCCAGACTCGCCGCGCGAATGGGGACGCGAGTCACGACCACGACCGTGGCGAGCCGACACATGGGGCAATTCCGAACCGGCCCGTGGGCGGAGGCCCAGGGGAGGAGCGCTCACGGATCCGGCGAAGCGCCGGGCCACGCGATGCCCGGCGGTGCGAGGCATGCTTCGCGCGGGCTGCAGGTTCCGCCGGCTCAGGTGGAGGCGGAGCGCACCGAGCGCGGGGTGATGATCGCCAACCTGCGGGCGCTCCGGCGCCACGGCGTGACCGTGCTCATCGGGTCCGATCACGCTGACACGCCGCTGGCCGAAGCGCTGAATCTCCACGGCACCGGCGTGTTCACGAACGCCGAGCTACTGAGAATGTGGAGCGAGACGACAGCGCGAGCGATCTTCACCGAACGCAGGATCTGGCGTCTGGCCGAGGGCTTCGAGCTCGGCGCCCGTGTGCGTCGCCCAGAAATAGGCGCGGTCGGGTCTGACCACCTGCAGCACTTCCTCGAGCACGTACCCTCCCCACGAAGCGCCGGCCTTGGGATGGGACAGCTCGCGCGGCGGGCTCGGACCGAGCAGGGCGTGGAGCAAGCCGCTGTCTCGGACGTACACCTTCGGCGCTTTCACCTGCCGCTTGCCGAGATTCTCGTACCACGCGGGGAGCTGGCTGACGAGAAACAGCCCGGTGAAGAGATCGAGGTAACGCCGTACGGTCGGCTTGGTCAGGGCCGGCGAGCGCTCGGGATCGGCGGCGCTCCACACCCCGCCGTGATAATGGGCGATCATCGTGAAGAAGCGCAGCAGCGCCTCGGGGCCAGGGGGACGCCGAGCGCCGGCAGATCGCGCTCCAGACGGAAGCTACGGCTCGTGGGCCTACGCGATCGTCCAGCGGGTCGCGGATATCGACGCCGCCCTGATCCAGGCTGCTGGGCAGTCGCCTTGAGCAGCTGTCACTCTGACGGACGGGACCTGCTGGCTCCTGGAGCCGCGCACGCTCTGCTATCCTGGGCGGGATCGTCAAGGGCGGGGCCTTCGTCAAGCAAGCGTCTCTAGCCACGAGAGGAGAAAGGGCCACCATGCCGAGCGCGGCCGACTTCGAGAAGCTGGGCGTCTTCTACCTGGGCCGGCCCTACGACTGGCAGCAGAAGAAGGCCCAGGACGGCCTCCTCCTCTACGACTCGAAGGACCTGGTCACCCACGCGGTCTGCGTGGGCATGACCGGCAGTGGCAAGACGGGCCTCTGCCTGGCCCTCATCGAGGAAGCCGCCATCGACGGCATCCCGGCCATCCTCATCGATCCCAAGGGCGATCTGGCCAATCTGCTGCTCACCTTCCCGGCGCTCAAGCCGGAGGACTTCCGGCCGTGGGTCAACGAGGACGACGCCCGCCGGAAGAACCTCTCGGTGGACGACTACGCGCGCCAGCAGGCCGAGCTGTGGCAGAAGGGGCTGGCCGCCTGGGGCGAGGACGGCGCGCGCATCCAGCGGCTCCGGAACGCGGCCGACTTCGCGGTCTACACGCCCGGCAGCAACGCGGGGATCCCGCTGTCGATCCTCAAGTCGTTCGCGGCGCCGCCACCCGCCATCCGGGAGGACGAGGAGCTGCTGCGCGAGCGCATCGGCACCACCGCCACCAGCCTCCTCGGCCTGCTCGGCATCGACGCCGATCCGATCAAGAGCCGCGAGCACATCCTGATCGCCACCATCCTCGACACCGCGTGGCGCCAGGGGCAGGCGCTCGATCTGGCCGGCCTGATCCAGCAGATCCAGACGCCGCCGGTGAGGCGCGTGGGCGTGCTCGATCTCGAGGCGTTCTTCCCGTCGAAGGACCGCTTCGCGCTGGCCATGTCGCTCAACAACCTGCTTGCCGCGCCCGGCTTCGGCGCCTGGATGGAGGGCGAGGCGCTGGAGGTCGACGGCCTGCTGCACACACCCGAGGGTAAGCCGCGGGTGGCCATCATCTCGATCGCCCATCTCAGCGACGCGGAGCGGATGTTCTTCGTCTCGCTGCTGCTCAACCAGGTGGTGGGTTGGATGCGCACGCAGTCCGGCACCACGAGCCTGCGCGCGCTGCTCTACATGGACGAGATCTTCGGCTTCTTCCCGCCGGTGGCCAACCCGCCGTCGAAGACGCCGCTGCTCACGCTGCTCAAGCAGGCGCGGGCCTTCGGCGTCGGCGTGGTGCTCGCCACCCAGAACCCGGTCGACCTCGACTACAAGGGCCTCTCCAACACCGGCACCTGGTTCATCGGGCGGCTGCAGACCGAGCGCGACAAGGCGCGCGTGCTCGACGGCCTCGAGGGCGCGGCGGGCAGCGCGGGCCAGGGCTTCGATCGCGCCGGGCTCGAGCGCATCCTCTCCGGGCTGTCGAGCCGCATCTTCCTGATGAACAACGTGCACGAGGACCACCCGGTGGTGTTCGAGAGCCGCTGGGTGATGTCGTACCTTCGTGGGCCGCTGACGCGCGCGCAGATCAAGTCCCTGATGGACGCGCGCCGGGCCACGCCCGCCACCGCGACGGCGTCGACGGCCAGGGTCACCCCGGCGGCATCTCAGCCGGCCGCGGCCAGGACCTCGCGCGCGGCCGCACCGGCGCCCGCGGCGGCCCGCGCGACCGGGGCCGGCCAGCGCCCCCTGCTGCCGCCCGACATCCCGCAGCACTTCGTGCCGGCCCGCGGCGCCGCTCCCGCCGGGTCCACCCTGCTCTACCAGCCGATGCTCTTCGGATCCGCCCAGGTGCGGGTGACCGACACCAGGAGCAACATCGACGTGAGCCGAGACGTCGCCGTGCTCACCCCGATCACGGCCGAGGCCGTGCCGGTCGCCTGGGATCAGGCGGCCACGGTCGGCTTCACCTCCTCCGACCTCGCGCCGGCCCCGGAGGGCGACGCAGACTTCGCGGAGCTACCCGACGCCGCGGGCAAGAAGAAGAGCTACGAGGGCTGGAGTAAGGACTTCGCGGGCTGGCTGCTGCAGTCGCAGAAGATCGAGCTGCTGCGGAGCCCGGCACTGAAGGCGATCTCGAAGCCCGACGAGTCGGAGCGCGACTTCCGCGTACGGCTGCAGGATTCGACCCGCCAGGAGCGGGACAAGGCCGCCGAGGCCCTCCGCCAGAAGTACGCGCCCAGGCAGGCGGCGCTGCAGGAGCGCCGCCGGCGCGCCGAGCAGGCGGTGGAGCGCGAGAGCGAGCAGGCCACGCAGCAGGGCATCCAGACCGCGATCTCGGTCGGCGCTACGATCCTGGGGGCCTTCCTCGGCCGCAAGACGATCAACGTCAGCACCATCGGGCGGGCCACGACGGCGGCCCGGGGCGCCGGTCGCGTGCTGAAGGAGACGCAGGACGTCGGGCGTGCGAAGGAGACGGTGGCCGCGGTCGACGAGGCGATCGCCGCACTCGACGCCCAGTTCAAGGCCGAGGCCGACGCGCTCGGCGCGAGCACCGATCCGCTCACCGAGCCGCTCGAGACGATCGCGCTCAAGCCCACGCGGCAGAACATCACGGTGCGCCTGGTGGCGCTGGCGTGGGCGCCCTGCTGGCGCGACCCGGCCGGCGCGCTCACCCCCGCCTGGGAGTGAACCGAAGATGAGCCGCGATGGATGAAAGACCACGAGCGCCGAGGGGGCTCGGCGCTCGTGGAAGAACCGAGACCGCTCGTACTAGCCGGCGCTACGCCGCCTCCAGCGGGCCAGCGCTATCCCGGCCGTCGTTGTGCCGAACAGGAGGAGCGTAGCGGGCTCGGGAGTCGCGGTGATGGGCTCGAGATTCGGATCAAACCAGAGATGGTGGTCGTTCACGACCCCAGAAATGCCGTTCTCGATCGAGCCTTGCAGGATATTCCCATTGCTCAGACCGTCGCCGAAACCAACCGCTCCCGGCGTTCCTCCGAAGCCACCGCTGCCGCCGCTCGCATCGCCGGTCTCCCACTGCATGGTCTTATAAAAGAATCCGATGGCACCTTCGCCCACGGGTATCGCGTAGTCGGGTCCCCGCAACACGAGCTGGAAGCTGTTCAACTTGTCCGCGTGCGCGCCAAAGTAGCCGACCGCATCCCAGGTCACGATGATCTGATTCGGGATATCAGTTCGCAAGTACACGACGCCACTGGCGGCCGCGCGAGTATCAACATCCGCAAAGAACGGTGAGATGACGGGCTGGGTTGCACCTTGCGGTCCGCTGGGAGTGAAGGCTGCGATCCCTGCATTGAAACTGACATTGCCATTGTTGTTCACGAAGAAGCTCGAATAGGTGGTGCCGAAGAAAGGCATCGAGAATCCCAGGCTGATAGGGCCCCGGAACCCATCATCGTTGCGTCCAGAGGCGTCGCCCACATTGGCGGCATTGCCTCCCCCGGTCGTCACCACGACGGCACCAAGGCCTCCCCCAATGCTGTCCGTGTAGTACGTCGTCGACGGGATCAAGGCGCTCTGCGGAATCGTGATCGTAGTCGCGTGGGCGACTTGCCAACTTGCACTCAGAGCCAGCATCGCTAGGCCGCTCAGTACTCGCCTCATAGATGTCCTCTCGCTCGGGGGAAGAACGCTAGCTAAGCAGGAAAGGTGCCATACTTACCTTTTCGCTAACATTCTTTAGATTCAATAGCCTATCTGAACTATATAGTTGATAGTGAAATAGGTTTCACAGATAGTTGCCAGCGTCGTTCACATGCAAGTTCCACGACGCTTCATACATCGACCCTTCGGAGAACGGGCCCCTCTTGAACTTCAGTGGCCGCTTCTCCGCACATCCCCCAGGACGCCGTCATGTATCGTGGTTGATACACCATGCGTGCGCGCGTGCTCGTCGCCTTCCTGGTGCTGGCTTCCCTGCTCGCGGTCGCCTCGCCCTCGTACGCGCCTCCCTCACCTTCGGCCCCCTCAGCGTGGGAGGAGCTGGTCGGCACGGTGGTGCGGACGGTGGATGGCGACACCATCTATGTCCGGCTCGCGAGCGGGGTGGAGAAGGTGCGCTACATCGGGATCGACACCCCGGAGGTGCACCACCCGACGCGCGGCGAGGAGCCGGGCGGCCGTGAGGCCACCGAGGTCAATCGGCGCCTGGTCGGTCACGATACGGTGCGCCTCGAACCCGACGTACAGCGACGCGACCGCTACGGCCGGCTCCTGGCCTACGTGTGGATCAAGCGCCCCGACGGCGTCGAGATCATGGTCAACGCCGAGCTGGTGCGGCTGGGCTACGCGGCCGTCATGACGGTGCCGCCCAACGTTCGCCACGCCGAGCTGTTCCGCAAGCTCGCCGCCGAGGCGCGCGAGCAGCGCCGCGGCCTCTGGGCCCCCTGAGCGGTATACTGGGCGCTCCATGAAGATCGGCTCCGTCGAGCTCTCCGCCCTGGCCCGCCTGGCCCCGATGGCCGGCATCACCAACGCGCCGTTCCGCCTGGTCGCACGGGAATGCGGCAGCGCGCTCACCACCTCCGAGGAGATGGACGCGGCCGCGCTGCTCACCGGTCACCCGCACGCCGACGCGATCGCGGCCTACTACCCGCAGGAGCGGCCCCTCGCCATGCAGCTGCTGGGCAAGGACCCCGACCTGCTCGCCCGCGCGGCGGAGCGCTGCCAGACCCTCGGCGCCGACATCGTGGACCTGAACATGGGCTGCCCCATGCCGAAGATCACCGGCAAGGGGAAAGGAGCGGCGCTCATGCGCAACGTCGCCGCGACCTCGCTGATCCTGCGCGCGCTGCGCAAGGCGGTGAGCGTGCCCCTGACCGTGAAGATCCGCGGCGGCTGGGACGACGAGCACCTGAACGCGGTCGAGGTGGCCCAGATGGCGGAGTCCGAGGGTGTCGAGGCCATCACCGTGCACCCGCGCTCGCGCTCGCAGCGCTTCACCGGCAAGGCGCCCTGGACCATCATCGGCGAGGTGGTCGAGGCGGTCTCGATCCCGGTCACCGGCAACGGCGACGTGCGTTCGATGGCGGAGGCGCAGGCCATGATGGCCGAGACCGGGTGTGGGTCGGTGATGATCGGCCGCGGCGCGCTCGGCAGCCCGTGGGTCTTCGACGAGTCCTACGACGCGCTGCCGCAGGAGGAGCAGCGCGACTACAAGGCCCGCGTCATCGCCCGCCACGTGGCCCTGATCCGGGAGCACTTCAGGGAGAAGTACGCGCTGGTGCAGATGAAGAAGCACCTGGCGTGGTACACGGAAGGGCTCGGCCACGCCACCGAGTGCCGCGCCCGCATCTTCCAGACGCGCACCCCCGAAGAAGTGTGGGACCTGTTCCAGTCCTACTGGGACCGGCCGCGCCCCGAGACCTCCCAGACCGCCTCGACCTTGTCGCCCCGCATCGCGTAGATCCGGTCGTAGAGGTTGATGGTGGGATCGCAGTGCGGCGGGAAGAACTCGATGAGCTGCCCGAGCTTCGGCAGCCGCCCCGGCTCCACCGTCATCAGCCGGCCGTGCTCGTCGCCCGCCCAGGAGTACTCGACGCCCGGCCACTCGACGGCCTCGGGCACGAACGGCCGGTCGGTGGAGAAGGCCTTGAAGCCCCCGTCCACCATCGCCATGTCCGCGGTGGGCACGCTCACCACCGTGGTGAGCACGGTCAGCGCCATCTCGAAGTCGTCGTAGGCGGCCCCGCGCGGGCTGCCGATTCGCCGGTAATCCAGGTCCATCACGCAGTAGGAGCCCGACTGTAGCTCGGTGAGCCCCTCGAGCTCGACGTCGATGTTGAAGGTCCCGCTCGAGCCGCCGGTCACGATGTCGACCGACATGCGGTGCTTCTCGAACAGCTCGCGCGTCTTCATGAGGCGGCCCATCCAGCGCCGCGAGGCGCGCCGCCGCTCCTCGAAGCCGATCACGTGCGCGCAGTGGCCGGCGTACCCCTGTAGCCCGCGCAGGTGCAGCGCGGGCTGGGCCATCACCTGTCGGCCGAGGTCGCGCGCGGGCTCTCCCGGCTGGGTGCCGGTGCGACGACCCCCCACGTCCACATCGACCAGCACGTTGAGCACGAGCCCCGCCTTCTGCATGGCCTCGCCCAGCTCGCGCACGTTGTCGGGATGGTCCACCACCACCAGCGTCTCGGGCTGGCGCCTCAACACTCCGATCAGCCGGCCGATCTTCTCGGGCCCGACGACCTCGGTCGTGATCAAGAGATTTCGCACGCCGGCCGCGGCCATCACCTCGGCCTCGCTCACCTTCGCCACGCACACGCCGACCGCACCCGCGGCCACCTGGCGCCGCGCGATCTCCGGGCACTTGTGCGTCTTGGAGTGCGGGCGGATCTTCTTGCCGGCCGCCTTCACGTGGGCGGCCATCTTGGCGACGTTACGCTCGAAGCGATCCAGGTCAAGCAGCAGGGCGGGGGTCGGGATCTCCGCGCGGATCATGGCGGGGGGAGCATACCACGCGACGTGAAGAGCCCGCCGAGGGCCACTTCGCGCCGCGCGCGACCGGGTCGCTCGACCGGACGGCTACGTCCTCGGCGCCCAGTGGGCCTGGAACACCTCCACACGATGGCGCGCGGCCCCGTCCCCGGAGCGCTCCGCCAGGTCGGTGGCTACGGCCAGCGCCTGCCGCACCACCGCCCGATCGCCGAGGCGGCCGAACGCGTCGCCCGCCGCGAGCACGCCGTCGAGCGAGCCCTGTCGCCGCGCGCGCAGCAGCGCGGTGAGATAGGCCCGCCGGGCACGCGCATCGGAGACCTCCACCCCTACGAGGCGGCTTGCCCGGATCGCGGCGTCGCCGACCGCGATCATGCCCGACCAGGTGCGGCTGACGTGGGCGGCCACGTAGGCTTCGCGCCAGGCGGCCTGGGTGGCCGGCGCGTCGCCGCGCTGGAGGGCCTGGTCCATGTCCGCGATGCGCGCGACCCAGTTGGTCGCGTCGGGCTCGCCGGAGGCCGCGGGGATCATCGGGACCAGGACGACTGCGACGAGCAGGAGCAGGAAGAGCGGTGAGGCCTGCCTGTGTCGTGTCATGGTCGCCTCCTCGCGATGGTCGAGCATCCGGTCGTCGCGAGGTAGCACCAGCCGTGCCAGCAGCCAAGTGCCGGGAAACACGGCCGACGATCCAAGATGCCGTCGGCCGGAGGACGGGCATGACGCCCGAATCCGGCAGAATGCCTGCCGACCGGCGACAGCCGGCCATGTACTATCGGGACGCTTGAAAACCCTGGCGGTGGTTATCTCGTGTGCTGGGCTGTGGCTGTGGAGTGGGCCCGCCTACCCCCAGGCGATCGATCCCGATCGCCCGGACCTCACCACCAGCGCGGGGGTCGTGGGCAGCGGCGTGCTCCAGATCGAGACCGGGCTCGAGTACGAGCAGGCCCGGGTGGGCGGCCAGCCGATGGAGAAGCGGTTCACGGTGCAGGCAACGCTGCGGGCCGGCCTCGCGAGTGCACTCGAGGCCTCGCTCGAGGGCGAGCCGTTCGTGTGGCAGAAGGCCGGCGGGGAGGACAGCGGCAGCGGCGACTACACGCTCGGCTTCAAGTACCGTTTCCTCGCGCCGTCGGCCGAAGGGGTCGGGCCCATGCTGAGCGTGAAGCCCTACGTGAAGCTGCCGACCGCGAGCGAGCCCATCGGCAGCGAGCGGCCCGATTTCGGCGCGATCCTCCTGATGACGCTGGGGCTGCCGTGGGGCCTGAGCCTCGACGCCAATGCGGGCGTGGCCGCGATCGGCCAGACGCGACCGAACGGGTTCATCCCGCAAGGCATCGTCGGCGCCTCCCTCTCGTGGGCCGCGACCGAGCGGCTGTCGACCGTCAGCGAGCTGTACTTCACGACCAAGGACGAGCGCGACGGGCGCGAGAGCCTTCGCACCACCCTCGCGATCATCTACCGGGTGACGCCCAACCTGGCGCTCGACTCCGGCGTGCGCACGACGCTCGTCGGCACGGGGCCCGACTGGTCCGTGCTCGCCGGCCTGAGCGTGCGCTTCGGGCGCTGAACGGGGCCTCTACGACGGCTCGATGCTGACCCGATCGGGGAGCTCGTTGACGTCGTCCGGTCGGCGGGGGAAGTGGCGCCGCAGGACGGCGCCGACCTCGCCCACCGCGTGCGCGAGCCCGTCGCGCGGCCGCTGCTGGCGGAAGTGGGCCAGCGCCGCCTCCACCAGGCGGTCCCAGTAGGCCTGGCCCACGCGCTCGTGGATGCCGCGGTCGCCGAGGACGACCAGCTTGTGGTCCTCGATGCTCACGTAGATGAGCACGCCGTGGCGCTCGGCGGTCCGGTGCATGCCGAGGCGCTCGAAGACCTCGATCGCACGCGCCGTCGGATCACCGGTGGGACAGCGGGTGTCGAGGTGCACGCGGATCTCCGCAGAGGTGGCGGCCTCCGCGGCGGCGATGGCTGCCACCACCGCGTCCAGATCGGCGTCGCTCAGGAAGGCGCGGACCCAGCGGGGATGACGGGCCATCACCAGCTCCCGCTCGAGCCGCCGCCGCCGAAGCTGCCGCCGCCTCCGCTGAAGCCGCCGCCGATGCTGCCACCGCCGCTTCCGAACCCCCCGCCCCCGAAGCCGCCCCCGACAAATGGACCTCCCCAGCCCCTCGACCCGCCGGTCCAGCCGCGACGCCGCAGGGCCGCGTCCTGCATGCGGTTCTGCACGAGCGCGAAGATCAGCACGAGCACGAAGAAGAGCGCGACCAGCTCGCGCCAGCCGATGTCTCCCTGGCGCTTCCCGCCACCCGCCGACGGCGGGCGCACGTAGGTGCCGGCGATGGCGCGGTCGATGGCCTCGAGCCCGGCCTCGATGCCGTCGGCGGTGCGCCCCTCGCGGAAGCGCGGGGCGACGACGTCACGCAGGATGGACGAGGAGACGGCATCGGTGAGATTGCCTTCGAGCCCGTAGCCCACCTCGATTCGCATCTTCCGGTCGTCGAGGAAGACGAGGAAGATCACCCCGTTGTCGAGGCCTTTCTGCCCGATGCGCCAGGCCTGGGCGAGCCGAATCGAGTAGTCCTCCAGGCTCTCGCCTTCGAGGGAGCGGAAGATCGCCACCACCACCTGGTTGCGACTCCGCGCCTCGCGGGCGACCAGGGCTTGCTCTAGACGATCGCGGTCGGCGGCGGTGAGCGCCCCCGCGTAGTCGTTCACGCGACGGTCGGGCGGCGGCGGGATGCGCAGCGCCGCGACGGCGGGCACGGCCAGGAGGATCAGCAGCAGCAGGGCGGGTGCGACGCGATGGAGCACGGCGCCGGCCGCCCGCTGCCCCCGCTAGAACTTCACCTTCGGGGCTTCCTGAGCGCCCGGCGCGGCCTCGAAGTAGGCCTTCTCCTTGAAGCCGCGCAGCGAGGCCACCAGGCTGCCCGGGAAGAGCCGGAGCCGCGTGTTGTAGTCGCGCACCGCCTCGCTGTAGCGCATGCGCTCGACCGCGATGCGGTTCTCGGTGCCCTCGAGCTGGCTCTGCAGGGTCAGGAAGTTCTGGTTGGACTTGAGATCGGGATAGCGCTCGACCGTGACGAGCAGCCGGCTGAGCGCGCCCCCCAGCTCGGCCTGCGCCTGCTGGAACTTCTGGAAGGCGGCCGGGTCGTTGATCAGCTCGGGGGTGGCCTTGATGCCGGCCACGCTGGCCCGGGCCTTCGTCACCTCCTCGAGCACCGTGCGCTCCTGGGCCGCGAAACCCTTGACGGTCTCCACCAGGTTCGGGATCAGGTCGGCGCGGCGCTGGTAGACGTTCTGCACCTGCGCCCACTTCTCGTTGACCGACTGCTCCTGGGCCACGAGCTGGTTGTTGATGCCGATGGCCCAGCCGATGGCCCCGATGACGATGAGGGCGACCACTCCCAGCACGATCAAGCCGGTTTTCATGCGGTCAGTATACCTCCCTCACAAATCGTTGCCCGAGTACGACTGGTTGAACGACTTGTTGCAGAGCGGGAAGTCCGGGACGATGTTCTTGAGCAGCGCGTAGGAGAGCGGCCGCCAGTTCAGGAAGGACGGGTCCATGATCTTGACGCGGTCGAGCCGGCCGGCCGCGTCCGCCATCACCCAGTGCAGGATGGCGCCGCGCCAACCCTCCACCAGTCCGAAGGCTGGCCGGAAGGACGGGAGTGGACCCAGGGGCGTGGCCAGCGAGCCCGCGGGCAGCCGGGTCACCGCCTCGCGGATGAGCCGCACCGACTCCCGCGCCTCCTCGATCCGCACCAGGGTTCGCGCCTTGACGTCGCCCGACTCGAAGACGGGCACCCGCACCTCCAGGTCCCCGTAGGCGGCGAAGGGATGGTCGCGCCGGACATCGGCGTCGATCCCGGACGCGCGGGCGACGTAGCCCAGCACGCCGTGGTCACGCGCGGTGCGCGTGGCCAGCCGGCCGGTCCCTTCGAGCCGGTCCATCACGAGCGTGTTCTCGAGGGCGAGCCCGACGATATCTTCGAAATCCCGGAGGACGGCCTCCAGCTCTCCGAGCAGATCCAGGCCGGCCGGCAGGTCGTGTCCGACCCCTCCCGGGACGACGCCGCCGCGCAGCAACCGGTTGCCCGTGAGGCGCTTGTTCAGCCGCAGGAGCCGCTCGCGCATGCGGAAGCAATGGGAATGCGCCACCGCGTAGCCGGTGTCGTTGGCGATCATGCCGAAGTCGCCCACGTGGTTGTAGAGACGCTCCATCTCCAGCAGGATCACGCGCAGCCATCTCGCCCGCTCCGGCACCCTGGTCCCGGCGGCGGCCTCGAGCGCCTGGCAGAAGGCGAGCGAGTGTCCGATCGTCGTGTCGCCGGAGACGCGCTCCGCCAGCTCCACCCCGGCGCCGGCTTCCCGACCCTCGAAGAGCTTCTCCGTACCCTTGTGGGTGAAGTACAGTCGCGACTTCATGTCGATGATCGTCTCGCCCACCACGCTGAAGCGGAAGTGACCCGGCTCGATCACTCCCGCGTGCACCGGGCCCACCGGGATCTCGTAGACCCCCTCGCCGCCCACCTCGGTGAAAGGAAACGCGCGTCCGTCGTCCGTGAACTCGCGTGGTACCGCGTCCTTCCGCAGCGGGAAGTAGTCGGCCGGCCAGAACCCGTGGCGGACGAGCGGCCGGGGGTCGGGGTGGCCCTCGGCCACGATCCCGAACAGATCGTAGATCTCCCGCTCGAAGCGCGACGCCGGATAGTGGAGCGTCGCCAGCGAGACGATCGCGGGAGCGTCCATGGACACCGGGGCGGTGGCGTGGACAAACCAGTTCTCCCGTTCGGGGGTGAACAGATAGTGAACCTCGAACGTCCCGCGGTCAGCCCGTCGGTCGGCCGCGGCCATGAAGCCGAGCTCCGCGCGGAAGCCCATGCGGAGCATGGTGGCCAGCGCGGGGACGGCGGGCGGGTGGACCGAGCAGTGGAGCTCGTTGCCCCGCACCAGGCGCACGTCACTGACACGATCGGCGTTCTTCTCGGTGAGCACGCTCATGAGCTGGGACAGACGGGTCATTGTCCGACGATCTCCACGACCTGGCGCAGCAGCATCTGGAGCGGCGCGGGGAGCGTGATGCCGAGAACGACAAGGGCCGCCAGGCAGGCCCCGAGCGGGACCAGCGGCCAGAGATTCCTCTCACCCGCCGTCACGCCGACCGTGGGCGGACCATAGAGCATCCGGTTGAGATGGCCGATCATCGAGACGAAGGCCACCGTGAGCAGCGCCAGGACGAGCCCCATCAGCCACGGCCGGCCCGCCGCGAAGCCCGCCCGGAAGAGCGCGAACTCCGAGATGAAGAGGCCGAAGGGAGGTAGGCCGACAACGGCCAGCACTCCCGCCGCGAAGAAGGCGCCCGTCCACGGCATCACCTTCAAGAGCCCCGACACCCGGCTGATCTCGGTGGTGCCGTACCGGTGGAGCACCCGTCCGGCGAGGAAGAACATCATCGACTTCGCCAGCGTGTGATTGAGCAGGTGCAGCATGGCCGCGAAGGTCCCGAGCGGCCCCAGGGCCAGCCCCACGCAGATCAGCCCGGTGTGCTCGATGCTCGAGTACGCGAGCATGCGCTTGTAGTTGCGCTGGATCACCAGGCTGAACGCGGCGATGACGATGGACAGGACCCCGAGGGCGATGTAGAGACTGTCCGTGAACCCCGTCCCCACCGCCGCGTTCACCACGGCCTCCCACCGCATCACCGCGTAGAGCGCGACGGCCAGGAGCACGCCCGACATCATGGCGGACAAGGGCGCCGGCGCCTCCGAGTGGGCGTCCGGGAGCCACGTGTGCATGGGCGCGAGGCCGGCCTTCGTGCCGTACCCGATGAGGATGAAGACGAAGGCGAGCTGGATCACCTCCGGGTGAAGGCGGGATGCCGAAGCCATCAGCACCGTCCAGTTCAGCGCCATCTCCTGGCGACCGGCCAGGTTGACGAAGTCGAAATACCCGAGCACGGTTCCACCGAAGGCCAGCGCGATGCCGATGGACCCGATCAGGATGTACTTCCACGAGGCCTCGACGGAGGCCTTCGTCACGTGGAGCGGAATGAGCATGGCCGACGTGATAGTGGTCGCCTCGATCGCGATCCACATGAAGCCAACGTTGTTGGAGGTCACCGCGAACAGCATCGTGAACGTGAACAGATTGCCGAAGATCCGGAAGCGCCGGGACTGCGCGGCATCGTAACCGTCATCCCCGCCCATCCCCGGCCCGAGCCATGCGGCCAGCGCACCCACCACGCTCACGCACAGCGCGAGCAAGGTCGAGAGGGCGTCGGCGCGCAAGAATTCCCCGGGGCCCGAGGTCACCACTCCGCCGGCCAGGATGTGGCGCCAGAGGGTGACCGCCGCGCCGAGTGAAAAAAGCGACATCAGGGCATTCACCCATCCGACGAAGCGCCGGTAGGGCCGCACCCCGACCGCCAGCAACGCTCCGAGGAGCGGCGGACCAAGCAGCAGCGCGAATGTGGTCACGATCCCTCAGTGCCGGAGGCGGTTGAGCTGCTCGACGTCGATGCTCTCGAACGTCTCGTGGATCTGGTAGATGAAGATCTGCATGACGAGGAAGCCCATGAGAACGTCCAGGAACACGCCGAGCTCGACGATCAACGGGATCCCGTAGGTCCCGAGGACGGCGAGCAGGGCGAGCCCGTTCTCGAGCATCAGAAAGCCGACGACCTGGGTCAGGGCCTTCTTCCGGCTGATCACCACGAACAGGCTCACGAGCACCAGCCCCATCGCCAGCGGCATGCCCGCCCGCGTCGGCAGCTGACTCAACGCCACGAGCGGCCGCGTGATGGCGTAGCCAAAGAGCACGAGCAGACCGGATACGACCAGCGACGTTGCGGTGTTCACGTACGGATCCAGCTCCCGCTCGGCCGCGAACCGGCGCTCCATTCGCTTCAAGAGCCGCGGGATCACCAGCCCCTTGAGCAGGAGGAGGCAGGCCCCGACCCAGTACAGCTCGTGGTCGTTCCCGAAGTACGCCACGACCACCGCCACCGCCGAGAGGACGATGGACTGCCAGGTGAAGGCGCTGATGTAGGCGGTGACGCCCCGCCGCCAGAGCAGGATGAGCCCGAAGATCAGCACCAGGCTCGACCCGAGGACACAGAGCTGGGAGAACAGGCTGTCCATCGCCTACCTCAGGAGGAACGACGACGTGACCGCGAGCAGGGCCAGCACGAAGGAGACGCTCAGCAGCTCGGGCACGCGGAAGAGGCGGAGCTTCGCGATGCGGGTCTCGAGCACCGCGACCACTCCCGCCAGGACCGCGAGCTTGACGAGCAGGCTGGCCACCGCGACCGCGAGGGTGGCCGGAGTCAGGACCGCCGACACGCCCCACGGGATGAAGAGGTTGCCGAGCAACGAGAAGAAGATGAACAGTTTCAGGGCCGCCGCCCACTCGATGAGGGCCAGGTAGCGGCCCGAGTATTCGAGGATCATCGCCTCGTGGATCATCGTCAGCTCGAGGTGTGTGGCCGGGTTGTCGATCGGGAGGCGGCCGGTCTCGGCGAGGGTCACGATGAAGAGGGCGCCGAAGGCGAGTAGGTGCCCCGGGCTCAGCGAAGCCCCGGGGCTCGTCATGGTGCGAGCCACGATCTGACCGAGGTTGGTGGAGCCGGCGCTGAGGGCCAAGGCGAAGATCGCGAGGGCGACGGTGGGTTCGGCGAGGGCGGCCACCGTCATCTCACGGCTGGCTCCCATCCCGCCGAACGGCGAGCCCGGATCGAGGCCGGCGAGCGAGAGGAAGAAGGTCCCGAGGAGGAGGAGATAGACGACCACCAGCAGATCGCCGACCCCGTCGAACGGCAGCGGCACCGCGAGGATCGGCACGAGGAACGTCACCGCCACCGCGCTCGAAAAAACGACGAACGGGGCCGCCCGGAACAGCCAGGAGGCGTTGCTCGAGACGACGACCTCCTTCTGGAACAGCTTGCTCAGCTCCCAGTACGGCTGCCAGATGGGCGCACCGCGCCGATTCTGCAGGCGGGCCTTCAACCAGCGGATCAGCCCGACCAGACCGGGCGCCAGCAGGAGCGCCAGCGCCGCCTGCGCGGCTTCGAGCACGTATCCGATCGTCTCCACGATCATCTCCACCACCGGGCCGCGGTGAGCAGGGCCAGGAACGCCAGCGTCAGGTAGAGCAGGTAGAGGTGCAGCGAGCCTCCTTGCAGACGGCGGACCCACGTGGCGGCGCGATGGAGCCCGTGCAAGGGCCGATCGTAGAGGAGCCGCTCGAGCCACGGGTGGATCTCGCTCCGGTACTCGATCGACTGCACGAAGTACTTCGACTCCGGGTGGAAGTCGATGGACAAGTCCCGGGTCGGCCGGTACAGCTCGGCGAAGACGCGCCGCAGCGGCTCCGCGAAGGCCGTCGCCGTGTACTCCATGCGGGGCGTCTGCCCGATGCGGCCGCAGCCCCAGGTGTCGCCCACGCGCAGCCGGCGGTCGGCGCCCAGGATCCAGAGCGCCACCGGAACCAGCCCCATCAGCAGGAGCAGCCCGAGCGCCAAGAGGGGTGCCGACATCTGCCCGGAGGTACCCGGCACGCGGAGGGACAGGGCCGGGGTGAAGGCGACCGCGGACGGAGCGACGCCCCCGAGCCCCGCGAGGCTCGCGCCGAGGGCGGGGACGACCACGAACGGGGCGAGCCCGAGTGCGACGCACGCCAGCGCCAGCGACGCCATCCCGATCTGCATGGACCGTGGCGCCTCGTGGGCGCGCTCCGCCTCCCGGGATCGCGGGATGGCCAGGAACGTGATCCCGAACGCCTTGACGAAGCAGGCGGCGGCGAGCCCGCTGGTGAGCGCGAGCATGGCCACCGCGATCGGCATGATCACCGCGACCTCGGGCTGGGGGATCGCCGACCCGCCGAGCAGCGTCTGGAACACGAGCCATTCGGAGGCGAACCCGTTCAGCGGCGGCAGAGCGGAAATCGCGCACGCCCCGATCAGGAAGAAGAGCGCGGTGCGCGGCATCCGCTTGATCAGCCCGCCCATCTCCTCCATGTTGCGTGTCCCCGTCGCGTGCAGCACCGATCCGGCGCCGAGGAACAGCAGGCCCTTGAAGCACGCGTGGTTGATCGTGTGATAGAGGCCGCTGATGACGCCCAGGGTCGCGAGGGTCGTCAGCCCGTAGCTCTGAAACATCAAGCCCGCCCCGATCCCGATGAAGATGATCCCGATGTTCTCGACGGAGTGATAGGCCAGCAGCCGCTTGAGATCGTGCTCCATCAGCGCATAGAGCACGCCGAGAAGCGCCGAGATGGTGCCCGCGGCCAGGATGAGGCCGCCCCACCAGGCGGGCCCGCCCACCAGCAGATCGATCGTGACGCGGAGGAGCCCATACACGCCCATCTTGATCACGACGCCGGACATCAGAGCCGAGACGTGGCTCGGGGCGACGGGATGCGCCATCGGCAGCCACACGTGCAGCGGAGCGATGCCGGCCTTGGCCCCGAAGCCGACCAGCGCCAACACGAAGGCCGCATCCCGGGCCCCGGGGGTCAGGGCGGCCGATCGCATCGCGGCGAAGGAGGTGGTCAGCTCGCCGGCGGACAGGAGCAGGAACATCGCCACCAGGGCCGCGAAGCCCGCGTGCGTGATCGCGATGTACCAGTGCGCAGCGCGGACTGTCCCGGGACGGTCGTGCTCGGTGAGGACCATCGCATAAGTCGAGAGCGACATGGCCTCCCAGGCCAAGAGGAAGGTCAGGGCGTTGTCGGCCATGACCTGGACGCTCAGCGACAGCAGCAGGACGTTCAGCATCGCGCCGAGCAGCCGCAGGGAGTAGCGTCCCTCGTACGCGGCCGAGTAGCCGAAACCGTACACCGTGACCGCAGCCCCGACCATCCCGATGACGATGAGGAAGAACGCGCTCAAGCCGTCGATGCGCAACGCGAACCCGGTGAGCGGGAGGAACGTGGCGCTGAGCGTCGGCACGAGCCCCGCGCCCAGACAGACCGAGCCGAGCCCGAGAGCGGCCAGGGCCCCCACGAGTCCAGAGCCGGCCACGAGCCCCCGCCCGACCGCTCCGCGCGCGACGAGCGCGGCCGTGACCCCGATCGCATGAGCCGCGAGGTGCAGCGTGAGCAAGAGGTAGGCGAGCGCCATCTCACATCTGACGTACGAGGAGCAGGGTCAGAAGCCCCAGGAGGGCGATCACCAGATAGGTGAGGTAGGCATGGGCCGAGCCCGACTGGATCGCCCGGGCCTGGATGCCCCACCGTCGCACGCGGGCGACGAGCGGCGCGTAGAGGTAGCGCTCGAACCACGGAACGATCTCGCTGCGATACTCGATGGACTGGACGAAGTACTTCGACTCCGGATGGAAGTCGATCGACAGGTCCTGGGTCGGCCGATACAGCTCGGCGAACACGCGGCGCAGGGGCTCGGCGAAGGCGGTCGACGTGTACTCCATCCGCGGCGTCTGGACCACTCGCCCGCAGCCCCAGGTCTCGCTCACCCGGACCCGCCGGCGGCCCGCGAAGACGCGGACCGCGAGCCACACACCGCCGGTGGTGAGGATCAGTCCGAGGGCCACCAGGGTCGGCGAGATCCGGGCAAACTTTCCTGGCATGGACAGGAAGAGCCCGGAGCCAAATCCGGCTCCCGGGACCGGGAGGCCCGCATGGCCCGCGAGTAGGGCCGCCAGCGCCGGCAACACAACGACGGCAAGCAGCCCGAAGCCTGCGCACGCCACCGTCAGGATTCCCATGCCGACCCGCATCGACAGGGGCGCTTCACGCGCGTGTTCAGCCGCCGGCGAGCGCGGAATCGCGAGAAATGTGACCCCGAACGCCTTGACGAACCCGGCGGCGGCGAGCCCACCCGTGAGCGCGAGGACACCGACGGCCAACGTCATGAGCGGAGCCACCAGGGGCACCGGACTCCCGATGCCGGGTAGCAGCGACTGGAACAGGAGCCACTCGCTGACGAAACCGTTCAGCGGGGGCAGCCCGGCGATCGCCAGGGAGCCCGTCAAGAAGCAGACGGCCGTCCAGGGCAGCCCGCGGATCAGGCCGCCGAGCCGGTTCATGTCGCGGGTGTGCGTGGCGTGGAGGACGGATCCGGCGCCGAGGAACAGCAGTCCCTTGAACGCGGCGTGGTTCAGGGCATGGTAGAGCGCGGCCGCGAAGGCGAGGAGGGCCACCGCGGTGGTCCCGAGGCTCAGGAAGAGAAAGCCGGTGCCGAGGCCGATGAAGACGAGGCCGATGTTCTCGACGCTCGAATACGCAAGCAGTCGCTTGAGATCGTTCTCCATGAGGGCGTAGAGGACGCCGCCCAGCGCCGAGAGGGCGCCCAGGCCGATCAGGAGCGCACCCCACCAGGTGGGCCCCCCGCCGAGCAGGTCCAGGCCGACGCGGAGAAGCCCGTACACGCCCAGCTTGATCATCACCCCCGACATCAGCGCGGAAACGTGGCTCGGCGCCGCCGGATGAGCGCGCGGCAGCCACACGTGAAGCGGGATGATCCCTGCCTTGGAGCCGAACCCGAGGAGCGCCAGCAGGAACACCGCGTTGCGCGTAGCCGGCGAGAGGGTCCCCGCCGCCGCGCGCAGGTCGCCGAAGGCGGTCGTCGTCGCGCCCGCCGCGAGAAGCAGAAAGGCCGCGAGCGCGAGCGCCAGCCCCGCGTGCGTCATGGCCAGGTACCACCCACCGGCGGCGACGGTGTCCGGCTCGTCCGTCTCCGTCAGGACGAGAAAATACGAGGTCAGCGACATGCCTTCCCACATCAGGAGGAACGTCAACACGTTGGCGGCGCAGGGGACCAGGCTCATGGTTAGGAGGAACAGGTTCAGCATGGCGCCGAGGAGCCGCAGCGAGTGGCGACCTTCATATGCCTCGCAGTACCCGACCCCGTAGATGCTGCAAGGAATGGCGAGGAGGCCGACCAGGCCGAGGAAAAAGGCGCCCAGTGCATCGAGGCGGAACGCGAGGCCGTCCGCGACCGAGAGGAGCGAGGGGGCCTCCAGCACGAGGGGCGCTCCGGTGACAAAGACCGCCAGGGCGAGGCCGAGGCCTGCCCCTCCACCCACCACGGTCCCCATCGCGACCAAGCGGCGTATGGCACCGCCCCCCGGAGACAGCACCGCAACAACGGCCCCGAATGCGTAGCCGGCGAGCATGAGACCGAACAGGATGGTCATGTCCGGCGGCCGATTGCGATCAGAATGCCCTGGAGGATGGCGGCCGGCTCCGGTGGACATCCGTCGACGAACGCGTCGACGGGAATGATCTGGTCGACGCTGCCCGCGATGGCGTAGCCGCCCTTGAAGACCCCGCACGTCCGAGCGCAATCTCCGACCGCCACGACCAGCTTTGGCTCCGGGGTCGCCTCGTAGGTCTTCACGAGAGGCACCGCCATGTTCCGTGTCACCGGACCGGTCACCAGGAGCAGGTCGGCGTGACGGGGCGAGGCCACGAAATGGATGCCGAAACGCTCGCTGTCGTACACCGGGCTCATCAGCCCGGTGATCTCGATCTCGCAGCCGTTGCACGAGCCGGCGTCCACCTCCCGGATCGCGAGCGCCCGGCCGAATAACCGCCGGGCCCGGGCGTCGACCTCGTGCAGGAGACGGACGACGTCGTCCCCATCCGGGGGCAAGGGCTCGGTGGCGAGCCCGATCTGAAGGATCTTGGAGAAGAGGCGCACGTTAGCGGCGACGGGACTCCCGGCGTAGCTCCCGGAGCATCGTCTGCGTGCCGATGAGGTGGTTGTCGAAGATCCGACGGGTGACGTCCAGCAGGTCGCGGACGGTAGGGTCACGGACCGTGTAGCGTACGGCGGTGCCCTCCTTGCGGGCATCCACGATGTTCTTGCCGCGGAGCACCGCGAGCTGCTGGGAGACGGTGGGCTGGTCGATCCCGAGGGCCCCCTGGAGCTCCTGCACGCTCCGCTCGCCCCGGACGAGGATCTCGAGGATGCGGATGCGGACCGGGTGCGCGAGGGCCTTGAAGAACTCCGCCTTGAAGACCTGGAGCTGCCCGCTGCCGGCCGCCTGTTTCACACGTTCTTATATATACGAATATATATAAAACGTCAATTCGAAGCCGACGGAGCGAGTCCCTCAGTCGGGGAGCCGAGCGATGATCGCGTCGGCGAACTGGTCGGTGCCGAGGCGGCCGCCCAGGTCGCGCGTCTTCTGCCCCTCGGCCAGCGCGCGGTTGTAGCCGTCCTTGATCCGCTGGGCGGCCGCCGCGCACCTCTCGTCGTCCCGAACCTCGGCCAGGTGATTGAGCAGCATCACCGCCGACATCAGGAGCGCGAGCGGGTTGGCCAGGTTCCGGCCCGCGATGTCCGGCGCGGAGCCGTGCACCGCTTCGAAGACCGCGCCGTGGTCGCCGATGTTGGCGCCGGGAACGACCCCGAGCCCGCCCACGAGCCCCGCGCACAGGTCGCTCAGCACGTCGCCGTAGAGGTTCTCCAGCAGCAGGAGGTCGAAGCGCGTCGGATCCTGCACCAGCGCCATGCAGCCGGCGTCGATGATCATCTCCTGGTAGCCAATCTCCGCGAACTCGGCGTCGTGCACGGCGCGGGCGCAGCGCATGAACATCCCGTCGGTGAGCTTCATGATGTTGGCCTTGTGGAAGACCGTGACCTTCTTCCGCGCGCGCTGCCGCGCGTAGCGAAAGGCCCAGCGGGCGATCCGCGTGCACGCCGCCTCGGTCGCCACCTTGGTGGTGGTCACCACGCCGGGAGCGAGCGTGGCCTCGATGCCCGAGTAGAGCCCCTCGGTGTTCTCGCGCACGATCACGAGATCGACGTCTCGGTAGCGCGTGGGCACGCCGTCCAGGTTGCGGACCGGGCGCACCGCCGCGTAGAGGTCCAGTTCCTTGCGCAGCCGCACGTTGATGGAGACGAAGCCCTCGCCGATCGGGGTGGTGCACGGCCCCTTCAGCGCGACTTCATGCGTGCGGATGGCCTCGAGCGTCTGCAGCGGTAGCGCGTCCAGGCCGCGCGCGATGGCGGCGAGCCCGGCCACGTGCTCCACCCAGTCGATCGGCGCGTCGGCCGCATTCAGGATGCGCTGCACCGCAGCGGTCACTTCGGGACCGATCCCGTCGCCGGGGATGAGCACGACGTGATGCGTAGGCTCGTGAGGGGGACGCGCTCGGCCCATGCCGACATTATCCCCCGGGGAGCGAATTCATTTATCCGCCTTGCTGGACGACGAACAGGCGCCACTCGTCGGGGACGCCCTTCAGGCGGTGCGTGCCACGATCGACGAACTGGAGACCGGAGCCCGCGACGAGATCTCGGACCGTGCTGGAGACGAGGACCTCGTCCGGGCCGGCCAGCGCGGCGACGCGGGCGCCGATATGCACGGCGATGCCGACCACGCCGTCCCCCACCAGCTCGCACTCGCCGGTATGCAGCCCGGTGCGAACCTGAAGCCCCAGCGTGTGCACCCGTTCGCGCACGGAACACGCGCAGCGGATCGCCCGGGCCGGGCCGTCGAAGGTGGCGAGCAGGCCGTCACCCGCGGTGTCCACCTCGCGGCCACGAAAAGCGGCCAGCTCTTTTCGCATCACCGTGTGCCAGGTGTCGCGCAACTCGCGCCATCGCCCATCACCCACCTCGGCGGCCCGCTGGGTGGACCCGACGACGTCGGTGAACATCACGGTGGCCACCACCCGGTCGGGCTCCAGCCGGCGGCGTTCGCCCGTTATGAACTCCTGGATGTGGTCCGCGATGATGTCCTGCGTCTCCTGATCGACCACCATGTGGTCGGTGCCGGGAATCTCAGCGTACCGGGCGCCGGGGATGTGCTCGGCCAGGTCGCGGCCCGCTCTCACCGGGACGAGCTCGTCGCCGGCGCGATGAAGGATCAGAGTCGGCACCCGGATGGCGGGCAAGAGATTGCGGACGTCGATCTGGTAGTTGGCCCCCATCAGCGTGAGGACGGCCCCCGGACTCGCGGCGGCTCGCTCGATCCGGGCAAATCGCTGGAGAAAGGCCTGATCATTGCGCCGACTGGGCGCGTTGAGAAGGAGCAAGACGCCCTCGCCCCAGTGGTTACCCAGCTGGCCGAGGAAGGCATCGAACTGCTCGCGGGTCACACCCCACGGCTCGTTTCTCATCGACGCGAAGGTGCCATACAGCACGAGGGCGGCCGTTCGCTCCGGATACGTGGCGGCGAACATCAGGCACATGGGGCCGCCCTCCGACCAGCCATAGATCGTCGCGCGCTCGGAGCCCGCCGCATCCATCACCGCGCGCACGTCGCCGGTCCGTTCCTCGAGCGTCTGCTCGGCGACCCGGTCGGAGAGGCCCTGCCCGCGCTTGTCGAACACGATCACCCGCGCGAACGCGGTGAGCCGTTTGAGCAGATGCTCGTTGCTCGGCACCTCCCACAGGAGCTCGACGTGCGAGAGGGTGCCGGGGATCAACACGATGTCGCGCGGCCCGTCGCCGAAGATCCGGTAGGCGATGTGCACATTGCCGCTCCGCGCGTACCTGATGGGAGCTTCCGTGTTGCCCTCCCCTCGTGGGAGCCTCTGGCTCAAGTCTTCACGGGGACGAACTCGGTCGTGTAGTGCTGGTCGAGGGGCAGCCGCTGCTTGAGCACGCCGAGCTCGAGCAGGGTGTCCTGCATCACCTTCATGGCCTCGAGATCCATCTGGCCGTCGGTCGACAGGAGCGGCCTCACCAGGTCGTAGGCACGCCGGGTGGCCGGCTCGGGCCAGCCGATGCCCTTGGACGCGATGCGGATGGTCTCCTCGGGGTTGTCGCGGACGAACTTCTGGCCCTGGAAGATCGAGCGCAGCGTCCGGTGCAGCGTGTCCTTCTTGGTCTTGATCAGATCGTCGGTCGAGTAGGCGATCAGGCTGATCCACTTCGGGGTGACCTCGTCGAGGCGCATGATGATGCGCCCCACGCCCTGGTACTCGAGCACCGCGCCCGCGTCGCCGAAGATGCAGCCCTGGGTCTCCCCGCGCCGGAGCGCGGCCGCCTGCGCGTCGATGCCGCCGACGCCCACGATCTTGATGTCCTTTTCCGGCTCCCAGCCCATCTTCCTGGCGAGCATGCGCGCGAACACCCAGGTGGTGGAGCCCACCACGGTCACGCCGATGGAGCCGCCCTTGAGATCCTCGAGCTTCTTGATCTGGGGCGAGACGGTGAGCGTGAAGTGGTTCTTCTCGAGGATGGTGGCCAGCGCCCGGATGCCGGTGCCGCGCTCGCGGAACACCAGCGGGTCGGTGGCGCCGGTGAGCCCGATGTCGGCGCCCCCGGCCAGCACGCCCTTGAGCAGGTCCGGGCCACCCTTGAACGGGATCATCTCGGCGTCGAGGTCGTTCTGCTTGAAGAATCCCTTCTCGATGCCGACCATCGTCGGCGCGTTGATCCCGAGGTCGCCCAGGACCACGCAGCCCACCTTCACCGCGGTCGCGGCCCGGGCCGTCCCCGGCCGCCACCCGCTCGTGCTCGCCAGCGCGGTGCCGCCCGCGATCGTCTTGAGGAAGCTCCGACGGGTCGTCGCCATTGACCGGCCTCCTGTGTCAGCGCCAGCGTGAGAGGCGCTGGTTGAGATGCTCGAGAGACAGTACCACGACGATGGACACGATCGACACGACCGCGGTGGCCGCGAACAGCTCCGACGCGTTGAAGGCCAGGGCCATGCGCTGCATCAGGAAGCCCATGCCGCGGGTGCCCGCGAACATCTCGGCCAGGAGCACCCCGAGCATCGCGAAGACCACCCCGATGCGCATCCCGGCAACTACCGAGGGCAGCACCGCAGGTAGCAGCACTTTGCGGCTCACCTGCCCGCGCGTCGCTCCCATCGACACCGCCGCGGTCACCAGCGTCGGGTCCACGTCGCGGGTGCCGGCGGCGACCATGAGCAGGATCGGAAACACCGCGAAGAGCGTGGCCGAGATCACCGCGGTGGCGGTGCCGAGACCGAAGATCAGCGCGATCCACGGCAGGACGAGAATCTTGGGCACCCCGTAGCCGGCCACGACGTACGGCATGGCGACCGCGTGCACGAACCGGCGCGAGCCGATCAACAGCCCGCCCGCCACCCCGAGCCCGACCGCGAGGGCGTAGCCGAGCAGCGCCTTGGCCAGTGTGTCGCCGAGGCGCGGCAGCGCCTCGCGCGCGGTGGTCCCGAGGGCGGCTGCGACCGCGGCGGGCGCGGGGACGAAGAGCGGGTCGGCCAGGCCCGTCCGCACCGCCACGTGCCAGGCCAGCACCACCGCGGCCAGCGACGCGGCCTGGCAGGCCAGGACGGCTAGCCGGCCCATCGCTTCACCCGCGCCTCGACGAGAGCGCCCGCGGCGTCGAGCGCGAGGACGGCGGAGGCCACGATCAGGGCCAGCACCGCGTACTCGCGCGTCATCATGAGCCCGTACGCGTAGTTGATCACGTAGCCCACGCCCGCCCGCGAGCCCAGGATCTCCCCGACCAGGACGCCCACCACCGAGAGCGCGAGGCCGGCCCGCAGCCCGCCCACCATGGTGGAGGCCATCGCCGGCAGCATGACCTTGCAGAACACGGTCCAGGGCCGCGCCCCCATGGACTGGGCCACCGTCACCAGCGTGGCCGGCACCTGGCGAATGCCGGCCAGCACCGAGAGCACGATCGGGAAGAAGCCGAGTAGCACGCCGAAGGCGATCTTCGACGCGGACCCCAGTCCGAAGAAGAGCATCAGCGAGGGGTACCAGATCACGCTCGGCACCGCGTAGAGCGCGGCCAGCAGCGGCTCGTAGATGCGGCCCACCGTGCGGCGCAGCCCGAGCAGGAAGCCCAGCCAGAGCCCGGCCGCCACCGCCAGCACGTAGGCGCCCACGATCTCCTCGAATGTGAGCCAGACGTGCTCGCCGAGGTGCGGCAGCTCGGGAACCCGCCACATCCGCACCAGCGCGCCCGGCAGGGCCGACGGCGGGACGTAGAAGATGGGGTTGAGCGGCGCCGCCACCGCCTCCCAGACCGCGAGGATCGCCACGAGCATGCCGAGGCGCCAGGCCAGCACCCTCACGGCGGGCTCCCCATCGCCTTCAGCGACTCCTCGCGCACCTGGTCCCACAGCTTGGCGCGCAGGTCGGTGACCTCGGGGGCGCTGAGGTCGCGCGGAAACGGCAGGGTGACGTCGATCACATCCTTGATCCGTCCGGGCCGCGCGGTCATCACCACGATGCGATCGGACAGCGCGATGGCCTCCTGCAGGCTGTGGGTCACGAAGACCACCGTCTTGCGCGCCCGCCGCCGGATGCCCACCAGCCACTCGCCCATCAGCAGCCGCGTCTGCTCGTCCAGCGCGCCGAAGGGCTCGTCCATCAGGAGGATGGGCGTGTCGAGCGCGAGCGCGCGCGCGATGGCGACCCGCTGGCGCATGCCGCCCGACAGCTCGCGCGGGTACTTGCGCTCGAAGCCGCGCAGGCCCATCGGCCCGAGCAGCCCGAGCGCGATCTCCCGGCGCTTCGCGGCGGGGACGCCGCGCAGCTCGAGGCCGAAGGTCACGTTGTCGAGCGCGGTGCGCCAGGGGAAGAGGCCGCCGTCCTGGAAGACGAGCGCGACCTTCTCCGGGTTGGGGCCCTCGCACGGCACGCCGTCCACGAGGACACGGCCGGCATCCACCCGGACCAGGCCCGCGATCATGCCGAGCACGGTGGACTTGCCGCAGCCGCTCGGCCCCAGCAGGCTGACGAACTCCTCGGCTCGCACCGTGAGGCTCACGGCGTCGACCGCCTGCACCGCTCCGCTCGCGGTCTCGTATCGCTTGCCGATCGCCTCGAGCACGATCGGCGCGGTCGCGGCCGTCGCGGCCCCGCCAGGCATGCGCGCATTATGCTACAGTGCGGCGCAAAAGGAGGGTCTCATGCCCGACGCGATGCACATCGGAAGCGGCAAGGTCCGCGAGCTGTACGCCCTCGACGACGAGCGGCTTCTGCTCGTCGCCTCGGACCGCATCTCGACCTTCGACGTCGTCCTGCCGACCGCCATCCCTGACAAGGGCCGCGTCCTGACCGGCATGTCCGGCTTCTGGTTCGCGCGCACCACCGGCATCTGCCCGAATCACCTGCTCGCCCTCCGGCCCGACGGTCGCTCCACCGAGTGCCGGCGGCTCGAGATGCTCCCGATCGAGTGCGTGGTGCGGGGTTATCTCTCCGGCTCCGGCTGGAAGGACTACCGCGTGACCGGGGAGGTCTCCGGCCACCGCCTGCCCGCGGGCCTGCGCGAGTCCGACCGGCTGCCCGAGCCGATCTTCACCCCGGCCACCAAGGCCCAGTCCGGGCACGACGAGAATATCACCCGGGCGCAGGCCGCGGAGATCGTGGGCGGCGAGCGCTTCGCGCTGGCCGAGCGGCTCTCGCTGGCCCTCTACCGGTTCGCGGCCGCCTTCGCGCTGGAGCGCGGCATCATCATCGCCGACACCAAGTTCGAGTTCGGCGTGGACCGCGAGGGCCGGCTGGTGCTGGGCGACGAGGCGCTGACCCCCGACTCCTCGCGCTTCTGGCCGGGCGATCGGTACGCACCGGGCGGCCCGCAGCCGTCCTACGACAAGCAGTACGTGCGCGACTTCTGCGAGAAGATCGGCTGGGGCAAGACCTACCCGGGCCCCGAGCTGCCGGTCGACGTGGTCGAAGGCACCCGCCGCCGCTACGTCGAGGCCTTCGAGCGCCTCACCGGGATCGCCTTCGACACCTACCTCGCGAATCCCTCCGTCGTCCTGGCCTAGGGCCCCACGTAGCCGCGCTCGCGATCGCGCTCCCGCAGCTCGCGCGGCCGCTGCCCGGCGGGCCCGTAGCCGCCGCCGCCCGGCGTGCTGACCAGCACGCGGTCGCCCTGCTCGAGCACGTGCTGGCGCCGGTGGTCCACCTTCTTGCCGTTGATGCGCACGTCGCCGAGCCCGCCCGCCCCGCCGCCGGCCAGGCCCGGCGCCGGGAAGCGCGTACGCTCGGCCATGAAGCTCAGCACGATCGGCCGCTTCGACTCGCTCTCGATCAGCATGTCCTGGCCGAGCCCGCCGCGATAGCGCCCGCGCCCGCCCGAGCCCGGCCGCATGCGCTTGTAGTGGAAGAAGAGCGGGCTGTTGCGCTCGGCCACCTCCACCGGCGTGCTCGAGATGTTGCTGGGCCACGAGAGCACGTGCTCGCCGTCCTTCTGCGCAGTCGCCCCCATGCCGCCGTTGAAGAACAGCACGGTGGTGTAGGGCCGTCCGTCGTCGCGCACGCCCGACTGCGCGACCGCCCAGAGCGGCGAGCCCGCCGCCGCCGCGACACGATCCGGGATCACCTGGTGCAGCGCGCCCAGCACGAGGATCGGCACGTAGTGGCCGGTCTGGGCGCGGCTCACCACCGCGGCCGGGAACTTCGGGTTGAGCAGGCAGCCTTCGGGGGCCTCGACCTTCACCGGCCGGTACATGCCCTCGTTGTTGGGCAGCCCGGGCAGCAGCGCGCAGCGCAACGCGTAGGCGGTCATGGCGTAGGTGTAGGCCATCACGCAGTTGATCGCGCGCGGCTGCGCGGGCGAGGTGCCGGTGAAGTCGGCCACGATCTCGTCGCCCCGCACCGTGAGCGCGAGCCGGAAGCGGTACGGAGCCTCGAAGCCGTCGGTCTCGATGCCGAAGCGGTAGGTGCCGTCGGGGACTGTACGAATAGCGTCCCGCATGGCTCGCTCCGAGCGGCCGAACAGCTCGTCGGCGAGCCCCTCGAGCGAGTCGAGGCCGTACTCCTCCATGAGCCGGCGGACGCGGTTCTCCATCAGCTCGTTGGCGCTCACCTGGGCCCAGATGTCGCCCACCGTCTGGTCGGGCGTGCGCACGTTGGCGCGCAGCAGGGCGAGCAGTGTCTCGTCGGGGCGCCCCTCCCGGATCAGATGAGCCAGCGGAATATGGAAGCCCTCCTCGAACAGCTCGCGCGCCTCGATGGCCCGGATGCGTCCGCCGATGTCCGGCATGTGGGAAGTGGTCGCCGCAAAGGCGACCAATCGCGGTCGACCGCCCTCCTTCTGGTGAAAGATGGGCTTCACCAGGCAGACGTCGCTCATGTGACCGGTGCCCTGCCAGGGGTCATTGGTGATCAGCACGTCGCCCGGCCGCATGTTCTGGACGCCGACGCCCCGGAGGAAATGGCGGACCGTTGCGGGGAGCGTGCCGATGAACGACGGGATCGAGCCCGAGTTCTGGGCGAGCGCGAAGCCGCGCGCGTCGGTGAGCACGCACGCGAAATCGTTGGCCTCGTTCGAGAGCGTGGAGAAGGAGGTGCGCACGATGGCCTTCGCCGCCTCGTCCACCACCGAGATCACCCGGGTCCACAGCACCTCGAGCGTGATCGCGTCGAATCCGGTGCTCATGCGCGCCCCCTGGGGGGAAGGGTCATGACGATGTTGCCGCTCCGGACCACCCGCGCGGTCGCCCCCGGCCCGATCACCAGCGTCGAGCCCTCCTCCTCGACCACCGCCGGTCCCGTAATCTCGTCCCCCACTCCGAGCCGGTACCGGTCGTACACCGCGGTCTCGACCCATCCCTCGGCGCCGGGGAAGTAGGCGCGCCGGTACCCCTTGAGCGCCGCGCGCACCCCCGCGCCGCGCCGGCCCTCCAGCACCACGTCGCTGCCCGACACCGGCGCGCGCACCGCCACCCGGATGTTGATGAACTCCACCGGCACGCCGGGCGGGGTGAGCGCGAACTTCTCGCGATAGGCGCTCTCGAACGCGCCCCGGAGCGCGGCCCGGCCGGCCTCGCTGTCCTCGTAGGGCCCGGGAGGCAGCGGCACCACCAGGTCGAAGCCCTGGCCGAGGAACCGCCCGTCGGCCAGCCGCTCCACCGTCGCCGACTCGAGCTTGAGCCCGGTCTCGGCCATCACGGCCCGCGCCTCCGCTTCGAGCCGCGCGTACGCCTCCTGCAGGTCGCGGATGCTGCCGCGGTCGAGGCGCAGGCCCACGGTGGCCACGCGATCCACGCGCGCCGGCGCCACCAGCAGGCCCAGCGCGGAGGCCACGCCCGCCGAGGGCGGGCAGATCACGCGGCCGATGCCGAGCTTCTGCGCCACCGAGTAGGCGTGGACCGGCCCCGCCCCTCCCGTGCACAGCAGCGCGTACTCGCGCGGGTCGCGCCCCCGCTCGGCCACGTGCACCCGCGCGGCGCCCGCCATGTTCTCGTTGACGATGTCGTGGATGCCCCACGCGACCTTGGTGGTCTCGAGCCCGAGCCGCCGCGCCAGGTCCTCCACCGCGGAGAGCGCGGCCGCAATGTCGACGGCCACCTCGCCGCCCGCGAAGTAGTCGGGGTTGAGGTAGCCCAGCAGGAAGTCGGCGTCGGTCACGGTGGCCTCCCGGCCGCCGAGGCCGTAGGACGCGGGCCCCGGATGGGAGCCCGCGCTGCGCGGGCCCACCTTCAGGAGGCCGATCTCGTCGATCGCGGCGATGCTGCCGCCGCCGGCGCCGATCTCGATCAGCTCGATGGTCGAGATGCGGATGGGCAGGCCGCTGCCCTCGATGAAGCGTCGCTGCCGCGCCGCCTCGAAGCTGTAGGCGGTGAGCGGCTCGCCGCCGTCCACCAGCGAGAGCTTGGCGGTGGTGCCGCCCATGTCGAAGGCGAGCACCCGGCCGTCGCCGTCGGCCTGGCCGAAGAAGGCGGCCGCGATGGCCCCCGCGGCCGGGCCCGACTCGAGCATCTGCACGGGCACGCGCTGCGCTTCCTGCACGTGGGTGAGCCCGCCGCTCGACAGCATGAGCAGGAGCGGCGCGGGAATGCCGAGCTCGGCGACTCGCCGCGCCATCAGGGCGAGATACTTCTGTGCGAGCGGCTTGATGTAGGCGTTGGCCACCGTGGTGGAGGCGCGCTCGTACTCGCGGATCTCGGGGGCGACCTCGTGCGACGTGGTCACCGCGATGCCGGGATGCCGCTTCGCGATCAGGCGCGCGGCCTCCGCCTCGTGGCGCGGGTTGGCGTAGGCGTGCAGGAACACCACCGCGATGGATCCGGCCCCCGCCTTGGCGAGTGCGGCGGCCCGCGTCGCGAGCGCCTTCGGGTCGAGTCGCCGCGCGATGCGGCCGTCCGCCTTCGTGCGCTCCGGGACCTCCAGGCGCAGGTGGCGCGGGACGAGCGGCTCGGGCTTGGTGATCGCGAGGTCGTAGAGCTCGTACTTGCGCTCGCGCCCGATCTCGAGCGTGTCCGCGAACCCCGCGGTCGTGATCAGCCCGGTCACCGCGCCCTGGCGCTCGATGAGCGCGTTCGTGAAGAGCGTGGTGGCGTGGACGACCCGTGAGAACGCGGCCGGGTCGACGCGCGCCTGGGCCAGCAGGCCCGCGACGCCACCGGCCACCGCGCGGGCCGGATCGTCGTGGGTGGTGAGGACCTTGCGGCTCCAGCGGGTGCCGCCGTCGTGGTCGTAGATCACGAGGTCGGTGAACGTCCCCCCGATGTCGATGCCGAGCGAGTACTGGGCCACCGCCGCGTCTCCCCTACCGCGCCTTGAGCTTCAAATCCTCCGCGGGCGCCGAGTACGAGAAGCCGGGGATGAGGCCGGCCCCGCCCTCCTCCACGCGCGGCCCGATCCCCCAGATGAAGGCCAGCTCGTAGATCGGCACGGTGATGACCTTGTCCACGAGAATCTTCTGGATCTGCGCGAGCAGGACCTCGCGCTTCTTGGGATCGAGCTCGCGTCCCTGGCGCGAGTAGAGATCGTCGATCTCAGGCAGGCTGCCGTAGGCGTAGATGCCGTTCTTCGTCACGTAGGGCTCGAGACGCGTCGCCGCGTTGCCGAAGGCGGCGGTGATCACGAGGATGACGCCGTGGAGCTTCTTCTCGCGCCACGCCGTGAAGTAGGCGGCGCGCTCCATCGTGCGCATCTTCGTCCGGATGCCCACCGCCTGGAGGTAGCCCTGGATGGCCTCGCCCATCGAGTTGTAGGGCGGGAACGGGTAGAAGTCGCCGCCGTCGAAGCCGTTCGGATAGCCGGCCTCGGCCATGAGCTTCTTGGCCTTCGCGGGATCGGGCGCGGGCGGCTCGTAGGCCACCGCGTACTGGAAGATGCGCGGCACGATGCTGCCGGTCAGCCGCGAGAAGCCGAGGGTCTCCGCCTGGTTCACCGCCTGCCGGTCGATCGCGAGGCTCGCGGCCTGGCGCACCCGGACATCGTGCCAGGGCGACTTCGGATCCCACTGGTCGGGCAGCTCCAGCCAGAAGGCGCCGGAGAGCAGCGGGGCCTTCACCGTGAAGCCGGGCGTGCTGCGGATGGCCTCCGCGGTCGGCCCGGTGAGCAGGTAGGTGATGTCGACCTCGCCGCCGCGCAGCGCGGCCGCCCGCGTGGTCTCCTCCGGCATCGAGCGCATGACCAGCCGCTTCACCGACGGGGGCTTGCGCCAGTACCCATCGAAGGCCTCCATCACGATCTCGATGCCCGGCTTGAACGAGACCACCTTGTAGGGCCCCGCCCCGATCGGCGCGGTCTTGAAGCCGTCCTCGCCGACCTGCTGCACGTACTTCTTGGGCACGATCCAGGCGGCCCCCGAGGCAGTCGTGCCGTAGAACGTCATGAAGTCGGCCCACGGCTCCTTGAGCACGAAGCGGACCTGGGTCGGCCCGAGCACCTGCACGTCCCGGACCTTGTCTTTCAGGAGCGCGGCGCTGGCTCCCTTGTAGCGGTCCCAGGAGAACTTCACGTCCTCCGCGGTGACCGGCTCGCCGTTGTGGAAGCGCGCGTTCTTCCTGATCGTGAACGTGTAGGTAAGGTGGTCCTTCGATTCGTGCCATGACTCGGCCAGGCTCGGGGTGTTGAGCCCGGCCGGCATCGGCTTCACGAGCGCGTCGTGGACGGCGTAGAGCACCATGAACGGCGTGCTGAACGCCTCCGTCTCGGCCGGATCGAGCCACTTGGCCGCGAGCGTGACGTGCAGGCCCCAGCGCATCTCGCCGTCGGCGGCGGAGGCGGGGGCGGTGAGCGCGCACACGACCAGGATGAGCGCGGCGAAGACCGGCGGCAGGAGGGCGCGTCTTTTCATGTCGAGAACCCTAGGCTGAGCCGCCGGCCAGGTCAAGAGACCGCGGCTCCCCGGGTCACGCCCGTCGCGAGAAGCCGTCCGCGCTCCAGCGCTCGCTACCGACGCCGTGATGGACCACGAAGAGCCCGTCGGGGTCATACGTGTCCTTCACCGTGAGCAGTCGCGGGTAGTTCGGGCCCCAATAGGCGCGAGCCCAGTCGACCTCGAAGAAATTGCTCTCCGAGACGTAGCACCCGACGTCGGGCACCAGCGCTCGCAGCTCCTTCGTGGCGCCGTCGATCGCCGCCGCGTGCCGGCGCGCCGCCGGCACATCGGGCTCGTGCCCGACGACTCCGGGATACGCCGGCGGCTCCTCGGCGCCGCAGATGGCCAGGGCGAAGGCTCCCAGGACCGCTGGGTTGATGGCCGTGTCCCGGGCCGCCGTGACCTCATCGGCCGGAGCTCCGGCGAGCCCCTTGTTGACGTGGAGCGAGAATCCCCAGTGTCGGCTCGCCGCGAACAGCGCATCGGCAAGACGGCTCTGCACCCGGGATTCGAGGAGCGCGGCGGGCAGCCACATGGACTGGTAGCCATGCAGGAACTGTCCCGCCTGGCCCGCATCACCGGCCCAGAGCACGTTACCTTCCGGCGCGCCCGGCCGGTCGTCGGCCACCGCGATGCCGGGGAACCTCCCGAGAAACGCGGGGTCCCAGAATCGCCGGGCCGGCACGGCCACCACGCGGGGGGCCGCGAGGATTCGGAAGTCGTTCGGCGAAGCCGCCACCCACTCCAAGAAGGGTCGCCAGACCGCCTCCGCCTGCGCCCGATCGAGTCCCTGGAAGACCATCCGGATGTCGAGCCGGTTGTCCGGTCGGAGGGAAATCTGCTCGCCCCAGTTCGGGTTGAACAGGGCCTCGGCATAGAAGCCGACGACCCGGCCGATCAGCCGGCGAAACGCGGCGTCCGAGGCGGCCTGGATGGTCGTGGTGACCGCGCCCAAGAACTCGGGTAGCTCGCGCGTCGCAAGGGTGAGCCGGGTCACCACGCCGAGGCTGGCTCCGCCTCCTCCCTTGATCCCCCAGAACAGGTCGGGATTCGAGCAGGCGTTGGCGATCCGTACCGCGCCGTCGGCGGTGACGATCTCGGCCTCCAGCAGGCCGGCCGCGGCCAGGCCGAATCTCTTGGAGAAGCTGCCAAAGCCACCGCTCTGGATCAGCCCCGCGACGCCCACGGTGAGGCATCCCCCACCCTGGACATAGCGGCCCCCCTTCGTCGTCACCTCATCGTAGACGTGCATCCAAATCGCGCCAGCCTCTACCGTGACCGCCGGCCGTGGAGCGACTCGTCCGGCGCACCCCGCGCCGACGAAGGCGTCGTGCACCGTGATGGCGTTCATCCTGCGCATCCAGATCAGCAGGGAATCCGGCGCGCTGGACGTGCCCAGATAGCTGTGGCCCCCCCCTTTCACGATCAGCCGCAGCTTGTTGTCACGGGCGAAGTTGACGGCAGCGACAACGTCGGCGGTCCTTCGGGCGGCCACCGCGTAGACACTCGGCTGCGAGGTCCAGGCATCCACCCAGCCGAGGGTTTGTGTCAATCCGACCTCGTCGCCGAGGTAATAGGGATTCCTCGCCCACCTCGCGAACTCGGCACACACGGCTCCCTGCGGGTCGCGCACACAGGCGACGAGCGGCGACCGCACGGTGATGAGCTGGCCGTCGGTCTGTCGATTCAATCGCTCCCAGGCGCGCGCATCCGGCCATGACGGATCGCCCGGGCGGACGCGGCGAAACGGGGCGCCGGACGGCGCGGACGGGGTGCAGGCCGACCCGAAGATAGACGCGAGAGCGGTCATTCCGGCCCGGACCAGCACGCTTCGTCTATTCATCGGTCGTGGTCGTGGCAGTGGGAACCGTAGGTCCGGGGGGCGCGATGCCCTCGGCCGCACACTCAACGTAGAACGACTGCGCCTCGCGTGCGGCCGGCGGGCACCGCCTGCCTGCCGCTAGAAGATGGCGAGCGGGTGCGCCGGCGCGCCGGTCGCACCGACCAGGCGCAGCGGCGTGGCCGTGAACAAGAACTCGTTCCGCCCTTCCTCCGCGCACGCCTTCGCGAGGCGCTCCGGGTCCGAATTGTCGATGAGGGCGAGCCCGAGGAACGGGATCGCGAGATGGGCCGACATACCGAAACCCGGATAGCGGCTCGGGCGCTCGTCCATCATGTCCCAGGAGATGCCCGCGATGTCCTTCGCGCGGAACCACTCGAGGCAGGAGAGGTGGAGGCCCGGGTGCTCCGAGATCCGCGGCTTCCAGTCCGGGTTCTCCAGGCGGAACTTCTCGTCGCCACTGCGCACCACCACCACGTCGCCCGGCTCCACCTTCACGCCGGCGCGCCGCTCCGCCGCGTCCAGCTCCCTGGGCGTCACCGGGTGGCCGACCGTGACGTAGCCTTCCTTGCGGCCGGCCGCGATGTCGAGAAAGACGCCGCGAGTGGTGATGCCGCGCTCGAAGATGGGGTCGATGGGGCACCAGAGGGCCCCTTCCGTGGTCAGGCTCTCCGCGAACGGCCGCCCGTTGTAGAGCTCACCGTCCCAGCCCACGTGGCAGAGGGCGTCGACGTGGGTGATCCAGAAGCCGTGGTAGACCATGTCGAAGCGGTCGAGCACCACGTCCACCCGCTCGCGCTTCGACGGAAACGTCATGTGGTACATGTACACGGGCCGCGGGATCACATCGCGCGCCAGCGACACCGTGCGGCCCTTCTTGATCAGGCGCTGGGCCTGGGCCTGCTTGGCCGGCGTGATCAGGTTCACGGTGCCGAGCTGGTCGTCGTGGCCCCAGCGGCCCCAGTTGTTCAGCTCCTTGAAGTACCCCTCGACGCGGTCGCGGGTAGGCAGGGCGGTATCGGCCATCGGACGAGTCCTTTCTTCGTGGGTCTAGCGCCGGTCGGCGACGCGGAAGCCGAGGGCCGACGATCCGAGGAGCAGCACGATCACGGGCGGCCAGAGCGCGTGCACGTCCACCCGCGCGGCGGACGGCAGCACACCGGCGGTGAAGGCGACCCAGCAGCCCCAGCCGACGGCGCCCGGGCGACGCTCGAGCAAGCGGGCGAGCAGCCTGCCCACGAGGGCCCCGATGCCGCAGCCACGAGCAGCGAGCCGGCGACGTAGCCGTGCGGCCGCGAGGATGCCGGGGCGACCGTCTTGGTCGTCATGTCCTGCAACGGTAGCACGGTCGGGAGGATCGTGGTACGGTCCGCCCTGCCCCCTCGCTCCCGAGGGGCCCGCAGCGCATGCCGAGCAAGAGCTCCAGTCTCGAGTACGTCCTCGCGGCGCTCCAGAGCCAGCTGGAGGCCGTGCACGCCTACGAGCCGGGGGTCCGGGCCGGTCGAGATCCCGAGGACCTGCGCAAGATGCGGGTCGCGGTCCGTCGCCTGCGCGCCATTCTCCGGGCAAGCCGATCCCTGCTCGACCGGCAGTGGGTGAAGAGCCTGCGGCGCGAGCTCGACTGGCTCGGGACCTCGCTGGGCAGGGTGCGTGACCTCGACACGCTCCGGGCGTACCTGGACTCCGAGATCGACGCCCTCGAGGGGACCGGCCGGAAGGCGGCTCAGGCGCTCCTCCAGCGCGTCGAGACGGACCGGGCTCGGGCGCTCGACGCCCTTCACGCCGCGCTCGACGCTCCGAGATACGCTCGGCTGCTGATCCGCCTCAAGACGGCCGTGGCCGAGCCACAGGTAGGCCGGGAAGATGTCTCCCTGCCGGACGTGGCGGCGAAAGAGTTCAAGAGACTCCGGCGAGCGGTGAAGCTCCTCTCCAGCCATCCGAGTGCCGACGACCTTCACGCCGTCCGCATCCTGGTCAAGCGGGCGCGGTACGCGGCCGAGCTGGCGCGGACCACCGCCGGCCGTCGCGCCAAGAAGTTCATCGACGAGGCCAAGACGGTGCAAGACATTCTTGGAGAACACCAGGACGCCGTGGTAATCGAGAAGTATCTTCACGACGTCATCGACAGCCGCGAGGCCGCGCATGCGCTCGAGCAGCAGCTTCTCAGACGGCAACGCAAGCGGCGCAAGAAGGCGCGCGCGGCGTTCCTCGAGGAGTGGCCGTCGCTCGAGCGTCGGGGCCGGAAGGCCTGGGCGACCGCGTCATAGCGGGGACGGCCGCCCGCGGAGCGCGCGATGAAGGTCCTGCTCATCCGCCACGCGGCCGCCGTGCGCAATGGCACGGGCCGCGTGCGTGATCACGATCGGCCGCTGACCCGCCAGGGTCGCCAGCGGTTCCGGGAGGCCGCCCGAGGGCTCGCGCGCATCGCCGGGCGCCCGGACGTCCTCCTGACGAGCCCCCTCACCCGCGCGCGCGCCACCGCCGAGATCGCGGCGGCGGCCTTCAAGCGCGTGACGCCCCGGATCGAGCCCGCGCTCGGGCAGGACGACGTCGACGTGCTGGTGACCGCTCTCAGGAAGTACCGTCCCGACGCGATGGTCGCACTGGTCGGACACGAGCCCACGCTCTCCGGCCTGCTGGCTCACCTGCTCGGCATGCACCAGGGCGACGACCGCTTCGCCTTCAAGAAGGGAGGCGCGGCGCTCGTGCATCTCCCGGAGGGTCCGTCCATGCCGGGGGAGCTTCGTTGGTTCGTAAAGCCTCGAATTTTAAGGTCTCTCGGCTCCAGCTAGCTCAGCCACCCTGCCCGGCAGGCCCCCGTGGTACCCTTAGGGCCCCTTCCCGGGGCTGCCCAGTAACGGCCACGCGACGAGAGGTACCGAGCCTGTGTCACGAGCGAACGGAAATGGAGCGGACAGCACCGCCTCGGACCTGGTGGCCATCGTCGACCTGGGCTCGGCCGCGGTCCGGTTCCTCCTGGCGCAGATCCGGCCGACCTCGGGGTACCGCATCCTCGCCCAGGAGCGAGTGCCGACCCGTCTGGGAGCCGGCGCGCCCGGGACACTGTCGCGCGTGGCCATCGACCGGACCCTCCGGGCCGTGCACCGGTTCTTCGCGCGCTACTCGCCCCAGGACCAGGGGCCACGGATCGTGGCGATCGCGACCTCGGCGGTGCGGGACGCGCGCAACCGTGAGCGCCTTCTCGATCCGCTGCGGCGCGACGAGGGCATCGAGGTGCAGGTGCTCAGCGGGCGGGACGAGGCGCGCTTCGGGGTGGTGGCGGCGCTCGAGAGCCTGTCCTTCACCAGGGGCGTGGTCGCGGACCTGGGCGGCTCCAGCCTGCAGCTCAGCCGGGTGCGCCGGGGCCGCGTGATCTCGACGGCGAGCCTGCCGCTGGGGGCGGTCCGCACGACCCGGCGGTTCCTGAAGCACGATCCCCCGACGCCGCGCGAGCTTCGCGCCCTGCGCGCGGAGATCCGCGGGCAACTCGCGGCAGCGCTGCCGCTCGCCGAGCGCGGCGAGGAGCTGGTGGGGCTGGGAGGCACGGTGCGCACGCTCGCCAGCATCCACCTGCGCGCGAACCCGGGCGAGCGTAAGCACCGGCACGGGCTCGTGCTGCAGCAGTCCGCCGTCACCGCGGTTCGGGAGCGCCTCGAGGCACTCTCCTCGCGCGGGCGGCGGAAGATCCGTGGATTGAAGGCCGAGCGGGCCGACATCATCCTCGCCGGCGCGATGGTCATCGAGGACATGATGGTCAGCGGAGGGTACCTGAGCCTCGTGGTCTGCACCCGCGGGGTGCGCGACGGTGTGCTCCTCCACGAAGCCTCCAGGAGAAGGAACTGATATGGGCTCCGATAAATTCGTGAACCGGGAGCTGTCGTGGCTCGAATTCAACCGGCGCGTCCTCGAGGAGGCGCAGGATCCGAGCGTGCCGCTCCTCGAGCGCCTGAAGTTTCTGTCGATCTTCAGCTCGAACCTCGACGAATTCTTCATGGTGCGCGTCGCGACCCTGAAGCGGCGCATCCGGGAGGGCGAGCAGACCCCGACGCCGGACGGGCTCACCCTCGGGGAGACCATAGCCGCGGTCTCGGTCCGGGTGCACGAGCTGGTCGACCTGCAGCACCGCACGTTCCTGCAGGACCTCCAGCCGCTCCTCGCTGCGGAGGGGATCCTGCTGCTGCGCCCGAAGGAGATCACCGACGAGCAGCGCCGCTTCCTCGAGGAGTACTTCCGCCGGACGCTGCTGCCCGTGGTCACCCCGCTCGCGGTCGATCCCGGGCATCCGTTCCCGTACCTCGGCAACCGCTCGCTGTGCCTGGTGGCCTCGATGCGCCCGTCCGCGCCGTCCGTCTTTCCGCACAGCCGCCTCTCGATCATCCACCTCCCGAGCCAGGCCCTCCCGCGCTTCGTCGCGCTGCCCGACGCCCAGGGCAAGCGGGTGTTCATGCTGCTCGAGGACGTGATCCGGCTGCACCTGCCGACCATCTATCACGGCTACGAGATCCTCTCCAGCCACGCGATCCGGGTCACCCGGGACGCCGACCTCCCCGAGCCGCCGACCCGGCCCGCCGACCTGCTGAGCGGCATCGAGCGGAGCCTGCGCGAGCGCCGCCTCGGCGACGCGGTGCGTATGCAGCACGACGGGGATCTGCCGTCCGACATCCTCGCCCTGCTGCTCGACGAGCTGGAGCTGCACACCGACGACGTCTACGAGGGTGCGGGCTTCGCCGCCTTCTCGGATCTCCTGCAGCTCTACACCGCGCTCGACATCCCGCGACTCAAAGACCCACAGCGGCCACCGCACCCGGTGGCCGTACTGGAGGGCACCTCCGACGTGTGGGGCGCGATCCGGGCCCGCGACATCCTGGTCCACCATCCGTACCAGAGCTTCGAGAGCGTGACCCGGTTCGTGCGTGAGGCGGCCAGCGACCCGAGGGTGCTCGCCATCAAGATGACCCTCTATCGCGTCAGCCCCGCCTCGCCGATCGCCCACGCGCTGCAGACCGCGGTGGAGAACGGCAAGGAGGTGGCGGTGCTCGTCGAGCTCCAGGCCCGCTTCGACGAGGAGGCGAACATCCGCTGGGCCCGAGCGCTCGAGGAAGTGGGCGCCCACGTGGTGTACGGCTTCCCCGGATTCAAGACCCACTGCAAGGCGTGTCTCGTGGTGCGTCAGGAATCGGACGGCATCCGCCGCTACTGCCATCTCGCCACCGGCAACTACAACGTGCGGACTGCCGGGCTCTACACCGACGTCGGGCTCTTCACGAGCCGGCAGTCGTTCGGCGAGGACCTCACCCAGCTCTTCAACCTGCTGACCGGCTACACGCGCCCCACCCACTTCCACCACCTCATCCTCGCGCCGAGCGCGATGCGGGACGCGTTCGTGGAGCGGATCCGCCGCGAGGCCGACCACGCTCGCGCGGGGCGGCCCGCCCGGATCATCGCCAAGATGAACGCGCTGGTCGACCGCGCGGTGATCGAGGAGCTCTACGCGGCGGGCGCGGCGGGCGTGCCAATCGACCTGATCGTCCGGGGCATCTGCTGCCTGCGTCCGGAGGTGCCGGGCCTCTCCGAGAACATCCGGGTCATCTCGATCGTGGACCGCTACCTCGAGCACTCGCGCATCTACTACTTCGAGAACGCCGGCCAGCCCGAGTACCTGCTGGCCTCCGCCGACTGGATGACCCGCAACCTCGACCGCCGCGTCGAGGTGGCCTTCCCGGTGCTGGACCCGAGCCTGCACCGGAAGATCCGCGAGATCCTCGAGATCCAGCTCGCGGACACCGTGAAGGCGCGACGCATTCTGCCCGACGGCACCTCGGAGCGGGTCCGGCCCGACGGCCGGCCCATTCTGCGCTCCCAGGAGCGCCTCTACGAGGCGACCGGCGCGAGCAGCTCCGACGCGGAAGGCGTCGACTGCTGACCTAGAGCAGGACCGCTTCCACCGGGCGCCGCGGGCTGGGCGCGGCGTTCCGCATCGCGAAGCCGACGCGGAAGGCGAAGGTGGGCCTCCACTCCTCCTCGCCGGTCAGCGCGGCCAGCGTGCGCGCCGCGCGTGGCTCGCGGCCCAGCTCATGCTCCCGGTCCACCAGCTCCACCGGCTGGTTGATCGGCTGCATGGCGAGCCCGCGGGCGGTGGCCATGAGATGCAGGCGCTGCCACCGCTGGCCCGCGCGCAGGGTCTGGCGTCGGTCGTAGAGGTCACGCACCGCGATCAGGCCGAAGAGCGGCGTGGTGGCCACCTGCACGTCGCGGGTGGCGTCGAGCCAGTAGCGATGGCTCGTCTCCGGGGAGGGCTCGGGCAGCACCTTCGCGGCGGCGACCACGAGCGGGCCGAGGCCCGCCGCATCGAGGGTCAGCCCGTCGCGGAGCCGCTGCACGTCCGCCCGGCGGTGCCGGAACCAGCGATGGCTGTCCTGTACCATCGGACCGTCCGCGATGATGGCCTCGGTGGCACTCACAACCGCGTCCCCGAACTTCTTCCGCTCGTCAGGCGCCGAGAACAGGAACAGGCGCACATCCTCGTCGGTCTGGAACACGGCCCACATCGCCTCGATCGTCTCGGGCGGCACCGGCCGGGCGCCGTCGTAGGCGCCCCGGTTGGTGTGCCGGTGGGGAATCGCGTCGAAGAGCGCGTCCGGTCGCGCTCGTGCGCCGGACAGGTCGAGCGCGGCCACCGGCTCCGGGCGGGGCGGCGACGGCGGCGGCCCCAGCGCGCCGGGGCTCTCGGTCACGACCGCCTGGTAGCCGTAGGCGGCGGCCGCCCGCGCCATGTTCTCCACCGCGCAGCCGAGACCGATGTGCATCTCGCGCAGGTACGGATCGAAGCTGCCCAGGTTGCGGGCGGTGTCGGCATACAGCTCGACGCGCGCCGCGCTCACCCGGAATCGCCACGGCTGCGTGTTGTGAGGGTTGGCCGCGAGGATCCCGGCCCGCACGAGCCCGAGTGGCCCCGCGCCCACGTCGCTCCGCCAGGTCGTCCAGGGCTCGTAGGCGGCGCCGGCGCCCGCGGCGAGGACGCCCTGCTCCCAGGTGCGCCAGACGAGTCCCCCCGCCGCCACGATCGCTACGGCGCCCGCGCCCTTCGCGAAGCCTCTCCGGCTCATCGGCATGCCGCGCTCGCTCGACGAGAAAGGTAGCACGGCCGGCCGGTTGACCACCCCGCGCGCGCCGTGCTAGAACCGGGGCACCCCGACACGATACCTACGGCTTACCGGATCGGTCTGGCCGGCGCGAGGAGGCCCCCGCGATGGATCTCAACTACACCGCCGAAGACGTCGCCTTCCGCAAGCAGGTCCGCACGTGGCTCGAGCAGAACATGCCGCGCCACATCCGCAACCTGGACGAGCGTAAGGCGTGGCACCGCCGGCTCTACGAGGCCGGCTATCTCGGCATGGGCTGGCCAAAGGAGTACGGCGGCCAGGGCGCGCGGCCGATGGAGCAGGCCATCGTGGCCGACGAGATGGCGCGTGCGGGCGCGCCCGCGCCCACCAACAGCCTCGGCGTCGGCATCGTCGGCCCCACCATCGTGGTGCACGGCACCGATGCACAGAAGCGGAGGTACCTGCGCAAGATCCTCACCGCCGAGGAGATGTGGTGCCAGCTCTACTCCGAGCCGAACGCGGGCTCGGACCTGGCCGCGCTGCGTACCGGCGCGGAGGACAGAGGCGACCACTTCCTGGTCAACGGCCAGAAGATCTGGACCAGCGGCGGCGCGGTCGCCGACTGGGGCCTGCTTCTCGCCCGCACCGATCCGGCCGTGCCCAAGCACAAGGGCATCACGTGCTTCCTGATGAACATGCGCCAGCCCGGCGTGGAGGTGCGCCCGCTCAAGCAGATCACCGGCTCGTCGGAGTTCTGCGAGGTCTTCATGACCAACGCGCGGGTCGAGAAGGAGAACATGATCGGTCGGCTCGGCGAGGGCTGGGGCATCGCCCAGACCACCCTCGGCTACGAGCGCGGGGGCCGCGCGCTGGCCCGCATCACCACCTACGCCTCGCAGTACAAGATGCTCATGGACGCGGCGCGCCGCCTGAAGCGCAACGGCCGGCCGATCCTGGACGACGCGGTGGTGCGGCAGAAGCTCGGGCGCATCTGGGCCGACCTGGAAGTGGAGCGCTACGGTGCCCTGCGCACGCTGACCATGCTGGAGCGCGGCGAGCACCCGGGCGCGGGCGGCTCGCTCACCAAGCTGTCCTACTCCGAGTTCGAGAAGCGCTTCATGGAGCTGGCCGAGGAGATCCTCGGGCCCTACGGCCAGCTCACGGACGGCGTCCCCGCCGAGTTCCGCCTGGAGGTCGACACCGCGGTGGGCGACCATGGGACCTGGGCCTACGCGTTCCTGTGGTCGCGCGCGGGCACGATCTACGCCGGCTCTTCCGAGATCCAGAAGAACGTCATCGGCGAGCGCATCCTGGGGCTGCCGAAGGAATCCCGGGCCGACCGCGTCGGAGGTACTCGATGAATTTCTCGTTCAGCGAAGACCAGGTCCTGCTCCGCAACTCCGTCCGCGCGGCGCTGGACGAGCAGTGCACCCCGGCCCACGTGCGCGCCATGATGGAGGACCCGAAAGGGTACTCCGACGCCCTCTGGGGGGAGATGGCCAAGCTCGGCTGGCTCGGCCTGCCGTTCGCGGAGGAGCAGGGCGGTGCCGGCCTCGGCCTGGTCGAGCTGGCGCTCGTGCTGGAGGAGATGGGCCGCGCCGCGTACCCGGGCCCTTACTTCGCCAGCGTGGTGCTGGGCGGGCTCGGGCTCCAGCTGGGCGGCAGCGCGGCCCAGAAGGAGAAGTGGCTGCCCGCGATCGCGTCGGGACAGGCGCGCGCGAGCGCGGCGCTGCTCGAGGACGCGCTGGACTGGAATCCCGCCGCCACGACCACCAGCGCGACGAAGGGGGGCGACGGCTGGCGGCTCTCCGGGGTGAAGCGCTTCGTGCCGTGGGCGCACGTGGCCGACGTGGTGCTGGTTCCGGCCCGCGCTCCCGAGGGACTCTCCCTCTTCCTGGTGGACCCGCGCGCGCCCGGCGTGACGGTCACCCCCATGGTTGGCATCGACCTGGCCAACCGCTGGTCGGAGATGCGCCTGGCCGACGTCGCGGTGCCCGCCGAGGCGGTGGTGGGCCGGCCGGGCGGCGCGAGCGTCGTGCTGGAGGGGTTGCTGCGCCGCGCCGCGGTGGGCGCCTCCGCGGAGATGCTGGGCGCGGCGCGCCGCTGCCTCGACATGAGCGTGAGCTACGTCAAAGTGCGCGAGCAGTTCGGCCAGCTCATCGGCTCCTTCCAGGCCATCCGCCATCGCTGCGCGGAGATGCTGATGGAGGTGGAGAACTCCCACTCTGCGGTCTACTACGCGGCGTGGGCGCTGACCGCCGGTGCCGGCGATGCCCCGATGGCCGCTTCCATCTGCAAGGCCTACGTGAGCGAGTCGGCCCGCAAGGTCTGCGGCGACGCGATCCAGGTGCACGGCGGCATCGGCTTCACCTGGGAGTACGATCTGCACCTCTACTTCAAGCGCGCCAAGGCGCTGGAGCCCCTCTACGGCGACGCCTCCCACCACCGCGAGCAGATCGTGCGGGGTCAGGTCTTACATTCCGACAAATGACCGGTCCTCTGGATGGTATTCGCGTCGTTGATCTGACGTCGTACATCGCCGGCTCCTACGGGGCGATGATGCTGGCCGACCTGGGCGCCGACGTGATCAAGGTGGAGGCGATCGAGGGCGACTCCTTCCGCGAGCTGCCCGGCTTCTACGGATGGAACCGCGGGAAGCGCTCGATCGCGGTCAACGTGAAGGATCCGGACGGGCGCGCCATCGTCCACCGGCTCGCGAAGGACGCCGACGTGGTGATGGAGAACATGCGGCCCGGCGTCGTGGAGCGCCTCGGAGTCGACTACGAGACTCTTCGAGCGATCAATCCGACGCTCATCTACGCCACCGTCACCGCCTTCGGCTCCGACGGCCCGTACAAGGACCGCCCCGGCTTCGATCCCCTCCTGCAGGCGATGGGCGGCCTCATGACCCTGCAGGGCTTCGGGGGGCCGCCCCAGTACCTGCGCATCGCACCCACCGACTACTACTGCGCGGCGCTCTCCTGCCAGATGGTGCTGGCCGCCCTCTTCGTGCGCGAGCGAACCGGCCGGGGTCAGCGCGTGCAGACCTCACTGCTGCAGGCCGTGCTCGCGCTGCAGTCCGGCAGCGTGGTGACCTACCCGGGCCACGAGGTCGTGCTCCGCAACACGCCGACGTATCGGCTCTACCAGGGCGGCGACGGAGCATGGTTCTTCCTGGCCGTCGGGAACCAGTCGTTCTGGGCGAAGCTCTGCAAGGCGATCGGGCACGAGGAGCTGGCCCGGGACCCGCGCTTCGGCTCGTGGCTCTCCCGGCGCGACAACGCCGACGCGCTGATGCCCCTGCTCGAGCAGGCCTTCGCGTCGAAGCCCGCGGCCGAATGGCTCGCCATCCTGGCCGCCCACGACATCCCGGCCGCGGCCACCCAGTCGCTGCAGGAGTTCATGCAGGATGAGGCGGTGCTGCACCACAAGATGATCGTCACCTACGACCACCCGGAGCTGGGCCCGCTCTCGCTGATGGGCCAGCCGCTCCGCTTCTCCGAGACGCAGGCGCCCGACGCGGGCCCGCCGCCGACGCTGGGTCAGCACACCGCCGAGGTGCTGCGCCGGGCGGGCTACGCCGACCACGAGATCGCCGACCTCCGACGCCGCGGCGTCGTCGCCGGCAAGGACTGAGCACCATGAGCGACAAACCGACCGGCGGGCCCGCCACCGCCAAGTACGAAGCGATCCGTTACGAGCAGGCCGACGGTGTGGCCACCGTCACGCTGAACCGGCCCGACGTGCACAACGCGATGAACCAGGAGATGCGCCGCGAACTGCTGGAGGTCTTCACGCACCTCCGCACCGACGACTCCGTGCGCGCGGTGGTGGTGACCGGAGGGGGCGACAAGGCCTTCTCGGCCGGCGCCGACATCCGCGAGTTCCTGGAGCCGCCGGTGATCACCCAGTTCCGCGAGGCGCGTCGGCGGGTGGACTTCCGGCGCGAGATGGAGCGGTGCCCCCAGGCGATCATCGCGGCCATCCGCGGCTACGCCTTCGGCGGCGGGCTCGAGCTGGCCCTGGCCTGCGACATCCGCATCGCGGCGGAGGACGCCCAGCTCGGGCTGACCGAGATCAACCTCGCGATCATTCCGGGCGGCGGCGGCACCCAGCGGCTCCCGCGCCTGGTCGGGCGAGGCAAGGCGCTCGAGATGATCCTCACCGGCATGCGCATCCCGGCCGCGGAGGCGCTGCGCATCGGGCTGGTCGAGCGGGTGGTCCCGGCGGCGGAGCTTCCCGCCGCCGCGCAGGCGCTGGCCCGCACCATCGCGGACAAGGCGCCGGTGGCGATGCGCTACGCCAAGGAAGCGGTGGTGGGCGGCCTCGGCCTGCCGCTGGACGACGGCATCCGCCTCGAGAACGATCTCGCCACCCTGCTGCGCACCACCGAGGACCGCGTCGAGGGCGCAAGGGCCTTCGTGGAGAAGCGCAAGCCCCGCTGGTCCGGCAGATAAGGGGTCAGGTCTTACATTCCGACATTTTCGTGGGCCGCGACGGCCTCGCGCGAGAAAAATGTCGGAATGTAAGACCTGACCCCTAGTGGGGGGTGTCGCCGGCCAGGGTTACGCGGTGCATGAGGCGCTTGAAGCCCGCGTAGTCGTTGACCGCGTTGTGCTGCGCGCAGCGGTTGTCCCAGAACGCGATCGAGCCCGGCGCCCACTGGAAGCGGTAGCACAGCTCCGGCCGCACCTGGTGCTGGAACAGATACTCCAATAGGGGCCGGCTCTCCTCTTCCGTCCAGCCCTTGAAGTGCGCGGTGTGCCCGTGGTTCACGAACAGAGCCTTCCGGCCGGTCTCCGGGTGGGTGCGCGCCGCCGGGTGCTCGCTGACGAGCACCTTCATCTCGACGCCGGCCGCCCTCAGCCGGTCCTCGCGCGTCTTGGACGCGTCGGCCTTGGTCGAGGTGTTGACCCCGGTGAGCCCGTCCAGCGTCCGGCGTAGCCCCTCCGAGAGCGTCTCGTACGCCAGGTACTGATTGGCGAAGATCGTGTCCCCCCCGTAGGGCGGCAGCTCGACCGCGTAGAGCATGCTCGCCATCGGCGGCTCGGTCAGGTACGTGGTGTCCGAGTGCCACACCCCGCCGAAGTTGATCTTCTCGTGCGCCAGCTTGAGCACCGGTGTGATCAGCGGGCACTCGGGCAGGCCCTTGAGCTGCGGGTACTCCATGGGCTCGCCGAACCGCCGGGCGAAGGCGAGCTGCTCGTGCGGGGTCAGCTTCTGATCGCGGAAGAAGACGACCAGGTGGTCGAGAAAGGCCTGGCGGATCTCCGCGATGACCGCGTCGTCGAGCGCGGCCGCCACGTTGACCCCGCGGATCTCCGCGCCCAGCGCGCCGCTGACCGGCTGCACCTCGATGTGGCGATACGTCCGAGCCTCGTTGCCAGCCATGTCCCCCCCTCGATCCGAGCCTACGTCGGAGCCTACAGCGAATCGAAGTGCTCGGCCATCCTCCGCCGCAGTGCTGCGTCCGGCAGGGGCCCCGAGCCCGCGCCCAGGTTGTCCGCCACGTGCCGGGGGTTGCGCGTGCCCGGGATCACGCAGGTGACCGCGGGCTGCCCGAGGATCCACTTGAGGAAGAACTGCGCCCAGCTGGCGCAACCCGCCTCCCGGGCCCACTCCGGCACCGCCCGCCCCTTCACCCGTCCGAACATCGCCCCTTCCGCGAAGGGCCGGTTCACGATCACCGCGGTGCGGCTCTCCGCGGCGGCACCGAGCAGGCGGCGCTCCGCCTCCGGCTCGGCCAGCGAGTAGTTGACCTGCACGAAGTCGATGCCGCCCGCCTTGATCAGGCGCTCGAGCTCGGCGTGCGCCCCCGCGTGGTAGTGGGTGACGCCGACGTAGCGGATGCGGCCGGCCGTCTTCCAGTCCCGCAGCGTGGCGAGGTGCGCCTGCACGTCGACCAGATTGTGCACCTGCATCAGGTCCAGCCGCTCGACGCGCAGCTTGCGCATCGAGTCCTCCATCTGCCGGATACCGGCCTGCTTGCCGGTCGTCCACACCTTGGTGGCCACGAAGAGCTTGTCGACCAGGCCCAGCTCGAGAATGAGCTGCCCGGTGACCATCTCGGAGGAGCCGTACATCGGCGAGCTGTCGACCACGCGCCCGCCCGTCGCCGCGAAGGTTTTCAGGGTCTCGCGCGCCTGCCCGAGCTCCTGCGCCCTGCCCGCCACGTCGAACACCTGCCAGGTCCCGAGCCCGATCGCGGGCAGCGCCTCACCCGTCGTCGGGATGCGCCGCTCGAGCAGCCCCTGCCCGCGCGATTCGGTCGACATCAGCATCGCTCCCAGGATGGCCGTCGCGCCCCTGAGGAACCGCCGCCGATCTCGCACACTCATACGCTCCCCGGGGGGCGCGTCCCCCGTGAGGCGGCAACCACGATGCGGTCCCCGGCGCCGAGGGGCACGCCGTCATAGGTGGCGGCATACTCGGCCGCCTCGAAGCCGGCGCCGCGCAGGCTCGCCTCCACCTCGTCCCGCGTCCAGCACCCCATCACGAACTCGAAGGCCGCCGTCGTCTCCCCCGTCGGCGTGGTCAGCGTGTGGCGCTCGGAGATGAGCATCCGCCGGGTGGCTGGATCGAGACGCGTCTCGGTCCGGAACACGAGCAGCCCGCGCGGCGTCGACACGTGGTTCTCGGAGACCGGCTGCGCGGTCCGGCCCGCGACGGTCGCCGCCCAGTCCCGGACGTCGAAGAGCAAGACCCCGCCCGGCCGCAGCCCCCGCGCGAATACCTCGAAGATGGTCGCGCGGGCCGCCACCTCCACGACGTCGTTGAGCACGCCCCGGCACACGATGGCGTCATATGGCGGCCCGGCCGGAAGCGCCAGGAGATCGCCGGCCTCGAGCCGCACCGCGATGGCGTCGCCGGCCTCCCGGACCCGGGCGCGCGCTTCGTCGAGCAGCCCAGGCGAGCGGTCGACGCCGGTGACCGCGAACCCGCGTCGCGCCAGCTCCACCGCATAGCGCCCGTTGCCGCAACCGGCGTCCAGCAGCCGGGCGCCGGGGCCGATCCCGCGCCGCGCCAGCGTCGCGACCATCCCCGCGCACTCGTCCGCCACCGGGCGCACGACCAGATGGTCGTAGGCCCAGGCGAACTCATTGTAGAAGGGGCGCGGAGCGGGGAGCGTCTCGATGGTGGTCACGCCTTCAGGGCCTTGGCCATGCACACGCTGACCGGCGAATGCACGTACTCGCCGAAGGCGGGGATGCGCGCGAAGCCGGCGCGCTCGTAGAGGGTGATCGCCTCCGGGTTCCGGCTGCCGGTCTCCAGCACCAGGCGCGCGCAGCCGAGCGCCCGCGCCTCGGCCTCGAGGGCCGAGAGCACGGCCCGACCGACGCGCCGCCCGCGCGCCTCCGGCCGCACGTACATCCGCTTGATCTCCGCGACGCCGGGCGCGATGCGCCGCACCGCCCCGCAGCCCACCGGCCTCCCGTCGCGCGCCGCGATGAGGAACGCGCCGCGCCCGGGCGTCACCTCGTCCGCGTCGAGCCGGAAGTGGGTCGCGCCGTCCTCCGGATAGCGGCCCGACAGCTCGGCGTTCAGCGCCTCGATGAGCGCGCGAGCCTCGGGCGAGAGGATGTCGGCCCTCGCGACGGTCAGCGTGGCCGTGGCGCCGCCCACTAGCGATCCCCCGCGCCGACGAACGCGAACCGGTGCGCGGGGCTCCACGTGTCGTCGAAGCCCTCCAGGCCCAGCTCGCGCCGGCCCGCGTTGGACCAGAGACAGAGGACATCGCGCCGGCCGAAGAAGCCGACCCATGGATCGTGGAGGAAGACCACCGGATGCTCCTGCTGCACCGTCGGGTGCTCGACGCCGAAGTGGAGCGCGTCCTCGTACGTCGGCCGCTCGAGGCCGAGGCGCGCGGCCTCGGCGAGCGCCTCCGCGGCAGTGACGTCGTGATCGAACGCGAGCAGGACCACGTCGCAGCTCCGTGGCGTGGACCCCACCGAGCGCACCGGGAAGTTCTCGGAGGTCACGCAGGAGTGCGCGTACCCGTAGGCGCCCGCCTCGACGAGCTGCTCGGTGGAGCGAGGCGCGCCCCGGGTCAACCGGTAACGACACTGCACCGAGCTCACCTACGTGGTCTCGAGCGCGAGATCGAACGACGCGATGTAACCGGGCGAGGCCGGCGCCACCACCAGCGTGAGCTGACTCCCCGCCTGACGGTAGATGCCGTCGCGCGTGTTCCGCACCCGCCCCGGGCCGCGGGCCGCATAGGGCGGCTGCGCATACACCTGGTCGCTGAGCACGTCGTCGAAGAAGAGCTGCGAGGTGAACTCGTGCGCGAGCCCTCCCGCGGCCGCCGCGCGGACCTTGAAGTGGATGTGCACCGCGCGGCCCGGATACCAGCCCGGGTAGATCGTGGTGAACCGTGCGAGCCCCTCGGCGTCCGTCAGCTGGTAGCCACGCAGGAACTTCTTACCCACCGTGCTCCCGCCCGGGTCGGAGACGTCCGAGTAGACTCCGGCCGCGTCGCAGTGCCAGAGGTCGATCATCGCCCCGGGCAGCGGCGCGCAGGCGCCCGCGGCCAGGCGGGACACGCGCAGGCCGAGCCGCAGGGACGCGCCGGGCCGCACGGTGCCGTCAGTGGGATCCGGGCGGATGTCCGACCGGTTCAGCTTCTCGTCCACGAAGTACGGCCCTTCGGTCAGGGCCGGGCGCGCCACGCAGGCGCCCGCGGCCGCGGGCGACGCGGCCCGGAGGGTCCCGGAGCCGGCGGTCAGCGCAGCCGCGCCGCCCACGCCGAGGAGCGCCAACGCCTCGCGCCGGGTCAGCCGGCGACCGATCGGGTGGTCATCGTCACGCATGGTGCCGTCTAGCATACCTTGACGCGCCAGAGGAGGCGGAGGCAGTATCGCGCCGATGGCCACCGCCGCCACGGGCTCGCCGCCGATCATCCACGCGCTCGACCACGTGGTCATCGCGGTGCGCGATCTCGACGCCGCGGTCGCCGCCTACCGCACCCTGCTGGGCCGCGCGCCGGCGTGGCGCGCGGAGGCGCACGGCGGCGGGGCTACCGTGGTCACGTTCTCCCTCGCCAACGTGGCCGTCGAGCTGATGGCGCCCTCTGGCCACGGCGCGACCGCGGAGCGGCTCGGCGCGGTGCTCGACGCGCAGGGCGAGGGGCTCGCGAGCCTCGCCTTCGCCACCGCCGACCTCGAGCGCGCGCATCGCCGGCTGGCGCGCCTGGGCCTCGAGCCCGAGCCCATCGTCGACGCCGAGAGCGTCGACGCGGCGACCGGCGCGCGCCGCCGCTTCCGCCGGACCCGCGCCGCGACCGCCCGGACCCACGGCGTGCGCGTCTTTCTGATTCAGCAGGCCGCGCCGCCGCCCTCGCCCGCGCTCGCGCCCGAGCCGTCGACGGTGGCCGGCCTCGACCACGTGGTGATCCGGACTCCGGATCCCGAGCGGGCCACCGCCCTCTACGGCGCGCGGCTCGGGCTCGACATGCGGCTCGACCGCTCCAACGCGGCGTGGGGCGCCCGGCTCCTCTTCTTCCGCTGCGGTGACCTGATCGTCGAGGTCGCGCACGACCTCAAGGCCGGCGTGGGCGACGGGCCGGATCGGCTGTGGGGCCTCTCCTGGCGCGTGCCCGACGCGCAGGCGGCGCGGGCGCGGCTGCAGTCGGCCGGCCTCGACGTGTCGGAGGTGCGCCCGGGCCGGAAGCCGGGCACCCACGTGCTCTCGCTGCGCGACGGAACCTGCGGCGTGCCGACGCTGCTGCTGGAGCCGAGCCCGGTGCGCGACGGCGACTAGGCGATCGCCGCTCTCCGGAAGCGCAGCCAGAGAAGCTGCGGCGCGACAAATCGGCCTGCCCCCGGATCCCGCGACTCGCCCATCTCGCGCAGCGTGAAGCCGACCCGGATCCCGGCGCTCACGTACTCGGCGACATCGTGCAGGAAGGCGGCGACCCGGACCCGCTCCTCCGTTCGCGGGCGCGTGAACTCCGCTCCCCCGCCCTGCAGCTGACGGATGGGGTGCAGCTCGGCCAGCCACACCTCTCCGCCCACGCGCACCACGCGGCCGCATTCCTCGAAGAACGCCGCGACGTCCTCGACGTGCTCCAGCACGAGGGCCGCAATCACGCAGTCGACCGACCCGGCCACCAGGGGCCAGGCGGCGCGGACGTCGTGCTTCACGAACCGCACCGGGGCGGATCCCAGGCGCGCCTGTGCCCGCCGGAGCATCCCGGCCGAGAAGTCGAGCGCGGTCACGCGGGCCCCCTGCTCGACGAGCCACTCCGTGTTCCGCCCGGTGCCGCAGCCGATCTCGAGCACGTCGCGGCCGCCCAGGTCGAGCCCCGACTGCCGCAGCGTCGCCGCGGCCAGGTCGCGCGTGCGGTTGGCGTCGCGATCGTAGGTCTCGGCCCACTCGTCGTACGCGGCGGCGACATCGACCGGTCGCGACGGACGGAGGTCCAGGGCCATGAGCTCCTCGTCGTAGTGGCGCTCTCCGATCCGCAGGCTGCTCGGCTTGATCGCGACGGGCCGGAAGCCGCACGACACGTAGAGGGCGCGAGCCCCCTCGTTCACCGTCGTCACGTCGAGCCGCAGCCACTCGAGATCCGGCCAGGTGCGGGCGCGGGCGATCGCTTCCAGGACGAGCCGGCGACCGAGCCCCGTCCGACGGTGCTCGGGGGCCACGTAGACGCCCCAGATGTGAGCGACGTGGCGCTGCTTGCGCGCGCGCTCGCGATGGCATCCGGCGACGCCCACGAGCACCTCGCCGTCGAGGGCACCCAGGGTGAAGTCCATGTCGGAGCCGGCGTCGACCCGAAGTTGATGGGCGATCACCTCGACCGGGTCGACCTCCTCCGGGGTCCGGCCGAACGCCTCGGGATGCTCTCGCAGGCCGCGGATCCGCAGCGCCCGAAAGTCGGCGGCGTCGGCCGCGGTGAGCACCCGGATCCGCATATCGTCGACTCGTCTACCTCGCGAGGGTGCCGCGGGCTGCCCATGCCCGAGCGGTCAGCGAGATCGAGCCATCCGGCGCCGACGGCAGGCTCGCTCGAATGTGGTCGCGGAGACGGGCTCGCGCGGTCTCGTCGAGCGCCATCGCATAGGCGGGAGCCGGTCCCTGGCCGCCCAGGAACGGCTCCCAGTAGTCGGCGAAGCTCGCGAACGGCGTCGGGATGTCGAGGGCCACGACTTCGACGGCGCGCAGCCCGGCGCTCGCGAAGAGGGCGGCGAGCGCCTCGGGGCGGCACAGCGGAAACCGGACGCCCTCGTCCATCCCCGCGGCGCGCGGGTCGAGGGCGACCGCGGCGTCCCAGAAGACCCGCATCAGCTGCATGCCCCCGGCGTAGTCCCAGACGTACGCTCCGATGGTCCCCCCGTCGGCGGTCACCCTGGTCATCTCGGCAAGGGCGGCGCGCTGCTCGGGCACGAAGTTCAGGACCAGGCCGGAAACGACCACGTCGACCGCCGCGTCGGGCAGCGGAATCTCGGTCGCGGAGCCTCGGCGAAACACCGCGCGCCCCGCGAGCCGGTTCGCCGCGCTCTCGCGGAAGCCGTCCGACGGCTCGACCCCGACCAGGGCTGACGGCGAGCAGTGCTCGGCGATGGCCCCGCTCAGCGCGCCGGTCCCGCATCCAACGTCCAGCCACCGGCGGCCGGCGGGAAGACCGAGCCAGGCGAGAAACCGGGGCGCCACGCGTCGGCTCCAGCGGCCGACGTAGCGCTCGTAGGGGTCCCCGAGCTCCCAGGTGTCTGCCATGAGCCGCCCGGTGTCTCTCAGGCCATCCTGGCCAGCTCCGCCTCGAGGCGATCCAGGTTCTGCTCGTTCGCCCCGACCGCGATCGCCTTGACCCGGGCACACTCGGCGGCGGTCTCGAAGCGCATGCGCCAGCCTAACCGGGTCTTGCCGGCCTCGTCGGCCAGCGTGATCGTCATCTCGAACTGCGGGCGCGACACGTGCTGGACGACGATCCGCTCCGGCTTCACCACCTCGACGAAGACGCTCTCGTTCGGATAGCTGGCCCCGTCGGGCCCGTGCAGGATGAAGCGCCAGACACCGCCCGGCCGCAGGTCGAATTCGTGGAACGTACTGGTGAAGCCCTTCGGCCCCCACCATCGCGAGAGGTGCTCCGGGTCGCGAAACGCCTCGAACACCCGCTCACGCGGCGCGTCGATGAGGCGCGCGGTGACGATCTCTCGATCGGACATGATCGGCGGCTCCTCCCGGATCCCATGATCGAGCCGACCGCGCCGCGAATCAATGGCGAAGGCCGCGGCCGGCTCCCGATTCCTTCAGGCACGCGACGGCGATCTGCTCGACGTGGCGATGGTCGGTGCCGCAGCACCCGCCCAGCACGGTCAGCTGGCCGAGCCGGCGCTTGAGGCGAGCGTACTGCGCTCCGAGCTCGACCGGGTCGCCGACGTCGAGCACGGAGGCCTCGTTCAGCTCGGCGTGGCTCATGCGCGAGGCATTGGCCCGCAGTCCGCGCACCTGCTGCACGAAAGGCTCCCCTTCCCGGAGCACTTGCTCGAAATGGGTCGGGTGGGCGCAGTTGATCATGTAGTAGGCGGGATAGCGCGAGGTCACCTGGTCGACCTGCTCGATCGCGGCCTTCAGAGGCTGCCCGGTGGGGAGATTGCCGTCGGTCTCGACCGTGAACGAGATCGCGACCGGCATGGCCGCGCGCCGCGCCGCCCGGGCGATGCCCACCGCCTCCTCCACGTAGTTCATGGTGGCGGCGCACACCATGTCGGCCGCCGTTCCCGCGAACACCTCTATTTGCTGGCCGTGGTAGGCCTCGGCTTCCTTCTCCGACATCGTGTGGCCCGGAACGTAGCCGTCACCGCGCGGGCCGACGCAGCCGCTGATCACGACCTGGGCGCGCTCGCTCTCGCACTCGCGTCGGATCTCCTCGAGGAGCCCGATCGCGCGCCGGTTCGCCTCGGCCAGCGCGGGGGCGCCATAGCCGAGCCGCGCGCCCCAGTCGGCGCTGGCCCGCCAGGTCGCGCTCTCGAGGATCAGGCCGGTCCCGAGCCGCTGCGCGATCTCCGCGTACGTGCGGAAGTACCTGCGGAGGGCCTCCGCCCCATCGGGCGTCTTCAGCAGGTGGAACGCCGCGAAGTCGGGAAGATCCAGCCCCTCGTGGAAGATCAGGGTGGTCTCGATGCCGCCATCGGTCAGGAACAGCCGTCCGCCCAGCTGCGGCAGCGCGCCTCGGTACCGGGTCATATCGCCTCCTCTAGCGATCGAAGGTCCGCGCCACCGCGATCAGGCGCGGCGCATCGAAAGAGAACATGGTCGCGTACTGATCGACCCAGAACGAGTCGTCGTCGAACCATTCCGTTTTCGGCTGGGCGCTCATCGGTCCTCGAGTGACCCTCAGCAGGGTATCAGAGGACGACGCGAAAGCGAGGCCCGTCCGTTCTCGCTCGGCCCGGGCTAGGCGGTGTGGTACGTGGACGCCAGGATCTGCCAGCCGGTTCCGACTCGGACCAGGTTGTACGACTGGCTCCAGTGCCTGAGCACGCTTCCGTCGTCGCGCAGGAGCTCCCAGGTCACGGTCCCCAGCACGCTCCGGCTCCCCATCGGCACCGCCTCGAGGTCCCGGAATCGAATGCCGCGGCAGCCGTCGCGGTAGTAGGACTCGAGGGCCGCCTGGAAGAACCGGTCGATCTCCGCGCGTGACTGCAGGCAGTGGATCGATCCGTCTCCGCGCAGCGCCACGCCGGGGACGAGATAGCGAGCCGCCACCCGCGCGCCGTTGAACGAGGTGAACGCCTCGACGAAATCATCGAAGAACGCGACGACGTCCGCCGGCACGTCCCGGGTGTCCGCGGCCCGCTCCCGGCGAAGGTCCCGGAGCATGAGATGACACAGGCCACGCCCGTTGGGGTCGTACTGGCGAGCGATGCTGAACCCGGCCTTCTCGAACGCGCGGTGAGCGCGCGTGTTCGCGATCGAGGTGGTGAGGCCCATCAGCGCCACGGTGGGGTCCCGCCGGATCTGGTCGGCCACCACCGTGAGGGCGGCCGGGCCCAGCCCCTTGCCCACGGACCCTTCGCTCCCGAGAAGGATGTCGACGTCCACCGAGTTCGCGGGAATCTCCGGCAGGCCGAGCGCATCCAGGGTACGGCGGTCCACGTGCTGCCAGCGAACGTATCCGACGTCGACCCCGTCCCAGACGATGATCGCCTGCGATGCGCCGGCGGGCGGGTTCTTGGCCCAGGCCAGATTCGCCTCGGGCTCGGGGAACCAGCGGGCAACGTGAGGCTGTCGGAGCCAGACCGCCAGGATCTCCAGGTGCGCGGGCTGGAACGGCTGCAGGGCGACGGTCGGGCTCATCTCGCTCTGCGCAACAGGCCGGTCCCGGTGAGCAGCACCGCCAGGACCAGACAAACCCCTCCGAAGTAGACGAGCCACCGGAAACCGGCGCCGAAGGCCAGACCGAAGAAGCCGCCTGATACGGCGACGCCCGCGAGCGGGGCCGCCACGCGAGCGAGCCACTTCAGCACCGGTGGCAGCGTCGCCGAATCGAGCAGCACCTGAATCACCAGCGACAGGACCGTCCACACCCCCGCATGGGCATGGCCCGCGCGAAACAGAGCCCACTGCGTCTCGTTCAGCGCCAGACCCCGCGGCGTGATTCCCGCCGTGCCGCTGGTGAGGACGCCGAGGAGCGTCAAGCCCCCGTACACGATCGTCGGAACGGCCAGAAGGGTGACGCCCGCCACCACTCTCGTCTCGCGTGACAGGCTCATCGCGCCGGCCTATACGCGAGGCCCGGTCGCTACCGGTTGCACGTAGCCGCAGGGCCGGCACGTTCGAAGCGCTTCGCTGGCGTTGAACTGCTCCGACACCTTCCGCAAGTCCATCAGGAGATCGCCGTCCCCCCTGGTCATCTCGTACAGCTTGGCGTCGCACCGCTCGCAGTACCAGGCGTAGCCTTCGGGCTCGTTGGGCCCCCGCACCGGCTCCACCACCAGGCCCACCGTGTTGGCCAGCCGTTGTGGCGAATGGGGGGTGTTGGCCGGCAGGAGGAACACGTCGCCCTCCCGGATCGTCTCGCGCCGCCGCTTGCCCTCTCCGTCGATGTACTCCAGCACCATGTCGCCCTCGAGCTGGTAGAAGAACTCGTCGCACGGATCGATGTGGAAGTCCCGACGGGCGTTCGGGCCACCGATGACCATGACCATGAACTGGGAGTCCTTCCACACCAGCTCCGCCCCGATCGGGGGCCTCAGCATGTCCCGGTGATCGTCGATCCAGCGTTTCAGGTTCAGCGCCTTCAGTGGCTCAGCCATGCGCTCCTCCTTCCCGGGTCCGGGCCGGGCGCCCGCGCCACCAGCGCCGCAGCGCAAGAATGCCGACCGCCCAGACCAGGCCGTTTGCCAGGAAGGCCAGATGCTCCCCCGGGAATCCCGACGGCCGCATCGACAAGGGCAGCCGCGCAACGAGCGGAAGTAGCGGGTAGGCCAGAATGCCCACGACCGCGCTGGTGAACTGGACACCGGCGGGCGCGGGCTCGCCGGTCTCGAACCGCGACATCCCGGAGCCGAACACGACGACCGTCAGGACGACCGTGAGCGCGGCTTGCCCGAGCCCCAGCGCCAGCAGCACGAGGAGCCGGCGGAGTCCACGTGTCATGGAGTCGTCTGGCGGCGCGATCCGCTCTTGCTGGCTTCGGCTCGGCGGATCAGCTCGTTCGACGGCCGGGTCGGATCCGCGACCTTCCGGGCCGTCTCCACTCCCGCGACCGGGAGCTTGGAGGGGTCGAGCAGGCCGAGCTGGACGAGGACCGACGCCTGGTCCCAGTAGATGTGCTCGTGGGCCAGCTTCCCGTCCCGGAAGTGGATCACCACGACCAGGGGGATCTCGACCTGCCGGCCGGTGGGCGGCACGCCCGGCAGCATCCATTCCATCTCCACCGTGTGCGTGAAGCGGAAGATCATCTCGTCCACCAGCCGGTCGGTGCCGATCGTCCGGGACACCGGTTCGATGCCGGTGTCGGGTGGCATCATCGGGATGAAGAGGCGCGAGTAGAAGTCGCGCAGTGCCTCGCGACCGACGCCGCCGGTCATCACGGGGACGTGGTTCACGTACGCGTCGGGCACCATGGTGGCGAGCGTGGCGTCCGTGTCGCGCGTGGCGAACTCGTCGCGGACGTGCTCTTCCCAGAGGTCGTTGAGGCGCTGCTGCTCCGCGGTGAGGGGCGGGCCCGTTCGTACGCTATCGCTCATCTTCAGGTGCCTTTCTCATTGCACGACCTCGTAGGCGCGCTGCAGCAACTCCTGCGGAATCGTCAGCCGGAGGGCGTTCGCGGTCTTGAGGTCCAGCTCCACGTCGTGGACGTGCGTCGCCCCCAGGCCGGTGCGCGTCAGTCCCGGGATGAGCTCGCGAAGCAGGTCTATTCTCTTCCCCGACAACTCCGCCGAGATGCCGGTCAGTCCAGTGATGTTGCTTCCTGGCCACGCGAGGCTCGCCACGAAGCCCGTCCCCACCGGATCACCGGCCGACGCCATGACGATCGGGATCGTGCCCGTCGCGTCCTTCGCCGCTTGCACCGCCGGCGTCAGGTTAGCCACGATGACATCGACCTTCAGCTGGGCCAGCTCCACGGCGAGCGCCCTGGCGCGGTCAGGACGCCCCTCGGCCGCCCGCCACTCGACGAGGATGTTTCGTCCTTCCACGTAGCCGTGGTCGCGAAGCCCCTGGCGGAACGCCTCCTGGAAGGCTGCTGTCATCTGCGTGAACGTCAGCACGCCGATCCGGGGCACCTTCCCCTCTTGCTGCTGCGCCTCGGTGACGAGAGCCGTGGCGAGAAGCAGCAAGACCACGGCGGCACTCTTCGTGATGAGAAGCCTCAGAGCGCTCACCCCATCCTGACATCTCGATAGCGCTCGGGCGCGTATCGAGTGGCCAGCACCCCGGTGGCTTCCTCGACCTTGATGGGCTGCACCAGGACGCCTTCCTGCCCATACGGCAAGTACGCCTGGCACTGGCCCGACGGGTCGATGAGGCTCGTCGCCGATTCCGGGAAGCGCAACCCATAGTTGACACTGGCAAAGTAGATCGTGTTCTCCCGGCTGCGCATCATCATCGCCTTCTCGTAGTAGGGGCTGCTGGCCGCGCCCCACTCCGTCAAGCGGACCCCGCTTTGATCACTCCCCGTATGGTGGGGATGAAAGACGATCTTGGCGCCCCTTACCGCCGCCCATCGTACCGTCTCCGGATAGCGCCAGCCCTCATGGCAAATCGCCACTCCGAACTTGACCCCGTTGATCTCGAACAGTTGTCGGGTATTCCCGGGCACGTAGAACTGATCCTCGGTCGGGTCCAGCTGGTTCTTGCTCTGATATCCCTGAATCTGGCCCCGGGCGTCGATGACGACGGCGACGATCTGACGGCCCGCCTCCGTGAGCCTTTCCATCCCGACGATGGTGGCCACCGCATACGTTCGCGCCCACTGCGCCGTGGCCTCGAGCACCCGCTCCTGCTGGGTCTGATCAAAGGGCAACACCTCGAAGTCCTGGCCACGCAGACCCGGGAGATAGGCTTCCGGGAAGCACACGATCTCGGCCCCCTGGGCCGCAGCTTCGGACAGGAGCCGCTTGATCCGGTCCAGACCGTCATCGAGGCTCGACGCGATACGAGGCGACGCCAGGCCAATGATCATGGAACCGGCTTCTCCTTTGCTCTCAGTTCCACTCATGAGACCACGCTAGCCCAGTCGCTCTCATTGATGCGATCAGGAGCTTTACTCGATGACTTGATCGGCCCGGAGAAGCAGCGACTGCGCGATCGGCAGCCCCATGGACCTGGCCGTCTTCAGGTTGAGAACCATGGCGAATTTCGAGGCCTGCTCGACCGGGATCGTGGCCGGGGTGCCACCCTTGAGGATCCGGTCCACGAAGTAGGGCGCTCGCCGCCAGAGATCAGGGAAGCTCACGCCGTAGGCGAGCAGCCCGCCTCCCTCCGCGTATTCGTCCGACCCGGCGCCGGGCACCCGGTTGGCGACGGACAGTTCTCCAAGATGTCGCATGTTCGCGACGAACATCGAGTCACTGAATGCGACCAGGCCATCCGCCCGGCGACGGATCATCAGGGCAAAGGCGTCCTCGAACTCGCGCGGGGATCGCGCCGGCGCTTCGAGCAGCTCCACATTCAACGCCGCAGCCGTCTTCCTCACTGCCTCGAGGTCCACGCGGTAGTTTCGGTTATCCGGATTCAGCAAGACCGCGACTCTGGCGAGGCGAGGCACCGCACCTTTGAGTATCTCCAGACGCTTGGCCGAGAGCTCCGGGCCAAAAAAGGTCGATCCCGTGATGTTGCCCCCAGGCCGTGCAAGGCTCGCGACGACGCCGTCGGCCACCGCATCGGCGCCGACCGCCATCACGATGGGGATCGTCGCGGTCGCCTCCTTGAGGACGCGGGTCCCCGGTCCGCTCGTGACAATGGCGTCCGGTCGGAGGCCGATCAGCTCGGCGGCGAGGGCCGGCAGCCGATCATATCGGCCCTCCGCCCACCGATACTCGATGACAAGGTTCTGGCCCTCGATGTAGCCCAGGTCGTGAAATCCCTGCCGCATGGCCTCGATTTGCCGCGCATAGCCGGCTGCAGAGGTGACTCCGAGGAGTCCCACACGTGGCACCTTTCCCGCAACGGGCTGCGCGCCTGCGAGAAGTGGTGCGGCCGCCAGCGCGAGCACGACGGCGAGGAGCCTCACTCGATAACCTCATCCGCCCGAGCCAGCAGGGATCGGGGGATCGTGAGGCCAAGGGCCTTCGCGGTCTTGAGGTTGATGACGAAGTGCAATCTGTCGACCTGCTCGACCGGCAGCTCTCCGGGGTTGGCGCCAAGCAGAACGCGCCGGACGTCCTTGGCGGAGAGGCGGCCGATCGTGTAGAAGCTCTCGCCATAGGCGGCCAGCGCCCCCTTGGCGACGCTCCCGTGCTCCTGGAGCATGGTAGGCAGCCTCTTTGCCCTCGCGCTCTCGATGATCAGCTCCGTCTGGCTGGCCACCATCGCGTCCGCCACGTAGAGAAGGGCGTCCGCCTCTCCGGCCCGAAGGTTGCGCAGACCCGCCCGCAGCTCTTCGACCGAGGCGACCGGCCGCTCGACGAGCTCCAGCTTGAGCCCACGGGCTGCATCGCGCGCAACCCTCACGGACTGCTGGGCGGAGGGGCTGTCAGGACGGTAGAACACGACGACCCGCCGGAGCCTCGGAACCATCTCCTTCAACAGCTCGAGCCGCTTCGCCGCGAGGCCCCCACTCTGGCCGTGGATGCCCGTGAGACGTCCGCCGGGCTTCCGGAAGCTCTCGACGAGCCCGACGGACACCGGATCGGTCCCGGCATAGAACACGATCGGTACGCTCTTCGTAGCTCGCTTCACCGCCAGAGTGATCGAGGTGGTCATTGCGACGATCACGTCGACCTTGTCCCCTTCCAGACTCCCCGCCGCCGCCTCGGCCGCCTTCAGGTCGCCCTTGCCATCGCGAACGTCGAGGACGTACTGCTTGCCCTCCTCGAATCCCAGCTCCCTGAGACCGTCCCGCAGCCCGTCGACGGTGGCGGAGTGCGGGCCGCCGAAGAGCACGACTCCCACGTGATAGACGCGGTTAGCCTGTTGCGCTTCGCCCGCGAGCGGTAGGGCGGCGAGGGCGAGGATGAAGATGCCCGCGAGAGCGAGCCGTGGCGTCGTCATCCCGAGATCATAGCCTGGCCGGCTTGCACTTGGTGGGCTGCTCCTTGCGTCATGCGGTGGTGAGCTTCTTGAGCTGCAGCTCCACCCGCACCCCGTCCGGATCGGAGACGAACAGAGCCGTGCCGTCGCGCCGTTCCACCGGGCCCCGGACGATGTCGATCCCGGCCTGTCGCAGGTCCACGATGACCTCCTCGACCGACTCGGCATCCACGATGAGGCAGAAATGGTCCAGACTCGCGGCATTCTCCTTCCCGGCCGGGGCGAGCTCGGGATGGCAAAACACGTTGAGCTCCTGGTTCCCCACCTGGATCACGGCTGACCGCACGCCGTCGGCGTCGGGCCCCGACGTGCGCAAGAGCGTGAGCCCGAGGCGTTGATAGAAGCTCAGGGTCTCGGCCATGTCCGTGACCTTGAGACCAACATGATCGAGGCCTTTCAATCGCAGCATCACCAGAACCTCCACCAACGCTTGGCAGGCATCCGCGTCTGAGCGCCTATCTTCGCCGTCTGCGCCACACCGCCGCCGTAGCATTCAAGCACGGCCGGTCCATCGATCGCCAGATCCAGAATCCGATCAAGCTGCGGGCCATAGACGGCGAATCCGCCATCACGCTCCAGGAGAGCAACATGCCACCATACGTCGTCGAAGACGGAAGCCGCGGCCGCCGGTCGATGCCAGTACGGGATCGTTACCCCGGCGGTGTCGTCGCTGAGTGTGATCTGGATGCCATTCCCGTTCTCCGGACCATTCAGCTCGATGTGCCGATATCGCGCGCGGGCCTCCTCCTCCGTGATGTGCTGTCGGGCGGCGATCGCTGAATACTCGAACGCGAAGGCCGAGAGCGGCGGACTCGACTTCATGAGGGCAGCTGCCAACCGCGCCTTCCGCGCTTCCTTTTCAGGCACCGGCGGTCCCGGATTGAGCCCCTCCGCCCGCTGCTCGAGCAGAGCGCGCGCCGCACTCAAGGGGTCCACGCCGGGATGCCTCGGGACGAGATGCAGGTCGTAGCTCACTCAGCGCCCGCCGCGCGGATGGCCGTGCGTTCGAGATTGACGCCCATCACGGGCGCTTCCATAGCCACTGAGACGATATTCGCAGGGCACGATTGAACGTGCTGGAGGCATTCTCCCAGGCGACGATCGCAGTCAGCTCCACCAGTGCATCGTCATCGCAGAAGCGACGAAGGCGCGCAAACAGGTCATCGTCCACCTCACGTCCGCTGATGGTCATGCAGTCCGCGTACTCCAGGGCAGTCCGCTCCGCTTCGCTGTACAACCGGGTTGGCTCGCGCCGCCAGGACCTTCGCGGTGTGTTCGTCCGAAACGTGCCCTGGGTCGACCCCCTCAACGCGTGCCATCGTTCCTTTACCTCCGTCGGGCGCACCGACCAAGGAGCCATCGCGTAACGCGGCGCTCGTCCCCGCGCGAGTCCATTTCGGATGCGCCCACCTCCAGCGCCGTGAAGCCAAGCTTTTCGAGAACGCGCGCGGACGCAGGGTTGCCGTCCAGAGTCGTCGCGCGGACTTCAGAGACGCCGAGAGTGCCAGTGGCAAACTCGACCAGCAGGGCAGCCAGCTCGGTGCCGAACCCCTGACCCCAGAACGCGGGGAGGACCGAGTACCCAATGGCAGCGACACTTGGCTGGTCGGAATGCCGACGGACACTCCCCACGGCTATGAGATCACCACTCGTCCGGAGCGCGGCACCGAAACGGTCGTCGCCACAAGCCGCCGGTCGTGACCGGCAAAAGTCGTGCGCCTCCTCGAGCGAGATCGGCCCCTGGATCCGGAGAAGAGTTCGCGTGACCTGCGAGCTCGCGTACAGCGATTCCACGAACTTGGCATCAGCTCCGTCGAGCCTACGAAGCTCGAGATGATCGGATCGCAGCACCACTGTCGGTCTCACTCGCTACGCGCCGAGGCTCGAAGGCCCGCGCCAAGACGCGCCTCGATCTGCGCTAGTTGTTCGCCGGAGGACAGGGTGCCCTCGATCCGTACGACCGGGCAGGACAGGGCCGACAGCCACGCCTCATGAAGGGCGCGACTCCTCATCTCCAGGCCGCCTGTGTCATAGCGACCCGCCCAGTCGAGGAACTCGACATGGGAATCGTGAAGCTCGCCGCCTGGCGCAACCGCCTGCTCTCCATACCGCTCGATCGCTCGCATCCGGAGTCGTGCGAGTCGAACCGGAGTGGGAACGGCGAGCAACACCACCAACTCGAACTCACGGATGAGCGGATCTCCCCATCCGCAGAGCGACCCGGCCAGTACCCAGCGGCGTGCTTCGACCAGGGCGCGCCGCAGGAGCGCGAGCCGATCCGCGACGGGCCGCTTCTCTCGATAGGGCGGACTCGTCCGCATCCAGAAGAAGTCGTCCGTGTCCAGCTGACGGTGCCCGTACCTTTTGGCGATCAAGGCGGCGAGCGTCGTCGTACCGCTACCCGACGACCCTAGAATATGGATGCGATCGGGCAAGAGCGTTCGACGCTCGAGAACCTGCTCGAAGAAGTGGCGATCATCGGCAAACGTCGGCTCCAACGTCGCGACCTCCTGGACCGTCACCCAGCGCGCATCGCTTACTTCACGCCGGTCGAGCACGAGGTCGTGACCATCCACCGCCTCCGCCAGCCACCAGTGCAATCTGTGGGTCCCACCCGCGGAGATGCTTTCCCAGACCTTCCACAGCGGTCGAACCGTGATCCCTACCTCTTCCCGCACCTCACGCACCACCGCGCCCTCCTGAGTCTCGCCGTGCTCCACCTTCCCGCTCGGCGGAGCCCAGTACCCCGGGTCCGGCACCCGCGATCCTCGGCGGATCATCAACACGAGGGGACCCCTTCTCACCACAGCGACGACGGCGTCCGGCATCGGCACTAATGATGCGTCTCGCCGCTTGTCGCCACAACTTCCGGGTCCTCGGCTCACGGTTTTGGCACACGCATTGATTCCCGCACGTCGATGAGAGCTTGCTGGCTCACCTTGAGGGTCCCTTCCCGAGGTCGATCGAGATCCGCAATGAGCGCGATGACCACAGAGAATGTGAGGGCGACGGCCAGCTCTGCGAGAGATCTGCTCGTTTGAGAGAGGCCGGCCTGATAGCCCATGGCCCCGAGAGAGAGGACGGCGATCGAGAAGAGAGCCACCCAGATGGCATCTGGAATGCGGCTCCTCAGGCCGGCCCCCAGCCGTTTCGCATGGAGGTCGATCACCTCATTGAGCGACTGCACGAAGAGGCCGACCACGATCGAAGTGGGGTTATTCTCCCCGAGGACAACTGCCTGCGCCCACAGCTGATCTTGTAGCTGCTCCGACCGACGTATGCCTTCCATCACGTCGCCAGACTCCACCGCCTGCAAGCGAACTTCCACGTAGTCTCGGAGGAGAGCACGAACTTCTGCGCGCCGGTCGGGAAGCATGCCCGCGCGCAAGTAGGTCGTCCCAATCGCGTTGGCCTCATCGAGGACCGTTTGTCTCCTCGTATCGTAGCGCCCGGCCGCCAACCCAAACGTGAACGCAAGAATGAAGGCGAGCAGACCAAGCGTGGCGCCGACCATGGCGCCGACCGGTGCCTCCTTCTCCTGCTCCGTTCGGCTGCGTCTGTATCTCCCCAGGCGGTAGCCGCCCTCGACGGACAGCAGGACGAGGACCAGGATGGCCATGAAGAGACCCCAGATAGGGAGAGCGTCGAGGGGTCCGCTACCATGCATTCCCAGTCCCCCTGACACAGAATTCTCCGGGCGGGTCGGACAGCATCACTTGGTCGATCCTTTCTTGAGAGTTCTCGCTATCCGGACGCGACGGCGTAGAGGTGCCATTCGCCCGGGAGGCCATTGAGAACCTGGACTCCGCGATCTTCAAACGTGATTCCGGACCCAGCCACCAGGTCCTTCACGGTGCCCGACACGTACCACGAATTTCGAGCTGGTGATCGACTCGTGCAACCACTCACGCCCTCGGTACCGCACTCTTCACTCGACTCCTCCGTATGTCCGAACTGCGTCCGCGGCCCTTGTCCAGTCCTCGACGGTGGCGTTGGAGAACGGCTTCCATCTACCCTGCGTTCCGCCCACCGCACAGCCGAGCGGTGTGAGGCCGTGCTTGTTGCGTTGGCTCGGTTCGGACCCGGCCTCGAGAAGGACCACGACAACCTCCGGCCGGCCGAAGAACGCGGCCCAGCAAAGTGCGATGGCATCGTTCTCCGCATCCAGAAGCGACACGTCGGCGCCGTAGTCGAGGAGAATTCGCGCCGCGGCCGCCTGGCCGAACTCAGCCGCTACATGGAGAGGATACGTGCCCCGAGCGTCCGTCGCGCTGACCGAGTTCGCCAGACCTCGGTTCTCGTCAAGGAGCGCCTTCAGCAGAGTTGTATCTCCACGCTTGACCGCGCCGTGCAGCTCCTTGACCTTCTCGGCTAGACCGCTACATCCTCGGAATGTCATAGCCGCGCCTCCACCTTCGCCTCACCGACCGGCACGAAGGAATTGCTCGACTTCTTTCCGCGCCGAGGCAGCTGCCTCTGGATGGGAGCCAATGGTGGCAAAACCATACCTCATCTTCGCAGGCAGCTCGGGCACATCGAAGGCGTGCAGAGCCCCCGGGTACACTACGATCTTCACCGCGGCCGGGGCGGCCACTTTCTTCACCGCCTCCTGGCACAGTTTCGCGGGGGTCATGTCGTCGTCGCCTCCAAGGAGCATCAAAACCGGCAGCACCGCTTTCCACGGCTCCAGGGCCCGACAATCGGGATAGTAGACTACGGCACGGGAGAACCCCACCGGCTGCTCCGTGTGCTTGGCAAGTGCCGCCAGCACCGCGCGGCCGCCGTACGACCATCCCATGGCCGTGATGCGTGAGGGGTCCACCCCGGGCTGAGACCTGAGCCACGCCGTGGCCGATATGAGATCCCGCGCAGCATCGTCGTGCGTGACCGGCCCGGCGCAGGTCTTCAAGCCGCGGCGAGCCAGATAGTCCACGAAGATGACGACATACCCGAGGGCGCGAAGATGCTCCGCGCGACGCTCGTACAGCGCCGGGGCCACCGGCGGAGCGAAGCCGTCGCATCCAGATAGAAGCGCGACCGCGTGATGGGAACCTGGGGCGTCGGGCCGGAAGATGCGGTAGCGCGCGCCCGGAGTCTGGGCGAAGCCGGAAGACCCGGCGAGAAGCAGCAACGCCATGCAAGCTAGACCCTGCGCCGCCGCCCGCTTCACTGCGTCATAGACACTACTCGCCGCCCCTCGGAAAGTCATCAGTCACTCGATGACCCGATCCGCGCGCGCCAGCAGGGATGGCTGGACCGTCAGGCCTAGTGCCTTCGCGGTCTTCAGATTGATCACCAATTCGAACTTCGTGGGCTGCTCGACGGGGAGATCGGCAGGCTTAGCACCCTTGAGGATCTTGTCCACAAGGAGCGCGCTGCGGCGAAACAGGTGGACGAAATCGGTCCCGTACGACATCAGTAAGCCGCTCTCAGCCCATGCGCTGTGCGAGCCGGACGTCGGGAGTCGGTGCTCTATCGCGAGAGCCGAGATTCGATGGCGATGATCTCCGAGGGTGGCGTCGCCGACGACGAGGAGACTTCCGGGGCGCTCTTTACCAATCGTCTCGAAGGCCCGGTCCACATCGTCGCGTCGAGGTCCCTTGACCCCTACCGGGATGACTGTTGCACCCAGCGCGGGAGCTGCGGCCTCGGCAATCTTCACCTGTGGCCGGGTGCTGGCGTTGGCCGGGTTCCACAGGATGGCGACCCGAGAGGCCGACGGAGCGACTTGCTTCAGCAGCTCGAGCCGTTTCGGGACAAGATCGGCGTGAGCGTCCGCCAGCCCCGTGATATCGGAATTGAGAAACAGAAAGCCGATACGCCAGACCTTCGCCGTCTGCTGCGCCCCGGAGGCAAGCGGCGCCACGACCAGAAGTAGAAGGGTGATCACAAGGCGCCCGATCGAGTTGAAGCAAGAGCGTCCACGACGTCCCGGATTCGCCAATCTTGCGGAAGCCCTCCGACTCGTAGAAGAGCCGCGCGTAGTTCGTCGGACTCACACTTAGGCTGAGCGCCGCATAACCATCTGCTTGAGCGATCTCAATGAGCGCCCGAAGAAGAATCCGACCGACGCCCTTGGAACGGTACGCGGAAGCCACCGCGATCCCGAGTTCAGGAGTCCGGGCGTCCACGAAACCGTAGGAGTGGACATCCGGCGTCCAGACGCGACCATCGATCAAAGCTGATGGGGAAGCGCATGGTCTAGACTGACACCTCGAGAAGGCACCCAAATTCCCGGGCGAAGTCCACTGAAATGCGCGCATGCACTGCACCGGACCCGCCACGAACATCATACTCGGATCGCATCGCCAGCTCCCAACGCGCAGGATAACGTGCGGCGCGAAGCGCCGTCAGGTTCATCCTGTTGTTAGGCCCCGGATCGGCCCATAGAATTGATCCTTCACACCTTGCCGCCCGGGCCCGATGGCTCACCGCACTTCGAGGGCGCGTCGTTCGCGGTGTCCACCTCTGCTTGCCCAATGGCTGCCCAAATCGTGGCCACCACCTGTTCCACGGTCTCGCCACGGTCTCGCCCCCTGACCAGGACGGCACCGGTGGTCTCGATGAGTCGTCGCCAGGGTGGCTCGTGATAGCGCACAGCGGTGAGGCTCCTCGGGCGCGCCTCGGTGGTGTACGCGGCCAGGAGCAACTCGGCAAAGACCGCGAATGGCCCACGTAGCTGCTCGATCTGCCACTGGCGGCGGCGCCCGATGTCTGTGTCCATCAACACTCGCAGCCCGCTGCTGATTGGGTCGCGACAAGCGTACCCCACCGTGATGCGCCCGCGGAAAGCCACGGTGATGGCCCCGGCGCACAGTGGGCACGGCTCCCAGGTCGAGTACACGGCCCACCCCTCGGCCATTCGCGACCGCTCGGCATCGATCTGGGCGATGGCGTTCAGTTCGGCGTGGGCGAGCCATGACCCGGCAAGCTGACCACGTGGCGGGTCGCCCGCATCGAAGATGCGGTTGCGCGCCTCGGCGGCAATCACACCGTGCGGGTCGACCACGACCGCGCCGACCGGAATGGTGCCGGCGGCGTAAGCCGCCCACGCCTGGCGAAAGGCGCCGCACCAGTGCTCAGGCAGTCGACTCCACCCTGCATCAACGACCACCAGATCCCTCCAATCCACTCGGGAAGAGTTTAGGCCTAACGCCCTGCGTAACGAGCGGGGAGGACGGCGCGACGCGTGCGCAAGCATGCGGCGCGACCGGAGGGACCGTCGCGTTGACGCCGTTGTTGGACGGCGTTGTCATTCCGACGCAGCCGGTGATGTATGCCGTCGCCTTAAGTTCAGAAACCAATATCCAGACATGGCAGCAACCCCGACGCCGTATGCAATCGGAATTGCTCGCTGAAAACCGGACGATCCGAACTCCCTGAGGTAGATCGCGATCACGAGCACGGTGCACGCCGAGATAACGGGCAAAGGCCAATGTCCCCAGAGAAGAATGCTCAGTACGACCCCGACGAGCATCGCGATAAACGCTCCGGCAACGAACGGGAGGAACACCAAGATAATGGCGCCCGCTCCCTGTGCCAGGTCATCTTCCGTGAATGACGCCCTCACACCAGCTACGGCAAGCACGGTCAAGGCCCAGACGAGGAAGCAACCATACGCGACATCTTGTTTGAGCCGCCCACGCTTCACGGCGGGCCTCCGCTGACAGAATCGTCCGTCCAACGCCCAGCATCAGCCGCGGCCAAAGGCCGTCGGCTGAATGCGAAGTTAGACATTCGCTCTCCTAATGATTAGCTCGGTCTGACATCAGCCGACTTGGTGCTGGCCACCTGTCTGAGCTCTCGTCTGACGGTAGCTAGCAGCTAGCCAAACAGTAGGGCCAGCTAAGAGGAAGCTGAGACCGACAGCTCCCGCGACTGCCGCCGTTCTGCCGGGGATACTGAGGTCTGTAGCCAACCACAGCAGCAGACCTACGCATATGTAGATCAGAAGAAGTCGCCGGCGCAGCCGGGCTCGACCCATCACAAATGCGACTACGCCGAACATCAGGATCATCGACCAGATGGCAAGCGTAGGCAGTATAAGCATGATGCTGAAGATCATGTCGAGCACACCAACCGCATTGGCATCGATGAAGCCAAATTCACCGAGAATGCGCGGACAGCCAATCAGTACAAGCGGCAATCCTGCAGCGAGCAGCACAAGGTATGACCACCGTTCCAGCTGAAGGGCCGATGCCGGGGACAAGGCCCTCATCTTCGGCCACATGTCTAACATGCTGCATGAGCTGCGGCGCGAAGCGCCGTCAGCTCCATGCGGTTGTTAGCCAAGCAGGCGATCGTAGTCCGCATGGCTGCCAATCCAGAACCAGACGAGTCCGTCTGGTGCGTCGACGGCCAAGGCTCGGTAATGGGCACCGACCCGCGCAGACCAGAACCGGCCGATCTTCTAGAACCGGAGTGAAGGATGCCGGGGATCTTGCTTCAGGCGCGCGTAGGCTTGGTCGGCGAGCTCGCGTACGTCGGAAGGCAGCGACCGGTATAGCGCCCAGAAGTCGGGAGACGCGTGATGAGTCAGAGGGGTCTAGATCTGCCAGCAGCGTGATCACGGAGGGCCTTGGCAGCCAGGTCATCTAGGCGGCCCGCCTGAGAGTCGTGCTCGATCTGGCGATCCCAGGCCGTCCAGTCGTACTCGAGGAGCCAGGCGCGAAATTGCGCAAGCTCCTCAGGCGAAAGCGCCTGGACCTCCTGCTCGATCTTTTCAATCTTGCCCATGGATCTTCTACCCAACGCCTAGTCTACCACCCGTCTAAGGCTAGATCGGAAGGCGCAATTCCTGCTGGCTAACGCTCACGCTCAGCCGCCGGAGGGCGAGCAACGCGAGCATCCGGTCCGCTGTAGTGTGGTGTTAGCCAGCCCCCCACGTAGCCGAACACCACGCCACCGACGCATCCCGGAATCAAGACACACACCACTGCAAACTCAAGTTCCCGCTGCCGCGTCGGGAGTCGCATCTCACTTGCCCAGAGGTAGAAGACCGAGATCACAGCACAACCAACCGCCAGAAACGCGGGCACCGACAACCAGCCCATCCGTCGACAAACCGCCAGCAAGGGCAACCCGACGACGAGCTCCATCACGAGACCACACACAAATGCAACAGGGATGACCGGCAAGGTGTACCACAAGTCGGTTGCTGTGACGCGACCAGTAAGTATCTCGCCGGGGAACATGCATAACGTGAAAACCAGCAGGTGGAACGTGACTGCTGCCGCCGCTGGGGCGCTCAGGACCGCCGCAATGACTTGACGGGTCACCATGCCTGGTTAACGCCCACGCTCAGCGGCCAGAGCGAGCATCGCGAGCCCCGGTCCGCTGCAGCGTGGGGTTAGGCCGCGCCTTCGCCATCTCATACCTCATCGTCCACCGCGAGGGACTCCATGATCTTCTCGCCCTTGGTCCACGCATCGGTCCAGCCTGCGACGGGCGCCTCAAAGCCGAATAGGTACAGGGTACCGGTCTTCGGGTTCGCGACCATGAGTGTGTGAACGATCGACGTGCCAACGCCGGTCTCCGCCGTGCCTGGTTTCGCGTTTCGCAACACGTTTATCGTGAGGCCCGTGCTGAACTGCCCATCTTTGTCGAAGCCCTCCGGGGTAATGAAAATAGCGAGCGTACTGCCCTGAGTCTGCCTCCTGAACTGCCAGCCGCTCGGTACGAGAAATGCCGCTTTGATCTCGGGTACTTCTCTCCACGAAAACCCGCCCGGTGGTGCAGGGAGGTCCATCGCATGCACCGGCACAACACAGATGAGACTCAACAACATTCCGATTAGCTTCATCTGGTCTCCCTTCGTCGGTCTAACGCCCAGGTTCAGCCGCGCCGAGCGCAGCGACGGAACCGCCGCGAAGCGGCGGCGACGGCTGCAATCTGTTGTTAGACGCCAACGCCTGATTTCTCAACGCTTACGTTCCATGGGATTCTCGCGGGAGGTCTGCTGCCCGAGCTGTTGGGCGAGCCCGATGAGGATTCCTTCCGGGCCCCGGATGTAGCAAAGCCGGTAGATGTCTTCATAATTGACGACTTCATCGACCACCGTCGCACCGAGCTTGCTGAGCCGGGCGAGGGTGTCGTCGATGTCCTCGACGGTGAACATGACGCGCAGGTATCCCAACGAGTTCACGGGGGCTCTGCGGTGATCGGACGCGATGGCGGGGGCGTCAAAGCGCGAGAGTTCGAGGCGGCTGTGGCCGTCGGGGGTGCGCATCATGGCGATCTCGACGCGCTGGCCGCGAACTCCGGTGACGCGGCCGGCCCACTCGCCTTCGATGGGCATGCGGCCTTCGAGGGTAAGGCCGAGTTCGGTGAAGAACCCAATGGCGGCATCGATGTCTTCCACCACGATGCCGACGTTGTCCATGCGCTTGACCGTCATGCCGTCTCCTTGGCGTCTAACGGCCAAGCTCATCGGCGGCTATGGAGCACAGCGGAATAGCCGTCCGGTGCAGCGTATTGTTAGCCATTCACGCTCATCGCTTCATGTTACGGACGCGAGCCGCACGCGCTTCCAGTGGTTCGGCTTCCGTATCCCGACCAGTCTTTCGATAGAGCACTGCGAGGTTGATCAGGCTCGTGGCCACATCGGGATGGTCTGGGCCCAGGGCCTTCTCCGTGATCGCTAGCGAGCTCTTGAAGAGCGGCTCGGCCGCCTCGTACTGGCCCTGGGCGCGGTAGAGCAACGCAAGGTTGTTCAGGCTCGTGGCCACATCAGGATGATCTGGCCCGAGGGCCTTCTCCATGATCGCCAGCGAGCGGTGGTAGAGCGGCTCGGCCTGCGCGTACTCGCCCTGGGCGCGGTAGAGTTCCGCGAGGTTGTTCAGGCTCGTGGCGACATCGCGATGGTCCGGGCCGAGGACCTTCTCCAAGATCACCAGCGCGCGCTTGAAGAGCGGCTCGGCCGGCGCGTACTGGCCCTGGGTACGGTAGAGAACCGCGAGGTTGTTCAGGCTCTGGGCCACATCGGGATGGTATGGGCCGAGGGCCTTCTCCCGGATTGCCAGCGAGCGCTGGTAGAGCGGCTCGGCCGGCGCGTACCGGCCCTGGGTGTCGTAGAAAGCCGCGAGGTTGTTTAGGCTCTGGGCCACATCGGGATGGTCCGGGCCGAGAGCTTTCTCCCGAATCGCCAGCGAGCGGTGGTAGAGCGGCTCGGCCGGCGCGTACTGGCCCTGGGTATGGTAAAGCTCCGCGAGGCCGTTCAGGCTCTCGGCCACGGCGGGATGATCCGGGCCGAGGGCTTGCTCCCGGATCGCCAGCGAGCGCTGGTAGAGTGGCTCGGCCGGCGCGTACTGGCCCTGGGCGTGGTAAAGCTCCGCGAGGTTGTAGAGGCTCTGGGCCACGGAGGGATGGCCTGGGCCGAGCGCCTTCTCTAGGATCGCTAGCGAGCGCTTGAAGCGAGGCTCGGCCTGCGCGTACCGGCCCTGGGTACGGTAGAGGACCGCGAGGTTGTTCAGGCTCTGGGCTACTGCGAGATGGTCTGGGCCGAGGACCTGCTCCCGGATCGCCAGCGAGCGCTGGTAGAGCGGCTCGGCCTGCGCATACTGGCCCTGGGCGCGGTAGACCTCCGCCAGGTTGTTCAGGCTCCGGGCCACAGAGGGATGGTTTGGCCCCATCGTTTGTTCGGCCACATCAAGCGCCTTCTTTGCCACCACCACCGCGCGGTCGTACTGGGCCTGCTGGGAGAGCGATATCACCTCTTTGTTGAGCGTTTCCCACTCGGTGCCTTGCGCGCGGGAGGACCCCGGCGCCCCACACAACAAAAGTATGAGGAATAGAGCGACTGGAGTTCTCATGGGGTTTCGCACTGCATGGCTAACGGATCGGCGCTGAGCGGCCGGCGCTGGAGGTGACGATGTCCGCACACGGATCTGCGCCGGGCCGCTCAAGCGGCTTGTTAGGCAGCTGCATCGCCACGTCTCAATACCCTCGAGAGCTGCTGGATGAACGGCGCGACTGCCGCATTTCGGACGCGGCGTCGAGAATGAGATGGTAGACGCTGGTGTACGGGAATAGGGGGTCGTCTGGATGCGCCTCGTAGACGCGTTCAGACCCGTCCTCGCAAAGGATTTGGAACTCCACGTCCGAATTCTCCATCCCAAAGCCGATAACAGTGTAGCCGGGATGCGTGGCGGATGGAGTAATCGCACCGCGGTCAAGACGGATCGCTGGGGCAGCTACGGCTTCCACGCGCTCATAGCGCCTGAACAGTTTCTGAACCCCTTCAGGGACCCGAGGGATAGGTTGCTCGGTAAGCGCGGCTACGACCCGGAACAGTGACCAGTCAGCCATCGCCCGGGTCGCACTTTCCTCGGCCGACTCGATAGAAAGCGCGTTGAGATCGGCAAGGCCGGCCTCAGCTTCACTGTACTCTCGGCGCGCGCGGCGCATGAGTAGGGCCAAGAGGCCCCAGAACAGGCAAAGCGCGATGGCGATCGCAACAGCGGCTTGCCAGCTCATCGTCCTAATCTCGCGCGTGTCTGCCTAACGCTCCGGTTCAGCGGCGGGCCGCGCAGCGAACCGTCCGCTGCAACCGGTTGTTAGGCGGCTTGCCGTTACGCTGCTGAGAAAGCACTTCTTACGATCTCATTTCTCCAACCGGGACAGGGTATGGGCATCGCGTGCCAGGAGCCAGCGGCCATCCGGCTGTTTGCGGTAGATGGTTATCCGATGACCGGCCAACTCTGTCGTTTCTCCGCCGGCACGCGGTGTCATTGACAATGAGTCACGGCACAGCGTGTACGCAACCTCACCGACGACAATGACCTCCTCCAGCTCGCTAATGCAACGGATCCGGAACCGCTCGTGGGCGGCTGAGAAGCCGTCGCGAAACCCTTGCCGGCCGAACGGCGCTTGTCCCGGATTGAGGAACACAGTGTCTTCCGTCATCAGCGTGAGTAAGCGAGGCAGATCGCCGGCGTTGACGGCACTGATCCAGGTCGAATGAACCTCGCGGATATCTCGTTCATCAAGCACCATCTGCTACCTCCGCCGTCTGTTGCCAAGCCGCCTAACGGTTCCGCTCAGCGGCGCGCGAAGCGCGTCCGCTGAAGCGCGAAGTTAGGAGGCACCCCGCGATCCAGCAGGGCCTCCGCCAGCCGAACCCGAACCCCTTATCTTCGGTCACAGCCAACCGTTCGTCAGGCTGCCTTGGCGGGCATCGTTATCCCTTTCCCGGGGCCACAACCGACGACACGCCCAGAAAGAGCCGATCAAGGCCACCACGACCATTGCACCCACAAAGGCCTTCTGGATTGCCGACGACCACGCACCCGCCCTCGCAAACAACGGAGTGAGGGCGAACCCGATAGGGAGCATCACCAGCGCCAACACCACATTGACGAGTACGGGAAACACTATCGTTACGATCAGAACTTTCGCGATCACCTGCGTGTTGGCCGACCCGTCCCAGATAGGTAGCCGCATCGTCTTGACCGTGCCGCCTAACGCTCACGCTCAGCGGCGGGAACGCGAGCGAAGCGAGCGTCCCGTCCGCTGAAGCGTGGGGTTAGACGACCCGTAGCCACTACCTCAGACCCTCCGTTGCCGCTGTTTCGCCGCGATCCAGAACAGCACCACGGCTGCCGCGAGACAGAGACCCGCCTTAATTCCGTCCAGTACCGCCAAGGGATTCGACGGGCGCACAACATCTATCCCATTCCAAACTGCGAGCCCGAGCAAGACCGCACCTAGGATACGAAGGTAGCGGCTCACTGGACCTTTCCGCTCCAGTGCCCGGGCCAGTTTGCTATGAGCCCAATCGACATGTCGTTGTTCGTCTAACGTTGCCGTTGAGCGGCCGCGGCGAGCGGATGCGAGCAAGCGGTCCGCTCCAACGGCGGGTTAGGCTGCATGTTCCCGTACGCGCGCCAGTAGGAGCGCGATGATCTGCCACACTACTTCTGCCAGGAGCACGCACGCACCAAACGCTGCGAGACTCAGCAGCCCGCTTGCGCGGTTGGGCCCGCACACCATGTCGGATAAACAGCGAAACACGCGAGGGATCGTCCAGCTCGCGACGAAGAGTGAGATGGCAATCGGCACAAAGGTGACGATCGCTAGGAGAAGCCCGAGCGGTCGGTAAGGCAATGGGTGTCGAACCCGGCGCAGGGCGAGGAGCGACCATGCACGCGCGGGAATCAGCCAGATACCCGCCATGCCAACCAGCCCGAGCGCGTAAAGCGACACTGTGATGGTCGTTCCCATGCTGCCTAACGAATGGGCGCTGAGCGGCCGGCGGAGCCGGTCCGCTCTAGCGGCTTGTTAGGCGGCTTGTAGCCTATGGTCGTTCTCCCCACGTGAACATGGCGTACAGCCAGCGCGGAGCCTCACCTCGAAATGCGACCAACGTGAAAAGTGACGCCAGTAGGCACCCGACCAAGGCGCCGACCAGTTGCTTGAAGTCCCCCGACGCCACGGCGTGGAAGCCGACAGCGACCGCCCCAAACCAAGTGAGCGCGGCGACCGGTGCCGCGAGGACTCGGAAGACGAAGCGGGCCTGACTGTTTCTCATCCCCTGTCTGTCCGCGGGCGTCCGCCTAACGACACTGGCGTTCAGCTGCAGGCAACCGCCCGAGCGAAGCAAGGAAGGTTGACTGACAGCTGCAACGCCGTGTTGGGCAGCATCGTACAACTCAAAACCAATGCGCTTTCATGAGGGAAAGAAACTCCTCGGATATGGGAAAGCCTGACTGATCGCCGATAACACTGTCAATCCCACACCGAGGACAAAGGGCCGTCCTTCCCTGCCCTTGCGGATCCTCGTCTACCCAGTCAAGGATCTCGCCCGGCAAGAACGTGGCGCAACAGTAGAAGCAGCCACAGAGATTGCTGCTGGCGACCTCAGCACGGTGATTACTGGAGTGTGCGTGCGCAGCCTGGATGTCTGGAGGGAAGGCGGCTACTCGCTTCTTGTGGTCCTCCTGCCAGCTCATCTTAGTTCCCTGTCTGCCCAACGTCAGCGCTCAGCCGCGGGCGGAGCCCGTCGGCTGAAGCGGTTTGTTAGACAGTGGTTCGTCACCATAGCTACTACCTCATGCTGGATCGGGCTTGAAGAGCAACTGCATTACACGCATCACGCTCTCGACCAGCCACATAGTCACCGGGAACATCAACGCAGAAATCCCCTCAAAGAGCCTCGGCCACATCCAACCGGCTAGCGTGACCAGGAGTAGGAATGCATAACTCACCGCATTGGCCTGGATCATCCAGGATCGAACAGTGCGACTCGAAAGATCAGGCAGAAATCGCTTGACCACCAGATACTCAGACGCAACCGACATCACGTAGAAGGGCACGAGTAGCACGACAGTGGCAAGCGGAACTATCCACGGCGATTCCTCCGCCCCCGGGCCGAGCCACGGGGCCCCGACAATGGTCAACAGACTCAACGGCAGGGCCATGGCAAACTCGGGGAATCGCGCGAAGAGTAGCCCCTGTCCCAATGCAAGCACCGCCCAGGTGATCGGTAGGCCAAGGAGGGTTGACACACAGTTCGCGGTCGTCACACCGGCCCAGGTCGGTCCCGCCGCAGTCCGAAAGCGATACATGCCGTACGCACTCTCGATAGCTATGATCGGGATAAGAGCGAACCAAGCCGGAGGCAGAAAAACCGCCACCATGGGCAGACCGATGTTCGCAGCTGCGGGCGAAGGCGCCAACGCTACCCAACTGGCCCCAGCCACACACGCTAGAAACGGCCCCCAGCCACGGGTCTTCATCGGTCTAACGCGCGCGCTCAGCGGCCAGGGCGAGCATCGCGAGCCATGGACCGCTGCAGCGGGAAGTTAGACAGCCTGGCGACGTTCGCACGCTACAGGCCCACCGGTACCGACGGATGAAGTGCGTGGCGCAGGCAAACCTCATGGCAATAGAGCTGCTGGGTCGCGTCCCCCGGAAGGCGCAGGACCATCTCACACGGCTCCTCGTTGGCGACACTTTCTCCACAGAAGCAACACACATAGCGAAGTGGTTGGCCCTTGCCCGTCATACCTTGTCGTTGTCTGTCTAACTAGATGTATCTAGCCCCGCATAACTCGCGTCTGCCGGGTAACTCGGGGGGGCGGGGGTTGGTTTGGACAATCCAGCTGGGGTGGCCGGGTGGCTGGGGCCGGAACGGGCTTGTGAGGATGCGGGGTTGCGCATGGACCCGTCGTGCGCCTCCAGTGTTACATGGACCTGGATATTTCGGGATGCGGGAAGTGAGCGCGGGCGAGGGGTCAGAGGGTCGGCAGGCGGTCGGCGGGGCTCAGGACGCCGGCGGGGCCGCGGTTGAGGACGTGGGTGTAGATCATGGTGGTGGAGACGTCGCGATGGCCCAGCAGCTCCTGCACCGTGCGGATGTCGGCGCCACCCTCCAGCAGATGGGTGGCGAAGGAGTGGCGGAAGGTGTGGCAGGTGGCGCGCTTGGGGATGCCCTTGCTGCGTACCGCCGCGCGCACCGCGCGCTGCAGCACGGATTCGTGCAGGTGGTGGCGGCGGCGCTGGCCGGTCTCGCGGTGGTAGTACGTGCGGGTGGCCGGAAACACCCACTGCCAGATCCACTCGCGGCCCGCGTTGGGGTACTTGCGGCCGAGCGCCCAGGGCAGCTCGACCCACCCGGCGCCGGCGCGCAGGTCGGACGCGTGCAGGTCGCGCACCGTTTCCAGGTGCTTCGCGAGGTCGCGCCGGGCGGCGGCCGGCAGCATCGTCACGCGGTCCTTGCCGCCCTTGCCCGAACGCACCGTGACCTGGTTGCGGTCGAAGTCCACGTCCTTCACTCGCAGCCGGGCCGCCTCCAGGAGCCGCAGGCCCGCGCCGTACAGCAGCAGCGCCAGCAGGCGGGTCGGCCCGTCGAGCGCGGCGATGACGGTCCGCACCTCCTCGCGCGTCAGCACCACCGGAATGCGCGCGGGAGCCTTGGCCCGCACGATGTCGTCGAGCCACGGCAGCTCCTGCTCGAGCACCTCCTTGTAGAGGAACAGCAGCGCGCTCAGGGCCTGATTCTGGGTGGACGCGGCCACGTTGCGCTCGATGGCCAGCGCGCTCAGGAACCGCCTAATCTCCTCCGCCCCCATCTCGGCCGGATGGCGCTTGCCGTGGAACAAGATGAACCGTCGGATCCATGCGACGTAGGCCTTCTCGGTGCGCGGGCTGCAGTGCCGCGTGCGCAGAGCGGCGCGCACGCGATCCAGCAGGCGCGGCGGAGACGCGTCCATGAACGCAGGCTAGTCGGCGGCGCTCCCGCCGACAAGACGTGGACGTGCGGATACACGACCGGTGGTGGATCCGCCGCGGCCTATCCGCCCAGCTGCTCGGCGAGCGCCCGCTGGCACGCGGGCGTCAGCCCGGCCGAGCTGTGCCCCACCCGTGGCACGACGATCAGCCGAATCCGGCTCTGGCCCGCGGGCGCGAGGAGCGTCATCGCGTCGACCCACTGGTGCGCATAGCCGACGCGGGTCGTGCCCACGTGGGCGGGCCGGACGGGCTGGGGCTCGGTGTCCACGCTGCCCACGACCACGGTGATCGGCAGCGCCGCCGCCCGCCGCCAGCCGTCTCGGTCCGGCCGGATGGTCTGCGACACACCCTGCGGGCCGGTCCGCACCGTGGTCTCCTTCTGCCCGTATGGCCACGGCGCCTGCGGATCGGGGAAGGCGTAGCGGCCGGGCGCGCTCAGCACGAGCGCCTTCAGATGATCCGGATGGCGCACGGCGTAGCGGCCCGCGAACTGGCCGCCGGCCGAATGCCCGTACAGGTAGAAGCGCTCCTCGCCGTCGAGCTGGGCGCGGTACTGCTCCACGATGCGGTCCACGAACTCGTCGGCTCCGATCTCCTTGCCCGCGAGGCCGCGATAGCCGCCCAGCGCGATACCGGGCTCGCGGATCCAGGAGCCGAAGGTGTGATCGAAGAGCGGCGCCACCGCGATCAGCCCGTGCTCGTCGGCGAAACGCACCCAGCGCCGCAGGAACGTCTCCGCCAGCTTGCGGATGTCCGCCTCGCCCGCGCTCTCCTCCTCGGAGGAGCCGTGGGCAATGACCAGGATGCCCTTCGGCGCGCGCCGGGGGAGGTACTGCATGTACTCGCCGTGGGGCAGCGTCCTGACGACGATCGAGCCGTGCTCGTCGCCGGATGGTCCGCTCGCCGTCGACGCGCAGCCGTAGGCGAAGGCGACGAGCACGCCAAGGCACCAGGCCAGCAGCGCCGTCACCCGCGCTCCTCGTCCGGCACCCCGTCGAAGAAGCACACGGTCCCCGTCTCGAGCGAGTACTCCGCGCCCACCACCAGCAGGCCGTCGCGCGCGATCAGCCGCTCGAGCACCGCCGAGCCGTGCCGGGTCGAAGACGATCTCCGCCGGCACCCGGGAGTCGGAGCAGCCCAGGACGATGGCGAACGGCTCCTGCCCGGCCGCCACCTCGAGCCGGCGGGCCTCGGTCGCGCGGGTGGCGCGGCTCTGCACCTCGGCCACGAAGCGGCGGTTGCCCGCGCGCAGGCGCGCCAGGCTCTCGCGCGCGGAGATCATGCCTCGCTACCGCCCCGGCAGCGGCACGTCGAGGAGGCAGCCGAACTCGCGCGCGAAGTCCACCGAGACGCGGGCGTGCACGGCCCCTTGCTTGTCGAAGAAGCGCTGCGTCCCGTGGGGCACGAACACGCCCTCGTGCCAGATGTTCGGGTGGATGTAGAGCCCGCGGCGGCCGTCGAAGCGGAAGCACACGAAGCGCTCCGGGGTCACGTCGTCGCCGGGCAGCGCCAGCGGCACGTAGAAGGGCCGCCGGTCCAGCGGGAAGAAGAGCTGCCCGCCGTCGGGGTGGTAGTTCGCGTGCCAGAGCAGCATCCGGCGCGGCGGATCCGCATGGTCGGTCCGCGCGCGCTCCGGCGGTACCGCGTAGGCCAGCACGTAGTGCCCGCCGACGGCCTCGTTGCGGCCGTACAGGATGTCGCCCTGCCACTCGCTGACGAACACGCCCTCGGTGGTTCCGCCCTGATCCCCGGTGTCCGCGTCGACCGGGCGGCTGCCCTGCGCGGGCCACCGGACGATCTCGATCCGGCAGTCACGCGGATCGGAGACGAGATGCCCGTAGTGCCGGAGGCTCTCCTCGGTGGCGTCCACCACCGGGATCGGCGCCCGCACGAGCCCGGGTGGGAGCTTCGGGTCGAGGTAGTCGACCGGCGTGTGCACGTGGAGCACCGTAGGACATCCGCCCGAGTGGCGTCAACGCCTTCCCGTCCGCACCGCCGGGTTGCCCCCACCCGCCCCCGGCGGTAGCATCCAGAGGCGGATGCCCTTCGCCTACTTCCAGCGGCTCACGCGGCGCCAGCAGGCGATCTATCTCGAGAGCGACGGCATCCCCACCATGCCGCTGCCCCAGGCGGCTCGGCTCCAGCCCCTGGTCACCGAGCTGGCCCGTGCGCTCGAGGGCGGCGATCGCGCCCAGACCGAATCGGCCGCCCAGCGCCTCGTCCTGGGGCTGGCCCGCTCGCTGGGGGCCCCGCCGGCGCGCGTGAAGGTGCTGGCCGCGCGGCCGCACGCGGGCTGGGGCGAGCTGCACGGCATCTACGAGACCACGCACCGGGCCGCCGAGCCGCCGCTCATCACGCTCTGGATGCGCACCGCGCGGCAGAAGCGCGTGGTGGCCTTCCGCACCTTCCTCCGCACGCTGCTCCACGAGGTTGGCCACCACGTGGACTATACTCTGCTGCGGCTGGGCGACTCCTTCCACACGCAGGGCTTCTACGCGCGGGAGTCGCACCTGTTCCATCAACTGGTCACCGACGGAGGGATCCTCATGGCGAGTCTGGAAGAGCAGCTGGCGCGCATGGAGCGCACCGCCGACGATTTCGCGGCCGCCATCAAGGGTGTCTCCGACGCGGCGCTCTCCAAGCGGCCGGACGACAAGAGCTGGTCGGCCAAGGAGACGCTGTGCCACGTGCGCGACACCGAAGAATCGTTCATGACGCGCTTCCAGGCCATCATGGAGATGGACGAGCCCAAGTTCATGGCCGCGGAGCCCGACCGCTGGGCGACGGAGCGGCAATATCAGAGAAACGACGCGGGCGAGGCGCTCCAGGCCTTCCGGGTGCGCCGCGAGGAGACGCTCCGGTTCCTCCGCGGGCTGCGCCCCGAGCACTGGGACCGGGGCGGCGTGCACGTAACGCGCGGGCGCATGACCGTGAAGGACTTCGTGGGGCTCATCGCCTGGCACGACGACAACCACCTCGAGCAGCTCAATCGGGCGCTCGCGGGCCAGCCCTAGCCGGGGCGCCGAAGAGGGCTCAGTCGTCGTCGTGCAGCATGCGGACGGACGGGGTCTCCAGGTCGTCGAACTGCCCGGCGCGCACCGCCCACAGGAACACGCCGAGCGCCGCCCCAGCGAAGAGCAGCGCCACCGGCAGCAGCACGAACATCACGCTCATCGCCGAGCCTCCACCGCGTCGGCCCGGGCGAAGGTGCGCGCCCGGTACGAGCTCAGGATCACGGTCAGCGAGGAGAGCGGCATGAGGATCGCCGCCACCAGCGGGTTCAGCACCCCGGTCATGGCCAGGGTGACCCCGATCACGTTGTAGCCGAGCGAGAAGAGCAGGTTGCGGCGGACCACCCACATCGTCCGGCGGGCGCCGTCCAGCAGCTGGGCGATGCGGCCCACATCGGGGCGCACCACGAACACGTCGGCGGCGGTGAGCGCGGCCTCCGCGCCGCCAGCCACCGCGATGCCCACCGTGGCCGCCGCAAGGGCCGCCGCATCGTTGACCCCGTCGCCGATCATCACCACCGGGCCCTCGGCCGCGCTGGCCAGCACGGCGCGGAGCTTGTCCTCGGGCGTCACCCCGCCGCGACAGTCCGGCGCGTCGAGCCCCAGGCGGTCGCCGGCCGCGCGCGCGATCCGCGCGTCGTCGCCCGAGAGGATGCCGGGCCGCCAGCCGAGCGCGCGCACCCGATCGAGCGCCGCGCTCGCGTCCGCGCGCAGCGGATCGCCGAAGCCGGCCGCCGCCGCCACGTGCCCGTCCACCGCCACCAGCACCGGTGTGAGCCCCTCGCCCGCCAGGGCGCCCACCGTGGCCGCCAGCGCCGGGGCCGGCGCCCCAGACGTTCCGCCGGCCCGTCCGATGACGAACTCGGGCGAGCCGACGACGAGGCGCCGTCCATCCACGGTCGCCTCGACTCCGCCCCCGTGCGTCTCCCGGATCTCGACGCACGCGCCCACCGGCGGCTCGCCGAGAGCGCGCAGGAAGGCCCGCGCCAGCGGATGCGAGGAGTGCGCCTCCGCGGCCACCACCAGCGGCTTGACGCTCTCGTCGCCGTGCCAGCGCACCAGCGTCACGCGCCCCTCGGTGAGCGTGCCGGTCTTGTCGAGCCACATACGGCCGGGCCGCGTCAGCTTCTCGAGCACGTCGCCGCCCTTGACCAGGAAGCCGGCCCGCGCGGCCTGCCCGATGGCGGCGCTGACCGCCAGCGGGGTGGCCAGCCCCAGCGCGCAGGGGCACGTGACGATCAGCAGCGCCGCCGCGTGGTCGAGGGCCCGCGAGGGATCGATGCGCGCCCACACCGCGAAGGTGATCGCGGCCAGCGTGAGCACCACCGCCACGAAGCGGCCGGAGATGCGGTCGGCCAGCTGGGCGATCGGCGCCCGGCGCCGCGCGTGCTCCTCCACCAGCGCCATCAGCCGGCCCACCCGCGTCTCCTCGCCGGTCCGCTCCACCCGGACCTCGAGCCGCGACGCCACGTTGAGCGTGCCCGCGTGGACGCGGTCGCCTGCGCGCACGCCCTGCGGCGCCGACTCGCCCGAGAGTAGCGAGAGATCCACGGTGGAGCGGCCGGTCACGATCACCCCGTCGGCGGGCACCAGGTCGCCCGCGCGCACCTCGACCAGCACGCCGGGGGCGAGCGTCTCGAGCGGCACCTCGCGCACCCGCCCGTCCTCGAGCAGCCGCGCGGAGGTCGGGTAGAGCGAGGCGGCCAGCTCGGCGGCGTCGCCCGCCGAGCGCTGCTGCCGCCGCTGCAGGTAGCGGCCGGAGAGCAGCAGGAAGATCAGGGCGGTCACCGAGTCGAAGTAGACCTCGCCGCCGCCGCGCACGGTGTTGACGACCCCGTGGAGGAAGCCGGCCAGGAGCCCGATGCTGATCGGGAGGTCCATGCCGAGCGTCCGGGCGGACAGGGCGGACCAGGCGCTGCGGAAGAACACGCCGCCGCCCCAGATCAGCGACGGTACCGTGAGCAGCAGGCTCGCCCACCGGAAGAACGCGGCGAACTCCGGCTCCATGCCGTCGAGCATGCCGCCGTAGAGCGCGAAGGCGATGCCCATCACGTTGGCCGCCACCGCCCCGGCCAGGCCGATGCGCGCGAGCATCGCCCGGTCCTCGCGGCGCCGGGCGGCCTGCGCCGCGAGTCCGCGGCACGGGTGGGGCGTGTAGCCGAGCGAGCCCAGCCGCTGCGCGATCCCCGACAGCGGCACCGTGCGCGGGTCCCACACCACGCGGGCCTGCGAGCGCGGCAGGTCCAGGCGCGCCTCGGCCACACCCGGCACCAGGCCGGGCAGCTTCTCCACCAGCCAGACGCAGGCCCCGCAGTGCACGCCTTCCAGGTAGAGCTCGGTGGAGAGCAGCCCGCCCGGCTCGGGGCGGCAGGCGCGGCCCTGGAAGCCCGGGTCGTCGAGCTCGGCGTAGAGCCGGTCCGAGGCCGGCGCCGGCGCGGGCGCCGCGCCCTCGCGGAGGGCGTAGTAGCGCTCGAGCCCGTGCTCGTGGAGGATGGCCCACACCGCGCGGCAGCCCTCGCAGCAGAACTGGCGCGGGACGGCCGAGTCCACCTCCGCGGCCGGCACCGCGAGGCCGCAGTGCGCGCACGCGACGGCGCCCGCGGTCGCCGGAACAGCGAGAGGTTCAGTGGTGAGCATGGCTCGCGGGCCCTGTCGCGCCGGCGCCAGGTTCCACCACAACGATCCGGCCGCCGACCGCCAGGAGCCCCACCACGATCATCGCCGTCGCGCACACCACCGGGATGTGCCGGCGAAGCGGGCCGGCCAGGGCCTGCAGCCCGATGCCCACGCTCAGCATGGCGGGCAGCGTCCCGGCCCAGAACACCGCCATCAGCGCGGCCCCGCCGAGCGTGCTGCCCGTGCCGGCCGCGGTCACCAGGAAGGCGTAGAGCCACCCGCAGGGCAGGAGCCCGGTGGCGAGGCCGACCACGAGGGCTCGGAGGAGCGGCGGGGCCCCCGCGACCGCGCCGATGCCACGGCCGGCCAGCGAGCGGAAGGCTCGCGGCGCACCGAGCTTGAGCGTGCGCACCCCGAGCGCCTCGAGGAGCGTGTGCACGCCCCAGAGCGTGATGAGGACGCCGGAGAGGATCGCGGTGGTCCGCTGGATGCCGAGCAGCACGCCGCCCGTCGTGTCGAGCGCCGCGCCGAGCAGGCCGGCCGCGCCGCCCAGCGCGACATAGGCGGCGAGCCGGCCGCCGTTGTAGGCCAGGTGCGCCAGCCACGACGTGCGACCCCGCAGGCCGGTGGTGCCGCCCGCGTAGAAGGCCACGAAGCCCCCGCACATCCCGGCGCAGTGGGCGCTGCCGAGGAGGCTCGCGCCGAGGACCGTCGCGATCAGAGCCGTCATCGGACCGCGGCCAGGTCCTGACTGAGCGTCCGGGTGAAGACTTGCTCGCCGCGCGTCACTCGCAGGCGCAGCTCCCAGAGCCCGGGCCGCGCGCGCGTCAGCGTCACGGCGTAAGCGCCGTCGGGCCCGGCGGGGGCGAGCGTGAAGCTCGTGATCTCGCGGGCCCGCGCGCTCGGGAACGCCTCGACCACCACCACCGCGTCGGCCACCGGCCGGCCGTCGCGGTCGGCCACCCGGGCCACGAGCTGCGCGCGCCCAGTGTCGATCGGCTCGAGCCGCGCCGAGACTCGCCAGCCCAGCTCGACGTTGCGGGCTTCCTGCGCCATGGTCCGATCCCAGTCCACCGCCTTGCGGTAGTAGTCGGGCTCGACCGCGAAAGTCGCGTCGCGGTTGGCCACGATCATGAAGCCGATGTTGGCCGCCGCCCCGCTCGCCAGCAGGCCAACGATCGCGACCGGCCAGTACCAGCCCTTAGCGGCCATGCTCGGCCTCGCGGTCTTTCCTGTCCTTGCCCATGTGCTCGTGGTCATCGTGGTCACCCGGGCCGAGCAGCCGGTAGGGCACCAGCGTACTCCAGCCGGCGCCGTTGTCGATGCGAAGCCGCACCTCGCGGCGGCCCTCGTCGAAGGCGGCGCGCGGCGCGGTGACGAAGAAGGGAGCGGTCGCCGACTTGCCCGCGGGCACCGGCAGTGGGTTCTCCGGGGCGATGAGCCCGAGCGCGCCCGTCGCCGGACCGGCCGGCTCGACCAGGTCCACCCGGTACTGCCGGTCCACCGAGTCGCGGTTCACGATCTTGACGCGGATCTGGTTCATGACCAGGCCCGAGGGCGTCACGGTGAACGGGCTGCCGATGCCGCGGAGCACCGTCACGTCGGCGGGCTCGCGGTGCAGGAGCGCGTAGGCGAGCGCGCCCCACACCACCACGAGGAGCAGCGGGTAGATGACCACGCGCGGGCGCAGGATCCGGCGCGGCTGGCCCGCCAGCTCGTCGCGCGAGCTGTAGCGGATGAGGCCGCGCGGCCGGCCGATGCCGTCCATGATGGAATCGCAGGCGTCCATGCACTGCGTGCAGTGGATGCACTCCATCTGGAGGCCATCGCGGATGTCGATGCCGGTGGGGCAGCAGGTGACGCAGGCCCCGCAGTCGATGCAGTCGCCGAGGTGCGCGGGCGCGGCCACCACCGCGAGCCGGCCCCCGGGCAGGTGGCCGCGCGGCTCGCCGCGCCGCGCGTCGTAGCCCACGATGAGCGAGCGCCGATCCAGCAGCACCGACTGCAAGCGCCCGTACGGGCACGCCACCATGCAGATCTGTTCGCGCATCACTCCGAAGTCGAGCATCATCAGCGCGGTGGTGCCTGCCATGACGAGGAAGGCCACCGGGTGCTCGAACGGCGAGTGGCGCACCCAGTGGGCCAGCTCGCTGACCCCCACGAAGTAGGCCAGGAAGGTGTGGGCCAGGAACATGCTGAGCCCGAGGAACACCCCGTACTTGAGCAGGCGGCGGGGGTGGAACGGGCGGGCGTCGAGGCTCTCCTGGGCGCGCGCGGGGCCCTCGATCAGCCGCTCGATGGGCCGGTACAGGAACTCCATGTAGACCGTCTGCGGGCACGCCCAGCCGCACCACACGCGGCCGTAGGTGGCGGTGATCAGGAAGATCCCGAGGAAGAGGCCGACGAGCAGCAGCATCAGCAGCACGCTGTCGGTGGGCAGGAAGGTGGCCCCGAAGAGCGTGAACTCGCGGTGGACCACGTCCAGCAGGATGAGCGGGCGGTTGTTCATCCTGAGATACGGGATCGCGGTGAACAGCGTCATCAGGACCCAGGCGAGCGCCCGCCGCCGCTTGAAGAAGCGGCCGGCGAACAGCCGGGGCCGGAGCCACCGGCGCGTGCCGTCGGGATTGAGCGTCGGCAGCACGCGTCCCTCGGCCTGCGCCGGCAGCGGCATCGCTCCCCTCACTTGCCCGCGGCCGCGGGCGCTTCCGGCGCGACCTCGCCCTTGGCGTTGACGCCCTGGGGCGGCTTGGGATTGGGCGGGTTCGTCCCGTGCAGCGTTGCCACGTAGGCGGCCATCGCGTCGATCTCGTCGGACTTGAGCTGATCCTTCCACGGGATCATGCCCTTGTCGATCACGCCCTCGCTGATGGTCTTGCGGATCGCGACGAGCGTGCTGCCGTGGATCCAGTAGTCGTCGGTCAGGTTCGGACCGACGATGCCCTGCCCCTGCGGGCCGTGGCAGGGCATGCAGCGGGTCGCGAAAATCTCCTTGGCGGAGGCCATGGCCTTCGCGTTGTTGGTGAGAGCGCGCAGGGACTCCTCGCTCGGCCCCTCGGCCGGGGCGAGCTTGGCCTGGCGCGCCGCCTGCTCTTGCATCTCCTGCTCGTACTCCGCGATGAGAGACGGTCCCGGGCCGATCTGGTAGTAGCCCCAGTAGCCGAGCGAGAACACGATGGTGACCACGAAGATCCAGGACCACCAGCTCGGCAGCGGGTTGTCGTACTCCTTGATGCCGTCGTAGTCGTGCTCGAGCAGCCGGTCGCGGTCGCTCTGGCTCACGCGCGGCCTCCCGGGGTCCCGGCCGGCCGGTCCTCCGCGAGCGGCATAAGGCTCGCCCGCCGGAACGGCTCGCGATTGCGCGCGAGGAACACGCTGACCACCACCGCGGCGAAGCCCACCAGCGCGATGACCAGGGCGATCTGGGCGAACAGGTTGAAGTGCATGGCGCTCATCACGTCGGAGAGCTTCATCGCCCGATCCCCTCCCCGCCCGTCGCGGCCGCGGCCACCGAGGGCGACTTCTTGATGTCGATACCCAGGCGCTGGAGATAGGCCACCAGCGCCACCAGCTCCGTTTCCTCGAGCCCGGCCGGCCCGCCCTGCTGGGCGATGGCCGCCGCGATCTGCTTGCCCTGGGCGCGCGCGAGGTCCGCCGCGCCGGCGACCTGCTCGCGGGTGTAGGGCACGCCGAGGCTCGCCTGGGCCGCCACCCCCCGCTCCACCGCGGACCACTTGACCGGGGTGCGCGCGAGCCACGGGTACGCCGGCATGATCGACTGCGGCGTGGTCGAGCGCGGGTCCTCCATGTGCCGCACGTGCCAAAGGTCCGGGTACTTGCCGCCCACCCGCGCCAGGTCCGGCCCGATGCGCCGCGAGCCCCAGAGGAACGGGTGGTCGTAGACGAACTCGCCCGGCTTGCTGTACTCACCGTAGCGCATCGTCTCCGCCCGGATCGGCCGGATCATCTGCGAGTGGCAGTTGTTGCAGCCCTCCGCCACGTAGATGTCCCGGCCGGCCAGCTCGAGGGGAGTATAGGGGTGCACCGACCGGATGGTCGGCACGTTCGAGCCGATCAGGAACATCGGCACGATCTCGAAGAGCGAGGCGGTAACCACCGCCACGCCCACCCACACCGAGAAGGTGAGCGGCAGCCCCTCCCAGCGGCGATGCCAGGCCGCGTGCTTGAACCCGCCGGGCTCCGCCTCCACCGTCATCGGCCGCAGGCCCGGGGCCTCGTGGACCGGCTCCGCATAGCGCGCGGGGCCGCGCCGCCAAGTCATCAGCGCGTTGACGCCGCAGAGGATCATGCCGGCGATATAGAGAACGCCGCCCAGCACCCGCACCCAGTACATCGGCAGCAGCCGCACGGTGGTCTCGATGAAGTCCGGGTAGGCGAGGCGCCCGGTCTCGTCGAAGGCACGCCACATCAGGCCCTGGGTGAGCCCGGCCGCGTAGATGGCCACGATGTAGAGCAGGATGCCCACGGTGGCGATCCAGAAGTGCAGCTCGGCGAGCCGCTTGCTCCACAGCTCGGTCTGGAAGAGGCGCGGCAGCAGCCAGTAGACCATGCCGAACACCATGAAGCCGACCCAGCCGAGGGCGCCCCCGTGCACGTGCGCGATGGTCCAGTCGGTGTAATGCGAGAGCGCGTTGACGCTCTTGATCGAGAGCAGCGGACCCTCGAAGGTGGACATGCCGTAGAAGGTGATCGCGACCACGAAGAACTTGAGCACTGGGTCCTCGGTCACCTTGTGCCAGGCCCCGCGCAGGGTGAGCAGGCCGTTGACCATGCCGCCCCAGGACGGCATCCACAGCATCACCGAGAAGAGCATGCCGAGCGTGGAGGCCCACGCCGGGAGCGCCGTGTAGTGCAGGTGATGCGGACCGGCCCAGATGTAGATGAACACCAGCGTCCAGAAGTGGAGGATCGAGAGGCGGTAGGAGAAGATCGGCCGGTCGGCCGCCTTGGGCATGAAGTAGTACATCATCCCGAGAAACGGGGTGGTCAGGAAGAAGGCCACCGCATTGTGTCCGTACCACCACTGCATGAACGCGTCCTGGACGCCCGCGTAGATCGAGTAGCTCTTGAAGGGCCCCGCCACCACCACCAGATTGTTGAAGATGTGCAGCACCGCGATCGCCACCAGCGTCGAGATGTAGAACCAGATCGCCACGTAGAGGTGGCGCTCGCGCCGGCGCGCGATGGTGCCGAAGACGTTGACCGCGAAGATCACCCACACCAGCGCGATCGCGATGTCGATCGGCCACTCGAGCTCGGCGTACTCCTTGGACTGGGTGATGCCGAGCGGCAGCGTCAGCGCCGCCGAGACGATGATGGCCTGCCATCCCCAGAAGTGGAGCCGGCTCAGCAGATCGCTCCACATCCGGGCCTTGAGCAGGCGCTGGGTCGAGTAGTACACGCCCATGAAGATGGCGTTGCCCGCGAAGGCGAAGATGACCGCGTTGGTGTGCAGCGGGCGCAGTCGCCCGAAGCTGATCCACGGCAGCCCGAAGTTGAAGACCGGGTTGGCCAGCTGGAGCGCGATCACGATGCCCACCAGCATCCCCACCAGCCCCCAGACGAGCGTCGCGAGCAGGAACAGCCGCACGATCGCGTCGTCGTAGACGAACTGCTCCATCCGCTCGTTCCGCGCTGCCGTGCCCGCCACCGTCGCTGTCGTCACGCCGCCGTCTCCTTGACAGGGTTCACGCGTTTGAGAGAAACCACACCGTCGGAAGCAGGAGAGCAATCCGGGTGCCAGCCGGAAGGCGATCCGCGGAGTGCCGTAAGTACTGATGACTATTGAGGCGTTCGGGAGGGGCGGATCGGGCCCCCCGAGCTGAAAGACCCGGTGAGGCGGCACTGCCCCGGCGGGTGAGGAGGTGCCGTCCCGGCTACCTGCCCCGGCCGCATGACCCTGACCCTGCTAGAATGCGGGCCGCGGTCGGCACCGCGACACCCGTGAAGCCCTCGGACGCGGCACCGCGCGCGCGGCCGCCAGCGATTCTGGCTCGGGCTCCCGCTGCTCGTCCTAAGCGCGACGGGCGTCGCGGTTGCGTGGCGCGGCCGGGCCCGTCAGAACGGCTCGTAGATCAGGTACCAGGGCCCCTGGATATGCGCGTAGCGGTTGCTCGCCGGCCGGGATCGTGGCCGGTAGGCCAGACCACACTGGTCGACGACGCCGCAGTCCGTCGTCACGAGCCGCACCTCGTCGGGGGACATGGCCGCGGCGTACCTGACGCGGAACAGCCCGACCCGCATGGGCTCGGCGCGCGGCGCTCCGCTTTCCACCTCCTGCGCGGCGCGCGTGAGCGCGACCTGGCTCGCCGCGAACCGCAGGAGGAAGAGCGGGTTGAGAGGGCTCTGGCTGGAGAGATAGATGATCAGCAGCGCCGCCGCCAGGACAGGGAAGGAGACCCAGAGCAGCCCCCGACGTGGCCGGATCCGCCTCGGCGCGCCCGGGGTGCTCCAGACCAGCGCCCATGCGATGGCCAGCAGCCCCGCCGCGGGCACTCCCAGCGCAACCTCGAAGAATCCGACGCCGGCCTCGCTGACGCAGTGGATCGTGTAGATCTCCCAGGCGGCGGTCAGAGCGATGAGCGCGCCCTCGAGCTGCGATCGTGGCGGCCAGGTCATCGTCGCGCGATAGTGCCCGGGGTCAACCGAGCGGCCCCAGGACGAGGACGAGTGGCGTCGTGAGGATGAGCGTCGAGATCAGCCACTTGGCCGATGACCGGCCCCGCGCCTGCTCGCGGAGGCCGATCCCGACCGTCACGAACGCGGCCCCCGCCGAGAGGAGCACGACGGCCAGGGCGAGCAGCCCGCGGTTCACGCATCCGAACAGCAGCACCGGCGTGAAGTACAGACCGACGACCGCGGCCGGGGCGACCGCCGGGAGCGCGACGTGTCTCAGGAATGCCTTCAGCATGGCGCCCTTCCAGTCTGGCACGGACCGGAATTTCGCCGAGGCGCCTTCCCGCATCGCCACGACGCGGCCGTGCCCGCTGTTGCACCGTGCGCGGGTCAGGCTATGCTGCCCCCGACATGGCAACGGCCCGCGCCCGGATCCACCGGCGGCAGCTCGTGGCGATCATATTCGCCGCCTGCGCCATCACGCCCGTCTTCAACATCCTGACCAGTCGGGCCTCGCGGGCCGAGGTCATCCAGGGCCTGGTCGACGCCGTCCTGATCTCCGTTCTGGTCGGCGGCTACATGATCTTCGTGCGCGACGCATGGGCGCGCTTCTGGTTCCAGCGCCTCGGATTCCGGACCGATCTCGCGCTGAGCAGCGCGATCGTGCTGGCGCTGTTCCTCGTGGGCCGGGCCGTGGGACAGGTCGCGACGAGCCTCGACCCGCGGCGATTCGTGGCGAGCTTCGGCGACGCCCACCTGATCTACTATGCCTTGCCCTTCTTCGCCGTCGTCGCGGTCACGATTCAGTTCCTCCTCCAGATGAACCGCCTGATCGGGGCGAACGTCCTCGGCTACTTCGTCGCCGGCGTCTACCACCGACCGAAGGCGGAGGAGCGCATCTTCCTGTTCGTGGATCTCGTCGGCTCCACCCAGCTCGCGGAGCGGCTGGGGAGCGCCCGCTACTTCGATCTGCTCCGCCGTTTCGTGGACGATCTGACCGAGCCGGTGCTCGAGACGGGCGGGGAGATCTACCAGTACGCCGGCGACGAGGTCGTCATCACGTGGCCGATGGAGGCGGGCCTGCGTGCGGCCGGGTGCGTCCGCTGCTTCTTCGGGATTCGCGGGGCCATCGCGCGCGACTCCGCCCGCTACCAGCGCGACTTCGGGACGGTGCCTGCCTTCCGCGGGGGACTGCACGGCGGCACCGTCACCGCCGGCGAGCTGGGCGACCTGAGGCGCCAGATCGTCTTCGTCGGCGACATCCCCAACACCGCCGCGCGCCTCGAGGAGTACGCCAAGCGGACGGGCTTCGACCTGGTCGCCTCCGGCGCGGTGCTGGGGCACCTCACGCTCCCGCCGGGCATCGCGGCCGCGCCGTGCGGGGAGCTCGCCCTGCGGGGCAAGGAGGCGAGCGTCGCGGCCTACGGCCTCAGCGCCGGTTGAACCGGACGGCGGCGAGCGAAGGGTGACTAGACGCCGTAGAAGTCGTAGAAGTCCCGCACCGGAGCCTCGGCGGTGAGCACCTGGAAGGGAAAGCACTGATCCAGACCCGCCAGGGTCGATTGGCGGTCGAGCCCCTCCAGGAACTCGCGCGTCGGGCTCTCCCGGAGCGCCCCGTGCCGATCCAGGAACTGCCCCCACAGGGGCATGCGCTGGAAGCGATGGCCGAGCACGTGAGCGGAGGCCACGTACGAGGTGGGAAACAGGCGTCGATACGCATCGAGGTTGTACAGCCACGACGCCCCGACGACCCGGAGCGGCTCGGGCCGGGCGCGCTCGACGTGCGCGAAGAGCGCGGCCAGCTCCGCCAAGCGGTGCTCGCGGCTCCCGATTCCCAGCGGGGACCGTCCCTCCGTCTCGGCATTCCGGAAGTGGAGTCGGATGAGGTCAGCGCGGGGTCTTGCGTAGGAAAAGCAGCCGAACGTGGCCACCACCCTGGGCCCCGCCATGACCTCCGACCGCGCCGAGTAGAAGCGATACGTCCATTCTCGGCCATCGCTCCCGCCCGGCAGGCCGGCCAGGTACTCCTGCCAGGTCGGGTGGGCGGGATCGAAGTCACGCCCCAGGCCGAACCTTACATAGAGATTGGTGTACTCGAGGAGCACGCGGGCCAGGGGCAGGCCGGACAGGGCCGTGACCTTGTGGGCAAATCCAATCTGTAGATCGAAGAACGGCTTGGCGAAGATCGCGCGGCCCTCCGCCTACTCTCGCCCGACCGGATCTGCTAGCCGCGCGTCATGCAGTGGCGCCCGCTTCCACCGTCGGCTCGTAGTGGGTGGCGTCGGGGAAGCCGATCGGGCGGATCGCGGGCAGGGTCACGCCGGCCTCACGATACGCCATCACGAAGGCCGAGACGGTGCGGAAGTCGCCGATGCCGCCCAGCGCGGCCACGAGCCGATCCGGGACCGACTCCGGCTTGGGCGCCCGGTCGTACGACCGGATCTCCGCCGCGAAGCCGCTCTGCTCGAGCATGGCGCGATAGAACGGCAGGGCCAGGTACCGCGTCAGCTCGATGCGGAAGAGCGCGACGGCCGCCGCGCGATCGGCGGTGAGCGCGGTCGGCACCGCGGCCACGATCTCGAAGCCCTCGAGCGACTTGCCGGCCGCGGCCCGCCCACGCCGGATGGCGGGCAGCGCCTGCTCGCGCACGTACGCCGGCGCTGCCAGCCAGAGCACGACGCCGTCGGCGATCTCGCCGGCCAGCTCGAGCATGCGCGGGCCGAGCCCGCCCAGCAGGATGGGCGGGGGCGCGGGCAGGCGGGGCAGGCCGCTCTGCCAGTTGACGCGATAGCGCGCGCCCTGATGCTGCACCCGTCCGGCGAGCGCGCTCCGCAGGGCCGCCACGTACTCGCGCGTGACCTCGAGCGGCCGGCCCATGTCGAGGCCGAGGGCGTCCGCCATCACGGACTTGTGGCTGACCCCGATGCCCAGGCGCAGCCGGCCGCCACTGATGTCGGAGAGCGTCAGCGCTTCCTGGGCCAGGAGCACGGGATGCCGCGGGTAGATCGGGATGACGCCGCTGCCGAGGCCGGCGTGGGGCGCCACGTGCGCGTAGGCCGACAGGGTGAGCAAGGCGTCGCGCCCGATGCCGTGGGTAACCCAGAGACTCTCGTAGCCCAGCGAGTCGGCCCGCCGCGCGAGCGCGAGCGCGGGGGCCAGGTCGGCGCCCGGGTTCAGGAAGAGCGCGGTCCGAGCCACGACGCCTCCTTACGCGGCGGCCGCGACGCCGAGGGCGGCCAGCTGCGCGCGCAGATCGTGCCCCTGATCCACGCGGTGGAGGACGGCCTGCATGCCCACCTCGCGCGCCGCGTCCACGTTCTTGTCCCAGTCGTCCACGAACACGCAGGCCTCGGGGGCCAGGCCGAGCCGCTCGGCGGCGAGGCGGAAGATCTCCGGCTTCGGCTTGGCCATCCCGACCTCGGCGGAGACGACGATGTCGTCGAAGAGGTGGCCCAGGCGCAGCTCCTGCTCGAGCCGGGCGCGCAGCGAGAGATCCGCGTTGCTCAGGACCGAGCAGCGGTAGGCAGGGCGCAGCTTCTGAACCAGGGCGATGTTGGCGTCTATGGCGACCTGCGCCCGCCGCCACTCCTCGTGCAGGCGCGGCAGGGCGCGGCCGGCGCGGCGCTCGAGCTCGCGGTGGGCACCCTCCACCCACGCGGCCGGATCCCCGACCCCGCACTCGATGTCGGCCCAGTCCGCGCTGCGGTACAGGGTCTCGAACACCGACGAGCGGGGCAGGTCGTGGACGCGATCGAGCTCGCGCGCGACGTCCCAGCGCATGTCCCACAGGACACCGCCGAAATCGAAGATGACGGCGCGCAGGCTAGTAGCGTCCCTTGGCGGGAGGCGGCTTGGGCGCCGTTTCGACGGGACGGTCGCTCGTGAGGGGCACCCAGCCGAGCTCCTTCATGCACTGCTCGTCGAGCGTGTTGCCCTTGGTGCAGCCGTCGCGATCCCGCTTGAACTCGTCCATCGTGTAGTTGGAAGCGGGCTTGTACCACTGGCGCTCGCGCTCGGTGCTGCAGCTGGCCAGTACGACGGCTGCGACGATGAAGAGGAGGCACCACCGTCCGATCATGGGGGCATGGTACCATGCCGCTGGCGCATGCTCGAAACCACCATCGCCGGCAGTCTCCCGAAGCCCGAATGGCTCGCGCCCCCGAACACGCTCTGGGCGCCGTGGCGACTCGAGGGCCGCGCCCTGGACGAGGGCAAGCGCGACGCGGTGCTCCTGGCCATCCGGGAGCAGGAGCAGGCCGGCATCGACATCGTCACCGACGGCGAGCAGACCCGCCGGCACTTCGTGTGGGGCTTCGTCGAGCAGCTCGACGGGATCGACTTCTCCCGGATGGTCACGATCGGCATCCGCGCCGACCGCTACAAGGCGACCGTCCCCACCGTGACCGGACCGGTGCGACGCCGCGGCCCCATCCACGGCGAGGATGTGCGCTGGGCGCGCGCCAACACCACGCGGCGCCTCAAGCTGACGATCCCGGGCCCGATGACCATCGTGGACACCATCCACGACGCCCACTACGGCAGCCGCGCCCGCCTGGCCATGGACCTGGCTCGCCTCATCAACGAGGAGGCGCGCGAGCTCGAGTCCCTCGGCCTCGACATGCTCCAGCTCGACGAGCCCGCCTTCAACGTCTACATGGACGAGGTGCGCGACTGGGGCGTCGCCGCGCTGGATCGCGCGGTCGAGGGTCTGCGCTGCCGCACCGCCGTGCACATCTGCTACGGCTACGGCATCAAGGCCAACACCGACTGGAAGCAGACGCTCGGTGGTGAGTGGCGGCAGTACGAGCAGACCTTCCCGCTGCTGGCGGGCAGCCGCATCGGCGGCGTCTCGCTCGAGTGCGCCGGCTCGCGGGTGCCGATCGCCCTGATCGGGCTGCTCGGCGACAAGGACGTGCTGGTGGGCGCGGTCGACGTGGCCACCGACCGGATCGAGACACCCGAGGAGGTAGCCGGGGTGATCCGGGCGGCCATGCAGCACGTGCCGCCCTCGCGCATCTTCCCCTGCACCAACTGCGGCATGGTGCCGCTCTCGCGCGGTGTGGCCCGCGGCAAGCTGCAGGCCCTCGGCGCAGGCGCCGCGCTGGTCCGGCGGGAGCTCGTGCCCTGACGCAGGAGATGATCACGTACTACGCCCACCGGGCGGCGGAGTACGAGCGCGTCTACGCGAGCCCGCGCTGGCAGGACGATCTGAGCGCCCTCCGCGCCCGCGTCCCCGAGGTCTTCGCCGGCCGGCGGGTTTTCGAGGTCGCGTGCGGGACGGGCTACTGGACCCGATACGCGGCCGAGCGCGCGCGCTCCGTCCACGCCACCGACGTCAACGACGACACGCTGGCGCTCGCCCGGGCCAAGACGTACGCGGCGCCCGTCTCGCTCGAGCGGCGCGACGCCTACGCGCCCGCGAGCAGGACCGAGCGCTTCGATGCGGGCCTGGCCGCGCTGTGGCTCTCCCACGTCGATCTGGCGCGGATGGACGAGTTCGTGCGTGCCTTCCACTCACACCTGGAGCGTGGCGCCCCCGTGCTCATGTTCGACGAGCCCGGGCGGGAGGAGCGCCGGCCGCAGACCAGCCGCGTCGACCAGGCGGGCAATCGCTACGAGATGCGCCGGCTGGAGAGCGGGGAGCGCTTCGAGATCGTCAAGAACCTCTTCGATCGCGCGCGCCTGGAGGCGCTCATCGGAGCCCACGCCACGCGCCTGTCGTACCGGGAGCTGAGCTGCTTCTGGACGCTGGAGTACGCGGTGGCCTAGCGCGGCCACCCCCCCGCCGCGCAGAGGGACCCCTTGCTTCATCGAGCGGGTGCAGGCTCTGATCGATCATCCGCTCGACGTGACGCGGGCGCGTCCCGTCGGGTGATCTTGCGCGCTCCACTCCCTAGGGCTCGGCCCTCCCCTTCGTGACGAACTGCCGCTCGTAGAGGTCGCGCACCTCGGCGAGCGTGGTGGCCTGGCCGGGCGCCTTGTCCTCCCGGATACGCGCGATGCGGGCGAAGCGCAGCGCGAAGCCGGAGGGATACGTCGGGCTCTTCTGGATCTCGTTGTAGTCCACCTCGACCACCACTTCCGGCCGCACCCGCACCGTGTAGTAGCCGTCGTCCTCGATGGCGAGCGCCCGCAGCCGCTCGGTCATCTCGGTGAACTCGCGATCGGTGAGGCCCTTGAAGGTCTTCCCGACCTCGGCCCAGCCGTCGCCGTCCCGCACCGCGAGGTGGTAGTTGGAGAGCCAGCCGACGCGGCGGCCCGAGCCGCGGTCGGCCGCCACGATCACGCAGTCCACCGTCAGGGCCGCCTTCAGCTTGAGCCACTTCTTGCCGCGGCCGCCCGGCTCGTAGGGGCTGGCCGGGTCCTTGGCCATGACGCCCTCGTGACCCGCCGCGAGGGCGCGGGCCATGAAGGCCTCCCCGGCCTCCCCCGCGGTGACCATCGCGCGCTCGGCGAGCCAGCGGCCGCCGGTCACCCGCTCCAGCGCTTCCCAGCGCCGGGCGTAGGGCTCGTCGAGGTACGAGCGCCCGTCCGCCACCAGGCAGTCGAACAGATGCAGGGCGAGCGGCCGCGATCCCACCGCCTCGTCCACCCCGCGCACGCGACGGAAACGCCGCATGAGCTCCTGGAAGGGCAGCGGGCGGCCCGCCGCGTCGAGCGCGACCACCTCGCCGTCCAGGATGAGGGGCGCGCCGGAGAGATCGCGGCGGGCGATCGCGACGATGTCGGGCAGGCTGCGGGTGACGTCGGACATGCGCCGGCTCCAGATGGCCACGCGGTCGCCGTCGACGTGGAGCTGGATGCGCGCGCCGTCGTACTTGTATTCCATCGCGGTGGCGCCGCCGTGGGTGGCCAGCGCGTCGTCCGGGCTGGCCGCGATCTCGGCGAGCATGGGCAGGAGCGGCACGAAGACGCGGGGCCGGGCGGCGGTCAGGGCCAGGACGCCCTCTCCGAGGGCGAGGGCGGCGACCGCGGTGAGATCGCCGGTGACGAGGGCGGCCCGGCGCACGAGCGCGGGCGCGACGGCGGCGGCCTCCGCGATCGCCTCGAGCACGAGACCCTCCGAGAGGCCCATGCGCATCTCGCCGTAGATGACGCGCTGGAGCAGATCGCGCTCCGCGTCGGACGCCCGCGCGGACAGCTCGGCGAGCCGCGATTCGCGGAGCCGTCGGGAGCCGGCGCCGGCCGCGGCCGCGACCGCTCCGAACGTGCGGGCGACGTCCTCGAGTGTGAGCGGCGCGGCCGACGACGCGGGCCCCGTCGGGGCGGGAAGGCCGCGGACGTTGAGCACGCGCGGGTCGGAGGCGGCAAACGCGCGGCCGCCCAGGTAGGTGACGGCGCGGGAGAGGTCGTCGGGTGCGAGCACGCGCAGATACGCGGCCACGAGACGGCGCTTCTCGAGGCGGCCCGGGCGCGCCGCGACGCGGCCCCGTAGCGCGGCGAGATCGGAGAGCAGGGCCACCGGCACACGCTCCCTACAGGATCAGGAGAAGCCAGCCCACGAGGAGCGTCAGCAGGGTCACCGGGACGCCGACCTTGCTGTACTCGACGAAGCCGATCTGGATGCCCGCACCGCGCGCCTGCTCCACCACGATCAGGTTGGCCACCGAGCCGAGGACGGTGAGGTTGCCGGCCAGGGTCGACGCCATCGCGAGGAGGAGCCACGCGCGGATGGGCTCGCCGAAGGTGGGGATCAGCGTCTTGAACAGGAGCACCGCGGGCACGTTGGAGACGAGGTTCGACAGCGCCGCGGTCACTACGGTGAGCACGGCCGGGCGGTAGAGGCCGATCGCAGCGGCCCAGCCCAGCAGCTCCTCGGCCAGCCCCGAGGCCTCGACCCCGGCGATCACCACGAAGAGGCCGGTGAACAGCACGAGCAGCCCCCAGTCGATCTCGCGGTACACCTTCTCCGGATTCACCCGTCGGGTGAGGAGGCAGTAGGCCGCCCCCCCGATGGCCACCAGGGCGATCGGCACGCCAGCGAGAAACGCGATCAGCATGACGGATACCGCGGCGATGGTCTTGATCATCAGCGCCCGGTGCACCGCGAAGCGGTCCTCGAGATCCACCGCCGGCAGCGCCGGCGGCAGGCGGCGTCGGTACGCGAGCCAGATCACCCCGAACACGAGCGCGAGACCGATCACCGCCACCGGCGCCTCGCGCGCGAGGAAGGTCCGGTAGCCGATGTCGGAGAAGCTTCCCACGAGCATGTTCTGCGGATTGCCGGTGAGCGTGGCCACGCTGCCCACGTTCGCCGCGGTGGCGAGCGCGATCAGATACGGCTGAGGCGGCAGCCGTAGCTGCCGCACGAGGTCGAGCACGATGGGAGCCATCACCAGGCAGATCACGTCGTTGACGAATAGCGCGGAGAGCAGGCCAGCCGCCCCGACGATCAGGGCCAGCAGGCCGACCGGAGTGTGCGCCCGCCGTACCGCCGCGTAGGTCACGAGGCGGAAGAAGCCGGACAGGCGCAGGTAGGCCGCGACGATCATCATGCCGAAGAGCAGCACGAGGGTGTGGGCATCCACCGCGGCCACCGCCCGGTCCCACGACACGACGCCGCTCACCACCACGACGGCGCCGCCGATGATGGCGACTCCGGTGCGGTCCACGCGAAAGAGCGGCAGGCGGCCCAGCGCGAGGCCAAGATAGGTCCCGGCGAACGCGACCAGCGCGATCAGCCGGTGCAGGTTGACCTCGTCCATGTCGGGTCGCTTGCCCCGCGCCACGCGCGCGTGCCACAAGCCGTCCAAGTGTAGCATCGTGCCGCGCACGCCCCCGAGGAGGTGGCCCGCCGAGCGGGCGGCGGCGCGCGTAACCACTACAGAAGCGGGCGCTCCATCCAGACGTCGGCCCGTGGGTTTCCGTTGTAGTCCGCGATCTCCTGGAACCCGTAGCGGCGATAGAGCCGGACGGCGGGCTCCAGGCGTGATTCGCTGTCGAGGCGCAGGACCCGGCCGCCGAGCGCCCGCGCCTCCTCGAGCACGCGATCCATGAGGCGCGCGGCGATCCCGCGCCCGCGGCGGTCCGGGCGCAGCCACATGCGCTTGAGCTCGATCACGCCCGGCGCGAGACGCCGCACCGCGGCGGTACCCACCACCTCGCCCACCGGATCGACCACGATCAGCATCACTCCCACGGCTCCGTCGTACTCCGCCTGCCAGTCGGCCACGTCGTGGTCGAGCCCGGAGGCGTCGATCTCCTCGCCCAGGAACTGGAAGTACTCGGCGAGCTCTCGCACCACGCCCGCGTGGTCGTCGGGGCCGGCGCGGCGGACCTGGTAGTCCTCGGCCACCTACCGCTTCCGGGCGTGCGAGGCGAGCCCGCGCTGCCAGAGGTACTCGGTTTCCCCCAAGTGCTTGCCGACCCAGCGCGAGAGCACGAAGAGCAGGTCGCTGAGCCGGTTGACGTACTTGAGCGGCCACTCCCCGATGTCCTCGACGCGGGAGAGCTCGAGCACGCGCCGCTCCGCGCGCCGGCACACCGTGCGGGCCTGGTGGAGGAAGCCGCCCACGTGGCCCCCGCCCGGGAGCACGAAGGACTTCAGCGGGGCCAGCTCCTTCTGGCACTCGTCCATCAGCCGCTCGAGCGCGGTCACCTGCTCGGCGCCGACGCGAAACATGCCGTCGTAGAACGACTCCGCGGGCGTGGCCAGCTCGCTGCCCAGGTCGAACAGCTCGTTCTGCAGCCGGCGAAGGACCGCGTCGAGCCAGCGCGATTTCTTGCTCGGCTTCTTCTGCTCGGCGTTGAAGGCGCGCGCGAGACCGACGATCGAGTTCAGCTCGTCGATGGTGCCGTAGGCCTCGATGCGGGGCGAGTCCTTTGGCACCCGGCGCCCCCCGACCAGCGCGGTGTCGCCCTTGTCCCCGGCGCGAGTGTAGACGCGGGTGATGCGGACCGGCATGCGGGCTCCTCCCGCGCCGAGGCTAGCACAGGTGCTAGACTCAGGCCATGAGCGACTGGCGCGAGAACCTCAAGACGTCGGCGGACGACATCGCGCGGATCGTGCGCGAGTGCAAGCGCATCGCGGTGCTGGGCATCAAGACCGAGGCGCAGCGCGAGCAGCCCGCGTTCTACGTGCCCGAGTACATGGCCAAGGCCGGCTACGACATCGTCCCGGTGCCGGTCTATTTTCCGGACGCCACCCAGATCCTAGGCCGGCCGGTCTACCGGACGGTGGCCGCGGTGCCGCCGCCGGTGGACATGGTGGACGTCTTCCGCCGCTCGCGCGACGTCCCCCCGCACGTCGACGACATCCTGGCCGCGCGGCCCCGGGTGGTGTGGCTACAGCTCGGGATCCGGCACGATCAGGCCGCGGAGACCCTGGCGCGCGCCGGCATCCAGGTGGTGCAGGACCGCTGCCTGCTCGTCGAGCATCGCCGGCTGCGCTAGGCCCGGCGGGCACCGAGCGCGGCGAGCGCCCGCGTCACGTCCTGCCACTCCGATTCGGTGAGCGCGGTGCTCCCGAAGCGCGCGCGCTCGTAGTGGCCGGTGAGCCGCACGAAGGCCTCCGCGCGCTCCGGCGTGGCCGCCTCCACGCGCGATGCGAACTGGCGGGCGGTCTCCGCGACTCCCGGATAGAGGCCGCGGTGCGCCAGTAGCCGTAGCGCCCGCGCGTAGAACGCCGGCATGCCCGGCCCCGTCCCGGTCCGGCGTCGCGCGGGACCGTGGCGACCCACCAGCCAGGCCAGCAGCACCGCCACCGCGACCCCGGCCACGGTGAGCAGCGCGGGGCTCATCCGCCAGTGCCGCGGCAGCGAGAGCCCCACCCGGAAGTCGCTCGCCTGGCGATGTACGGTCTGGGCCAGCTGAACTTGATCGAGCAGGCTCCAGTTGACCACGTAGCGGTACCAGCGCATGCGCGCGGCGTCCAGGTAGAGCGACAGGTACCCCGGAATCGTCTCGGCAGGCGCCTCGGCGCGGGGAGACGGATCGAACGTCACCCAGCCGCGGCCCTCGATGTGAGCCTCGACCCAGGAGTGGGCGTCGCTGAACCGCACCATGAAGTAGCGGCCGTAAGGGTTCCACTCGCCCTGCTGGAAGCCCGCCACCACCCGGCTCGGAATGCCCTCGCTGCGCAGCATCACCGTCATTGCGGCCGCGAAGTACTCGCAGTTGCCGGAGCGGCGCACGAACAGGAACTCCTCCAGGGGCGGCCGGCTGCTCTGGCGCTTGAGGGCCAGCGTATAGCGGTAGCTGGTGCTCAGGTGCTCGCTGATGCGCCGCGCCGCCGTCTCCGGATCGCGCGCGCCGGCCCGCACCTCGCGCGCGAGCTGTGCGATCTCGGGCGACAGCGGGGGCAGCTGCAGGTAACGGGCGCGCTCCCCGGCCGGCAGCGGGGGAACGGGGCGGCCGCGCCGGGCCGGCGGCTCCACCTCCGACTCCACCGTGTAGTGAAGCCGCGCGGGCGCGTGGGAGGTCGACAGCCCGCCCATGTCGTCCACCACGAGCGCGGGGGCGCGCAGCTCGAGCCGGAGCACCCGCGGGGCGCCGAAGAGGGTGTCGGTGCCGATCGGCTCGAGATAGATCTCCTGCCGTAGCGGCGGGCTGGAGGTGCCGGGCAGCCCGACCGCGAAGTCGCCGGCGGCGCCCCGTCGGATGAATCGGCGCGGCGCCGCCATCCCGGACCACGTGACCCCGTCGAACTGGTCGAAGGCGACGCCGCGCCAGCGCAGGGTGGGCAGGCGCGCCGGGTCGACGCTCTCGTCGGTGAGGTAGACGCGCATGACCACGGAGTGGTCGTTCTCGATCTCGCCGAAGCTGCCCAGGTCGACGCGGTCCGAGAAGCCGGTCACCATGCGCCCGACCTGCGTGCGCAGGGGCAGCGCGGCCTGGCCTACCCGCGGAATGATGAAGAACAGGCTGCCCGCGAGGAAGAACGTGATGGCGGCGGCCACCAGGCTCACGCGCGTGAGCGGGCCGCGGAAGAACACGCGTCGGGCCGCGGTGCCCGCCGCTCCGCGCTGGCCCGCCTGCTCAAGCTCCGTCACCACGTGGTTGAGCATCAACATCGAGGTGCCGAGCATGAGGAAGATCACGAAGACGAAGAGGAAGCTCACGTTGAAGCTGATGGCGGCGGCGGCCACCAACATGAAGAACGAGAGCAGGCCGGCGTCGCGGAGATCCTTGAGGCCGCGGCGCACGAAGAGGCGCAGCAGGATCAGGAACAGCAGCAGGTGGACCATGCCGTCGAGGAGCGAGTAGGCGAGGTAGAACAGATCGACCGTGATGGCCGCCGCAGCGGTGGCCACCAGGCTCCAGCCCAGCGCCGGGCGCACCGCGCCGCGCTCGCGGGCCTGCTCGTGGCCCCAGCCCACCAGGATGGCGAGGACCACCAGCGCCGCCCCCAGCGCCCCGATCAAGCCGGCGCCGTAGAGCGCGGCCACGCCGGTGCCGACCATCAGATACGTGACGAGACGGAGGGCGAGGAGGGCCGGCATGTCAGGCGAGCGGGATGCGGATCTCGCGGAGCCGGCGACCGCCCCCGCCGGCGGGCGGATCGAGCGGCCTTGCGCCGTCCGGATGATAGAGGGCCAGCGCGGTCAGCACGCGCCGGAGGTGGGCGCGCCCGTGGCCGAGCGGGACCAGCACCCCCGGGCCCTCGAGGGCGACGCCCGCCCCCGCGCGGACGAGCGCGACCGCGATGGACGCGGCCTCAGACAGGCCCGCCTCGAGCGCCTCCGCTCCCGCATGCCCCCGCCCCACCAGCACGAGCCGCGCGTCGTGGCTGGTGTCGGCCTCGAGCTCGCGCACCATCAGCGCCTCGGCCTTGGCGCTGCTGCGCCAGTGAATGAAGCGCGGGTCGTCGCCGGACCGGTAGTTGCGCAGATCGTAGAGATCGTTCCCACGGCCGCGCCGGCGCGCGCCGGCGTCCCCGAGGTCGCCGAGGTGGCGCAGCGATTCGCCGGACAGCGAGCGGACCGCCGGGAAGACGAGCACCTCGTCGGCGAGGGCGGGCCGGCCCGCCTTCACGAAGAGCCCGAACGGGAAGCGCGTGATGATGCGCACCCCGGCGAGCCGATGACGGCCGCGGCGCGCCAGGGTCTCCTCCCAGGTCGCGAACCGCTCGATGCCCGCCTCGATGCGGCGGAAATAGATGAAGCGCCGGCCCGACTCGATCGCGCGCGCCTCCGGGGCCAGCAGCTCCACCGTGATCGAGTACGACGTGAGCGTGCGCTTGCGGTTCGCGATCTGCGCGCCGAAGAGGGCGGGCCGCCCCGCGTAGATCTCGGCGGGCGCGATGCCGGTGAGGGCGAGACCGCGCATCGCCTGCTCGGAGAGGATGCCGGAGACCACGATGAGGGCGAGCAGCGCCGAGACCAGCAGGTAGAGCAGGTTGTTGCCGGTGTTGATCGCGGCCACCCCCAGCCCCACCGCGACCAGGAGACACCACCACCCGTCGCGGGTCGGCTTGATGGTCCGGCGCGGGTGGAACAGCGGCCGGATCACGGCCCAGATGAGCCTCACGGACGGGTTACCTCGGGACGGGCACGTCCTGGAGGATGGCGGCGACGGCGGCCTCGGCGTCCATGCCGCCCGCGGCCGATCCGGCGAGCGAGGCCTTCACGATCACGCGGTGGGCGAGGGCGGCCACCGCCAGATCCTTGATGTCGTCGGGGAGCAGGTAGTCGCGCCCGTCGGCCAGGGCGCGCGCCCGCGCTGCGCGCAGCAGGGCCAGCGACCCACGCGGGCTCACTCCGAGCGCGAGCAGCGGCGAGCGGCGGGTGGCCGTCACCACGGCCACCAGGTAGTCGAGCACCGACTCCTCGGCGCGCACGCGCTCGGCGGCCTCCTGCAGGCCCATCACCTCTTCGGCCAGCACCACCGGGGCGAGCCCGGAGGGCGGCGGTGCGGTGTCGCCGCGCAGCACCGCTTTCTCGTCGGCGGCGCCCGGATAGCCGATACGGATGCGCAGCAGGAAACGGTCGAGCTGCGACTCGGGCAGCGGGAACGTGCCCTCGTACTCGCGCGGGTTCTGGGTGGCCAGCACCATGAAGGGACGCGGCAGCGGATACGTCGAGTGGTCGAGCGAGACCTGCGCCTCGTTCATGGCCTCGAGGAGGGCCGACTGCGTCTTGGGCGTCGTGCGGTTGATCTCGTCGGCGAGCACGATGTTGGTGAAGAGCGGGCCCGGCTTGAAGACAAACTCGGCGCTCTTGGGCTCCCACACCGTGACACCCAGCACGTCGGACGGCAGCATGTCCGAGGTGAACTGGATGCGCTGGAACGAGGCGCCGATGGAGCGGGCCAGCGCGGCGGCCAGCGTGGTCTTGCCCACCCCGGGCACGTCCTCGATCAGCAGGTGGCCGCGGGCGACCAGGCCGATGACGGCCAGGCGCACGACCCCGGGCTTGCCGACCAGGCTGCGCCCGACGCTCTCCTCGAGACGGCGGATGATTTCCGTCGAGCCGCCCATAGAATTCCACTATACCGTACGGGGATTTTTCGCCCCCGCCGCCCGCTGGCCGCGGCCGAAGCCATCGGCTACAATGCGCCCGCCATGACCCTTCAGCCCCCGCCGTCACCCCGCTGGCCGCGCGACGCACGCGCGGCCTGCGCGTTCACCTTCGATCTCGACGCCGAGACCTTGTGGATGGCGCGCGGCGTCCACGAGCCGGTGACGCTCTCGCAGGGCCGCTTCGGCCCGGAGGAGGCGCTCCCGCGGATCCTCGCGCTCCTGCGCGCGTACGAGATCCGCGCCTCGTTCTTCATCCCGGCCTGGGTGGCCGAGCACCACCCGGACGCGGTGCGCGCCATCGCCGACGGCGGGCACGAGATCGGCTGCCACGGCGACGAGCACGAGCGCGTGAGCGAGCTGCCGCCGGACCGCGAGGAGGCCATCCTGGCCCGCAGTGTCGAGGTGCTCTCGCGCCTGGGCGGCACGCGCCCGATCGGCTACCGCGCGCCGGCCTGGCAGCTCTCGCCTGCGACGATCCCGCTGCTCGTCCAGTACGGCTTCGCCTACTCCTCGAACATGATGGACCGGCTCTCCCCGTACCTTCACCCGGCGGTGGGCGGCCGTCGGATCGTGGAGATCCCGGTCTCGTGGGTCCTCGACGACGCGCCCTACTTCATGTTCACCGGCCAGCGGTCGATGCAGCCGCCGGGTCCGGTGCTGCAGGGCTGGCTCACCGAGTTCGAGGGCATCACCGAGGCACGCGGGGTGACCAACTTCACGTTTCACCCGCAGATCATCGGCCGGCCCTCGCGGCTGGCCTGCCTGCGCGAGCTGATGGATTACGTGCGCCACGCTCCGCGAGTGTGGATCGCCTCTCTCGGGGAGATCGGCGCGCACTACCGCACCGAGGTGGAGCGCGGTGCGGGCGGGCCGGGCTAGGCGCGGAAGGCGGGCGCGATCTCGGACATGAACCGATCGAGCGTGGGACGCCGATCGGAGGGGAGCAAGAAGGTCGGGATGAAGAGCATGCCCACTCCCGCACCCTGCAGCCTGGCGAGCTTGTCCCGGATCTGGCCCGGGCTGCCGGCCAGCACGGTGTCGCGCGCCTTCTCGGCGTCGGCGCCCATGCGCTTCATGTAGGCCTGTTCCGCGCGCTCGACGCCGGCCTGGTCGTCGGCGAAGGCGAGCACCATCACCGCGGAGCGAAGGATCTGCTTGGGATCGCGGCCCACCTTGGCGCAGTGCTCATCGAGGATGCGGCCCTTGTGCGTGAGCGTGGCCGGTCCGCCCCAGACGTTCCAGTGATCGGCGTGCTGGGCCGCGATGCGCAGGGTGACCTTCTCGCCGCCGCCGCCGACCATCAGCTCGGGATAGGGCCGCTGCACCGGCTTCGGCATCAGGGGCGCGTCTTCCAGCTGGTAGTAGCGGCCCTTGTAGTTCGCCCGGGACTCCGTCCACAGCGCCTTCAGGACCCGGCACGCCTCGTCGAGCCGCTGGAGGCGCTCGCGAGTCGTGAAGAAGTCCATTCCGTACGCCCGGTGCTCGTTCTCCTGCCAGCCCGCCCCGATGCCGCAGATGAGCCGGCCGCGCGAGATGATGTCGACGTTGGCCGCCATCTTGGCGAGGAGCGCAGGATGCCGGTACGTGTTGCCGCTCACGATGGTGCCGACACGGATCCGCGAGGTCTGGGCGGCCAGCGCGGCGAGCGCGGTCCAGCACTCGAGCGTGTCGCCGACCCGATCCGCCGTATTCGGCATGAAGTGATCGGTCACGCAGGCCGCGTCCCAGCCGGCCTGATCACCGTAACGCCACAGCGTGAGCACGTCGTCCCACGTCGTTCCGGTCATGCCGGTGAAGAGCGCGAATTTCATGGTGGCTGGATGCTACGAGCGGGCAAGCGGGAGGTCAAGTGGAATCCGGGATCCTGATCATCCATCCGGGCGCGCTCGGCGACGTGCTACAGGCGGTGCCCGCGCTGCGTGGCCTGCGCGCGACGTCGCCCCGCGCGCCGCTCGTCTTCGCGGGCCAGCCGCGGATCGGCCGCCTGCTCGTCGCCCTCGACGTCGTCCCGGAGGCGCGCGGCTTCGACTCGCTCGGGCTCGACACCCTCTTCACGGAGGAGCCGCTGCCCGAGGCGCTGACCCGTTTCGCGGCCCGCTTCGACCGCATCGTCTCCTGGTTCGGCTCCCGCGAGCCACTCTATCGTACGCGTCTGGCCGCGCTCGCGCGCGAGACCATCGTCGCCCCGCCGGGGCCCGGCGACGAGACACCGGTGTGGCGCCATCTGATCGCCACGCTCTCTCCGTGGGGCGTCACCACCCCGCATCTGCTCACCCCGCTCCGGCTCGCCGCGCCGCTCCCCCCGCGCGCTCCGCTCGTCGTGCATCCGGGCAGCGGCGGCGTGTGGAAGCAATGGCCGGCCGAGCGCTTCGCCGACGTCATCCGCGCGGTGACCGCACACCGCGCGCTTCCCGTCATCATCCATCAAGGACCCGCGGACGCCGCCGCCGCGGACGCGCTGGCCGCCCGCCTGGACCCGGTCGGCGAGCGGCTCGTGGAGCCCGAGCTTCCGGCCCTCGCCGCCACGCTTGCCTCCGCACGCGCCTACCTGGGCGGCGACTCCGGGGTGAGCCATCTGGCCGCGGCGATGGGCGCGCCGAGCGTCATCCTGTTCCCGCCCGCGACCCGGCAGCGCTGGGCGCCCTGGAGCCCGACCGCCGTCCCTCTCACGATGACGGGCGGGCCGGAGGAAGTGGCCTGGGTGACGCGCGAGGTCGAGCGACTACTGGACGAGTGAAGGAGACGGCGCGGGCGG